>Ga0209655_10001002_pt1 | contig 10567 bp, 7 predicted proteins | sample BogFormECP03_OM2_FD_188236 | JGI IMG/M metagenome (GOLD analysis project Ga0209655, IMG submission 188236) | Bog forest soil microbial communities from Calvert Island, British Columbia, Canada - ECP03_OM2 (SPAdes) (version 2) | ecosystem: Environmental > Aquatic > Freshwater > Wetlands > Bog ...
CTGATCAACACGATTGTGGACAAGGAACACGCCGTAACGGTGGAAGAAGTGAATGCGGTGGCGAAAAAATATCTGGTGACGGACCAGCGCGCGGTGGTGATCACTTATCCGGCGGCGGATGAGAAGGCGTCGTCAAAGGGGGCGCAATGAGAGAGGGCGCGATGAAGAGGTTCGCCGAACTTTTGCAAGTTTCACGAACTGCGATCTTGACGTCAGCAGCGTTGGTAACTTTCGCAGGATTGCTGTCGCCGGGAGCAACGATTGCGCAAGGGCAGGACAAGAGCGCACCGGCCAGCTCGATGCAGAAGCTAGGCAGAGCGCCCGTGAACAAGGAGATATTGCGCGTACAACTGCCGCGGCCGACCGTAGTGAAGCTGAAGAACGGATTGACGATTGTGCTGGAAGAAGATCACAAGCTGCCGACGGTCGCGTTCACGATGTGGATTCGTCCGGGCCAGCTGGCGGATCCGGGCGACTTGCCGGGATTGGCGTCATTTACGGCGGGCATGTTGCGCGAAGGGACGGAGAAGCGGACGAGCGAACAGATTGCGCGCGAAGTGGATTCGCTGGGAGCGACCCTGGACGCGAGTTCGCGGTTTGGCGTGAGCTTTACGTCGGTGAACGCGTCTGGTCTGATTACTGACACAGCGAAAATTCTGGATTTGATGAGCGATGTGGTGCTGCATCCGAGTTTTCCGACGGGCGAGCTGGCGAAGTACAAGCAGAGCGAAGGAGCGAGTCTGGAGCAGCGGCTTTCAAATCCGCAATTTCTGGGGCAGCAAGGATTCAAGCGGGTGGTTTATGGCGATACGCCGATGGCGCTGGCTTCGGCGACGAAAGCATCGATCGAGAAAATCAGCGTGGAGGATTTGAAGCGATTTCACGAGAAACATTACGTGCCAGGGAACGCGATTTTAGGGGTGACCGGGGATTTCAGTGCGAGTGAGATACGCGCGACGATCGAGAAATATTTCGGGGCGTGGACGGGCGCGGCAGAGGCTCCGGAGAAATTCGCTGGGGCGGTGACACCGCAGGCCACCAAGATTACGTTGGTCGATCGTCCGGCTTCGGTGCAGACGTACATCATTGTAGGCGACCGAGGGATTCGCCGGACTGATCCAGAATATTATGCGCTGGACGTGATGAACCAGGTGCTGGGAGGCGGTCCGCAGGCGCGGCTGTTTCTGGATTTACGCGAAGAGCACAGCCTGACATACGGATCCTACAGCCGGTTCAACGCGGAGATTTATCCGGGCGACTGGCTGGCATTTGCGCCGGTACGTACGCCGGTGACGGGCGACGCGATGGACCGTTTTCTATATGAGTTTAAGAAAATCAACAACGAGCCGGTGCCGCAAGGCGAAATGGACGATGCGCACCGGGCAATTATCGCGAGCTTCGCGATTTCGCTGGAGCAGCCGAGAGAAATTCTGAATGACTGGCTGACGGTGCAGTATTACGGATTGCCGGTGGATTATTGGGACGAGTATCCGGATCACATCGCGGGGATTGACGCGGCTGGGGTGCAGGCGTCGGCGAAGAAGTTCGTGGATCTGGATCACCTGCAGTGGATTTGCGTAGGGGACCGCAAGGAAATTGAGGGCGTGCTGAAAAAATACGGCACGGTGAGCGTGGTGGACGTTACGGGAAAGGCCGAGAACTAGCGGGGCGCTTTACGGGGACACGCGGTGGATGAAGGGGACGTACGGAAATTTCTGGAGGCGGTGAAGCGCGGGAGTTTGCCAGTGGAACGCGCGGTGGAACAGCTGCGCCAGTGGCCTTACGAGGATTTGGGGTTCGCGAAGATCGACCACCATCGCGCGTTGCGACAGGGATTTCCGGAAGTGATTTTCGCGCGGAAGAAAACGTCGAAGCAGGTGGCGGAGATTGCGCGGGGGATGCTGCGCGCGAAGGCTTCGCACAATATTTTGATCACGCATGGGGACAAGAAGATTTTTGCAGCGGTGAAGAAAGTGGCGCGGACGGCGCGATTTCACGAGCTGTCGGGTGCGATTACGATTTCGCGAAGCGAGGCGAATCATGGGAAGGGCTTGATTCTGGTGGTGACCGCCGGGACGAGCGATATTCCCGTGGCGGAAGAGGCGTTGGTGACGGCGCAAGTCATGGGAAATCGCGCGGAGGCGATATATGACGTGGGCGTCGCGGGATTGCACCGGTTGCTGGAGCACCGGAAAAAATTGGCGGCGGCGCGGGTGATTATTTGCGTGGCGGGAATGGAGGGGGCGTTGCCTAGCGTGGTGGCGGGTTTGGTGGCGGCTCCGGTGATTGCCGTGCCGACGAGTACGGGTTATGGATCGAGTTTTGGAGGGTTGACGGCGCTGCTGGCGATGCTGAACAGCTGCGCTTCGAATGTGAGCGTAGTGAATATTGATAATGGGTTTGGGGCTGGGTGCGTGGCTAGCGTGATTAATAGGCTTTGATTTGCGACGAGGCACGGAGAAAGTGAAAACGGAAAAGAGAAAAGGGAAAATAGGGACTGCTTTAGGGGAGGGCGGCTACGAGCGCGGAGGCGATCTCGGGTTCTTCTTTGGGGTCCACCGTGCGGAGGTCGAGGAGTAGGTGGTCCTCTTCGATGCGAGCGATTACTGGAATGGCGGCGGTTGCTGTTGCACCGGCTGGGTTGCTGATTCGTGGTTTGCGGAGGCGGTCTTCTAGTTGCGCGGCGGAATGGCGGGGAGTGGAGATGGCGATCAGCGTGGTGGGGAGTTGCTGATCGGGAGTGGAGCCGCCGCCGATTACTGAGAAGCCGGGGTGGATTTCCAGCTTTACATCCGCTGGTAGCACGGGGCGAAACTTTTCGCAGAAATTTTGCGCGCGTTTGGAGATTTCCTCCTGAGTTAGCCGGATCATGCGCAGCGTGGGAATTTCGTCTAACGCGCCGCGCAGGTAGGATTGCAGCGTCGCTTCCAGAGCCGCGACGGTGAGCTTGTCAACGCGGAGCGCGCGGAAGAGCGGATTGGCACGGATGCGCTCCACGATTTCTTTTTTGCCCGCGATAATTCCCGCCTGGGGTCCGCCCAGCAATTTATCTCCGCTGATAGAAATGACTGATGCGCCGGCTTCGCAACTGGCGCGCGCGACGGGCTCCGCAATTCCGCTGGCGGAAAGGTCAGCGATGCAGCCGGAGCCTAGATCTTCGTAAACCGAGAGATGGAAGCGCTCGCCGAGCGCGACCAATTCCCCGAGTGACGGGCGCTCAGTGAATCCGGTGATGCGGAAATTCGAAGGATGCACGCGGAGGAGCAGTCGAGTGCGGTCGGTGATGGCGCGCTCGTAATCGCGCAGGCGGGTGCGATTGGTGGTGCCGACTTCACGTAGCAGCGCGCCGCTTTCGGCCATGATGTCTGGAATGCGGAAGCCGTCACCGATTTCGATCAGCTCGCCGCGGGAGACGATGACTTCGGCGGCTTTCGCGAGGGTGTTGAGGACGAGAAAAACGGCGGCGGCGTTGTTGTTGACGACGATGGCGGATTCGGCGCCGACCAGGTTTGCGAGAAGTTTGTTCGTGTGGGCATCGCGCTTGCCGCGTTCACCGCGTGCTGTGTCGTATTCGAGATTCGAGTAGCCGGCGGCGGTTGCGGTGATTTGCGCGACGGCGGCGCTGGAAAGTGGCGCGCGACCGAGATTGGTGTGCAGGACTACGCCGGTGGCGTTGATGACGCGGCGGAGAGATGGGGCCAGGGCCGTTTCGACTTTCGCGACAACTCCGACAACGACTTCGGCGATGATTTCGGCGACGATGCGAGCTTCCAGTTGGGCCTCGTCGAATGCTTCCGGATCTGGAACAGCGCGTTGCGGCGGCTCGTTTTTCAGACGCGCGCGGAAATCGGCGAGGACTTGGCGGACGGTTTGGGTGACGAGGGCGCGACCGGATTTTTCGGCGAGTGCGACGAGGCGCGGTTGGAGGAGGAGTTCGTCTACTGAAGGGATGGCGCGGAGGCGCGCGGCTGGATCCTTCTGCAATTTGGCGGCGGATTCTGGAACGGGGTTCATTGCTAAGGCATTTGAACACAATGTGATAAGGGCTGGCAACCCGAGGCTTGCGGCGGGGCATTTCCCTTTGCGACATATAGGCAGAGGGTCACATTGACGCGGCCGATTGCGCACTCTAGGCTGGAGATACGGGCGGCCGGGAGCTGGCCGCGGGCACGGGCTTGAGAGAGGCTTGTGCCGCGGTAACTGCGCCGCGTTGCTGCACGGCTTAAAAATTATGGCGACTATTGACGAAGAACTTGGACAAATCGAGCGGGACATCCGCACGTTGAAAATTGAGTTCGAGCAATATTTCGGCGGCGGGCGTTCGCGGCCTCCGACGGATACGCAGTGGCGGCTGGAATCGAACTTGAAGCGCTACTCGGACCGTGCGGGGGAGCTTTCATCGGGGCAACGATTCCGCTATAGCAATCTGGCTTCGACGTACGCGAAGTATCAGGATATGTGGAGGAAGAAGCTGATCCAGAAGGAATCTGGAACGACGCAACATCATTATGGCGCGGCGGCGAAGGCCATCGAAGGCGAACGACAGCGCAAGGCCGCGGAAGACGCGATGAAGACGCGGATCGCGGCGGAGGCTGCGGTAAAGGCGGCAGTGGAGGACACGGGGGTGTCTTCGGCAACGGCGATTGCACACGCGGCTGCGGATGCGGCGACGCGAGCTGCGGAAGTGCGGCACGCTGCTGATTTTGCTATGGCGCTTTCTGATCCGGAACACGAGACGGAAAAAGTGGAGAAGCTTTATCAACGGCTGGTGGAAGCGCGCACGGAGACAGGCGAGAAGGCTGGAGTGCCGAGTCTGAAGGATTTCGAGCGATTCGTGCGGCAGAAGACGAAGGATTTGAAGGAGAAGGGCGGGCGTGAGATTGAATACACCGTCAGTATTGAGGGCGGGCACGTGAAATTGAAGGCGAGAGTTTCGAGTTGAGCGCAGTGCGCCAGTATCCCAGTACGCGACAAACCGTGAATTGAGTATCTGCCCATTGTGATCAGAAGCCCCACAAGTCCCAGACCGAGCTTGTACTTTCTATTCTTTCTCCTCGCCGTGACTTGCGGTGCTAGCCCACCCGGGGTGATGAACGGACTTGCGGTGTCTCCTGACGGCAAGTTAATCGCCGTCACGCACGAAAAGGGCGATACCGCTTTTCTTTACAAGGTTTCTGTAGACACTGGACACGCAACCCGCTTGACCAAAGCGGAGGTGGGTTGGGAGTCATCCCCGTCGTTCTCGCCGGACGGGAAGCTAATCGCATACGCGTACAAACCGGGTAAAGAAGCGCGTTCTCGAATCATAATCTGGAACGCCGACGGCTCAGGCGCACATCAGTGGTCGCCTGCAGGAGTAGCCGACTTGTCCCCCACTTTCTCCCCGGACGGCAGAACAATCATCTTCTCACGAGCAGAAACCTACGGCAGTGATTCGCCCGTCGCTCAGCGTCGCCCACACAACTGGAATTTTTTCGCAAGCGACCTGGATGGCGCAAATGTGCGTCAGCTGACGAGCGAGAGTTTCTACACGGTATCACCCCCTTCGATCTCTCCGGACGGCAAGACGATGGCGATCGTGACCGAAGGCGTCGAAACCAGTCAACATATTTCGGTTTACTCAATAACTCATCCAGGCAGTGCGTTACAGACCTTTCAGCCTCACGTTCCGAAGGAAGTGGATCACAAGAAACCCATTTTCGTGTTTCCAAACTATCTGCCGGACGGAAACATCCTGTTCATGGCTGCTAATAGTCGCTTCGACTATGACGTGTACCGCCTGAATCCCGACACCGGGACGATCGGGAAGCTCACGAACGCAAACGGGTATGCGACCGATCTGAAGGTTTCCGCAGACGGCAAGACAGCTGTCTTCTTTAAGTGGCGAAAGACCTGGCTTGGAGATTTGCGCGGGAACCAGGTTTACTTGCTCGACGTGCAGAGTCGCAAACTCACGCCCCTTAATATCAGCGGGATAGATTGATGCGATCCGCTTAAGTTTCTTCTCCCCCAGCCTTCCGCTACGAAAGATTCTGCGAATGCAATCCTTTCGGCAATGCCATGCTCTTCCGAATTCTTGCGCGAACGCTTACACTGGCGGGGCTTTCTGGACTGGAGGAATTATCGTGGCGGGAGAACGTGGAGCGGAACGTGGGATAGCGCGGGCGCTGATTAGTGTGTTCGACAAGACGGGAGTGGTGGAATTCGCCCGAGAGTTGGCTTCGCTGGGAGTGGAGATTGTTTCGACCGGAGGCACGGCGCGATTGTTGCGCGAGGGCGGCGTTGCGGTGCGCGACGTGGCGGAATTGACGGGGTGGCCGGAAATGCTGGGCGGGCGCGTGAAGACATTGCATCCGAAAGTGCATGGCGGGATTTTGTTTCAGCGCGAGAAGGCGGAGGACCGCAAGCAGGTAGGCGAGCACGGGATCGTGCCAATTGACCTAGTGGTGGTGAATTTGTATCCATTTTCGGCGACGGCGGCGAAGCCGGGAGTGACGCCGGAGGAATTGATCGAGAATATTGATATTGGCGGGCCGGCGATGGTGCGTTCGGCGGCGAAAAATTTTCAGAGCGTGGGGGTGGTGACTGATCCGGGCGATTACGCGGACGTCGCGGCGGAATTGCGCGAGCGGGGCGAACTGAGTGCGGCGACGCGGCTGAATCTGGCACGGAAGGCTTATGCGCGGACGGCTCGTTATGACGGCGAGATTGCTACTGAGCTGGAGAGACTTAGCGTGAGCGACGGGGCGGCGGGCGGCATTGTGATCGGCGCGCTGGAGAAACTGCCGCAGCGGATGCACATCGCGCTCGAGCGGCGACAGGCGATGCGTTACGGCGAGAATCCTCACCAGGCCGCGGCGCTGTACATTCCGGCGGGGTATGCGGCGGCGGGACTGGCGGGGGCGAAGCAGCTGCAGGGCAAGGAACTTTCTTACAACAATCTGGTAGATCTGGATTCGGCATGGGCACTGGCGAAGGAATTTCACCGGCCGGCGGTGGCGATCATCAAGCATAACAATCCGTGCGGAGCGGCGGAGCAGGAGTCGTTGAGCGATGCGTATCTGAAGGCGCTGGAGTGCGATCCGGTTTCGGCGTTTGGCGGGGTGTTGGCGTTCAATCGTGCGTTGGATGTGGCTACGGCAGAGGAAGTGGCGAAGTTGTTCGTGGAGTGCATCGTGGCGCCGGGTTATGCGGCGGCGGCCCTGGAAAAACTGGGCGCGAAGAAAAATCTGCGTTTGCTGGAGATGCAGAGCGGCGAAGCGGTAGAGGAGCTCGATCTGAAAAGGATTTCGGGCGGTATGCTGGCGCAAGAACCGGACCGGCACGAATTGGCGGAAACGGATCTGAAGGTGGTGACAGAGCGCGCGCCGACGCCGGCGGAAACGCGCGCGCTGTTGTTTGGGTGGAAGGTCTGCAAGCACGTGAAATCGAATGCAATCGTATTTGCGCGCGAGGGGCAGACGGTGGGTGTCGGCGCGGGGCAGATGAGCCGCGTGGATTCGGTGAAGATTGCGGTGATCAAGGCGGCGACGAACGGGTTGGAGCTGAAGGGCAGCGTGGTGGCGTCGGATGCATTTTTCCCATTTCCCGACGGAGTGGAGGAAGCCGGAAAGGCGGGCGCGACTGCGGTGATACAGCCGGGAGGCTCCATGCGCGACGCAGACGTGATTGCGGCGGCGAACAAGCTGGGAATGGCGATGGTTTTTTCGGGTGTGCGACATTTCCGGCATTAGAGCGTCCTGCGGAGGTCCCTGCGAAACGCAATTGCGCGCGAATGGCGCGGTCGACATCTTGGCAAGCTAGGGCGCGGCCCTTCGGTCCCGCACCGCGGGATCTCAGGATGAATCGTCCGCCGCGGCGGACGATTCACAAGCAGCGCCCCTACCTTAAGATTGACGCGCGTGTTCGTCGGACACTCTATTTTTTCTTAGGGTGCGCGCCTGCGCCGGAATTGGGCGCGATGGTGGCAAGGGGCTGGCGATGGTAGGTGATTTCGATGATCTGGGGATCGCCATTTTCTGGAATTATTTCGGAGCGTGCGATGTAAGTGTCGGCGTCAATGCGGGTCAAGATGGCGCGCTTGGGCTTGTTGTTCGTTGGATTTTCGAAATCAAATCTCTTCGCATCGGCGCTAGCGAGCTTCAGGAGCGTCCCATCTGATTTTTCCCAGGGCACGAGTTCCGGCGTGAAGTGCCGGAAGTAGAAATTGATGCCACCGGATTTTTCGACGAGGGTGAAAATCTCAATGGCGAGCACCTTGTCGTTCTCGATGACGCGAAAATCGCCCAACATCATGCCGGCTTTGGGTGCCATCCAGACCTGCTCGGCAATTCGCGGGCCCCATTCCCCGCGCCAGCGGCCTTCGAGCCAAGCGAGGTCCGAAAGCTTTGGGCTGGGAATAAATTGCGGCGCAGTTGGCGTGGCGGATGCGTCGCGCCCAGCGGCCGAAATCGATTTCGGTTGCGAGTCTGCCCCGGCGGATTGTCGCGCGGAGTTCGCCGGCGAAGAAGCCGCGAAAGCGAGCGCCGTGACGAACGCGAACAGACGGACGACACCGGTTCTGATGCACAACACCCTTGGCCTCCGAGCGATGCCAGGGTGAGATCTTCCCACAGGATCCGCGCTGGCGTTATTTAGTTTTGCGACGCTTCGAGCCATTTCTGTAAAAACTGTATCACGGAGGTATCCTAACGCGCCTAGATTGCGTCCAAAGAGTGTGCGCTACCGGGAAGAAGGGGCGCCGCGTATTGCTTTGACCGCTTCGGGCCGCTGTACGATAATGGACTTTTGCGACGGACTCATGAAAACAATAATCGGACTCGCACTTTCGTCAATCATCTGGCTTTTCGCGACGGCATCCGCCGCGCGCGCGCAGAACTCCTCACCTGCAGCGTCCGGTTCCTCCGCCCCTAAGACCGCGGATTCCAGCAAGAGCGCCACAGCAACGCCAGTGAACCCTGGGGAGCAAGGGCCGCGCGGCGATATCTATTATTACTTCACAATGGGGCATGTGGACGAGCAGCAGTACGAGCTGACGGGCCGCGCGGAGCTGGCGACCCAAGCAATCGAGGCCTATAAGAAGGCGCTGGAACTCGCTCCCGGTTCGCCGGTCATCCAGGAACGGTTGGCGGAAATCTACGCCAAATCGCAGCGCATGCGCGAAGCCGTGGAGCAAGCGCAAGCGGCACTGAAGTCCGATCCAAGCAATGTGGATGCGCACCGGTTGCTGGCGCGAATTTATGTCCGCGAGCTTGGTGATCTTGGCGCGGGGGAAGTGCAGAAGGAAACGCTGGAAAAGGCGATCGCACAATTCCAGGAGATTTTGAAGATTCAGCCGGATGACGTTTATTCGGCCTTGTGGCTGGCGCGACTTTATCGTTTTGAAAACAAGCACACAGAAGCGGAAGCGGTGCTGCGCGGATTGCTGGCGCGGGATGCGAGTAACGGCCCGGCGCTGGAACAATTGAGCCAGTTGCTGATGGACGAAGGCCGGTCGCAGGAAGCGGTGAAGCTGCTATCGGATACGGCCGGGGAATCGTCTTCGCCGGAAGTTTACGACCTGCTGGGCGACGCGTATTCGCAGGCAAAGGATTACGCGAAAGCAGAGGATGCGTACCGCAAAGCGGTGGAGGAGGATCCGGACGATCCGGGGCATCTGCATGGGCTGGCGCAGGCGTTGATGGCGGAGGACAAGTACGCGGATGCGCTGGAACAGTTCAAGCGGTTGACGGAAATCGAGCCGAGCACATCGGAAAATTTTTTGCGGATGGCGCAGCTGTACCGGCGACTAGGGAAATTCGATCAGGCAGAGACCAGTTTGCTGCGAGCGAAGCAGTTGGCGCCGGGAAGCCTGGAAGTTCTGTATAACGAAGCGCTGCTGTACGAGGACCAGGGACGTTACGACGACGCGGTGAAGGTGCTGAGCGACGCGATCGCAGGGATGAAGAGTCAATCGAGCAGTACGCGGAACTCGGGCGGGGCTGCGCCTGCCGACAACGGCGCAGACAACTTGGCAGGCACGGAGTCGAGCCCGAACGCGCTGGCGATTCTTTACGAGCAGCTTGGTCACGCTTACCGCGAAGAGGAAAATTATTCGGCGGCGATTCAGACTTACCAGGACATGGGCAAGCTGAGCGCTGATGCGCAAAAGCGCGCGGAAATGCTGCTGATCGATACTTACCGGGAAAGCCGCGACCTGGACCATGCGATCGCCGAGACCAAGAAGGCTTTGGAGGCTGCGCCGAATGATCCTGGTTTGACGGTTACGCTGGCGATGCTTTACGGTGAGAAATCGGATTCGGATGCGGCGACGAAGCTGCTGGACGGCTTGTTGCGAGGAAACGACAGCGACCAGGAAATTTACTTGAACCTGGCGCAGGTGCAGGAGCGCAGCAGGAAGTACGCCGAGGCGGAGCAATCGGCGCAGAAGGCCGAACAGATGGCGCGGGGGAATGACGATAAAGAAACCGCGTGGTTCATGCTGGGCGCGATTTACGAGCGGCAGAAGAAATTCGATCAGGCGGAGCAGGAATTCCGCAAAGCGCTGGAAGTGAATCCCGGCAATGCT
>Ga0209655_10001003_pt1 | contig 10566 bp, 7 predicted proteins | sample BogFormECP03_OM2_FD_188236 | JGI IMG/M metagenome (GOLD analysis project Ga0209655, IMG submission 188236) | Bog forest soil microbial communities from Calvert Island, British Columbia, Canada - ECP03_OM2 (SPAdes) (version 2) | ecosystem: Environmental > Aquatic > Freshwater > Wetlands > Bog ...
AAGAAAAATCGCCGCGGACGTGCGCGCGCCCACCGGAGCCATTTCAATCAAATCCACCAGCGCCAGAGCCACAAAAATGGCTCGAGCCAGGGTGACCTGGCGGTCCAGATACAATCGTTCGGCGGTATCAAGAGGCATCGTGGCGGGCTACTGCCTATCAAAGTCTAACAAGCCCCACACCCCGCGCAACCGCCTGTCCTCTTTTGGTTATCGCCTCGCACGAACGCCGCCGTGCCAGCCAGCGCTGTGTCTCCCGACCGACGCCTGCCCCCGGCGCCGCTTTTGACTTCCCATTTCCAAGTTTCGCTTTTCTATTTTGGCCTTTGACTTTATCAGTGTTCATCAGTGTTCATCTGTGGTGCCTTTGACTTTCGTCTTTGCCTTTCCGCCCGACGTTATCCACAGCCCAGTACCATAGGCAAGAGTTGACACCAGGTGCATAATCATTCGCGGCACCACTGGGCGAGCGGGGGGACGGGCGGATTGGCGCAGCGATATACGCGAAATGAAGTGGGGCGCATCCTGGGTCTTGAGCCGAACCGTCTTCGTTACTGGGAACGCTTGCGCTTGGTGCGTCCCGAAGCACGCTGGGGCGAGAGATTCTACAGCTTCGGCGATCTGGTGGCCCTGCGCTCCATCCAACGCATCACCCAAAATCGCGTTCCCGCCAAACGCGTGCGCCGCGCCGTGGCGCTGATGGAATCGCAATTTGGCGCCAGCCCCGTGCCGATTCAGGAGCTCCGCCTCGTCGAATTCGGCCGCGAAGTTCACGTCGTCCCACCCGGCTCCGAACGTCCCTTCAATCCGTTTCTGCGCCAGTGGGCTTTCCCGTTCGACCTCACACCTCAGCCCGCGAAATTGCGCGCCATGGTCGGCCCCACTCCCGAGGATTTTTTCCAGTCCGCGCTCGATTGCGAAGCCCGCGCCGAAACCCTGCCCGAGGCGATCGAAAATTATCAACGCGTGGTGGATCTCGCGCCCAATTGGATTGAAGCGCACATCAATCTCGGCGTCGCTTACTACCAGATGGGTCAGCTCACCGACGCGCGCAATGCCTTCCTCGCCGCCGTGCAAATCGATCCGCTCAACGGCATCTCGCGCTACAACCTGGGCTGCACCCTCGAGGAACTCGGCGAACTCGACGAAGCCGTGGACCATCTGCGCCGCGCCGCCCGCGCCATGCCCGCCCACGCGGACGTTCATTTCAATCTAGCGCTCGCCTACGAAAAACGCGGTGAACGCAAAGCCGCCCACGAACAATGGGCGCTCTACCTGCGCTACGCTCCCAACGGCCCCTGGGCGGACCAAGCCCGCGAGCGCCTGCAGCAATCCACCGGCAAGCGCAAACGCAACCCGCCCATTCCCTTCCGCCGGCCCAGCTGAATGCGGTGTGTTATAACTCGGGAATCTTTGTAGGTCGTGGCTTTAGCCACGACATAAACTCGGCAAAGTGAGTGCGGCTTCAGCCGCTGAAGTACCGATTTTGCAGTTCTGACACAAATCTTCAATGCGCCCGGTCTATTGAAAGGACTCCCGATGCCAAGGCGATGCATCACATTTGCCTGCGCAATTCTCTTGGTGCTTATGATCCCGCAATCTTCGAACTCGCAACAACCCAGCCAGCCTTCGGGCGCCTCGCACTCCGCGGCGGCGCAAAAATTCGCCGCGCTCAGCGATCGGTTCATGAAAGATTCGCTCGCGCTCTCTCCGACGAATGCTTCGGCTGCGGGTTACCACGAGCATGTCGATGCGAAGACCGGCAAGACCATCGCTCTCGACGCTCAACTCGACGACCTCAGCCTGGCTTCCATCGCAGAGCAGCGTGCTTTCTATGCCGGCTGGCGCGAACGTTTCCGCAAAGAGACGCCTCCCTCAGCATTGGATCCGGAAGACGCCGCCGATTGGCAGCTCATAGACGATCAGATCGGCCTCAACCTCCTCGAGTTCGATCACATTCAAAGTTACAAACATAATCCCACCGTCGTCGTGGAACTGATCGGCAACGCGCTGTTCCTGCCGCTCACTCAGAATTACGCGCCGCACGACGTCCGAGTCGGCCACGTCCTCTCACGCGTCAGCCAGATTCCGCGCCTCCTCGCGCAAGTGCAGCCGTACTTGTCCGACTCCGATCCGGTGTGGATTTCCACAGCTGTCGAAGAAAATGCCGGCAACATTGACCTCATCGAACATACGCTCGCTGCGGAAATACCCGCAGGCTCGCCGCAGAAATTACGGTACGACGCAGTGGCCCCGCCCGCCGTCAAAGCCCTGCATGATTTCTCCGCATGGCTGCAGAATTCGCTCGCCAAGCAGCCTTCGAATCTCACCTGGCGCCTGGGCAAGGAACTCTACGATCAGAAGTTCGCGCTGGTGATGGAAACCTCCATCACCGCTGCGGAAGTGCTGGCCAGCGCCGAGCAGGACATGCAATCCGTGCGCGCCGAAATGCTGCAGATCGCGCTGCCCCTGCACGCGCAGATGTATCCGGACCACAACGACCACGCGAATCTCGCCGCACACGACCGGCAAAATCTGATCATCCAGGAAGTGCTACAAAAAATATCCGACCACCACCCCAGCCGCGATCAGCTGCAATCGACCATCGAAGCGGACCTCGCCGGCATCACCCAATTCATTCGCGAGAAAAAAATCGTCTCGCTCGGCTCGCGCGACAACCTGAAAGTAATACCTACCCCGCCTTTCGAACGGGGCTCTTTTTCTGTCGCGGGATTTCACAGCGCACCTCCACTCGAACCGCAAGCCGAAGCGCAATATTGGGTCACGCCCATCGATCCGCAAATGCCGGAGGCCAAGGCCGAATCGAAACTGCGCGAGTACAACGATTTCACTTTGCAATGGCTCAGCATTCACGAAGCTCTTCCCGGCCACTACGTCCAGGCCGAACACGCCAATAACATCCAGCCCGAACGCCGCCGCCTGCTGCGCTCGCTCTACGCCAACGGCGCTTACGTCGAAGGCTGGGCCGAATACATCGCGCAGGTGATGATGGACGAGGGCTTCCTCGACAACGATCCGCGCTTCCGCATGGTCATGCGCAAAATTCGCCTGCGCGTCATCTCCAACGCGATTCTCGATATCAAAATGCACACCATGAGCATGACCGACCAGCAAGCTATGGATTTAATGACCACGGAATCGTTCCAAACGCAGGCCGAAGCAGAAGGAAAATTGCAACGCGCCAAACTAACCTCGACGCAACTGCCCACCTATTACGTAGGCATTCGAGAATGGTTCGCGCTACGCCAAAAATATCAGGCCGCCGCAGGTAAAAATTTCAACTTGCTGAAGTTCCACGACCTTGTCCTCGACGAAGGCGCGCTCCCAGTCCCGGTGGTAGAAAAACTGGTGATGCCTTCAGCCAAGCAGTAATCGGCCAGCCAGATTCAAGTTCAAAATCACCACGGGTGAACGTTGCTGAACGCAACAGGCAGCTCAACCACTGAACGCTGCTGTCTGAACTTTCAACTGTGAACCGTCAACTGCGCCTCAGAACGAAAACCCCGCCTGCAAATATACCTGGCGATTCGCCGCGCCCGACGAAAATGGTCCGCCCTGCAGCTGGTTGGACACTCCGAAAAACGCCGCGTTGAATGACGCGTTCCCGCCCGCCACCGCCGGAGGATTCAAAACCGCGCTCGGATTCGCCAAATTCACATCATTAAAAACGTTGCGCGCATTGATGCTCAGCGTAATGCTGTAACGCTTCGTCGCGGTGTTACCGCCGAATCCTCCCGGCCCGCTGCCACCAAACGGATTCGCGCCGCCTCCGCGCCCTCCGCCACCGCCGCCCCGCCCTCCACCGCCGCCACCACCGCCGCCGCTCGCGCCGCCCTTATTTTCCGGCCCAAAATTAAACGTCTTCGCCAGGCGCACGTTCAGCGTGAAATGGTTCGGCCCCGTAAAGTCATTTACTGGAATCGGCGTGACATTCACACCCGGCTGCGTATTGAAAGTGCCGAATCCTGGAACAGTGATGATCGCACCGGTTGCCGGGGCGCTCGAAAAAGAAGGCCGCTGATTCAATTGCGAACTTCCAATCAAATCCTGGCTCAATGTCACATTGTACGGCGAGCCAGAGCTGGCAATCATAAACGGACTGAATCGCAATCCCCACTTCAGCCCCACGGAACCGCCCAGAAAGAAGCGATTACGAACGTCGAACGACGCCCGTCCATAGTCCTGCATAAAATTCGCAGGGTTCGAAGGAAAGCTGTTCGCACCCGAAGTGTCGCTGTTCGCATAATTCAGCACGTAATAGGCAAACAAAGTCACCTTCTGCCCCGCTTGAATCCGGCTTTGCACGAACAATTGATTCTGCCGGAAAATTGCCCCTGATTCGTACTGATAGATATTTTCGAACTGAGTGGGCCGCATGGCAGCGGCCGGATTCAGATAATAAGGATAGATGGCGGAAAGGTTGGTGGGCGCGTTGATATTGTTCGTCAGCAATTGATCGTTGCCCACGGAGTTCAGATACGACACGCTCAGATTTGCAACCTTAGTAAGCTGCCGTTCCAGGCTCACCGCCGTCTGCGCCACGTAAGGCGCGTGCAAATTCGGATTCGGCTTGTACGATGTAAACAATTCCGTCGGACCAGGCGTCAGCAGCGGCGGCGCCGAAGCATTAGGGTTAAAGAACCCCGGACTAGGCACCACGTACTCCGCAAGGTTCGTCCCACTCAAGCGATCCTCTTGCAAAATGTCGGACGACAGAAACCGGTCGTAGAACACTCCGAACCCCGCGCGCATGATCGTCTTCGGCGCGGTCTTTCCCCCGCCGCCAATTCCCCACGCAAATCCCAACCGCGGCGCCCAATCCGCGTGGTTGCTGATATTGTTCTGCGATTCAAAGCGCAGCCCGTAACTCAGCGTAATGTTCGGCCGTAGGCGCCAGTCGTCCTCGACGTACAAACCCACGTCCACGTATCCCACATGCACGAAAGGATTCGCCGCGAGCGTCGTGTTCGCCGGATTTGCCGTCACCGTGAATTGGTTCGCGGAAGGCGTGCCCTGCAAGGTAGCGATATACGCGGCAACCGATGGAAAAACATATGTCCCGTTGAAGCCGCCGGTCGAAGTATTCGAATCGGTCGAGCCGCGCAGCCGCGCCCCAAATTTCAGGAAATGCTTGGTGTACTGCACCGAAGTATAATTCTGAAATTCGTAGTTGTTCGTGGTGTCGTTGATCAGCCCGCCGCTCGAGCCGCCTCCATCGAACGCCAGAGGAACGATGATGCTCGGCGCGGTGCTCAGCGGCGTTTGCGTGCTTTGCTCGCGCAAATACTGAAAGCGCGTTTCGTTCACTACCTTCGTGCCAAAGATCTGCGTATCGCCCACTTGCAGCGTCTGCTCGGTGCTCACCGAATTGTCGCCCTGCGACGGCAATGCGAATCCGCCGACCCCGTCGTTGTTCTCGCTATTTCGAAAATATTGATAGCGCACGGTCAGCGTGTTGTTCTTCGACAGCGCGTAATCCAGCCGCGGCCCGATGTTGTAGCGCGTTCTGGGATTGGGCACTGCCGCACTGAACGGCGTCACCGCGAATGTCGTCGGGTCCACCACCTGCGCGTTGACGATCCCCAGGTCGTGAATGTCGCGAATATCCTCCGTGAAAAAAAAAGAGGCCTTCTTGCTCAGCGGCCCGCCGATGTTTCCACTGTATTGCATCGAATAGTAGCTGGGATAGCCCGTGCCCGACGCTTCGCTCGAATTGAAAAACGGATTGCGCGTGTTGAACGCCGAATCATTCCCGTTCACCGAAAAACCGCCGTGCCATTTGTCCGTGCCGGGCTTGGTGAAAATTTCGATGCGACCGTAACCCACTTTGTCGTACTGCGCCGAGAACGGATTCTGATTGATGCGGATTTCGCGAATCGCCGATTTCGGCGGCAGCTGCCCCGCCGTGAACCCATCAATAAAGAATTGCCCGCCGTTCGGACCGGCGGAAGGTCCCGCCAGCGCGGTCAGATCGGTCTGCAGCTCGTCGGGATCGTCCGGCAACGCATCCAGCGCGGCGCCGTTGATCACAATCGCGCCGGCGTTGTTTGTCGGGCTTACGTCCACCGCGCCTGTCTGGTCGGTCACCGTCACCTGCTGCTGTTCCGCTTCGATCGTCAGCGCGACGTTGAGCTGTTGAACCTGGCCTGCCCCCACTTGCACGGCGTCATTCTTATAGAGCGCAAAGCCCGGCGCGATCGCCTCCACCGTGTATTTTCCCGGCGCCACATTTTTCAGCTCGAAAACCCCATCCCGGTTTGTGGTCGCGGCGAGGCTGGTTCCATCCGGCGCCGTCACGATGACGGACGCGCCCACCACGGCCGCAGCCGAAGGATCCGTCACCTGCCCGCGAATAGTTCCGCTGCCAGCCTGTGCGGCGGTCTGTGTAGAGGTCTGTGCGAACGCGGCTCCGGCGCAGAAAAAAACCGCAACGATTGTGACTGCAATAAACGATAAGAAAAAAAAGACCCGGGCTTTCATTCCGTCTCCTGAAAGTCTAAAAATCGGTGAGCAGATTATGATTTATTGATTTCCGCCGGATGCGTCCCCGCCCGGTGCGCCGCCGCCCAGGGTCCATGGCGAGAGCATCATCGCTTGCGCGGCGTTACCGGCCGGCGCTGCGGCCAGTATCGCTTCTACGCCGCCCAGGATCGTGATGGCAGTGACGCCGTCTGCATCGGTGCCCTGCGTGGACACCACCATCACGGCGTCGCCTTTCTGAAAATCCGCGAGCGTGCTGGCCGGCAAACGATTCACAATTTGTTGGAAGTCGCCGCGCCCGCCGCCGCCCGTCGCGCCGTTGCCCGCCGCACCCGCGCCGCCGGCATGTTGCCCGCCATTCGCGGAACCACCGTTCCCAGATCCACCACCAGCACCGCCACCGGCTGCGCCCGCGACGCCCTGCGCCGATGCGCCGCCCGCTCCTGCACCTGCACCTGCGCCCTTCAGCCGGAACGCAATCATCTGCGCCATCTGCGCCGGAATTTTGCGCAGCTGCGATTGCGCCGTGATTTTCACCACCACCGGCTTTTTGCCGATCAGGTCCGTCAAGCTAATCGTCTGCGCGCCCGCATCAATCGCAGTAATAATTCCGGCGAGGTTGCGGAAAGTTCCGGAAACTATTTCGTCCGCCGCAAATTCGCTTCCGTCCGCGCTCTTCGTTCCCCGCGCACGCACTTGATCTCCCGGCTTGATCTGCTCCAGTGCAGCAGGCTTGGCGTCATCGAATTGCACCGAATCCGGCGCATAACGGCGCAACACAGTATTTTTTGTGGTGTGAATCGCCACGGTTTTTGCGGTAGCACCAGTCCCGGTAGAAATTGTGATCGTGCCGGTGGCCGCATCCACGGCGCTCACCAGCCCGCCGATGCCGCGCTTTTGCCAGTCGTCGCGGTCCTGCGCCTTTTTCGCTTCCAGGTCCGTGCGCTTCATCGCGATGATTCCCACCGCGGCCATCGTTTTCGTGTCGTCCGACGCTCTGCCGCGCACCAGAACCCGATCGCCCACCTGCAAATCCTTCAACGCAATCGGCGTCGCGGACTTCAGATCTTTTTCCCCCGGAGCCACCTGCACGATTTTCGCGTTGCTCGCAACCGTCACGCTCACATCCGCCCCACCATCCACCGTAAGAACCAGAGCATTGCCGTTAATGGATTTTACAGCGCCAACTTTTTGTGTCAGCGGCGTCTGCCCCGGCGCTGCTTGCGCCGGCGTCTGTTGCGCCGCCGCTTGCGGCATCGCCGCGTGCTCCGCCTGCCATCCCGTGCGCACACTCGCGCCGCACGGCGCCACCACAACTGCCGCGCCCGCCAGCACCAACAGCGCGGTTTTCGCGCCCGCCTCCCAGCCTCTCTTCATCAAACTCATTGAAAGCATCGAACGCATCGAACGCATCGATCGTTCCCCCCAGATTCCTCGCCCAGCTCGGAACAACTCCGAAAGTGCAATACGCGGGCCAATCCCATCCATTTTAGATGCACTCCAGCCCGCACCTATTCCTGCGCTTTTAGACGTATCGCCACCACGCAAACGTTTCTTCATTCTTACAAAATAATTCAGCTCGATACCATGACCCCGTTCCCAGATCGGAACGAGACTCCGCCAACACACGGATGCCGTTGCAGCACCCTTCAGATGGTGTAAACTACTGGAATCACTCGGCGGTGAGCGTAGCTCAGCTGGTAGAGCATCGGTCTGTGGCACCGAGGGTCGCGGGTTCAAACCCCGTCGCTCACCCCAGTTTCTTCTTGCGGTTTATCACCTGGTGTCCGGCCGCTTCTTCCTCGGCACGCGCCGATTCCGCAAAGCGCGGCCATTCCATTTCCCGCGTCACGTCGGCAAGTGCAGCTTTATCCCGCTGTTTCTTCGATAATTTCTTCTCTTTCACTGCTTCATCTTGACAGCCTGCATCGCGCCATTCTGTTTCCTTTCGCACACCTGCGCTACCAGCCCGCCTACGCCGTATTTCATAGCTATCCGCCCGCCTAACGCGTATGGTTGAACTGTCTCACTAGCATCCTGCCGTCGCCTCCCCAAAATCTGCGGCTCCTTGCGAAATCAGACCTGATTCGCACGCACAGGAGCCTCATGGCCTCTCCAAAACTACCCCGTCGTATCAGCGCCATACCCGCACCTATAGATGGCAATCACAATAATATCCAAAATCTAATCCTGCTCGGCCTCCCAGCCGCCGAAATGACAGCGGCATTCAGGAAATTGGAATTCGTCGAGCTGCCTACCCACACCATCTTGCATGAAGCCGGCGAGCCAATCACGCACGCCTACTTCATCAATAGCGGTCTCGCCTCGGTGCTCAACGTCATGAGCGACGGAAAAAGTGTCGAAGTTGGATTAGCAGGCAAGGAAGGATTCATCGGCCTTCCGCTCATCGTGGGACTCAGCACCAGCCCCACGCAAGTCATCATGCAAGTCGCGGGTAGCGCCCACCAGATGACTGCGGCAGACTTCAAAGAAGTTCTGTACCACTCGCCGGTTTTGGAAAAAAATCTGAATCGTTACGCGCAAAGTCTCGGCATGCAGGCGATCCACGTCGCCGCCTGCAATCGCCTGCACGAAGTGGACGAACGCCTCGCGCGCTGGCTCCTCATGAGCCAGGACAGGCTCGGCGGAGACATTGTGCCCCTAACCCAAGAATTTCTGGCGCATATGCTCGGAACCAGACGCGCCAGCGTCACCGTTGCCGCCGGCATTCTGCAGAAGGCCGGATTCATCACCTACAATCGCGGCAGCGTTCGGATCGACGACCGCAGCGGCCTGGAAGATGCCGCCTGTGAATGTTACGCTGCCATCCGACAACAAACCGAAATGTGGGACAAAGAACTCAGCCGGCTTGGTACGCTACCGCGCTGACACTGCCCACGCTCGAACATAGAATACGGCCCCGCGGAGGGGCTCTATGGTCGAGAATCACTGGCGGGCGCTCTATAAAGCTGCTGTTCTCGAGACCGACCCAGTCGAGCTTGAGCTTCGCGTAAAAGCCGTGGAAGACGCCATTCGTGCTCGTCAGTCGCTGAACGGCCAGGTTTCCAGCGAAGAACGCGCGGCTATGAAAGACGCGCTGGACTCATTGGGCGTCTTGAAGATTGAGTGGAAACAACCATTGGTATGAATTGCCCGCCAGCGCGCGCCCGCGGCCCGGCGCCGTCCCCGGGAAAATACTTTCGTCGAACGCACCCTCCTTTGGTACTCTAGCGCACATAGGCTTGGGTGCTCCCCAGCGATTTGGCTGTCACCCTGTTGTTCCAGGGGGCGGCATGTTACACCGCGTTTTTGTGGTTGATGATAATCCATTCGTGCGAAGCGAAATCCGCTCTCAATTGGAAGCGTCCGGCTTTGTGGTTTGCGGCGAAGCCTTTGACGGACTGAATGCCCTGGAACAAGCGCCGCGGCTGAGCCCCGACCTGATTATCCTCGATCTCTCCATGCCACGTATGAATGGCCTGGACGCCGCCCGCCAGCTGCACAGTATCTGTCCAGACGTGCCCATACTATTGAACACCATGCATTCCGCGGTAATCCGCGCGGAAGCCAGCCTGCCCGAAGGCATCATCGGGGTGGTGGATAAACGCGAAGATTTGCTGCACCGCGTTTTGCAGCTGCTGCCCAGCCCCGGCGAAGCTCGTAAGCACGTCGGACTGTAATCAATAACAAATTTCCACCGCGGTCTCGCCTCGGAATCGCGGCCGAATTTTAGGCCTTCAGCAGCGGCGTCCACACCTGCATCGGAGTCGCTTCGCGATTCGCCCACGCGTAATACGGAATGAACGTGAGCGCCACCGGCTTATTCTTCGGCGTATCCGCCTTGTACGTGGAGTACAAAGCATCGTGCGCGCTTCCGAATTCCAGGCTCGCGCCGGGATGCTCCAGCACCACCACGCCGCCCAGCAAATCGCTCTTGAACTCGCTGCGGAATTCGCCCGCTGTCTTGCGCCCCAGATCCAGCGCCACGTCATCCAGCTTCACTCCACTCGGCTGGTCCAGTTGTTCCAGGCAATACACCAGCGGACCGCGCTGCACCGCCACGCGTCC
>Ga0209655_10001006_pt1 | contig 10546 bp, 11 predicted proteins | sample BogFormECP03_OM2_FD_188236 | JGI IMG/M metagenome (GOLD analysis project Ga0209655, IMG submission 188236) | Bog forest soil microbial communities from Calvert Island, British Columbia, Canada - ECP03_OM2 (SPAdes) (version 2) | ecosystem: Environmental > Aquatic > Freshwater > Wetlands > Bog ...
TTCGGCGATGGACCCGTATTATATTCTGCCGATCAGCATGACCATCATGATGTACCTGATGACGAAAATGACGCCGCAGACCACCACGGATCCGGCGCAGCAGAAAATGATGGCGCTGATGCCGCTGATGATGGGATTCATTTTCTTCCGGCTATCGAGCGGACTGAATTTGTATATGTTCACGAGCAATGCGGTGGGAATTGGGCAGCAATATTATTTGAATAAATCCGAACCGCTTCCCGCGAAGGGAAAGTTCAAAAAGAAAATAATCGATGCCTGACGAACGAACAGGGGCCGGCAAGCGGCCTTTCACGAGAGACCACGCGCAAAGTGAAGCGCGGCTGGATCGCGAGCGCGCGATTGCAGAACTGCAGCGCTATCTCGATCTGGCTGTGCGCGAAATGGGCCTGGAGATCTCGTTTGAGATTTCGACGCCGCCGACGGTGGGTGGCGGCGCGGATGATCAGGACGTGCTCGTCGCGTTCAGCGGAGCGGATCAGGATTTTCTGCTGGAGCACAATGCGGATTTGCTGCTGGCGCTGGAGCACGTGGGGCATCGCTGGCTGAGGCTGGATCCGCGGTTGCACGATCGCGTACGGTTCGATTGCGGAGAATATCGCGCACAGCGGTTGGACGAACTAAAACTTTCGGCGCGCGTGGCGGCGCAACGGGTGCGCGAAACAGGGCAGGTGTTTCGATTTAATCCCATGTCGCCGCGCGAGCGACGGCTGATTCACCTGGAATTGAGCGGCGCGCAAGGCGTGCGGACGATGAGCGAAGGAGTGGGCGACCGGCGGCAGTTGGTGGTGTATCCGGTGGTGAAGAAATGAGTGGCGATTTGTAAATAGTGACTGGTGATTAGTGGCTCGTGCTTCGTCCGTTGACGTGCCCCGTAAGTTTCCTGCTGAGGTTCTGATTTTTCTTCATCGCGATTTTTAAACTTCGATTGTGTAGCCTTCTTTTCCTACGTTGATGCATTGTGTTGTTCCCAGGCGATCCGTCATCCCCGCTGTTTCATGGATGTGCCCGCAGAATAGATAGAGAGGTTTTTCCTTTTCCACCCAGGTGCGCAGAGTGGGGCTGCCGGCGTGCTGACCTGGCGCGTACTCGTCCAGTGTCGTGTTCAGCGGTGGGAAATGGACGACGAGATAGAGTTTTTCCAGGCCCGCGAATGGCGCGAGGGCCGCGGCGATTTCGTCTTCGGAATATTCTCCGGGAGTCTTGAATGGAGTGATGTTGCTATAGCCGAGCCCGGCCCAATTCGTTCCATTCAATTCGCGCGTCTGGCGATGAAAGTCGGTGAAGCCGAAGCGTTTGCAAAATTGCGCCGTTTCTGAATACGTTTCGTGATTGCCGGGCATAATCCAGGCGCGTTCCCCGAGCTCTTTCATTGCTTCACCGCAGCGTTCGAGCCCCTTGCCGAAATTGCAGAGATCGCCCGCGGCGATGTAGATGTCGGCGGGCTGGGCGACGACGCGTTCGAGGGCACGCAAATCGCCATGAATGTCGCTGAAGATTAAAATTTTCATCGCACGTTCCCCGAATGCGTGGGCGCAATTTTGATCAAGCGCCGCACGTCCATGCCGTCGGCTTCCCAGCCTTCTTCGATGGGGTCGCCGGCATCATTGAATACTACACGATAGGAAAACGGCGCGGGGCCCTGGTGATTGCGCGTGATGAATCGGTGCTCATTGAAATCCACGTAATGCCGGCCCGGCGCGTTCGACGTGCGAATCACCGGGAAGCGCGCGAAAGACCAATAGAGCTGCACTTCGGGAAGTTGCAGAGCGCGCGCGACGAATTCGTTCGGAGGAGAATCGGCGCTGAAGGCGAAGGCTGGCGCGGCGGGATCGCGCAGATCGAAGCGCGATTGGTACACCCCGTCGGTGGTGCGAATCACACCGCCCCAATCGAGCAGCGAAGGTGGAAGCGGAAGAGCGGCGATGCGATCGATGGGAATGTTATTTGCGGCGGCGAAATTCCTGGTGCGCAGCAGAGCGGCATGATGGGCGACGCTGCAGGCGAAAAGATAGGCACACATTACGACGCACCCGGCCTGGCACCAATGCGCGACGGAGATGCGGAAGCCCGCGTTACGGAAGGCGGGAAGAAAAAACAGCACGCCGATAATGGCGCCGGCAAGAAAAACGATCCACAGATGAAACGGAAATCCCACGGAGGCGCCAATTTTCCACGCGCCGAAAGCGCAGATCGTGAACAGCACCCACATGGAAAGGGCGCGCGTGGAAGTTTTAGTGCGATCGGAATAAATCCAGGCCGCGACCTGTGGAAGCAAGGCGATTGCGGTGAAACAGAAATCGATGATGAACAGCAGATCCCACGAGACGCGTTCGTGCGAGAGCGGATACCAGATGCGCGTGCCGAAGGAAGTCATGGCGTCGAGAAAGATGTGGCTCGCTATGGCGATGGCGTAAATGATGAGGAGAATTCCCCACGAAGGAAAGTCCCAATCGGGAAGGCCCCAACGTTTTTTTGTAAATGCGAAGCCGGCGCGAGTCAGCCAGGCGAGTAGCGCGGCGAAAAATGGCAGCGCGACGAAGGAATGAGTGATGGCACGATGATACTTGACGATGGCCAGCGGGTCGCGGGAGAAAATTTCCTGAGCGACGTCAACGTCGGGAAACATGGCGCCTGCGGCGGCTGCAAAAGTTGCGACGCGGCCGTACCGCTCTGAGAAAAAGCCTTTACCGATAAGCGCGCCGACGATTCCGTGAGTTATGGTGTCCATGGACGAATCGAAGAAGGAAAAGTGTACACGATTGCGCGGAAATCACACGACTTCGAGAAGAGGAGAGCGCCTGGCGGTAACCTCTCCCACAATGCGGCCCGGAACATTGCGGCGTTGCAGCGCGGCCAACGCTGCATCAGCAGATTCCGGAGCGATGGCTGCAAGCAAGCCGCCGGAAGTCTGTGGATCGAAGAGCAGCGCGCGAAATTCATCCGGAACGCTGGACGCAAAAGCGGTGCAACTTTCCACGAAGTCGCGATTGTTCTTCATGCCGCCGGAGAAAAAGCCGCGGCGTGCGGCTTCGATTGCGCCCGGAAGATATTCCATGCGTGCGTGATCCAGCGTGATGGAGACGGCGCTGCCGATGGCCATTTCGCGCGCGTGTCCGAGGAGCGCGAAACCGGTGACGTCTGTGACAGCGTGAACTGGACGCTGTTCCGAAGGATGCGCTGCATCAATTTCATGGAGCGCTTCGGCGGCATCGCGGTTCAGGCGCGTCATCGACGCAGTGGCGGCGGCGACCCAGGCTTCTTCCGCTTGACCCTGTTTCAGGGCCGTGGAGATTACACCGGTGCCCAGGGCTTTCGTGAAAATCAAAATGTCCCCCGGCCGCGCACCCACATTTTTCCAGATGCGCTGCGGGTGGATCACGCCGGTGATCGCGTAGCCGAATTTCAGCTCGTCGTCGCGAATGGAATGCCCGCCGACGACGGTGCAATTCGCTTCGGCCATTTTCGAGAGACCGCCGCGGAGAATTTGTTCGAGCACTTCCGGCGCACCGGCAGCGGGAAACGCCAGGATGGTAAGCGCGGAAATCGGCCGACCGCCCATGGCGTACACATCGCTGAGCGCGTTGGTAGCAGCGACCTGACCGAAAAGCTCGGGATCATCGAGGATGGGGGTGAAAAAATCCACGGTTTGCACGATAGCGAGATCGTCGGTGAGCCGATATACGGCCGCGTCGTCGCTCGTTTCAAAACCGACGATCACGTTCGGATCAACTTGCGGTGGAAGGCGCTTGAGCACTGCGTCGAGCAGGCTGGGACTCAATTTTGCAGCGCAGCCCGCGGCCTTCGCGGTGGTGGTGAGCCGGACTTGTTCCGCCAATGTCATTTCTCCGTGGAACAGATGCGATGATTATAGCGCGGCGCGAGCGGCGGACTCGGTACGAAAAAGGCGAGGAGCGGGTAGCCGAGAGCGTGTGAGAGTTATGCGTGCGCCGCGGCCGACCGAATGGGAATGGTGATCGGTTTAGCGGCTTCGGTGGCGGAGAGCATGTGGCAGCGGCCATCGAAGATAGCGCCTGGTTCCATGATTAGACATGGCGTGTGGATTTCGCCGGTGACGATAGCTTTGGTTTGAATTTCGACTTTGCCCGAGGCTTTGATCGTGCCGTCGAAGTGGCCGCCGATTATCACGTAGTTGCCTTCAATCTGGCCTTCGACTTTGGCGTGCTCACCGAGGATTAGGGTCTCGTGCGAAACCAGCGTACCTTTCATCGTGGAATCCAGGCGAAAAGTTCCGGCACATTCCAGACGGCCGTCGAGCTTGACGCCCTGATCCAGGAAGCCGGTCCACTCCCCGGAATCGTGTCGTTTGCGATCAAACCAACCCATGCGTTTTCCCCACGCTACGTTGATAGCGTAGCACTATTTTCGCATGAGTTGGTCGTAGAGGCGGGCCAAATCACTATCGTCGTAGTATTCAAACACTAACTGTCCCGGCTTGCTGCCCTGACGCGGATGCATGTGTACGCGCGTTCCGTACTCGCGTTGCAGTTCCTCGAGAGCGGCCTTGGTGTTCGCATCCACCGTGAAAGTCGGCGCGCTGACATGCGGCTTGGAGCTGCGCGTTGCGAGACGCTCGACTTGACGGACCGTCATGCCACCGCGAGCGACTTTACGGGCGATGCTCAGGCGTGCTTGAGAGTCGGCCACTGCCAAGAGGGCGCGTGCGTGGCCGGCGGTAATGCGGCCTTCCTCGAGCAGTTCCTGGATCGGTTCCTCGAGCTTGAGCAAGCGGACGGCGTTGGCGATGGTGGCGCGGTCTTTCCCGGTACGCTCGGCCACTTGTTCTTGCGTGAGATGGAATTCGTCGATGAGGCGCTGGAAGGCGTGGGCTTGCTCGATCGGATTGAGATCCTCGCGCTGGAGGTTTTCCACCAGCGTCATCTCCAGCGCCATTTCCTCCGACACGTCGCGAACAACGACTGGAACGCGTAGCAGGCCCGCACGCTGCGCCGCGCGCCAGCGACGTTCGCCGGCGATCAGCTGAAAGCGGCCTGCAATCCTGCGGACGACGAGCGGCTGCACAATGCCGCTGGAGTGGATTGAGCGCGCGAGTTCGTCCAGTGCCTCTTCGCGGAAGCGCGTGCGCGGCTGGTAAGGGCTCGGATCAATCAAATCAATATCTGAATGAAAGAGGCCTTCAGATGGCGCCGGAGCCGCTGCCGTCGCTGCCCCCGTCATTGCCACTGCTGTCGGGCGTGCTTGCTGCTGCGCTGGAGCCTGCTCCTGCAGCGGCGGCGGAGGCGGTGGTGCCGCCACCACGGTCGGCTCCGGCTCCCGAATCAATGCGCTCAATCCCCTGCCCAACGCGTTTCTGGGCATTAGCGATAACCTCCTTAGCAAGTTGAATGTAGCTCTCGGCGCCTTTACTATGTATGTCGTAGAACATTACTGGCATACCGTGACTCGGCGCCTCAGCTAGACGAACATTTCTAGGAATGACGGTTTCGAATACTTGCGCACCGAAAAAACTGCGAAGATCGGCGGCTACCTGCTTGGATAGCGTGGTGCGGTCATCGTACATCGTCAGTAGGATGCCTTCGATGGCGAGGGATGGGTTGATCGTGCGCCGGAGACGCATTAACGTGTCGAGCAGCTCAGAGACACCTTCGAGAGCTAGATACTCGCATTGGATCGGCACCAGAACGGAGTCCGCGGACGCCAAGGCGTTCAAGGTCAGTAGGTCCAGAGATGGCGGGCAGTCAATCAGGACGTAATTGTATCGAGCCTGAATGTTTGAAACGAGGGCCCTGAGCCGATATTCACGATTTTCCATATTTACCAGCTCGACGGCCGCGCCGACTAGGTTTTTATCTGATGGAATTAAGTCGAGGCCCTCTACTTGCGCGTCAAGAATGATTCTGTCGATCGATTCCTCGAGAATTAGGGCTTGGTATAGCGTGCGTCGGGCGGGATCCTTCGGAAAGCCGAGTGCGCTCGTTGTATTTCCCTGGGGATCGCAATCAATAATCAGGGTGCGCTGCTCAGAAGCGGCTAGGGATGCTCCGAGGTTGACGGCTGTCGTGGTTTTTCCTACTCCACCCTTTTGATTAGTTATGGCGATAACGCGAGCCAAATGAAATTCCCCCGTAGCGCGGCGTAAATGTAGCAGAGAGTTTTGGGAAGAGGCAAGATGTTTCACGTGGAACCGTATAAATTGTGGAGCGTTCCACGTGAAACGCTTATTGCTCTGGATCTTGGTTCCACGTGAAACATCTCTTTCGCGGCTAAAGCTTCTTGCCGTGAAGAATCACGCGGCGCTCAGATTGTGGGATACGGATCGGATCCCCCCATTTCCATTGTGAACTCCTGGAAATCTTGCTCGCATCCTCTTCGCCGAGCCATAAAACTAGAGATCCGGTTAAATTTAGTGAATGGTGTGACCAATCCAGGAAGTCATGATCTATTCTTACGGCGCGCGCAGATACAAAATCGACAGGCTCACCGCGCAAGGAAACATCCTCCATACGGCTCCTGCGAACTTCGACGTTATTAAATTGCAGTTCTCGACCGACTTCCGCGAGGAAAGTGGCTTTCTTCTGGTTCGATTCGATGAGGATGACGCTTAAATTCTCAGAAACCATACGCACTGGTACGGCAGGGAAGCCGGCACCTGAGCCAACGTCGGCGAGCCGACCGTGCCGTATGGGAACACTGGAGGCGGCGAGGATGCTCTCGCCGAAGTGGAAGCGCAGGATCTCCTCCGGTTGTGTGACAGCGGTGAGCGCGGTCTTTTCATTCCAGCGCAACAGGAGGTCGATGTACGCGCGAATCTGATCGCAGAGCCGCGCTGAGGCAATTGTCCCGTAAAGTTGGAGTTCGCGGGCAATCAGCTCATCTGACAAGCGTTTCACGATCATATACTATATATGTAGTTTAACTAAGAGTTCAAGTTCACGGTATCAACTGTATTTTCAATAGCTTGCGGATTCTTAAGTGCGAGCGCGGCACGCAATCGACCTGGAGCCAACATTCCCACGGTAATGTCCGCGACGAAATGTGCAACGACGCAGGGCAACAAACTGCCCGTCCAGGCCCGTATGGTTGCGAATAGGAGCCCAATAGTTAGCGTCGAGATCAGGCCGCGACGCCCCTGATAAAGATGGGCCACAGCGAAAAAAACTGCAGAGCCTACTACGGCGGCGATAACGGAGCCGCGAGACCAATCATGAAAAACGCGCTGCACGAAACCGCGGTAGATCAGTTCCTCGCAGAGCGCCACGGTGGTGACCAGGGCGAAAAACGCGAGCCGTTCGACATCGTCCTGGGGGAAGAGCTTTAATGCCAACTGCGGAAGAATTCCCTGGATTTTCTCAGGCTGCGCGACGAGGCGACGCAAACCCATAATTTGGTTGAGCAGAATGAACGCGGCAAGCACGACAGAGGCCGTGACTGCTAGGGCTGGATTGGGGACGGCCAATCCGAGTTGACTCGAGCGAATTTCATGTGCGCTGGTGCGCCAGAAAATCACGCCTGCGGCAACCCATTGAAATGCGAGAGTGGAAGCGTAGAGTGAAAGGCGGTCCATCTTGGTGGTGCTCGGGATTTGCATCAGCTGATGGACACGGCGGCGCCCCAAGAGCGGGACGGCGATGCCAAGAAAGAGAAGAATGAGAGCGAAATCCCAATGCATAACGATAAATGAAAACATTGATGCGGGGATGGAAGCAAGCTGAACCGCAAATAAGCGGCTGCCGGAGTTGACACCGTCAGAGGCGCCGCCGTATCGTTCTTGTTCCTGCAAACGGACGAGATGAAAATTCTAATCATCGGCGGCGGCGGACGCGAGCACGCGATTGCTTGGAAATTGCGGCAGAGCCCGCTCGTGGAAAAAATCTGGTGCGCGCCGGGCAATGGCGGGATATCGCGCGACGCGGAGTGCGTAGGTCTGAACGTTGGCGATGTGGATGCGGCGGCGGATTTGGCGACAAAGCTGGGCGCCGATCTGACGATTGTAGGGCCGGAATTGCCGCTGGTTCAGGGCATCGCGGATGAATTCAAACGGCGGGGCTTGGCGATTCTAGGTCCTCCGAAAACTGCTGCACAGCTGGAAGGCAGCAAAATTTTTGCGAAAGAATTCATGATGCACAATGGAATTCCGACCGCGGGCGTGTACGGAACGTTTGATTCGGCGCGCGAAGCTGGCGCGAAGCTGGATTCGGTTTCGTGGCCCGTCGTGGTGAAGGCCGACGGGCTTTGCGCGGGCAAAGGCGTGTTGGTGACTTCGTCGGCGAGCGAAGCTAAGAAATTTATCGAGCGGTTGGCGAACAGCAATGAGTTCAGCGACGCGGGCAAGCGCGTGCTGCTGGAGGAGGGACTCGACGGCAAAGAACTTTCGTACATCATTCTTACAGACGGGACCGATTTCATTTCGCTGGCACCGACGCGGGATCACAAACGCGCGTTTGATAATGATGAGGGACCGAACACCGGCGGAATGGGAACGTACTCGGCGGATGGAATGCTGACGCCCGAGCTTGAGGAACAGATTCTGGAGAAAATTGTCCGGCCGACGCTCGCTGGTCTGCGCAAAGAAGGAATGGAATATCGTGGATTTATTTTTTTTGGCTTAATGCTGACGAAAGACGGTCCGAAAGTTTTGGAATACAATTGCCGTATGGGCGATCCGGAAACGCAGGCGATTTTGCTGCGGGCCGATTTCGATTTTGCAACAGCTTGCATGGACGCGGCGCGCGGCAAACTCGATGGTTTCGCTGCGAAGTGGACCCGTGGAGCGAGCGTCTGTGTTGTGATGGCATCAGAGGGGTATCCGTCTAGCCCCGTTTTGGGAAAGCTAATCATTGGGCTGGAAGCGGCGGAGACGGTGTCGCATGTGGCTGTGTTCCACGCGGGCACACGGCGCGACGGAGCCAATTACTACACAAGTGGTGGAAGAATTCTTGGAGTCGCGGCTGTTGGTGATTCGCTGGAGACCGCACATTCTGCTGCCTACGATGCGGCTAGTAGAATTGCAATTCCCGGCGCGCACTATCGCAAGGACATCGGCGTGACGGACATTAACAAGGCGAAGATTGCGGAGGTTCGAGCGAATGGCTGAATTGGCGACGAACAAACGGCGGGAAGTGCGCGTGGGCGTGCTGATGGGATCCGACACGGATTTGCCGGTGATGAGCGAAGCCGGAAAAGTGCTGGATAAATTTGGAATCGGATACGAGATGGAAGTGATGTCCGCGCATCGCACGCCGGTGCGCGCGCACGAATACGCCACTACAGCGCATAGCCGCGGATTGAAAGTGCTGATTGCGGCGGCTGGCGCTGCGGCGCATTTAGCGGGAGTGATTGCGGCGAACACGACTTTGCCGGTGATCGGGGTGCCGATGGGAACGAGTTCGCTGAACGGATTGGACGCACTGCTTTCGACGGTGCAGATGCCGGGCGGAATTCCCGTGGCAACGATGGCAATTGATAAGGCTGGCGCGGTGAATGCGGCGATTTTCGCCGCTGAGATTTTGGCTTTATCCGATCCGGATATCGCGCGCAAATTGGTGGAGCATAAAGAAGAGTTGGCGCGATCGGTGACAGAAAAGAATGCGCGCTTGCAGCAGCAGCTGGCGGAGCGGAAACAGTAATTAGTTGAGCTCTATTTATTCCGGTGCCGAGCCTTTCAAGAGCGAAGGTGCATCGGCGGGTCTTTCCTGATCTGGCTGTGCATTCGCTCGCTTCGGTTCTGGGGGCGGACGGAGAATCCAGTCGAAACCTGTATCGATACCGATTATAGCCATGGTTTGCCGAGCGTCTGGCGGAGCCAGGACCGCCAGAGCAGCGCGGAGAAATTGCGTGGCGTCGGCTGCAAGGATCTTGCCGCTTTGCCCTGCGAGAATAAGATCTGCAACCCCCCGCATTTTGACGTCGGAAGCGCAGATTTTTTCGATGCGCGGATCTTTTCGACGCAATAAATCCAGCAAGGTGGGCGTGGCGTTTTCAGGTGGGTACTGAAATTCGACGAGTGTGTGCGGCTGGCCTTTTTCGGGGGGCCAGGTTTGCAGATAAGCGGGATGAGAGATGTGCGTGTCGTAATAATCCAGGCGCTGCATTTCCTGCTTCAAGGTGAACGTGAGCTGCCAGATCTCCGGGCCGTATCCTTGAATATAGTCGGCGAGGATGAGTTCGGCGACAGGCTCGTCCGGTGGCCAATCGAGCTTGCCGTGAAGATTGCCGACGACGGCGTTCATGCGTTCGTAAAGATTTTGGCCGACGATTTCGATGTCGGAAGCCTCTGGGCTGGCTTGCGCCTGATTTATGTGGGGACCCGGCACAGCGAAATGTCCGTGGAGGTGCGGCAATTCGGTGTCGAGACGCGCGAGTTGAAGTTGCGAGGAGGGCGAAAACCAATCCACGGCGCCGAGGAGGATGCCGGCGCGGGTGCGATTCATTGCCATGGGAATGGGGGGATGAGTTTGTGTCTCGATTTTATTTTCAATCGTGCCGATGAGAATCGCATCTTTGACGACGGCAATAACGACGCGGCCAGCGGCGAAGTTTACGACGA
>Ga0209655_10001007_pt1 | contig 10539 bp, 8 predicted proteins | sample BogFormECP03_OM2_FD_188236 | JGI IMG/M metagenome (GOLD analysis project Ga0209655, IMG submission 188236) | Bog forest soil microbial communities from Calvert Island, British Columbia, Canada - ECP03_OM2 (SPAdes) (version 2) | ecosystem: Environmental > Aquatic > Freshwater > Wetlands > Bog ...
TGGCTAGTGGATATCGCGACAAAGCTGATCTTCAATCGTCACTTGATCGGCGGCACCGATTACTTCTTCGATACCAATTACCTTCTTTGGGTGCGCTTGATGAGTTGTTTCCATATCGTGTTGCCATTCGTTTTGATCGCGGCCGTGCGCCGCACCGGTTACGATCGCCGCGCTCTAGGATTGCAATTCGCAATTGCAGCGGTAGTCATGATCGCCTCGCGCTTCGCCGCTCCCGCCAGAAATATTAATTTCGTCTATCTCGATCCAATCCTCCACCGCCAATGGGGGCCAGCCCCAATCCACGTAGCGGCCATGCTAATGGGAATGACACTGGCAATCTACGTTCCGACGCACGTCGTCCTTTCACGTGTATTTGCGTCTCCAATTAGGGAGAGAGCGCATTCGTAGCGGCCGGCTTCAGCCGGGCATCTTCAACCGCGATGGCGAATAAGCCGACGCTCGAATCTCAAACGACGCGGTGGGTTTGCTATTCCGACTTGCGAACTGCCTGAAGATCAATCCCAAGCTGCTGGCACTTTTTATAGAGGTGGCTTCTCTCGAGTCCCAGGGCTTTGGCAGTTTTCGTCATGTGATGCCCCTGCTTCTTCAACTCCGCCAGAATAGTCTCGCGCTCAAATATTTCCGTCTTCGCTGCCAAAGTTCCATCGCCTGCTGAGGACCCGCTCAACGACTCGCCAAGATTCGCGGCACCGCTGCCGTGCTCTGAGACGGATGACGTCGCCGCGCCGCCCGGCAACGCCAACCTCACCGTGTCCGCATCAATCTCATCGCGCGCCGACAGTAACAAAATCCGCTCGACCACATTTCTAAGCTCGCGCACATTTCCCGGCCACCGGTAATTCTCCAGCTCTACGATCGCGCTTTCCGAAAATGCTTTTTCCTTCCATCCATTCTGCGCCGCCACCTGGCGAACGAAACTGCGCGCCAGCAGCGCAATATCCTCACGCCGTTCGCGCAATGGCGGCAAAAGGATAGGAAACACGTAAATCCGGTGATACAAATCCTGACGGAAAGTGCCAGCTTTCACCTGCGCCTCAAGATCGCGATGCGTCGCCACAACCACGCGAACATCCACGGCAATAGGCTTATCCCCGCCCACTCGCTCGATTTCGCCTTCCTCCAGCACTCGCAGCAGCTTCGCCTGCATTCCCAGCGGCATATCGCCAATTTCATCCAGAAAAAATGTGCCCCGATGCGCAGCTTCGAATTTCCCCACATGCCGCGCCGAAGCGCCGGTGAAAGCACCCTTCTCGTGCCCAAATAATTCCGATTCCATTAATTCCGCGGGAATCGCCGCACAATTCAGCGTAACGAAAGGACCATTCCGCCGCGCACTCTTCTCGTGCAACGTGCGCGCCACCAACTCCTTCCCTGTTCCCGTTTCGCCGCGGATACAAACGCGCGTTTCACTGGCAGCGACGCGATCCAATTGCTCCATCAAAGCTTTCATTGCCGGGCTGACCCATAAAATTTCGTGCTTGCCCAAGCGCCTCTTCAGATCGCGGTTCTCGTTTTCAAGGCGGCTGATCCGCAGGCAATTGTCGATGGTCAGCAGCAGCTTATCAGTCGAGATGGGCTTCTCGAGAAAATCTACAGCACCCAGTCGCGTCGCGCGTACAGCCATTTCGATATTTGCCTGACCCGACATCATCACCGTCGGGATGGTAATTCCTGCGGCCTTCAGGTCTTCGAGGAAAGCGATGCCGTCTTTTCCCGGCATCACCACGTCCGAGAGAATCACGTCGATGCGGTCGGTCTTGGCGATATCGAGCGCGCGCGCGGCATTGTCGCAAACCGTCGCATCGTGGCCGGCCAGTCGAAAGGCGCGCGCCAATGACGCGAGCGTGTTGGGATCGTCATCCACTACGAGGACGTGAGCCTTGGCCGTCACGCGCGACTAGGCCTCCGGCTCGGACGTGGTAATCGTTTCGGCAGAGTTCGCTCGTGCATCATCGGCCGGTACATCGATCCGCGCCTCGGACGAGTCAGTGGACGCCGCACCGGATAACGCATCGGCGTGTGCCTCATTCGCCGCTTGCTGCGATTGCGGTGCGGGTGCCGCCGGCGAAGCTGGCGCGGCGGTCGAAGGCGCTTGAGTCGGGGACACCGGCGCCGCTACCCGCGCATTTTTCGCCGACTCAACCGCCGGGTTGATCGTCAGCACAATTCGGAAGGTAGTCCCCACGCCCGCCTCACTCGCAACTGAAATGGTTCCGCCATGATCGCTGATCACCGACTGCACCACCGCAAGTCCGAGTCCCGTGCCATGCTGCTTCGTCGTGTAGTAGGGCGTGAACAATCGCTCGCACTCTTCCGGCGTCAGGCCCGACCCCGTGTCCGCAATTTCGATAACCACAGAGCCGTCGCTGCTCGAAGTCGCAAGCGCCAGCACTCCCCCCGACGGCATCGCGTCCATGGCGTTCAGTACCAAATTCTCGATGGCGCGATGCAACAGCAGCGGATCCGCCTGAATCAGCGGCAAATTGGACTCGAGATGCAGTTCCGGAGTGATCGGCGGCCGGCCCACAGCGCTGAATTGCGCCTCGAACAGGCGCACCACCGTGCGCACAACTTCGTTCGCGTCCACCGCACGCAGCTCGGGCCGCGGCATACGCGCGAAATCGCTGAAACGGCCGATGATGCCTTTCAAGTTCTCGATTTCGGCCAGCAACGTTTCGGTGGATTCGTCGAATACTTCGTCGAATTCGTCAGCGCTTTTCATTCGCGCGCGACGCAGATTCTCGACCGTGATCTGCAGCGGGAAGAGCGGATTCTTCAATTCATGCGCCAGTCGCCGCGCCAGCTCGCGCCAGGCGGCAACGCGCTCGGATTGCACCAGGCGCTCGCGCTGCTCGACGAGCTGCTCGGTCATTTGATTGAATGCAGCGGCGAGCTGCCCGATATCATCTTTCGAGCGCACATCCACGCGCGCATTCCAATTCCCTGCCGCAACTTCCCTCGCGCCAGCCACCAATTTGGTCACCGGCTGGGTGATCCGCGCAGCACCCCACCAGCTCAGAATCGCGCCAAGCAACAGCCCCAGCCCGGCCACGCCGACTGCCAGCAAAATAATGCGATGTTCGACCACCACGCGCTCTCGCTGCGATGCGCCGATGAGCAGAACGCCGAGCAATTCGTTGTCGCGTCCCTCGAGCGGCAGAAGGTGAAATACTTCGGCGCTCGCCGGATCGGAACTCCAGGCAATCTGCGCAGTTTGTTCTTTTGGCGCCTGGCGCACTTGTTCCACCAGCGGCGCAAATCTTTCCGCGTCCTGTACCGCGCCGTTGGCATCAAGCAAGCCGTCGCTCGAAAAGTCTTTATCGAGATTCAAATAAACCAGCGCGCGCATTCCCTCCGATAGCGCCAGCGTGGAAATGAAATCCTTGCCGAGTTTTTTTCCGCCGAGTACGTAGATGCGTTTATCGGCCACCGGCACGGCATTTGCCACAGCCATCAGACCCAGTGTCGGCCCTTCTTGCGTATCCATGCGCACGAGGAAAGGACCGGCCGAAGCCCAGTCTTCCGTTTTGGTGACCCAGCTCAATTTGTAACCGGCGCGCGCTGGCCATTCGGCGGAAGAAATGATTGTGCTGTCCGTCGCCACGAAATCGAGGATATCGAGTTGGTGCGCAGCCGCTACGTTGCGCGCGTCCCAGTAGTAGGTCGAAGCGTCCGCGTTCGGGCGCATCAATTCAATCGCCATGCGCGTGGTTGCTTCTGCGTCGGCGATTCCTTTCACTTGCAGCGCCGCTTCCTCGCCACGCTGCTTGAATTCCTCGCGGAATTGAGCTACCAGCGCGTCGGTCCGGCGCGCGTCGAGTTCCTCGAAGGCGTTGCGCGTGACGAACGTAACCCCTGCGGCCACAATTCCCACCGCGAGCAGCACGAAGAATGTGAACAACCAAAAAAGTCTCGATCGAAACGTCACTGCGCTTCCCTCTTCAACCAAACATCCGCGAGCGGCAAACCATTCATCGCCGTCCCCGGCGAAATCGACCAGTTCCTGACCCGGACGCCGAGCCCGTAAACGCGCGGCAAGTGAGCGATGGGCACCACACGCCAGGTTTCCAGCGCCGCTTTTTCTCGCGCGTATATTTCGGCGGCGTCCGCTGTTTCTGAAGGCGCCGACTCGGCGCCGCCGAGCACCGGCGATAACTCCGCGAGCAATCCGGCGAGCGCCGGACGTGGCAGCGGCGAAACAAGATTCACGCGAACCAAGCGTGCATCGTATTTTGGCTTCCCAGCGCGCGCCGCGCTGCTCGGCGCGAGCGGCGCCTGAGAAATCGCTATTGACGTCACCGTAATCCCGGCTTCTCGCGCGTTCACTGCGATTCTCTCCGCCACGGCCTGTTCCAATGCGTCGCCCGAATCATATCCCAAGACCAGCGTCGCAGCAGGTGAGATCTTCTTCACTAAAGCCCGCGCCGCCGCCGGATCCGCCGCGCTCGAAAACAGAAACTCGGTTCCGCTGATCCACTGCGGCAATAATCCCCCGGCGGGCTCCCCTTCTTTCTGCAAGACCAGATTTACAATCGCCGCCCGATCGATCGAACGTGAGATTGCCTGGCGCAACCGCGCTTCGCTTTCGGCCGTGCGTCCGCCGGCGCGGCTGGGGCTAGCCGCTTGGCCAGCGCCGGCTGCGCGCCCATCCGGAAAAATCAACGCCAGCAATTCCACCGGCGGCGTCACTTCGATACCAACTTTCTCGTCACTAGCGCGTCGCGCCATTTCCGCCGGGAGCTCGACCGCATCGGCTTTCCCGACTTGCAGATCGATCATGCGTTCGCGTGCGGCTCGCCCCAATTGCACTTCCACCGAATCCAGGAATGGCCGGCCACCCCAGTAATCAGGATTGGCCGTGAACACTGCGCGTTTCCCAGCCTCCCACGATTCGATCTTGAATGGCCCCGTGCCGCCGGCCGCCTCTTTCGAGCGGCGCACCAAAACGTATTTGCGCTCAGCCAATGTGGCCGGAAAATCCGGAGCAGCCGAAGGCGTTTCGATCTGCAAGCCGTCGCTCGTAGGCGTGACGCGCCAATCTTCGTCAGCGTTGATCAGCGCAGCCACAGCGCTTTGCGGCGTGAGTGCGGTGCCGTCCTGGAAGTGCACGCCCGCCCGCAGATGAAATTTCCACCGGCGCATAGTCGCGTCACGCTCCCAAGTTTCGGCAAGCAGCGGCTGTACGTCGCCGCGCCCGTCAATACGAACCAGCGTTTCGTAAGTCAGAGACACGAGTTCGGCTTCCGATGTATCAATCGAGCCGGCCGCCGGTTCAAGCAAGCTAACGGGCGCCCCAACCTCCGCTCGCAAGGTCCCGCCGTAAACAGGCCGCTCAGAAGCAGGAATGTCGACGCCGACGCCGTAGGGGAGGGTCTTAAGATCCTCCCGCCTATCGGCCCGCGAGCCGCCGCGAGTGATCGCACCGACGAGCACGACCGCGCTAAGGCCCGCAAGAAGCCGTGACAATCCCCGCTTCATAATCCCCCGTAGTCAAGTCCCGCCAGATCACTCGCGCGGTCTCGCTTTCCACGCCGGGCCAAAGCGCCAGAATCGGCCCCGAAAACGCCATCGGCTCGGCGACCTGATCCGCGTGATCATGCACCGCAACGACGCGCAGTGAATCGGGCTGCGTCCAATCGGAATCGTTGGTGAGCAGAGCTTGAGGCGTCGCGCCGCAGTTGAAAGGCAGCGAAACGAAATCGGTCTCCACGTTCGAGCGGAAAATCCTCCCGGTCGAGCAGGCAAGTTCCAGCTTGTCGCGCGTTTTGAGCGTACACTGCGCGCCGGGCAGATCTACTGCGATGGTGCCGTCCGGATCGCTGTTTGACATCGTGAGAGTGCCGCGCGGATCGCGTGCTGGCGGCAGAGCCGGCAGCGGATGAGATTCCTGCGCTTGCCAGCGGCCCTCAACCGTTCGATAGATCACCACGCGGCGCGGCTCGAGGACCACGAGCCGCGGTGCGGAATCTGGCGTGGCCGGGAGCACCATGAAATCGAGAAGCACATCGGGCTGCGACCAGATTATTTCTCGCTGCAAACGGACGGCGGGCCGCGGCTCCGTGGCAGGGGCGGCGTCGTTACGGTCCAGACTGGCTACCGTCACCGTGCGCGAATCCGCGCTCGCCACTTCCAGCGTGAAAATGATTGCGCGCAAATTCTCGCTCACCGTTACTTCCGCCGTGGTCATGTCTGTGTCACCGAGTTTCACTCCGCGACGGAGCAAGTTGGCTTCAAACGCCTGCTTGAAATCGGCGATGCGCGTCGCGTCCAGCGACGAGAGATTCTTCACCCGCAGATGCACCGGCGAGGAGCGTCCACCGGCGGCGATTTTTGCCCCTAAGGCATCGATGGTGCTATCCCAGGAATTCTTCTGTTGTGCCGCTGTCGATGGGGCAGCGAAGAGTGAGGCGAAAATCAGAAGCAGCGTTACCGAAAAGCATCGACGGGGGAACCGCATCATTGTGCGCCAGGCCAACGTGACGGGTGATCATAGCATACGCGGGTCGCGTGGCTTGATGTTGCCGCGGGGTTGGCGTAAGTTAGCCCGCAAACACGAGAGAGTTTGGGATGAAGGTTCACTACCTAGAGATTGTCGCTTCGGATGTAGATGCTGTGTGTGCTGCCTACGAGGCTGCACACGGTATCAAGTTTGGATCAGCCGATCCACTTCTTGGTGGTGCGCGGACCGCTCCGCTGCCGGATGGAAGCAGCATTGGCGTGCGCGGCCCCTTGCGGGATACGGAGGAGCCCGTCGTTCGACCGTACTGGCTCGTCGACGACATCGAAGCAGCATTAGACGCGGCATCAAAGCAGGGCGCCTTGGTTGCGCACCCCCCGCTGGAGATCCCAGGAAAAGGTACGTTCGCGATCTACATTCAGGGAGATGTGCATCACGGCTTGTGGCAACTCTGATTTCGCCGGCGGGGTGGCTCGTTTGCGGCGGAATTTGGGCCACCCCTGCAAGGGTTTTTGCCGGCGTCGCGGGAGGGCTAAGTCAGCCATCCCTTACGAATTCAAAACCGTCTGCAGCTCGGCTGGGGATTCGGTTGGTAGTTCAGTGGCGGCCTCTGGGCTGGCCGCTGCTGGAGCTGCTGCCTCGATGGCTGGCTCTGGGCCTGGCATCATCTTCATCAGCCCCCAGAGGCCGATCCATTCGACTACCACTGCCACCGAAATTGAGCCTACTACCGAGAGGCCGATTACCGCGAATTCGAGTGGATCTTGCGTCATGGCCGCCATCTCCGTGATGCTCCCAAGCTTTGCTGCCTTGGTAACTGCACTGCTTCTATCGGCAAGTTGGGCGCCGATCATCAGCTGTTGATTCCGGGCGACTTGCGGGGCGGGTAACGGGTGGGCGGCGTGGTTGACGGCACACGGCGTGGAATCTCGGACGCGGGCGGCCGGCTTGGCTATAATGCGTTCGGGGGAGAAATGGAGCAAGGTTCGGGAATTCGCATCGGGCGCATACTTAATATCCCGATCTTTCTGCACCCGAGCTGGTTCATTATTTTCGCGCTGATTACTTTTTCGCTGGGCACGCAGTTCAAGCAGCAGCATCCCAGTTGGTCTGCGTCGCAGCATTGGGCACTGGGAATTATCACCGCCATACTTTTCTTTACTTCTGTCGTTGTTCACGAACTGGGCCACAGCGTGGTGGCCATGCGCTACAAAATTCCAGTGCAATCCATCACCCTGTTCGTCTTCGGAGGACTGGCGCGGATTGGCCGCGAGCCTACGAACGCGCGGCAGGAATTCAATATCGGGATCGCCGGACCGGCCACCAGTTTCCTTCTTTCCGGCGCGTTCTACCTGATCACGAAAATTCATGGGGCCAGCGAGATGGTGATTGCGACCTCCACCTGGCTGGCGGAAATCAATTTCGTTCTGGGAGCCTTCAACTTGGTTCCCGGCTTTCCGCTCGACGGAGGGCGCATTTTCCGCGCGTTGATTTGGGGACTTACCAACGATTTTGCAAAGGCTACGCGTTATGCGGCGCGCAGCGGGCAGGTGATTGCTTATCTGATGATTTTTGGGGGCATCGCGCAATTTGTTACGGGTGACAAAATCGGAGGGTTGTGGCTGGCGTTCATCGGATGGTTTTTGCTGACTGCGGCGCAGGAGAGTTATGCGCAGGTCACCATTCGCTCGGCGCTTACCGGGATTCATGCCAGCGACGTTATGACGCAGGAGATTCCTTCGATTGGGCGTGAGGATTCGATTGAGAATTATGTGCAGGAAGTTTTGCGGACGGGGCGCCGCTGTTACGTGGTGAGGAACGGCGAGATTCCGGTGGGACTGATTACACTGGATGCTGCGCGGCAGGTGCCTCGGGAGGAATGGTCGAACACTTCGGTGCAGGCGGCTATGATGCCGCTGGATAAAATTCAATGGGCGCAGCCTGCCGAACCGGTCCTGAATGTGCTTGAGCGGATGCAGCGGGAAGATATCAATCAGATGCCAGTGCTCGATGGCGGGCAGATTGTTGGGATGATCGCGCGGGATACGATATTGCGCGCCTTGCAGACGCGGTTGCAGGCTGGGCATTTGGCGGAGCAGTAGCGGGCTTCCTTGCGGTTTCTTCGGGGCCTCGTTTTAAATTCTTCGATTCGATTTGACGGAGTGGGGCCGCGCTCGTTCACGGTTGTTGGTGGCTGTTTTGCTCGAAAGATGCCGGCGGGGACGCCAGCGCTACTTGAAACCTTTCGGGACGCTCTCCCGTACTTGTGATCACGATTTGAAATCCGTGACTGCTGGGGAGGAGCGGCTTTTATGAGTCGCAAGAATGTCTACTTGCTGCTTTGCGTGCTTGGGATTGCTATTCCCTACTCCCTGTTTCTTCCCTGGCTTTTTCTGAATGGACTGGATTGGCGGCTGTTCCTTAATTCGCTCGCTGCGAATCGAATTAGTTTATTTTTTGTCGCGGACGTGCTGGTGTCCGCGGCAGTATTCGTAGTGTTCATGAGGCAGGAGTCGGGCCGGGTGCGGATTCGGCATGGATGGATTGCCACAGTCGGGCTTTGCTTGGTTGGAGTTTCATTCGCATTGCCGATGTATCTTTATCTCCGGGAGCGGGAATTGGAATCGGCGCGAACCGCGTAGAATAGGGCCTATCGCGCGCGGCGTTTGCCGCGGACGCTCCCGTAGGGCCCGCGCTTTACGCCGGGCCGGGCAGTGTGTAATTTCACGGCGCCATTGCGCCTCTGCGCGGATGCTCATTAAATAGATTGGTTCTTCGGCATGCCTGAAGTCCTGCCCTGACAAATCGAAGGCGAGAGCGTCAGAGTTCAAGCGTGCCGTGAAGGTACAAGCGTGCCCTGCCTGCGATCTTCACGCGATCGCCCGCGATGGTGCACTGCACGTCTGCGCCGCGAGCACTGATTTGTTGCGCATGAAACCTGTCCTTACCCAGCCGCCCCGCCCAATAAGGAGCCAGTATGCAGTGAATCGAGCCGGTCGCGGGGTCCTCGTCAATGCCTATCGCTGGTGCAAAGAATCGGCACACGTAATCCACATCACCCTGGCCCGGAGCGGTAACAATTGCCCCGCTAGTCCCGATGTCCAGTTTGGCAAGAGCGGAGATGTCAGGCGAAAGCGCTCGCACTTGCTCCACCCGATCAACCACGACAAGATATTCGCGCGATTTCGTTACCGGCGCCGTTTTCAAACCGAGGGCGGGTAAGAGGCCAGCTGGTGTCTCGCATGGTTGCGCCGGCATGGCAGGAAAGTCCATTTCAAAGCTCTCTCCGTTCTGCGAGACGGTCAGGATGCCGCTGCGGGTGTGGAAGCGAACCGGCCAGACGCTGTGCTTCCGCAGCGCGAGCACATACGCGGATGCCAGGGTCGCATGCCCGCATAAATCGTCCTCGAGTTTGGGTGTAAACCATCGCAAGTCGAAATCACCGTCCGCGCGCGGAACCACAAAAGCGGTGTTGCTGTGCCTGTTCTCAACCGCAATTTTCTGCAGGATGTTGTCGGCGAGAAAAGCAGGAAGAATGCAGACGCCCGCCGGGTTGCCTGCGAAGAGCTCACTCGTGAAGGAATCGACGTGGTAATACGGAATTGCCATTTCGGGGTCCTTGCGCGTTTATTTTTGTGGGTGAATTACTGTGATAGTTGTCAGCATTCTTACCCAGCGGGCTGGGCGCTTTTCGTGGGGGGCTACTATGCGCAGCGGGCCAACGCCTGCGCCTATCGGCGCGCCGTCCATCGTGTCTGCCACGATTACTTCGGAATCGATTATTCCGGAATCTAGTTCGGCTGCGGAGAAGATCACCCGGTATCCGTCGCTGCCTTCTGCCACCACATACGTCGCCATGGCTGTGCCGCGCAGCTTTTCGCCTTGAGCTACGCCGGCGCGGCGGAGCAACTCTTCCAGCAGAACGCCTTCATAGAGTTCGGTTTTTTTATCGTGGGGATTTACTACTGAGAGAGTCTTGCGCGGCATTTTCTTTATATCGGCGATTGTCAGGACGAGAGGGGTGGAGACGTCGCCGGTAATGCGAAGTTCTGCCGGCGGCG
>Ga0209655_10001008_pt1 | contig 10526 bp, 7 predicted proteins | sample BogFormECP03_OM2_FD_188236 | JGI IMG/M metagenome (GOLD analysis project Ga0209655, IMG submission 188236) | Bog forest soil microbial communities from Calvert Island, British Columbia, Canada - ECP03_OM2 (SPAdes) (version 2) | ecosystem: Environmental > Aquatic > Freshwater > Wetlands > Bog ...
CAGGTCGCGCTCTTCCAGCCGGTGCATCCATTCTTCCAGCAGTTGCGCGCGCGTTTCCGGCGCGGCCTCGCCTTCTCCCGCGGGGGCCGACGCGTCAAAAAGTCTTCGTGCGTTCTGCGGCTCGTTCAAATAATCGCCCAACCTGCTGCGGTATTCTTCGATCAGGAAGTCCATGCGCTGCTTGGCCGCGTCGATCTGCGGCCCGAGTTCTTCCAAATTCTTCTCGCTCGCCGCGAATTTCTTGCGCAGCGCTTCCAACTCCGCGCGCGATTCGGCGCTCGCGCCGCCCTTGCGCTTGAAAATGGATGGAAAAAGTCCGTCGCCTTCTCCCGCGCGCCCGGTGGCCTCTTCCAGTTCCTCCTCCAGCCGCGCCATCTCCGAACGCATCTGGCGAGCCTGTTCCAACAAACGCTCGTGCACCTTGCGCGCCTTGCTCAATTCATCCGCGTCGTCACCCGTCAAAATCAGGTCGCGCACGAAATCCAGCAGAATTCCGTCGAAGATCTCAAAACGGTCGGGGTCGTTTACGAAATTTGCCAGCAGTACGTAGTGCTCTAGAAACAAATGATCGTCGTTCCCGTTCTCCACAAATAGAAAACGGTTTTGCAGCAATTCATACGTCTCGTGAAAATCTTCGCCGAAAAGCGCCCGTCGCGATTTCGAAAGCGTCCCCTCTTCCACTTCGCGCCAAATCCGGCACAACGTGTCGCCCACTTCCCGGTAAGTATTTTTTTTGTCCGCCTGGATCTCCGCGATTTTCGCGCGCATCACGTGCGCCTGCTCGCTGTGCTCGAATAATTCACCGCGCGAACGGATCCAGTCCTTGCACTCCACCAGGATGCTGGAAAATTGGCTGGCGAGTTCAGAGGTCAGATGTTTCACCAGCGCCAGCTGGTGCAATATGTCTGTCTCGATGGATTGCTGAAATTTAGCGCGCGTTAGCGACGCCTGCAGCACTTCGGTGAGCAGCTTGCGGAACGCGCCATGTTCCGGCGCGCCGGATTGCTTGCGGTCTTTCCCGTAGAACAGGCTGATGTTGATCTTCTGCCGGACGAGGTCCAGCAGATATTTCCGCGTGAAATCCACGAACCGCGGGCTCAGAAAAACGTCATAATGAATATTGTCAACGCCCAGCGTAAGATTGCTCAGTCTTATTTCGGCGGAGTAAGGCTCCAGCTTCATCCGGGCGGGATGGGCGGGCGAAGGCGCAATGCGGGTATCTGGCATCCGGGCGCAGCGAAACGGCTCAATTTCACTGTAACGAGAGGAGATGCACAGCGCAATGGCACGGTTCCTAACCGTTAATGATTTTTCGGGTAGCCCACCAATTCCGCGCGGTAGTCAGGAGTTTAATCTCGACCCGGAACGAACGGCCGCTGATTCAGAATCCAGCGTCGAACCTGATTCGGATAGCGTCGAGACCACTTCCTACGGCGTCCTAACCACTGGCGGTGACGGCGCGTTAACCTCCGGCAAAAATCGCAACGATCAAGGCCCCTGCCTCTACTTCGGTCCCCAAGGTCAACGCTGCAGCCGTCCCGCCCTCGCCAACGGATTCTGCGCGCGCCACATGCCCGCCCAACTCAGCCAGCCCGGAGAACTCGGCAAATCCGCAAAAGGCGGCAGCGCAAGTTATGCCCGGCCCGGCGGCGCGGCCCTCGGATCGCGTCCGCTGGGCCGAATCATTGCAATTGGCATCGCCATATTCGCCGCCCTCTGGCCCGTAGTAGCAGACTTACTCCGCGAAATATTCCGCTGGATCCACGCACACTGACGATGCGACGAGCATCGTCATCCTGAGGCCGGCGCCTTTGCTTCAAGCCGGCCGAAGGATCTCTCCCGCCTCTCTCTGCGTTCTCTGCGTCTCTGCGGTAATTCCTGCCCCGTTGCTGTCTCTGTGTTCTCCGCCTTTCCTCCCTTCCGCTCTGTGTTAAATCTTTTGACTTCCCCAGCCCCGAAACGCAACTTTTCGCGTAAAATACCGGACCATGCCCAAATTACTTGAAGGCAAGACCGCCATCGTCCTCGGCGTTTGGAATAAATGGAGCATCGCCTACGCCATCGCCCAGGCGTTCGCACGCGAAGGCGCCACGCTCCTGCTCACCTATCAGAACGACCGCGCCAAACCGGTCGTCGAAGAACTCGGCAACGAACTCGGCGCCAAAGGTTTTTACCCGTGCGACGTCCAGCAGCAATCGGATATCGATAACCTAGCGGCGTCCCTTAAGGGCGAAGGCCGCACTATTGACGTGCTGGTCCACTGCCTCGCCTTCGCCAATCACGAGGACCTCAATCAGCCGTTTCTCAAAACTTCGCGCGATGGCTTCAAACTTGCGCTGGACGTCAGCGCCTATTCCCTCGTCGCCGTCTCCAGCGCGCTTTCTCCGCTGATGACCAACGGTGGTGCCATCATGACCCTCACCTACCTCGGCTCCACGCGCGTCGTGAAAAACTACAACGTAATGGGCATCGCCAAAGCCGCGCTCGAAGCGGAAGTCCGTTATCTCGCCGCCGAGCTCGGCGCACAGAAAATCCGCGTCAACGCCATCTCCGCCGGGCCCATAAAAACTATTTCCGCCCGCGGCATCAAGGATTTTTCCAAAGTCCTCGACTTCGTGCAGGAACACGCCCCGCTCCGCCGCAATACAGACATCGCCGAAGTCGCCGACACCGCCGTCTTTCTCGGCAGCGACCTGGGCCGCGGCGTCACCGGAAATGTTCTTTACGTGGACGCCGGATTCCAGATCATGGGCCTCGAACCTCCTGCACCGCCAAAATGACCCGCGAGCCGCATTCGCTCACTTACGCCCACCGGTTAACCCGCAAACGCTTCGCCTCGCGCCGCATTGCCGTTGTCCCGTTTTTCACCATCGCGCTGCTCGCTACTTTTGCCGCGGCGAATTTGCATCCCGCCGGTTCAACTCAAGACAAACCGAAAAAGCCTCCCGGGCTCCACTGGGATCCTCCACAGGTTGACACCCCTATCTCCTCTCTCTCCTCGACGCCGCCCTGCGCGCTCTCCGATGTCCTGAAACTCGCGTCGCACCGCACCGCCGAACTCATCGACCATCTCCAGAATTTTGACGCGCACGAACAAGTTCGTTACCAGGAAACCGACGGCCTGGGTATTTCCACCATGGCCATGGCCGAAAACTTCGACTACCTCGTTGACTTCGGACCGCAAACCGGCCCGCTCAAAATCCAAGAAACCCGCACCCCGCTCGCCGGCAGCGACAGCTCGCACCTCAGCACCATCGTGGATAAAGGACTCCCGGTACTGGCGCTGATTTTTTATCCCGAACTGCAGCGCGATTACGAAATGCGCTGCGAAGGTCTCACTCAGTGGAATAACCAGCCGGCCTGGGTTGTCTATTTTCGCCAGGTGGACGGCATGCGTCCGCGCACCCTGTCCATGGGAACGGCGGCGAATGTCTTCCCCGTCAGCCTGAAGGGTCGCGCCTGGATCGCCGCGGACTCCGGTGAAATCATGCATCTTGAAACCAATTTGGTGAAGGGTGTCCCTCTCATCGAACTGCGCGCCAACGCAGTTTCCGTTGATTACGCGCCAGTGGCGTTCTCCTCGCTTAATCTCCAACTGTGGCTGCCCAAATCCGCCGTCGCCTATACCGATTACGGCAAGCGCCGCACCATCATCGAACACACCTTCTCCGACTTCCAGCTCTTCTCCGTGCAAACACAACAGGTAATCGGTAGACCGAGGGGCGCGAATGATCCGAAAGAAAAACCGTGAAAGCTAATTTCCAGTCGGCGATTTGTCGCCGTTCTCAATCACAATCCTGCGCACATCCTCGGACACATGCTCCAGCCCAATCCGCAGCACCGGCCAATCCGTGCGCAATTTCAATCGGTCCGGCCACTCCACAATTACAATCGCGTTCTCGCTGAATATGTCTTCGAGGCCGAGTGTTTCCAAATCGTGAAGGTCTCCGACGCGATATAAGTCCACATGATAAACGCGTTTCGCTCCTTGGTACCTATGTACCAAGGTAAACGTAGGACTCGTGACGTCGTCTTCTCGCGCCGCGCCCGCCCCTGCCGCAATTCCCTTCGTCAGCGTGGTCTTCCCTGCTCCCAAATCACCCGAAAGCAAGACCAGCATCGGAGGTTGCAACCCCGCGCCGATTTCCCTGCCACGCGCGATGGTTTCCTCGGAGGAACGCGTCTCGATTTCGCGCCTACCCACGGCCGCACTCAAAATAGAATTGTTGATACGCCCTTGGAATCTCGCGGATTAAATCCGAAGCCAGCAACGGTGCTTCGCCCGTCTCCGCGTACGCGATATCGCCCGCGAGCCCGTGCAAATACACGCCGAACGCCAGCACGCGCGCCCAATCCGCTGTGCCGAACTGCGCTGTCGCGCCCGCGAGCATTCCTGTCAGTACGTCGCCTGTGCCGCCCGTCCCCATCCCCGGATTCCCCGTGGAATTCACGAACACTTGCCCGTCCGGCGCCGCAGTAATCGTTTGATGCCCCTTCAAAATCACGATCGCATTCCAATCCGCCGCCGATTTTCGCGCTACTTCCAGCCGCTGTGCCTGCACGTCCGGAATTCCGCAGCTCAGCAATCGCGCCATCTCTCCCGGATGCGGCGTCAACGCGAGCCCGCCGCTTCCATTATTCAGTTCCTGCGCGCGGCCGGCAAAGGCATTTAGTCCGTCGGCGTCCAGAATGATCGGAACGTCGCGCTTGGCCAGCACGTCGCGCACGAACTGTTGCGTTTCAACGTTCGTCGTGAGGCCGGGACCGATCGCGAGCGCCCGCTTCCCTTTCAACAGTCTGTCGAAACGTTCGTATTCGAAACTGCGCAGCGAAATAGTGCCCCCATCCGTGGCCGGAAGCGGCTCCGTCATTATTTCCGGCGTATGCGCTGCCACAATCGGCAAGACCGGCTCGGGCGTCGCCACCGTCACCAGTCCCGCGCCCATCCGCAACGCCGCCCAAGACGCCAGCACCGCCGCGCCGCTTTTCCCTACCGATCCCGCCACCACCAGCGCGTGACCGTAATTTCCCTTGTTCCCGTCCGCGCGCCGCGGACGCGCGAAAATGCTCACCTCGCGCCAATCAATCCAGCGCACATTGCTCTTCCCCACTTCATCAATCAATTCCGGCAACGAACCGATGTCGCGCACGAATAAGTCGCCTACCGCATCGCTCGCACTGCCCAAAATCATTCCCGTCTTCGGCGCGGTAAACGTGACAGTGTAGGTTGCGTTGATGCGCGCGCCCATCGCTTCGCCGGTGTCAGCAATTAGGCCAGACGGAATGTCCACCGCAACTACCACCGAGCTCACCGTCTTATGACGCTTGTTCACTGCTTCGACCACTTCCGCGAAAAGCCCTTCCACCGCGCCGCGTGTGCCGGTGCCCAGCAACGCATCCACGACAATGTCCGCAGCATCCAGCACCGGTTTCACATTCTTCAAATCGTCAGAATTGCGCACGGTTTGCAATGCGCCGGAAAGATCCCGCCAGCGTTTGCAGTTCGCCGCGGCATCACCTTGCATTTCGTCCGGCGCTGCGAACAAATACACTTCCGGTTTCGCGCCCAGCTCCAGCAAGTGCCGCGCAACTACAAATCCGTCGCCGCCGTTATTTCCTTTACCGCAGAGCACCACGATGCGGCGCTGCGCGAACCTCGGCCAGCGCTGCGCGATAAATTCGGCGACACTCGCGCCGGCATTTTCCATCAGCGTCAGGCTGGGAATCCCGTAACGGGCGGTCGTCAGCCGATCCACTTCCCGCATTTCAGCGGCGCTGAGAATTTTCATGTTTGCCGCCCCGCGATTCGGGCGCGATTCGGCGCAAAGCTGTCAGGATGCAAGGAGTTAGCGGGGTTTATACGCTGCGCAGTCATCGTAGAAATCGCTTCAATATCTCTACTCGCTTCACGATTTACCGTAGCACGATTGCACCAGCGTCGCGCAGAAAAAAAGGCCGGGCTCACGGTCGCGTGTCCAGCGGATGCTTGCTCTTTTCGTAGAACTCGGTTTGGAGCTTGAGGCTCTGGTCGTCGGCTTTTACGGCGCGAATGGCGTCAGTAATTGCCGCAATCCACGCGTTCATTTCGAATGTGCCGAGCTCTTTGGTCGCGAGGGCGCCATCACCGGAGTAATGATTTGGGAATCGCGCGTACCACCAGATTCCGGTGTACACGTCGTCCGGCAGATTCACGCGTTTCTGATCGGCTCCGGATTCGCTTGCGGCGCGGTCCTGGTGCACCAGGTCGGGGCGCGCGACCATCATGGTGGAGGTCTCGGTTTCGCCCGCGTGCATATCTACGTGGTCTTCTTTTACTGGGCCGCCCTTGGGTTCTTCGCGGCCCCATTGCACGTAGACTACGTAATCGTGCGGCTTATCCAGCTGGCTTTGTGCGAAATATGGGAGCAGGTTTTCGTTGCCGCCGTGGCCATTCACTATGATGATTTTCTTGCAGCCGTTGCGGGCCATTTCGTCTGTAGTTTCCTGCAGCAGCTTCAATTGCACGTCGGCGCTGTAGGCGATGGTGCCGGGTTCGTGCTTGGCTTCGAAGATTTGGCCGAAATAATATTCCGGGAAGACTACTGCGTAATTTTGATCGGCGGCGTGGCTTGCGGCGTAGCGGACATCGAGCAGGTCGGTGCCTAGGGGGAGGTGCGGGCCGTGCTTTTCCAGGATGCCGAAGGGGAGCAGGCAGGTGCCCTGGGACTGGGCGATGGCGTCGCGAAAGTCGGCTGAGGTTAGCTCTTCCCATCGCACTGAGCGTTTCGCTTGCGCCTCGGCTGGATGCGCTGCGAGGAGCAAGAGTGCCAGCGTTGCCGCGGTTTTCAGATTCATCTCCGAGCCTCCGTTTTGCTTTGTATCATTTTGCGAATGTGATGCTGCGGCGCTTTGCCTGCTGATTTCGGGCCTCTTTTTATGGTGAAATCCTCAAATGTCCCGATTTGTCCCGTGATGCCCTTTGCCACTTGGCGGGCTTCGCGGGAGTATGCCGTCGGCCTATTTGCATGGGTGCGAGCCGCAGGGTAACACCTGTAGTTTGCGCTGTGCGATTGGGCCACACAGTGCCGTGCAAGCCACTGTATAGAACGCCCAGCGCATGACCGGGGACAAGCGCTGGGCGTTCACGTTTTTAGGCTGTTTGCCGCGAAGGAACACTTCTGTTACCTGCCTGGATCCGCGTTTGAGCGTGCTGAACATGCTTCGATTGAATTTTTCGCTTTGAATATTCCGAGAGATTTTGATTTTTGGTTGCGTGGGGACATGCGATTTTGGCTCCGGATTGGTGGCGGTGGGGAGCATACCGCATCTTCGGGGATTTTTGCTTGGTGCGTATTTTTGCGGAGGCGCGGGGGAGTTGGGTTTTTGTGGCGCGGGTTTGGTTGCGGAATTTGGCGTTTAATTTGCGATTAGAAATGGTCGCGGTTGTTTGTTTTCAGTTGTTTACGGTGAATTCTAATAATTTGGCCGTTGATTAGAAATGTGATCCGTAGCTCTGCTGGCTGGCGGGTGGAGGCTTGACGGGTGTTGAGTGTGCGGCGCTTCGTTGTGGGTGCTGCGGCGTGGAGGCGGAGGGAGGGTGATGGATTTTTTGTTGGCGGCGCTGGTGCGTTGGCGGCGGCGTCGCGCGGATTTTGAAAGCTTTTCATTTTTTTGAGTCCTGCGTCAGGCTAACACGGACGGGTGGAGAACGCAGCTGTACTTGTGGACAGAAGTGGTACAGAACTAGTACTCACTGTCCTAAATTTTTTTAAGTGGGGTTTGCTGTGGGTGTTGGTGATGGGGCTTCTAAACTCGCACCCTTCAAAAATAGGAGGCATGCGGCACTCGGAAATTCAAAGGCGTCGGTTCCGGCGGTGCGGTGGCGTCGGCCACCCGCCCATCATTTCCGCATGGAAGGCCCGCACCAAAAAGATCGCCATCGGATCGCGGCACGTCAGCGCCGCCACGCTGGAACTCGACGAGTCCCACACCATCATTGAAACGATCATCGCATTTAAGCACGGAATTTCCGTTGCGGGATGCGAGCCAGTAAGCGGCCCGGACCACCGCGCTTCCCACGCTGGGACAATTTTAGGTTATGCGACTTACCAGGAGTTGAACTGCGCAACGCAACATCTAGGTCATTTTTCGCCTCGTTCTCCCATTCGTTACGGCAGCCGAAACCCGCCTGTTACTTCTGACAATGTTCAGCAAAACTGCTGCGAACTATTCTCTGCGCGCTAGCTTTAGGCTTCGCACCTAGGCCCACACCCGGTTATGGATCGAAGTCCGCAACGAGAGCTGAACGGAGCCAGCAACATATGGTGGAGCCAACTAACGTCAGAGGCGACCGCACAGTGCTTCGGTTGCTTGCAGTTACCCTGCTATTTCTCGCCCTCGCCGCGAATGGATACGGACAGCAGGTCACGGGCAAATTGGGCTCCGCCGACGCGACGACGACTATTGACGGGAAGCAACTTCCGCCGCCACCCCCGAAATTCGGTGGAGTGATTAAGGAAAGTGCCAGGGACTCTACGCCTTGGTGGCCGCCCCGCATCGTGCCGCCTAAGGGCGCGCCGAACGTGCTCCTGATCATGACGGACGATCAGGGTTACGGTGTGCCGGGCACATTTGGCGGCGTAATCCCGACGCCGGCATTGGATCGCATCGCTGCAGCCGGGCTGCGCTACACGCAATTCCACTCCACCGCCCTTTGCTCGCCAACGCGGGCCGCGCTGATCACCGGGCGTAATCACCATTCCGTGGGCTTTGGCGTGATCGGCGAACTCTCCACCGGCTACCCGGGCTACGACTCCGTCATTGGTCCTGAGAGCGCCACCATTGGCGAAATCCTCAAGGAAAACGGCTACGCGACTTCGTGGTTCGGCAAAAACCACAACACACCAGGATTTCAATACAGCAGCGCCGCCGGACCTTTCGAGCAATGGCCGTCAGGTATGGGCTTCCAATACTTCTACGGTTTCATGGGCGGCGAGACGGATCAGTGGGAACCGTATTTGTTTCGCGATCACACACAAGTCTATCCGTGGGTCGGCAAGCCCGGTTACAACCTGACTACAGATCTAGCGGACGATGCCATCACGTATTTGCGGGATCTGAATGCTGCGGCGCCCGACAAGCCGTTCTTCCTTTATTACGTTCCTGGAGGAAGCCACTCGCCGCACCAACCGACGCAAGAGTGGATTGATAAATTCAAGGGCAAGTTCGACATGGGTTACGAAAAGATGCGCGACGAAATCTTCGCCAATCAGAAGCGCCTCGGCGTAATTCCACCTGACACGACACTGACGCCGTGGCCTGACGGACAGGCGGATTATGGGGGAGCGAAGCTTCCAAGATGGGACTCGCTCGACGCAGTGCAGAAGAAGATGTTTGCCCGCGAAGCGGAGGTATTTGCCGCCTACACAGCCTACACCGATCACGAAATTGGCCGGGTCATTCAGCAAGTGCAGGACATGGGCAAACTCGACAACACACTGATTATCTACATTGATGGCGACAACGGCACCAGCGCCGAAGGCAGCGTGTACGGCACCTTTAACCAGATGACGGCTTACAATGGCATCCTGAACCCGCCAGCCGTCAACGCCGTCCGGGCGATGGATTTACTCCACTATGACGATTGGGGTTCAGAGAAGACCTACCCGCACATGTCGGTGGCATGGTCCTGGGCGTTTGATACGCCGTTCAAATGGACCAAACAGGTCGCATCGCATTTCGGCGGGACCCGGCAAGGACTGGCCATATCGTGGCCCGGGCACATTAAGGATGTCGGCAGCATCCGCACGCAGTTCCACCACGTGATTGATATTGTGCCAACAATTCTGGAAGCGGCCGGAATCCAGGCGCCCGGCACGGTCAACGGAATCGCGCAGAAGCCCATCGAAGGTGTGAGCATGCTTTACACGTTCGATCCGGCACAGGCGAGCGCACCGTCCAAACGCGACACGCAATATTTCGAGATGGTTGGCAACCGCGCGATTTACCACGACGGTTGGGTCGCCGCCACCACTCCGCCCTCACCTTCCTGGGAACTGGGAACGGGCACGATGCCAGCGCTCGACGCCTACCATTGGGAGCTTTACAACATCGCCAAGGACTATTCAGAGTACAACGACCTAGCGGCACAAATGCCGGACAAGCTGAAGGAAATGCAGGCGCTCTTTCTGACGGAGGCGGCAAAATACCAAGTGCTTCCCTTGGATAACTCAGGCTTCGTGCGCTTGCTCACGGCGCGACCAAGTGCGGTCGCCGGTAAAACGGTCTTCACCTACACGGGTGAGAACGTCGGCATACCCGTCGGCAATGCTCCGAGCATTTTGGACAAGGACTACACCATCACCGCCGATGTGACGATCCCCGACGGCGGGGCGGAAGGAATGATCGCAACCCTAGGCGGTCGCTTTGGCGGGTACGGCCTCTACTTAAGCCGCAGCTTCAATTGGTGGTACCACGAAAGATTTTTTAGAAGATTGGGTTTTGGGTTGGTGGTCCTGGGTCTGCTTCTTGCATGGCTAACGAAAAGC
>Ga0209655_10001009_pt1 | contig 10525 bp, 9 predicted proteins | sample BogFormECP03_OM2_FD_188236 | JGI IMG/M metagenome (GOLD analysis project Ga0209655, IMG submission 188236) | Bog forest soil microbial communities from Calvert Island, British Columbia, Canada - ECP03_OM2 (SPAdes) (version 2) | ecosystem: Environmental > Aquatic > Freshwater > Wetlands > Bog ...
CATCTTCGCTCAACTGAAGAGCGCCGGCATGACCTCCACGCAGCCGCTCAAGGATGCCTTCACAAAATGGTCGAATCTAAAACTGGTCTTGATTTCTCTTTTCGGAGCGACTGCGGGGCAGGGCGTCATATGGTACACCGGACAGTTTTACGCGCTGTTCTATATGCAGACGATTCTAAAGGTGAATGTTAAGACTGCAAACATCATCGTAGCCATCGCGCTGCTCATCGGCATGCCGTTCTTCACCGTCGTCGGCGCGCTTTCCGACCGCATCGGTCGCAAGAAGCTCATGATGGCTGGCTGCCTTCTCGGCGTACTCACATATATCCCCATCTACCATGCCATGGCCCACGCCGCCGGTAACAACGTGGTGACTGTAAAGTCCACCAAAAATAAGGTGACTGGCGCGATTGGCCTCACCGCGATGACCACCGACGCCACTGGCGCTTTCGTGCCGGCCAAGGAAGCTGCCGCTCCTAACGTCCCGGTCTTAGTGCTGCTCATTTTCGTGCAGGTTCTCTATGTGTGCCTGATCTACGGCCCCATCGCTGCCTACCTGATCGAGGCTTTCCCCGCCAAGATTCGCTACACCTCGCTTTCCTTGCCCTACCATATAGGAAACGGAGTGTTCGGCGGGCTGCTTCCATTGATAGGCCTGTGGTCCGTCGCGGCCACGGGGAATATTTATGCCGGCCTCTATTACCCGATGATTGTGGCCGGCATCACGTTCGTCGTTGGAAGCATCTTCCTGAAAGAGACGTACGGAGTGCACATTTGGTCGGAGGCTGGCGGCGGCGGACCGACTCCGTTGGGAGAATGATCGGCTGACCGGCTTTCGCTGCACATTCTTGCTGCGCTTACAGCAATCGAACGATATCGAGCGAGTTGACTCGCGCGCGGTTTACCGTCAATCCCCAATGCAGGTGCGGGCCTGTGACGCGGCCCGTCGCTCCTACTTTTCCAATCACGCCACCGGCAATCACTTCGTCGCCGGCCTTCACGTTGAAAGCGCTGAGATGTCCGTAAAGTGTGTAAACGCCCAGGCCATGATCGAGAATCACCGTATTCCCTGAAAAATATAGCGGCTCAGCCAGCACCACCCGCCCGGCTTGCGCGGCATGTATCGGCGTTCCGGCCGGCGCGGGAAAATCCACGCCCGTGTGCGGCGACGAAGGCTCGCCATTTAGCACTCGTCGCCGACCGAAATTTCCCCCGCGGGTTGCGCCCGTAATCGGCACGCGGAACCGCCCATTCCACGGCTTTTCCGGCGTCACAGTCGCGAATATCTCTCGCAGATGCTTGCGTTCTTCATCGGCACGCGCCAGTTGCTCCGGATTCGGTTCCACGAACTGCGGCGCCACCGTCAATTTTTCCACCGCGAACTGTCCGGCCGAAACGGTCAATGTCGCGGTGCAGGCGACCTCTTCGCCGCCGGCAGTCGTGATCGAAGCCGTAAACTCATGCGCCCCGGTGGCAAGTTCAAGGTCAATTCCAAGCAAAGCCCGGCGCACATCCAATTCCTTCTCCGCGCCGCCACCAGCCCCCCAGAATTCCACCGCATTTCCATCCCATCTCCCGGCAATTTCTGCCAAACGCCTCTCGCTCCGAACTTCAACTACCTGCAAGCTACCCTGCCGCGGCTCTTTCGAGCTGATGCGCATCTCCACTCCCGGCGCGCACACCTGCTTGCTCCATAGTGCGTCCCTTGTTTTGCGACGCGGCACTTTGCTTTGTGACGCCGCAGGCCATGGCGAGGCGAGCATGCACAGAATCACCAGCAAGAATCGCGAAGGGAATCCAGCGTTGCGAAATGGATGGATCGATCGCATCTCAGAAATTCAAGTATACGCGCCGGAATAACGCGGGTGCGACTATCACGCCCACACCATGTGTCCTCCCGATTGCAAATGCGCCCCTAACGCCCGAAATCCAATTTCACACCTGCCCGAACTGATATAAACTCTCCCTTCGTCTGGGAGGATGTTCTTAACGCCGCGATGAAAGCCCACCGTGAACTGGCGTTTGTCGCAACCTTCGTAGCCGCGGCGGTGGGCATCCTGCTGTTCACCATGCTTTACATCGCCGGAGTTTTCCGCGGTAACGGGCATCTCTATCTCGCATATTTCAAAAATGCCGGCGGGCTGCAAGAGGGCGGACAGGTGCGTTACGCCGGCGGTCCTCCCGTCGGCCGAGTCACCAAGGTCGAGCCCGATCCCGAAAACCCGACGCAGATGAAAATCGAATTCCGCGTCGAGCCGCAAATCCCGGTGAAAAAAGATAGCCTGGTGAAAATCGCCAGCGTAAGCGAGCTCTCCGACAACTACATTGCGATTCTCCCGGGCTCGCCATCCGCGCCCAGGGCCACTGACGGCGACATTCTGGCAGTCGGAAAATTCAACACCTTCGACGACATGCAAACGCGTCTCAGCGCGGCAATTCCCAACGCGCAGACCACGATGAATCAATTAACCGCCGAAGCCAACAAACTGCAGAAGACCATTGGCCACCTCAACGACAAACTCGGCCCGCAAAATCGCCAGAAAATTTCCCGGACCATCGCGAACTCCAACAACATGCTGGCTAGCACGCGCCGGACGATGTCAACCACGCTCAACCGCGTGGACGCCTCGACGGCGAAGCTGGACCGGTCTCTCGATGACTTCAAGAAGACTCTAAAGAAGACCGATGACGCTGTTTCGCACCTCGATATGACCATCGTAAAGAAGGATCCGACGATCCTGGCTTCGCTTCAAAAGCTGCACCAAGAGCTCGAATCAGCCTCCGCGATCATCGATCGATTTGATCGCAAACTCAGCAGCACTGACGTGGATGGCCTCGTTGAAAACATCCGCCAAATTTCCGAGAACCTAAGGGGCTTGACCGAAACCATCAAAATGCAGCCCAACATTTTGCTGCGCTCCCCTGAACCCAAGCCGCGCAAGGTGGGCCAGGCCTCACCGAAATAAATTTATTTTTCCCGAGTAGGTCACCCCGCTTCGTGCCTTCGCATTTCGGAGGCAGCCCCCTGCTTTAGCAGGGGGAGGAACGCTTTAGCGTTCCGAAAAGGCGCGTAGTAAGAAGATGCGCTTTAGCGCTGGGCATTTCGAGCCTCGCCAATCAGCTATCATAGATCCCGCGAAACACAATCCACGGAGAACAGACAACAGCATGCCGCTCCCCCTTTCTGTACTCGACCTCGTCCCGCTCTCCGACGGCAGCACCAGCATCGTCGCGCTAAAAAGCGCCACCCAAATCGCGCGCGCCGTCGATCGTCTCGGCTACACGCGCCTGTGGTACGCCGAGCATCACAACTTACCGGGCATCGCCACCACCACTCCCGAAATCCTGATCGCGCACGTAGGCTCGATGACCTCGCGCATCCGTCTAGGCGCCGGCGGCGTGATGCTCCCAAATCATTCGCCGCTGCAAGTAGCCGAATCCTACAAACTTCTCGAAGCCATCCATCCTGGCCGCATCGATCTAGGCATCGGCCGCGCCCCAGGCACCGATCCGCTGACGGCGCTCGCGCTGCGCCGCTCGCGAAAAGCGCTTACCGCCGATGATTTCCTCGAGCAGCTCGGCGAGCTAATCGCCTGGGGCGGCGGCGAGTTTCCCCCCGGCAATCCATTCCGCAGCATCCGCGCGATGCCCGACGACCGGCCGCTCCCGCCGATCTTCCTTCTAGGCTCGAGCGATTACGGCGCAAAGCTGGCCGCCGAGATGGGCGTAGGATTCGCCTTCGCCGGCCACTTCAGCCTCGATCCGCCGGATTATCCAATGCGCGCCTACCGCACCGGCTTTTCCACTAACGGCGTGCTAAAAAAGCCGCACGCCATCCTCGCGCTCTCAGTCTTCTGCGCCGACACCGAAGAAGCGGCCCAGCGCATGGCCTCGTCACTGCTGCTCTCATTCGCCCAGTTGCGCACCGGGCACCCGGGCAGAATGCCCAGTCCCGAGGAAGCGCTAGCGCACGACTACACGCCCGAGCAGCAGGCCGTCGTGGCGTCGTTCAAGAAGCTGCTGATCGTCGGCACCCCCGAACAAGTGCGCGCCCGCATCGAAAGCGTAGCCGGGCGAGCGGAGGCCGACGAAGTAATGATCATGACTCACGGCTACGACCCCGATGCCCGCGTCCGCTCGTATGAGCTGGTGGCCCAAGTCTTCAGCCTGACGCCGTCGTAGGGGAGGGGGTTCACCACCCTCCCGGTGTGGCCGTGGGTGTTTCCGTTGCGGCATTTGATCTATCCAACCCAACCAACACCCAAATCCAACGCGGGGGCGTAGTGAACCCGCCCCCCTACATTTCGCCGTTGCCGTTCGGCCCGACGTTTCGCCTCTCCTTCACCTCCTGAAATTCATAATCGCAACATGGTACGATTAAAACGCTACGTAACTCGCACAAAACAAAGGATCGGCCTCCGTTTTAATCGCAACAATTTCGGGGGGAGCCGATTTCGATTTTTCCCGTGTAGGGGAGGGGGTTCATCTCCCTCCCGGTGTGGCCGTGGGTGTTTCCGTTGCGGCATTTGATCTATCCAACCCAACCAACACCCAAGCCCAACTCGGGGGCGAGGTGAACCCTCCCGCCCCGTGTGGCCATCGGTGTTTCCGGTATGCCTTGCAATCCAAGCAAAACCCAACCAACACCCAAACCCAACCCGGGAGGGAGGTGAACCCCCTCCCCTACAAACATGCTTCATTTTCCCGATTAGACTCAGTGTCCCTCCCATATTTTCTTGCGCTTACGCTGGTTTCTAATCGAGAGCCTTCCCGATTAGAATTCGTCCTTTTATTTCGCCGGTCTGAGTCGATTGCTCTGCAATCGCCGGGACAATTGACAGCCCGGACCCCCACCGCCCCGCGCGATTCCCGATTAGAGATCGCCTTGGGTCCGTCCGGCGCCAACAACCCAAAACCCAAAGCTACACCGGGCCGGTAGTGAACCCCGGCCCCTACGAACGGCTTCCCGATTAGAATTCGTCCTTTTATCTCGCCGGGCTGAGTCGATTGCTCTGCAATCGCCGGGACAATTGACAGCCCGGACCCGGGCTCAGGAGAGCCAGTCTCGCGCCAAGAAACTGCCGACGACTAGTTCCCGAATATCGCGGAATTGATCAAGGGTCAATAGTACTGAGAGGGTAGTACGTCGCCGTCGGACCAATCGAGCCAACCGCAAAGCCCGAGGCACCGCGCTGGCCGTGCCAAGGCTAGGCGTTCGACCAGAACCCCGGGCGATTTCGCACGTCCGGTTATGCGACTAACCAGGCACGTTAAATTTGTGGGGCAATACGTTTGGCGCTGGAAGCGGTAGGGGCCAGCCCCAACAGCGCCGTGCGAAAGAGCGAGAGGGACGAAGGCTCCGGGGTGGGGGACGCGACGCAGGACGCCCCCCGGATTGACTGTGCAGGTCTTCACCGCAGCGATTGGCGGCTCCATCACACGGGCACTTATCGCGCGCTACTCTATATTGACCTGGAAGGTCAGAGAAGGGTCACCGTATGCAACTGCATACCATAGCCCATCCGGTCCCATAATGAAGTACACGTCTTGCCCGTAAAACCAGGGCGGATATGCTCCTGCATAGAACCAATAGCCGCCGTAAGAATACTCCCGACGTCCATTATATAGGCGTCCTCCGGTTGCAACGAAGCGGGCATGATGGTCAGGACCAAATCTACTCGTGCTGTATACATGTCCGCGACTATCTTTCTGACCATTCTTGGCGTACTGGCCTTGTGACTGCTTTGCGTGAGCGGCTTCCTGCTGCTTCGCCTCCGGCTTGGCCGCTTCCTGCTTTGCGGGTGGCTTAGTTTCTTCCCGCTTTGCAGCTGGTTTAGCTTCTTCCCGCTTTGCAGCTGGCTTGGCTTCTTCGTGCTTTGCAGCTGGCTTAGCTTCTTCCTGCTTCTCGTCCTGCGCGTATGTCGGAGCGGCCGCTCCAAGCAGCAGGACCAAAACTCCCGTGCTAAGAAGACTCAGTGCTTTCATGTTTGTTGCCTCCATCACCACAAATTCAGGCGCCTGCCGCTTGTCGCGTCGGTCGCGGTTGTTGATCCGATTCTATCTGCGACTCCCGGCTGGGAGCCTTTAACCTGACGATTTCAGATCAAACCTCACGACGTCAGCGCAAAACGCCGAGCAGGTACAAGACTAAAGCGATCAGCACGACCGTTCCGATTATTCCCAGTCCCCCGCCTGTTCCCCACCTCGAATACCCGTAATATCCGCCGCCTCCGCCGAACAACAAAAGCAGGACTATGATTAGCAGTAGCATCGAAAGTCTCCTTCAGCGCACAATTCACCCACGTCGTCTCACCGAAATACTACCGCCACCGCATCTGGGAATCTGTCCTCTTTTGGACAGATTCGCGTTCCGTCTCACGCAGCTGACGCCGTGATCTGGCACGGCATCCAGTCCGAAAGTGCAAGTACAAGGCTTTGATTGGCTAGATTCGAGGACGGTGTCGAGAGAATAGAACCTGGCTCTTGGCAAGTGCCTGATTAACGCTGCGGGTTCAAAGGGGCGGTGCCGCAGAGGCTGGTCCCTTTTTCGCGTTCGTAGCCGCTATCCCGCTTAGGCAGGATGGCCACAAAGCCGTACCGATACTGTTGCGTACCATCCCTCGATGTGGCCCGTGCGTTGACGGTCGAAGGCGCAATCGCAACCGGCGCGATCGCCTTTGCCGGCATCTTGATTGCAGCTGTTGCCGCGAAAGTGCTCCTTGCTTCGCCTGGCGTGATCGATGACGTTCATCGATAAGACGGGGATAGGGCGATTCTGGGCATTTTGCCGGCAAACTCGAGGGCGACTTCAACGGCCGGCGTCGGCTTTTAGGGTTGCGGGAACTTGCATCGGGACTAGAAAGTTGCTGGCTAGGAGATAGGCGAACAGATGGCCGAGAGGTGGAGCGCGCCGCAACTGGGCGGCAGAAACTAGTCCATTCGTTTCGCTCCATTCCCAGCCCTTCGCGGAAAGAGCCTCGAGTTCTTCGCGCAGATCCTTGGCAGTCATGGGATAGGCGTAGATGCGGACGTTTTTGGCGAAGAGGCGTGCTAGGGCCTCCAGGAGCCTTCCTTCTAGGTTGCCGTAAATGTCTTCAAACGCCCGAATGATCAGGGAAAGACCTGCTACGAAGCGTACGGGAGCTTGCGTGTAGCGGTTTACGAGAGTGGTCATGTGGAAGAGCGCGGCTTGGCGAAAAAGCAGGACGTCGCCGCCGGCTGCGAGTAGAGCATCGATGCGACGTAGCAAGTCGGGGATCTCCGGCAGCGGTTCGTCAGGTGTGAGCGGGGCGGCGGTCAGGCAAAAAAAGCCGGCGGGCGTTACCTTTGTTTCGCCGAGCTCTTTTTGGAGCTCCTGGATTCCCGAGCCCAACAGGCGCATGTGAACTTGCGCGTGAGATGCATCGGAGTGGACAAAGTATCCAGGGGCTAGCACTACGGCTTTTTTGTAGAGAGCTTCGGTGGGAGGAACTGCGGGGCCCTTGGAGGTAAAGAATACGGCTTCGGCGAATCCGGCGCTTACCAAGTGGGCTAGCAGAGTGCGGCGATCCCAGCTTTCGAATGCTGGGCCGCGAAGATCTATGTAGTCGATCTCGATGCGATCTTTGACGACATCTTCCGCCACGCCTCGCAGAAATGATTGCTCGGTTTGCAGTTCGTAGAACGCGGCGTGAATTAGATTGACGCCCAGGATGCCTATGGCTTCCTGCTGTTGGACATTCGTCGGATCGCGCATGTTGATGTGCAGCAGGACGTCGTTCGCGGGGCCGGCGGGCTGCGATTGAAAGCGGAGGCCGACCCAGCCGTGCGGATCGTTTGTGCCGGCGAAGTTTCGCGCGGAGACGGTATCGACGAAGGAGAAGAAACGCGTGTGCGCGCCGCGGGCATTACTTAACTGCGCGAGAAGCTGGGTCCATTCCTTGTCGAGCATGGCCTCGAGCCGCTGCCTGGATACGTAGCGCGGTGCGGAGCCGTAGAGATCGTCGCCGACTTCCTTGTCGTAGGCGGAAATGGTTTTTGCGACTGTGGCGGAGGCGCCTCCCACTAGAAAGAACCAGTGCGAGACTTCCTGTCCGGCGCCGATTTCTGCGAAAGAGCCGAAGACGGAGGCATCGAGATTCAGCGTGAGCGCTTTGTGGTGAGTGTCGAGTTTTTCGGTGGGAGGCATGGTGCGGCTGCGCTCGGGCGCGACCTTCTAACGGGCGCGCAGCATTTGTGACGAGCTAGCGAAAGTCGGCGCGCGCGGATAATTTTACCCGAGATTTTGTTTTTGAATTCGAAAAAGCGAAGTGCCCAGCGCTAAAGCGCATTGAAGTAGGGCGGCCGTTTTCCGGAGCGCTAAAGCGCTCCTCCCCCCGAGTAAATTCGGGGGCTGCCACCGCGACGTCGCGGCTCCGCCGCGACTAATGCGGAGTTCCCTCTAGGACCCTCGAAGCGAGATGAAATTACGACACTAGCGAGCGTGGGAATCGCGGCCTTCGGACGACTGGCTGGTGCTACTCTAACGAACGACATGGCGCGACTTCTATCGGTGAACGTCGGGGTTCCACGCGACATTGCGTGGAAAGCACGGAGTGTGCACACCGGCGTTTGGAAGAATGCGGTGAGTGGGCGCTGTCGGGTTGGGCGGTTGAATCTTGAGGGAGACGGTCAAGGGGACCTGGCCGGGCACGGAGGCGAACATCGAGCGGTCTTCGTTTATCAGATTGAATCGTACCGGTATTGGCAGGAGCAATTGAAGAGGGACGATTTCGTCTATGGGCAGTTCGGGGAGAACTTTACGATTGAGGGGCTGGCTGATGATGCCGTGTGCATCGGCGATCGATTCCGGATCGGCAGCGCAGTGTTCGAGGTCACGCAACCGCGCGTGACGTGCTTTCGCGTCGGGATTCGGATGAACGAGCCGCGGATGGCGGCGTTGCTCACGGGTAGCGGGCGGCCGGGATTTTATTTCCGCGTGCTCGGTGAAGGCGAGGTGGGCGCCGGCGACGAAATCGTGAAGGTGGGAGAGGCGGGGGAGCGCATGAGCGTCGCGGAGATCAACGCGCTGCTCTACTTGCCTGGTCACTCGCGCGATGGTCTGGAGCGCGCGTTGCGGATCGAAGCGCTTTCGCCCGGATGGCGCGAGTCGTTTGAAGCGCTGCTGCAGAGTGAGAAAAGCGGGGTGGAAACGGGAAACGCGGGGCTGGCGCCTGCCGCGGCGGGGCATCCGGCTTCGCCAGGATTTCAGTCGCTGGTGGTGAGTTCGATTGATCGCGAGTCCGCGGATGTTCTCTCGTTTGGGTTGCAGAGCGCTGACAGTCAGGAGCTTGCCTCGGCTCTGCCGGGTCAGTACCTCGTTGTGCGTTTAAAGCCCACAGCCGGCGGCGCGACGTTGTTTCGCAGCTACTCGCTTTCGGGGCCGCTCTCGACGGAGCGTTATCGAATTAGCGTGAAGATCGAGCCGAATGGAGTGGCTGGAAAGTACCTGGGCGAACATCTCGTTGTGGGGGCCCACCTCGAGGTCAGCTCGCCGCGCGGAAGTTTTGTTTTGCAGGCGGGAGAGCGGCCGATCGTATTGCTAAGTGCCGGGATCGGCGCGACACCTGTGCTGGCGATGCTGCACGCGCTTGCGGCGGCACGCTCTACACGACAGATCCTGTGGTTGCACGCGGCGCGTGATGGGCAGCATCATCCTTTTGCCGGTGAAGTTCGCGGGCTCATGGGCGCGCTCACGAACGGCCGCAGCCTCGTGTGTTACAGCCGACCGGAATCGTCGGACAAAACGGGTGGGGATTTCAACGCGGCGGGGCGCTTCTCGCGATCGGTTTTGGATGGACTCGGACTGCCACACGACGCTGATGTCTACCTTTGTGGGCCGAATCAATTCATGGCGGAAATGAAAGAGGCGCTGGCCGGCTTAGGTGTGGCGCCGGAGCGCGTTCATGAAGAGATCTTCAACGGTGGAGAGTCCATGACGCCTGGTGTGGTCGGCGCGGTGACGCGAGCTCCGCATGCGCCTAGCGGCGAGGTGAACACCGGCCTGTTGGTATCGTTCGCGCGCAGTGGCATTTCCGCACGCTGGGACGCGTCGCGGTACGCGAGCATCCTGGAAATGGCCGAGGCTTGTGATGTCCCGGTGCGTTGGGCGTGTCGAACCGGGGTTTGTCACAGTTGTGAGAGTGGTTTGGTTTCAGGGGCGGTGGTGTACGCTCCGGAGCCACTCGACAAGCCGGCCGATGGGAACCTTCTCGTGTGCTGTTCACAGCCGGCTGGCGATGTGGTCGTCGATTTGTGAAGTCGGCAAGACGTGTGGATTTGCGTGCCGCGATCGGGCGGTAAAATCAGTTGCCAGGAGGGACGAATGTTGTTGGAGCGACCGGGAAGCTTGGCTGACGATCAGTTCGGTGGCCGGCAGCCAACGAGTCACGAACGGATGACGGGACTTCGCTGGGATGCGTCATACCGCGGAGGCCCCGCGCCTTGGGATATTGGCCGGCCGCAGCCGGCAATCGTGCGTTTGGCATCCGAAGGCGTACTCGCTGGG
>Ga0209655_10001011_pt1 | contig 10507 bp, 16 predicted proteins | sample BogFormECP03_OM2_FD_188236 | JGI IMG/M metagenome (GOLD analysis project Ga0209655, IMG submission 188236) | Bog forest soil microbial communities from Calvert Island, British Columbia, Canada - ECP03_OM2 (SPAdes) (version 2) | ecosystem: Environmental > Aquatic > Freshwater > Wetlands > Bog ...
GGCGGCATCTTGATTTCCGGTTCGGCAGCAGGCAATTCACCGATCCCCTACAACGCGACCTATGCGGCCACCAAGGCGTTCGCGAACACGTTCAGCGAGTCGTTGCGCGGCGAACTGCGAAAGACCGGTGTGCACGTCACGCTGCTGGCGCCCGGCCCGGTGCGCACCGATCTACCGGACCCGGCCGAAGCGTCGATCGTTGAGAAGCTGGTGCCGGACTTCTTGTGGATCTCCACCGAGTACACCGCACAGAAGTCGCTAGATGCGTTGGCGCGCAACAAGATGCGTGTTGTTCCCGGCGTGACGTCCAAGGCGATGTCCGTGGCAAGTCAGTACGCGCCACGCGCCATTGTTGCGCCGATCGTCGGAAGCTTCTACAAAAAGATGGGCGGCTGAGCTATCGACGACGGCGACCGCCGCCGAGCATGCCGCGGATGAGCTCGGTACCGAGCGCTTTGAGAAAGGTCTGGAAGCCCCGGCTATTGACGAACCGTTTCCACCAGCCCGGCTTCTTCTCGACCGCGGGTACCGACTTGGATCCCGCCACCGCCGGCGGACCGGCCGCAGCGGCCTCCGCTTTCAGTTTTTGGATCTTCTCGTATGCGGATTCACGGTCGACGGTTTGACCGTACGTCGCCTGCAGCGGGCTGGACTTCGCCGCGGTACCGATCGCGTCATCGCCGATGGCAGCCATCAGCGACCGCGGCGAGCGCAGCCTGGTCCACGCGACCGGAGTCGGGGCGCCCCGTTCCGACAACACCGTGACCACGGCCTCACCGATACTAAGCGACGTCAACGCCGAAGCGAGGTCATAGACATCGGTTTTCGGATAGGTGCGAACGGTTTTCGTCAAGGCCTTCTGGTCATCGGGAGTGAATGCGCGCAGGGCATGCTGGATGCGCGCACCCAACTGCGACAGCACTTCGTTGGGCACGTCGGTGGGCAACTGAGTGCAGAAGAACACGCCGACACCCCTGGAGCGGATCAGTTTGACGGTCTGCTCGACTTGTTCCAGAAACGCCTTGGAAGCATCGGTGAACAGCAGGTGAGCCTCGTCGAAGAAGAACAACAGCTTGGGCTTGTCGACGTCGCCGATCTCGGGCAGCGACTTGAAGAGATCGGACAGCACCCACATCAAGAAGGTGGAGAACAGCACCGGGCGAGCGGCCTGGTCGCCGAGTTCCAGCAGCGAGATGACCCCGTGGCCTTTGTCGTCAAAACGCAAGAGGTCCTTGGGTTTTAGTTCGGGCTCGCCGAAAAAGGTGTCGGCGCCTTCGGCTTCCAGATTGACCAGGGCGCGCAGAATGACGCCGGCCGTTTGCGCGGACACCCCGCCCAGCGTCTTCAGCTCCGCCTTGGCCTCGTCGCTGGTGAGGTAGCTGATCACCTCGCGCAGATCTTTCAGGTCCAGCAACTCGTAGGTCTTCTGCTCGGCCCAATGAAAGATCAGGCCCAGCGTGGACTCTTGAGTAGCGTTGAGCCCCAACACTTTCGACAGCAGGATCGGACCAAAGCTGGCGATGGTGGCACGCACCGGGACGCCAATGCCCTTGGTGCCCAACGACAGAAAATCCACCGGAAAGGCGCTCGCCTGCCAGTTGTCGCCGGTTTCCTTGGCGCGCTCGGTGACCTTGTCGCTGCCCTCTCCGGGGCGCGACAGGCCGGACAAGTCGCCCTTGACGTCGGCCATCAGCACCGGCACGCCCGCCGCCGATAGCTGTTCCGCGATCAACTGCAGCGTCTTGGTCTTGCCGGTGCCTGTCGCTCCGGCCACCAAACCGTGCCGGTTGACGGTGGACAGCGGGATCCGGATTTGCGCGGCCGGGTCTGTCTTGCCGTCGACGACAACCGTGCCCAACTCCAGGGCCTGGCCCTTGACCTCGTAGCCGGCTGCGATCTGCTGTGCCGGACTCGCTGGAGTTCCTGCCGATGCGCTACTCGGTGTCGAGTCTGAGCTCATCGTGACGTCTGCCTCTCCCCTGTTCGTGGTCCGGCGACGATGCGGGCCGCCTCGGCCCGCTGAGGAGCCGGACATCAAAGCTAGTACCGATCACGCACGACCTTACTGGCTATCACGCCCGGCCGGGGTGGCTGCGGGTCCGCCAGCTAACTTTGCCTACTGTGAACGCTGTGCGGGACGAACTGGTGTGGATCGACTGCGAGATGACCGGGCTGGACCTGAGCTCTGACAAGTTGATCGAAATCGCCGTCCTGGTCACCGACGCTGACCTGAACGTCCTCGGCGATGGTGTGGACGTGGTGATCCACGCCGACGACGCGGCGTTGTCGTCGATGATCGACGTGGTCACCCAAATGCACACCCGCTCAGGCCTCATCGATGAGGTGCGTGCGTCCACCGTGGACGTGGCGACGGCGGAGACGATGGTGCTCGACTACATCCGTGAGCACGTCAAACAAGCCAAAACAGCACCACTCGCAGGCAACTCGATCGCTACCGACCGCGGATTCATCGCCCGCGACATGCCTGCCCTCGATTCGTTTCTGCACTACCGGATGATCGATGTGAGCTCGATCAAGGAACTCTGCCGCCGCTGGTTTCCGCGCATCTACTACGGCCAGCCGGCGAAGGGCCTCGCGCACCGCGCGCTGGCCGATATTCACGAATCGATCCGCGAGTTGGAGTATTACCGGCGCACCGCGTTCGTGCCGCCGCCGGGGCCTGCCACCAGCGATATTGCCGCGGTAGCCGAAGAGCTGGGCGCTGAAGCGGCCCCGCCGGAGGGAATCGATTCGGCCGCCGAGGGCCCGAACGGCTAGTATCGACGCTGCTGCACGTCGTCTCGCGATCGCGTGATCGGCTGCAGCAATGGTGGGTGTAGTTCAGCTGGTAGAGCGTCAGGTTGTGATCCTGAATGTCGCGGGTTCGAGTCCCGTCACTCACCCCAAAGGTCAGAGGGAATTTTTAGCCCTCTGGCTTTTTACTTTCTCGGGATCCTTGCAACGTTAGCGCAACGCTAGCTAGCTACGCCGGGGACGCCTTCGCGCCCGGCGAGATCAACCGGGCCGCGCTGGTGGGCGCGATTGGGTACTACCAGAAGTACGTCGCCCTGCAGTTCAACATCGCAGACCCCGGCTAACCTGCCGGTTTGCGTGCGAGATCATCTGCAACGGTGCGTTTCTGCCCGATCACTTGACCTCGGCTTTTGCGGGCTCTGAGGGCTTCGATAGGGGGTGTGCCCCATCTTGCATTCCTTCGCATCGTCACCCGCAAGGGGTTCAATAAGTCCATGCAAAACCAGACAGGGGCAAACCTGCCGCCCCGCCCCAGCATCAGGCAGGCCGCTGAGTTCCACCGCGTTGATCAGAAGACCATCCGCAGGTGGATCGCACAGGGCCGGATAACTGCCCAGCGCATCGGACCCCGACTCATCCGCCTGGACCGCGACGAGGTGCTGAGCCTCGGGCGGCGCATCGGTGGAGCGGCATGAGCGACGACCTGACGCCCGAGAAGCAGCTAGCCGAAGTGGCGCTCGCTGCCTTGTCCGAGGGGCTGTACGCATTCGAGCACCAGAACCAGCTCCAGGCGCAGCAGCTCCGTGAGCAGTTGGATCTGCTGGGGAAATGGGCTATGGCCCATAACGACCCGGACGGGCGGATGCTCCAGAGTGTTGCGATGGCCCTGCGCCTGCTTAGCAACGGCGGGATTACCGGCATTGTGCGCGGTATCGCGGCAAGACTGCAAAGCGGATGAAGCCGGTCAGCAACTAATTATCCAAAATCCCACAATGGTTAGAGAGTAAATCTCTCGCCTGACTCCGTGTGGCGCAAATCACACTGAATTAATCGCCTGCCAAAAGCATCAAAACCGCAGGTCAAAAACCGCCATTTAGAGACGAATGATAGAGTGAAGATGGGAAGACCCCAAGAATGGCTTGACATCCCCTCGTGGGATGACTATCAAATTCACCCCGATAGGCGAGTCCGCCGCGGCACGTATGTCCTGAAGCAGTTCACAAAGGCCGGCATCGCCCGCGTCCGCATGTACAAGCAGTTGATCACCCACAGGCAGCTATTCAGCGTGCCGGTGTGGATGCTGATGCGCTGGGCCGGCGTTGAGGACGACTGCCTGGTTTGCGGCGAGAGCCACGATGCCGACCTGCACGATGTGAGGCTGGCGAAAATCATCCGCTCACGCCCAATCGGGACGCCATGGGGTCAAAACCCCTTTAAGGAATAATCGAATTGACAATCGACGCGCAAAGCTTCGACTTCACCATTGCCGACGCGCAGGGTCTGACGTTGCAGATTACGGGCACCCGCGGCGAACACGTGGCCATCAATATGCCGATGCCGACGTGTGAGGGCGTGGGGTCCATGCTGCTGGCCTATGCAGGCTGCACGGCCCGGTAGAAGCCCGCGTGATGATGGCCACGAGGCCAGGGAATGAGACACATTTGGAAAGTTTCGACAAGCACGGATGGCTGCAGGCCGTCCAGGCGGACACGCAATTCAGCGACCGAGAATTCCGGTTAGCGTTCGTGATCTGCAGCCAGTTCACCCGCCGCGACGGCACCGGCTGGCCCGTGGAGCTGGACCGCATCGCCACGGCGGTAAAGGGCGGAATGCATAGCGTGAAGATCCGTAATGGCCTCTCCAAGCTCTGTAAGGCCGGCTATTTGGCGGAGACATACCGGCGCAGCACCGGGCCCGGGCTTGACCGCTCAGCGGTCCCACGACGTTTGCAGGCTTAAGAACACTGAAACCGTAGAGTTGCAGTGTTATGGAAACACCGAAACCGTAGAGTTCGAACACCGAAACCCAAACGAACGAACACCGAAACCCTACGGTTCTCGCAAACACCCCCTGACCAGCCAAAAGGACCCCCTAAAGGTACTTTAGAAGGTACTTATAAAGGTATTTCTGAAGGTAATACCAACGGGAGAGAAGGTACTGAGAGCTTCACATGCTCAGGCTGTGAACGAGACTTCTCGGGTCGACCCACAACCCCTTCAATGATGCTGTGCTACGAGTGCACACTAGAAGTTCTTCAATGCGAAGAAGAGATGAAAGAAAGCCTGGAGGAGATATGAAGGTTGACATTGGCAAGGGAACCCCGATTTGGCTCTCTCCTCGTCCAGGCAATTCTTTAACACTGATTCAGGGAACCTCTCGGATCTACCTCTCACCAGAAGAGATTCCACACCTCATCCAGGCTATGAAGGAAATGACGAGTGACTGAACTGACCGAAGAGATAATCAGCAGCGCCGGCAGGCCACCCATCGTGATCCAGCGCCGCGACAATGGTGCGTACTGGCTCCACGCGCCCAGGACCATCGTTGCCCTCGACGCAGATGAGGCCCAGCGGTTGGCCTCGTTCATCACCGGCCGTCCGTACATCCAGCGGCATCCCGTCGCCACGCCCGCCAAGGCCAGGTTTGGGCAGGTGGATGGCTAATCGTCGTGTGCGACGATCACCAACAGATCACCCCAGGATCGGTGAGCGAGGCGCAATCGGCCGGCGATGTTGTCGGGGGCACCGCCACCAGGTTCGGGGCCACGGGGATCTCTTCGTCATCTACAACCAAGCCGGGCAGGTTTCCTGGCGGGTTTGCCATGATTTCTTCTCCTGGAATGCCCCCTAGGAGTCGGAGCCCACTGGCTGCCGTTTCGATGGTCCCGCCGAGCAGTGCGGCTGTCGTGAGTAGCCCACTACTCATCTTGTTTCGACGTCATACCTGCGACTACTTAGCCAGGTCGCCCCAGGTCCGTCGGAGATTGAGCCTGTTGTTACGCCTCGCTGTCATGGCTTGCATCTTGTACGCACTGAGCCGACCACCAAGGCGGCCCGCATACACAGATGGTGTTGTTGACGTTCACGCCCAGGCATGACCAACAATGCACATCCTTGTAGAGTGCATGATGAGTACGACCATCGAACGGTGAACATCGAAACCCGCTGCGCCCCTGAGGATTGGGGCGGTGGGGTACAATCGCTGGTGCAAACTGGGCTCACGACCGTTCCGGGTTGAGGCGGGTCAGAGCGAGTTATGAACCATCGTTACGGGTTGTCGAAACAAGTACTGCCGCAACGGGATTCGTGACGGGTTCGCCAAACAAATCGCAAACCATGTAAGCGCGAATTATGTTGCGCTGTAACAACTTTCGGAGACTCCACCTTGATTAAGCATATCCGCGTCTGTCGCGGCTGCCAGTCTACCTTCGCGTTCACGCAGAAGGACGGCAAGTGTGGTCGGCTGCCGACTTATTGCTCGGCGCGCTGCTACCCGTCCCATCAAAAACGGGAGCTGATCAGCCGAAACTGCCGGGAGTGCGGTGCCGCGTTTACGCCTGCCGGTGCGCGTGGAGCGATGTCGGAGTTTTGTTCCCGGCCCTGCCGGATGAGCAATTGGGGTCGTCGGCGCTTAGGCGCCGAGGGCCGGTAGTGGAGATTGCGGACGGGCGTGGATGGTGGACCTGCCGCGCATCGGCCCGGGGAGAGGGTTTCCCACACCCGCGACTCCCTCAACTGCCGTCACGGCAACCGGTCATCGTGAAGTCGCACTAAGCTCATCGTGAAGTCGCACTAAGCTCATCGTGAACTCGACGGCATTGCGCGCCGCATATTTCGGCTGGCGGCATGTCATCGGCCAGTTGCTATTGCACCTGGAACCAAACCGCCGCCTCGTTTCCGCCAATGCAAGTGACTGAATTATCGGCTGCCCTCACACAGGCCATCGTGTAGGTCTGCCCCGTTTCGGGGCTGGAAGCCTCGATCAACGCCGAAGACCCTCCGGCCTGGGACACCCACTGTTCGTGGACATTCTGGGCGAACGAGCACGACGTATTGCTATTGACCCATACACCACCACCACAGTCCGTTACAAATTGGCCGATGCCTGGACTACCCATAGCAACCTCCTTCTGGCACGCGATTTCTCAATAATCGTCCCCGGAGCCGCGCTGGCGGGCAAGGCTTCGGTCCGCTCAGCGGACCGGGATTGACACAATTAGTGCCCGCAGCTCTTCGACAACACCGAGCAGCGACCAGGCCCCCGGTCCACCCAAAACTTTCATTCTTGCCGCTGCGCGCCAGGAATAAGCTCCCCGGGCTGCTGCGCGGCATGATGGCGCGGGCCTTTCCTCCTTGCTCCCGCGCCGGGGGTCGGGTGGTTTTTACCGATGGCCACCCGGCCCCCACCAAAGTGTCCCGCGCAACGTTCCATTGATCTGGTTCGTGCGGGGCTTGTCGGCCACTGCGGTTGGGTGGCCCACGCCAGGGGCCGGTGCCGATTTCCGGTTGGTTAGCGTCCCCGTACTCTGCCCGGTCCCTGGCACCCTAGATAGGGGTTTGAAAAGGCGGATCGGCCGTCAACTCAAGTGTGAGGTACGGACTACCGGCGCGGACAGCCGCAACGAAATCATCCCAGCGAAGGGAATCGCCTTCGGCGCGATGCATCGGCAACAACAGGGTCTCTGTCTCTTCGGCCGGAACGGTCGTCCCGTCCGCGAACTCGACTGCTATTTGATTGAGCCGGAATGCGCCTGTCGGTCCAGCGGTGGTGTGGTCGCGGTCGATGCCGCCGGACATAAGTCTCAGTGCCGTTACAAGCGGTCGCGCCCACGCGGACACCAGTCTCTCGCCGGCTCGACTCTGCCTGTAGGCCGGGTCAAGCCGATTAGCCTCCTCTTGCGCGTCGTAGTCGTCCCCGTCGAACTCGAACTCGACAAAAGCCAGATGAGTTGAGGTCACAACCCACGCGCGCCACCTTGTCGGCCTGAGATGGCTGTATGTGGCGTGCGATCCCCTAATCTCGGCCAGCCCGGTCAGGGCGGCAACGGCGGTGTAGAGCGCTTGCGGGGCCCCGTGCCGCATTCGATCGGCACCCGTTGCTACTAGGTGATGGCTTAGCGCTTCGTGCGGCGATGCTGTGATAATCATCTTCCCTCTGTTCCGACAACCTGTTTCGCCACTCGCGGCGCCAGTCGACGCACCAGAGGAGGGTGAGTAATTTCACGTCAGCATGTTGCACGTCCCGTTTCGCCCGTGGCAACGCACAAGGGCTAACTCACAGCGAGACGTCTAGTAATTACCTTTGTACCGACAGCGTTTCGAGCGCTTCGCGCTCAGCTACCCGCGTAGGAGGGGCGACGGATGTTAGCCACCCGTCGCCCCTCCTCCCTATTCAGCAGCGGCAGTCGCCGCACTTGCAGTCGCTGCACTGGCAAGCATCTGTGATCCAGAAAGCCATCTCACACCTCCTCTCGCACATACCCCCTGGGGGTATTCTACGCGAGCCTTGGCGCGTGCTAGGTCGACAGCGGAGGGTCCACGGATCTCACACTTGCGGAAGCGAAATGTCTCGGCGTGTCGGGGCGTTCAGCCGTACTGCGGGCAGTAGGCCTTTATCGCGTCGTAAACGGCTAGCCTTCCGTGCGCCGGGTCTACGTCATCCCCACCCGCCGCCAATGTATTTGGGTCTGCGCCACCGGATACTGCCCGGCATACCTGGCGCCCGCGGTAATCGTTTTCCGCGGGAGTGCCGGCCGAATACATACCGTCCCTCTGGAGCATCAGGCTGAATCGCTCGCTCGCAGTTAGCGGTGCCGGGGCTGGTGGCTGCGCCACAGGCAGGGGCGCTGCTGTCACGGTCGTTGTGACTGGCGGTGGTTTAGGTGCTGGCGGTTGAACCACCTCGACAGGAGCCCGGATCACGTAGTGCTGTTCAGGTCGCGGTGTGGGCCGCGTCAACATCAACACAGCGGCGGCGACGGCTACAACGCAAGCGACCGCTGCGAGGACTGCGACCGCGACCACCAAACCATTGCCGCCTCTAGGGATTAACTCCTCTGCGGCCTCCGTAGGCTCGTCGTCGGGCTCGCTGGCCCAGGCGTAAGGCGACCTCTGTGGTGGCCGGATCTTCCGTGTCGGCCGGGATCGTCTCGGTGGTCATGCTTCGATCATCGCCGCAGGGTCCGACAACGTTTCCCGTCGATCAAGCTCCAACAGTCCGCGTTTCTCTTTGGACGGAGGCGGACCAATGTCAACAGGGGTCGGGTTCTGAACGCAAAGGCGTCGTCATACACCGCAGCAATTCGGGGGCCCGACTGCCTGTTAAAGGGGGGACGCCGGTTATTTGTAGGTTAGGGGCCGGGGTCCTCACCCCAATTCTGCTTCTCTGAGATGCCGAGCTGCCTGAGCGGTTACGGTTTGCCGCCGTAGCCGTTAGGGAGCACGTAGCCGTTGTATGTCCCAGGGGCTTGATGGTGCCTCGGGGCTTGCGGGCAGTTCTCCTGGGCGTGGGTGATGCCGTTGCCCGTCGAAGGGCACACCGTATTGCCGTTGTCGGCGTAGGCCGGTGCCGCCAAGGCAATCGTGGCGGCCGCGATGCTGGGAACTATCGTTTTGAGGATCATGTAAGCCATAACGCAGCCCGCAAGGGGTCGATAGCAGAACCGGACGAATCCCGGACGTAATAACCGCATTTCTTGACGGTACCGAGCACATCGGCCTTACGGAGAGGGTAGCCTTCCGCGCCAAGGGGGCAACGACAGGAGCCCTACCCGTGACCCCCAAACCAGAAGATGCAACATGGATCGGCCCCTGGGAAGAGGGCCGGCGACTCTTTGACGGGCAGAGCTGGACAGTCGAGCACACGACCCATAACGGACGGCCTTACCCCATCACCGTCGCCGTCATCGGCAAGCAATACGACGACGGGCGTGTCCAACGGCGCATCGTTGTTGACGTCCCTGGTGACCCGATCACGACAGCAGAGGCCCGTCAGGTGATTGAGGCGCTGACTGAGGCCGTAGCGATGGCAGACACCGAGGCGATGGACCGGGCGTCATATGAGATTGCGGAGGGTCTGAAACGCTTTCAGCTTCCCCAGGTACAAGGGCGGTAAGTTCCACTTCCATCTGAAGGCCCCTAACGGTGAGATAATCGTCGCCAGTCAGGCCTGCGCGACAAAGGCGAACGCCCACAAAGGCATCGAGGCGATTAAGTAGCACGCCCCCGACGCAAAGGTCGAGGAGATCACGGGATAGCCGCCAGCTCCGACAGCTTCTCGGCAATCGCCGCATCCCGTTCCGCTGCCGCAATCTGGTAACGCATCGCCATTCCCGGCGTTGTGTGCCCGATCCGCCTCATTAGCTCCTTTGTAGTGGCCCCCGCCTGTGCGGCAAGGGTCGCGCCCACATGGCGAAGGTCATGCACGCGCATACCCGGCTTGCCCACACTGGCGAACCCCGCCTTAACGGCCTTGGTAAATGCCGTCTGCGACAGCCGCCGCCCCCGCGTCGTCATGAACACGAACGACTCCGGCCCGCGGCGGGTATGCACCGCCATGTGTGTCCGCAGAATCTCAGCAACGTGTGGGGGCACCGTCACGTCACGGATGCCGGCGTCAGTCTTGGGCGATCCCACGACAATCTTGCCATCGACATACGTTGCAGCGCGCCGGATCTTGAGCACCGTCTGCTGACCGTTCGTGTGAACGTCTTTCCTGCGAAGCTCGATCAGCTCTCCGAAGCGCAAACCACACC
>Ga0209655_10001012_pt1 | contig 10506 bp, 11 predicted proteins | sample BogFormECP03_OM2_FD_188236 | JGI IMG/M metagenome (GOLD analysis project Ga0209655, IMG submission 188236) | Bog forest soil microbial communities from Calvert Island, British Columbia, Canada - ECP03_OM2 (SPAdes) (version 2) | ecosystem: Environmental > Aquatic > Freshwater > Wetlands > Bog ...
GAGAGATGAACCCAGTTGAGAGTGCGTTCAATGTCAGGAAGTCCACCGACTACCGTTCCATCCTCGGGGAAAACCCCGTGACCAATGCCGTCGACTACACCGACGAACTTTCGCTCGGGGTGTCCCATGAGGTAAACGTCGACCGGCGAACCAATGTGAATGTTCTTGACCTTCCCCTCACGATAATTCGCGATGACGTACCACACTCGACTGTCGATGAGAGTAAACATGGGGGTGCCCGGCCGGGCATATGCTCCCTCGGAGATGTTCATGTTCGTGACGTAGGTATCAAATGGGGCTACCACGCGGCAGCGCTCGAGGTCGAGGCGTGCCCGATCGACCCTTGCCGCCAGACCGGGGCGTTGCGACATCAGAATGTCCAGAGTATCCACTACATGAATCGATTGACCCAGCTTTGCGCGCGACTCGGATGCCGTGTCGTCGGCCTCCTGCTGATGAAGCACAGCTTGCGCTTCCGATGCTTGCGCCTGGCTCAGGGCTGCTACGGCCTCGTCGTAGTTGCCGCGGGCCACGCGTACAGCCGTGTTCGCTTGATCCACCTGATCGACAGTCACGTATTGCTTTTGCAAAAGCGGCTCAAGTCGATGCAGATCATTGGTCGCGTAACTCAGCGAGGCCTCGGCAGCTTTCATTGCCGCCTGGGCACGCGATGTCGCTGCCTTGGCGAGGTCGACTCCCCTAGCGGCGGTTTGTATTGCCGTCGTGGAAGTCCGAACTGCGGCGTCGGCTGCGGCCACGGCACTATGCTGCGCCGCGATTTTACGTTTTGTATCGATGATCCGCTGTTCCAGATTTTCCTGATCGGAGAGCGCCTGTTGCAGATCATATTTGTAGTCGCGCGGGTCAATCTCAAACAGCAGGTCTCCCTGCTTTACAAAAGCATTGTCCTTGACGGGGACCCGGACGAGACGGCCACTGACTTCCGGCGCGATCTCTATGGAGTTCGCCCGCACGCTGGCATCGTCGGTCCGAGGATGCAAGTCGTTATCGATAATGACGAGCAACAAAGCTATGAGCGTAGCGCTGATCGTCGCGATGAAGATCTTGCGTCCAAGTGTTCTTCGGCCAGGGTTCTTCATTTCCTCTGTCATAACATTGTCCTATCTGAAAAACATGAGCCACAATACGCATGCAGCTAAGATGACGACGCAGGGATAGAAAAGCGCGAGAGGGCCAACTTCAGACTCCAATTGATAACGCAGGAGGAAGTACCGCGCCACAAAGGCCAGCGCGACGCCCAGCGACAGGCATAGCATCCAAACTGGAAAAAACGAGCCAATCACATCTATGGATGGTGCACGTTCACACCCGGCACACAGCAACGCCAAGGCTACAAGGAAAGAAAAGCGCAATTGCAGCCTCGGCGAAATCATGGCCGTCCGTCCTGGGATTGAAGTCTTGTCGCTGCCGATTGATTCCGCAGCAGATTTCCGGTTGCGAATTCAAGGTTGACTGCCTCTAGAAATAACTCTGATCGTGCGGAGACACTGGATAGGCGAGCTTGGGCCAGTTGCTTCTCTGCGGTAACAACATCAACCAGATTCTTGACTCCATATTTGTATGCATCGAGCGATGCCGAATAAGAGGCGTTGGCGGACTCGAGAAGCGCCACAGCGGCGTCGTGCTTTCGCAATGCTGTCCGGAATGCTATGTAAGCAGTCCAGACCTCGCGCGTCGTCTGATCATGTTTCGCCGTAAGTTCGTCCTCCGCTTCACGGCGTTTTGATTCGGCGATCAAAAGTTCGTTTTTGCGGACACCTCCGTCAAAGATGCGCCACTGGACGCCTAGTGCGACCGACCACGTAGGTTCGCTCGCAGGACCGAACTGGCCGTAATCCGCTGTGGGCCACACGGAGGTCTGCGCAACCGAGCCCGAGAGAACAATCTGCGGTTTGTATTCTGCTCTAGCTGCACGAATGCGACCCTCGGCGGATCGGATTCGTAGATTTTGCGCCATGAGTTCGGGACGATCCTTCATCGCGCGGTCGATCAGCGCCTCGATGGACATTGTGAGTCTCTCCGGCAACGGCGCACTCCTCTGGCTGTCAATGACTATGTTGGGTGACGGATCAGCTCCGACCGTTTCGGTCAGCGTGACGCGCGCTATCTTTTCGTCCCCATCTGCGGATTCCTCGTCGAACACTGCCTGTGACGTTTCGGCCCGGGCGTTGAGAACATCGGGCAGAGTTGAAAGCCCGTTGTCCAGTCTGTTCTCAGCCGCATCCTGCGTGGTTTGTGCAGTTCGCAACGTGTCCTGAGAGGCCTGCAATCTTTCCTGTGCAGTCACCAGCCGGTAATAAGCACTGGCGACGCGAAACGCGAGCGCTTGATTTACCTGAATGACGTCTGCACCTGCGGCGAGCTTCTCTGCTTTCGCGGAGTCCACGCTCCCCTCGCGTTTACCAAAGTCAAAGACGAGATATTGGAGCGTGACTTCGGGTTGGACGATGGGTACCTCGACCGTGGTGTAGCCGCGAGGAGCGAGCGGTTTCGGGAATGGATCTATCGATCTCTGGTCGCCGAAAACAGCTAGCCCCTCGAACTCGGGATAATAAGCGCTTTTTGCCAAACCGAGTTCGCGTGCCTTCTGTTTTGCGCGCTCCCAGATTGTGCGCGTGCTGGGATTGTGATGCTCGGCAACATCGACCAGTTCTGCAAGGGTGTAGGAGTGAGCTGGATCGAGAATCGCTGTTCCCTCGCGAGGGCTTTCGCGAGCGGCGCAGTCGGAAGCAGCTGTGGGGGAGGACACCTTACCGGCACATTGCCCCAGAGCTCCCGCTGCGGAAAAGGCGAGAAGCACCGCCAAAAATAGCACCTTCATCGTTGCTTCGTATCTGATCGATCGGAACTTGTTCCAGTACATTTCCAGCACCACGTGGGCAATCGCTGGCCACGCCGTCCTCGGATAAGAGTTCGTTCTCGCAGGGATGCCTCTCCTTCGATGGGTCTTGAAGCGGAATAGCCAACGTTACGCCTGCGTTTCGCTTAAACGGTCCGGCACCAAAGGGTGCTGCTGCGTACACTCGACCCGAACGATAACGATGCGACGCTGGAATTCATTGCATATCCTGACTATTTTTGTGGAATTTGACCGTAATATCCGGGTGAGCCAATTCTTGTTGAAGACGCGTGACTAAGCTGCTGCTTCGCCCTGGCGGCGCCACTAGGGTCGGAGCGTGTGAACTTTGTCCATGAGTAGCACCATCCGTTCGGGAAATTCGCTCTTCATCACGTATTCATCCACTAACCACAGGATTCGCTCCGGCATTTCCGAATACGCAGAGAGCAAGATGATAGGCAGTCCGGGAAACCGTTGCTTGATATGGCAGGCTACGGCCTCAGCGTCCATACCTTCCTGTTTGAACTCGAGTAGTACCGCGGCCACCAACGTTTCCTCCAACAATTTGATTGCAGCGTAGCCGCTCGACGCGATCTTGACGCAATAACCATGACCTTCTAGGGACGCTTTGCGAAGCTCCAGGACTTGAGGACGATCATCGATGCACAATACAGTGACGGAGTCCATTGCCACATCTCCTCTGACCATTGCGGCTCATGCTACCTGCGAACGCGGATGAGCCGCGAACAAGATCATCTTCAGCGAGCCGCCAGAACAAATGCCGTTTAGCACACGGGCACTTACCGAGTCGCACTGACGTCAGCCAGGCTGCTGAATACCATCCTTGTGAAGATTTCCGGAGTCAGGTAACCGCCACCCCATCTGGAATCGTAGTCTTTGGTTGGCCCTGCGGCCACAGCTTGATCGATTGTCTTTCCTGCCGAGATCAAGGCCTTGACGCGTTGTCGGACCTGTAGCAGCATGTCGCGATAGTCTTCCAGGTCTGCGCGAGCGGCTAACGGTCCGTGGCCTGGGACGATCTTTGTTTGCTCATCAATCCGCGACAGCACTTGATCGAGGGAATGAATCATTCCCTCGATCGATCCTCCTGACGCGAGATCGATGACGGGATAGACGCGATTCGAGAAAATGTCTCCTACGACGGCGACATTCGCCGGAGCAATATATATAACCGTATCTCCGTCGGTGTGCGCGGGTCCATAGTTGACCAATGTCAGCCGTTGAGAACCTTGACTCAGCGTCGTGCTGCTCGAATAAGTTACGGTCGGGATGGCCTCGGGCGGATAGGGACCATCGTGCAAGCCGATCAAAGAGAGGTTCTGTGTCGACGAGAGCCTCTTTTTTACGTTTTCCTGCGCTATGATTTCCACGCCTCCGGAGCCGAAATATACGTTCCCTCCCGTGTGATCAAAGTGCCAATGAGTGCTGACCAGACGAGTGACCGGGCGCCATGTCGTTTTGTTTATCGCATCGCTGAGTTCAGAAACCCGCGAGCTTATTCCGCTGTCGATAAGCAGAGTGCTGTCTTGCGCAGCGATCGCTAAAACATCTCCTCCGTCCCCTGAGAACATAAATACATCTTTGCCGAGCGAAATGCTTATCAGCGGATTGTTTTCAAACTGTTCAATGGCCGTTTGGGTGACGGTCTCGTTCGCCCCCTTCTGCGCGACCACAGGTGGAGCAGCCACCGTCATCGCTAGCACGGACAGAAGCACCTGAAGCGCGGCAGATATCAATCTAATCGCACGAAGAATGAGTTTCATGTTGTACCAATCCTTGTTATTTGGTTCTTGCTTTTACCGCCAGCGGGTAACGTCACTGCGGGCGGCACGCGATTCCCAGTTTCTGGATCCGATACGCCAAGGTTGTCCGCTTCATCCCGAGTCGTGCCGCTGCACCGTTGGGGCCCCCAATGATCCAGTTGGATTCCCGGACGGCCTGGAGGACGTGTTCACGTTCGAGCTCCTTGAGGGTGCTCAGCTTCGAACTAGTCGCCTGCACCGTTGTCCGCTGAAGCTCGGCCAGTGGAGGCCGGAGAACGCTACCGGTTGACAGGATCACGGCCCGCTCCATGAAGTTCTGCAACTCGCGCACATTACCCGGCCAAGGATAGTTTTCAAAGATCTCCATGGCGTGGGAGGGAATCGTTTCGATTTGCCGGTTCATTCTTTTGGCATACTTGTCCACATAATGGCGCACTAGCACCGGGATGTCCTCGCGGCGAGCCCGCAAAGGTGGCATCATGACGGGAAATACGTTCAGACGGTAATAAAGGTCGATGCGAAATTGGCCCTGATTCACCATTTCCGTCAGATCACGATTAGTTGCGGCCACGAGGCGAACATCCACCCGGTGAGTCCGAGTGCTGCCCAATCGCTCAAACTCCTGTTCCTGTAGTACTCGCAGCAGTTTGGGCTGCAGGGCCGGCGGAATATCGCCTACTTCATCCAGGAAGAGCGTCCCTTTGTCGGCCTGCTCGAAACGGCCTGTTCTTGGCGCTATAGCTCCCGTGAACGCGCCTCTCTCATGGCCGAAAAGTTCGCTTTCCAGCAGATCGAGCGGAATGGCGGCGCAATTCAGCTTCACGAAAGGGCGTCCGCGCCGCGAGCTGATGTTGTGAATCGCGTGTGCAATCAGATCCTTGCCGGTGCCAGTTTCTCCTTGAATGAGCACGGTGGAATCGGTAGGCGCGACCCGTCCGACCTCTTCGAGCACGGCTTCGAGTGCCGGACTGTTGCCGATAACCTCCTCGAATCCACGGTCATAGGAAACTCGATCACCACCCTCGAATCTTTCATATGCTCCCACAGACGCTCCAGTACAAACTCCCATAGTCGACCTCCTAACGTACCCGAATGCCGGCTTCGGTTATCGGATCAACACCAGAAAGATCAGCAGACTACGAACTCAAAGAGGAACGGGTATTGAGCAAACTAACTACTTTTGGTGTTTTCGCCCATCAAGCTGTCAATTCGAAGTCCGAGCTGATTCTCTCGCAGTCCCGAAGAACGCTGTCGTAGACCACAATTGGCAATCGTCGATTGTGATTCGTTCGGCTTTTCCTTACTCATTCCCACTCTCAGTACAACTCACACCGGACAGCCCAGAATTTGAAGGTGAATCGACAACGCGAAACGACGCTTTACAATCGAACCCCAACATCCTGCTCTAGAACGTGTGCCATTGCTCAAAGTCTTTAAGTTTCTCCGAAGTGTACGGCGGGAAAAGATGTTCGATCGCTACATCGGGCGGCGAGATGAGAATCGATTTTGCATGAGTGAGAGAGTCGAAGCCGTATTTACCGTAATAGTTTCCGATTCCGGAAGAGCCAACGCCACCGAAGGGCATTGTGCCGATGAACAGGTGTATGTTCACCTGGTTCACTGCGCCGCCGCCAAACGAAAGTTCGGCCAGGAAGCGGTCGATGGCGCCCTGATCTTGACTGAACATGAATGCGGAAAGAGGTCGTGGAAGCGACTTGACCTTTTCGAAGGTCTCCGTCAGGTCTGAGTACGCGATAATTGGAAGAATAGGACCGAAAATCTCAGACTCCATGACGCGATCAGACCACGAAACCGGATAGAGGATCGTTGGCGCGAGGTAATGACGATCTTCGTCAGACTGCCCTCCAACCACCACCTTGGCAGGGTCGATCAGGCCAACGAGCCGTTTCACGGCGGCAGCGCTAATAATGCGAGAATAGTCAGAATTGTTTTTTGGATCAGCACCGTAAAGCTCGGCCAGGGCTTGCTTGCACTCCTTGACGAACAGTTCAACAACCGAATCATGCACAAGGGCGTAACCGGGAGAAGTGCACCACTGGCCACCCCAGGCGGTCTTGCCCCAAACAATCTTCTTCGCGGCATCCTTAAGGTTCGCGGTGGAATCCACAAAAACCGGGTTTTGGCCGCCTAGTTCCAACAACACCGGAGTCAGGTTTTCCGCCGCTGCGCGCATCACGACCTTTCCAACGGGCACGCTGCCGGTAAAGAAAATGAAGTCGAAAGGCAATTCGAGCAACTCTGTATTCTCTTCCTTGGCGCCGGTGGCGGTGGAGACAGCTCCCGGATCGAAATATTTCGGAATGAGTTTTACAACCAGTTCCGATGTTTCTGGAATCTGTTCTGAGACTTTGAGGATGCATGGATTGCCCGCCGCCAAGACATTGATGGCGGGATCGAAGAGAAGACAGAGGGGTCCATTGAACGGACCTATGACAAGCGTCACACCGTATGGCTCACGGTAGATCATTCCCTTGTGCCCCGACTCCCGAAGAAATATTGGGAGCGGCGCTTCGACAGGCTTCATCCATCCAGAGAGCTGCCGCTTTGTCGCTTCAATGATCCCGAGGGGCGCAGTTATTTCGAAGAGATTTTCTTCGGTTGCCGTCTTGAAATCCCGACAGATAGCATCGCGGAGAGACTCACGATTCTCGGTGAGCAAACGCGCCAATCGATCCAACTGTTCGATTCGCCACTCATACGACTTGGTAATGTTCGTGTTGAAATAGGCCTTGTGTTTGTCGAATTGAGTCTGGAAACGATTCATGAAACATCTCCTCCATCTTGCCGAAATCGCATTTCAAGACCCTATCGACTCTAAGGGCGCAATCCTTGTATATCCTGACCACTTTGTGAATTTCCACCCTAAATATTCTTGCCCCTGACGCTGAGTTGTCCGATCGCGGACGCGTGACTCGTCATTTATTTGCGACCGACCGGGTCTCGTTTGCCATCTGAGTACTGCAGCGGATAAGAGTATGGCCAGCCCAAGTCGTGGATATCCCATTCAGCGGGGTTAGTGAACACAGCGTCAACCCGTGGCTAATAGCGATTACAGTCACTCTGGCCACGTTTATGGAACTGCTCGACACGGCCATTGCGAACGTATCCCTCCCTCACATCGCAGGAGGGCTGGCCACTAGCTATGACGAAGCGACATGGGTGCTGACCAGCTATCTGGTAGCCAATGCAATCGTCTTGCCCCTGAGTGCATGGCTGAGCCACGTCTTCGGCCGCAAGAACTACTACACGGCTTGCGCTGCGCTGTTCAGCGTGAGCTCCCTGATGTGCGGCCTGGCACCAAGTCTGGGCCTCCTGATCTTATTTCGCGTCCTGCAAGGGATTGGAGGCGGTGGTCTAGCACCTGTGGAACAGGCGATCATAGTGGACACCTTTCCAGCCTCCAAGCGCGCTGCCGCATTCGTGCTGTACAGCATGGCTATCGTCAGCGCGCCGGCTATTGGCCCTCCGCTGGGCGGGTGGATTACGGACAGCTTCTCCTGGCGCTGGGTCTTCTTTATCAACATACCGATCGGCGTCATTTCACTCATACTGACGAACCGGCTCGTGTCCGATCCCCCGAAATTCACCAAAGTAGTGCAGACCGAAAGCCGCGGCGGTTTACGGCGCTGAACTCGAATGAGCGCACGGTGGCGGTGGGCCTGACGTGTGTAGTCGCCCTCGTGGTCCGTCTTTCCTGCGACTTGAGACCGACCGGCCGGTCTCATCTAATCATTGGGATTATTCGGTCGTTCGACCGTATGATCACTAGTTAGCGTTACCAGGAGCACGAAGTGCGCAAAGGCGAGCAGACCCGGCGAGAAATCATTCGTAGGGCGGCACCGATCTTCAATCAAAAAGGATATGGCGGCGCAGCCCTTTCCGATCTCATGCGAGCAACCGGACTCAAAAAAGGCGGTCTTTACCGACACTTCGAGAGCAAAGAAGAGATTTGCGGGTGACGCCTTCGACTATGCTTGGAAAATCGCAATCGATAAGCGCTTCGAGGGAACGCAGCAGATCCCGAATGCGGTTGACCGTTTGAAACAAATCGTGCGGAACTTTAGGGACCGGCGCGCTGGGTTGGTGCCGGGAGGGTGCCCACTGTTGAACACCGCCACCGATTGTGACGATGGCAATCCAAAGTTGCGCGCGAAGGCTAGCCAGGCACTTAGTTCCTGGCTAGATCGCCTGCAATCCATCGCCGAGGAAGGGCAACGACGGGGCGAGATCCTTTCCGATGTCAATTCCGCCGAATTGGCCACGCTGATCGCCAGCACGCTCGAAGGCAGCTTGATGGTGAGTCGTCTGCAGCGGACGAGTCGACCTCTTGATCTTGCCTGTCATCATCTGGAGGAATACCTCGAAACCAAGGCTCGCGTGCGGAAATCGAGAACCGGCTTGGAGAAGTCATGAATAACCAAGAAACGCCCCTACAACCCGACTTTCGCGAGCGGGCAAAGACGAACGACGTGCCGGTTGCGCGTCTGATTGGATTTGAAGCGAAGGAGATCGGTGACGGACGGGCCACGGTCACCTTAGCAACTGGGCCGCAGCATGCAAATCCCATGGGAACGCTGCACGGCGGGATTCTTTGCGATATTGCTGATGCCGCGATGGGAATTGCTTTTGCAAGCACGCTCGCGCAAGAGGAATCCTTCACAACTATTGAACTGAAAATCAATTTCTTTCGCCCGGTTTGGCACGCACAACTCAAAGCGGAAGGAACCGTCGTGCAGCGCGGCCGGAACGTAGGCTATGTCGAATGCACCATAACCGACGAGCAGGACCGATTGGTTGCGAGAGCAGCGTCCACTTGCATGGTACTTCGCGGCCAAAAGGCCTCGGGACGGTAATCCCCTAAACATCGTCCCCGGCCCCAGAACTTATCTTGCATGGTTGCGACCGCTCGGTCTTTTATTTCATCTGATCGAACTAAGTAGGCGGTTCAGATCAAAGGAAATGTCTCATGGCTCTGACACGGTATGAATTGCACGGGTCGGATACAGGTTCTATTCAGGCCGCATGTGAGGTTTGTAACGAACGATCGGTCACGACACTGGTTGCGAATTTCATTTTCGCGTGTGACCGGTGCGCGAGAAGGATCTCGATGTCGCTGTGGCTTCGACGCGAAGAGCGCGCACGGATGGAAGAGAGTTTCTATTCTGGTCGACAAACAAGACAATGGGTCCACTGACTCACTTTAGAGGCGAGACTGTCAGCGAAGGGCGGATCTATGAAGCTTGCGAAACAAAGACTTTCTTCCTTCTCAGTTGCGACCGCGATGCTCCTCGGGACAAAGATGAATTTCGGAGGTTCGGTCAGGGCGAGAACGCCATTCACACCTCGCCAACGGAAGCGAGCGATTCATCGCAAGCCAAGATAGCCTGGGCGATGTCCGTCGGCCGTGGATGGGCAAGCAGCGGACGCTATTGCGCGATCGTGTCTACCATCCCGATAGGATGCGGGGGGGAACCCGAAGAGATTGCCAAGGCGGCGTTGTTTCTGGCTTCAGATGATTCCGTTTCGTCACGGGCATCGAACTATTCGTTGACGGCGCCAGAGCGCGAATCTAATCGACAATATATCGGCATGAAAACGAGTCAGTTCAGCCAAAATACGGTCTGGCAAGTCCAATTCTGTAGCCGAAAAGTCAAAAGTAGCCAATTTATTCAATATTCGACTCTCCTCTGTAGTTACCCTCAATCAGATTTGGGCTCCGACTCGTTTCTCGCCACAACCCGGGAATAGGCAACCAGTCGCCTGCTAAGAGACGCTGCGGAAGGCAAGATTTGGAGACTACAAGAGGCACTCCATGAAGCTAGCTGGCATCGAACTCGTCGA
>Ga0209655_10001014_pt1 | contig 10492 bp, 11 predicted proteins | sample BogFormECP03_OM2_FD_188236 | JGI IMG/M metagenome (GOLD analysis project Ga0209655, IMG submission 188236) | Bog forest soil microbial communities from Calvert Island, British Columbia, Canada - ECP03_OM2 (SPAdes) (version 2) | ecosystem: Environmental > Aquatic > Freshwater > Wetlands > Bog ...
CGCGCCCGACCGGCCTGCGCTACTGCATGAATTCGGCGTCGCTCAAGTTCATCAAGACAGACGAACCCGACAAGACCTGAGCCGCGTCAGCGATTCGTCAGCTGCCACTGAATCAGGGTGTAGCCTTCGGGATGATCTTCGAAGACTGCCTCGACCGGCGCGTCGAAGTTTACCTCGCGCCTGGGATCGCCTAGCAGGTTGCCGACCATCCGCACGTTGCCGGCGTCGGGCAGCTCGACCACCACTACTATGTAAGGACACGCGGACTTCAGCGCGGGATGCGCCGGATGCCACACGCGCTCCCAGCTATAGACGCGGCCGCGGCCCGACACGCGATGCCATCCGACGTCGAGCGTGTGGCACTTGTGACAAATCCATTCGGGGCCGAATTGAAAGGTCCCGCAGGAATTGCATTTCTGCACGACCAGCTCGTGACGCTTCGCCGCTTCCCAGAATTCGCGATCGAGTCCTTCGCGCATCGCCTCGGGCGCCGGCATTCCGGCAGGCAGATAGGTTTTCGATTCGATAGCCATCGCGGTTACCTGCGCAGGATCAGATCGCTCACCGGCGCGACCATCGGCCCCGACACGACCATCGAGATCTCGGCGTCCTTCACCTGACAGGTTGAAGTGCCGCGCACCTGGCGCGCCGCCTCGATGACCAGCTCGAGTCCGTGCATGTAGCACTCGGCCAGGTTGCCGCCGCTCGTGTTGATCGGCAGCTTGCCGCTGGGCGCGGTCAGATTTTCGAAAGTGCAGAAGTCCATCACTTCGTCGGGATGGCAGAAGCCGTGCTCGACGATGCTGGTCATCACGGCGCCGGTGAAATTTTCGTACACCTGCGCGACGTCGACGTCCTTGGGCTCGATTCCCGCCATCGCGTACAGCCGCGGCACGAGCGTCTTGAAGTTGGAGGTCGCGTAGTCGGGGCCGTTCTCCGCCGCGGCGCCCTGGCGGAAGTCCGAGCCCTGAGCCGACGCCATCACGTACGCGGGCTTTTGCTTGAGGTCGCGCGCGCGCTCGGCGCTCGTGACGATTACGGCGGCGGCGCCGTCATTCTCGAGGCAGCAGTCGTAGAGATGGAACGGCTCGACGATCCATCGCGACTCGTCGTAGGCCGCGCGCGTCAGCGGACGGCCGTACATGATCGCGCGCGGATTGGACTGCGCGTGGTGATAGCAGGCCATCGCGATCGCCGCGAGCGGGTCCTGCGAGATGTGGTGATCGTGCATGAAGCGGCGCGTGCGCAGCGCGATCCATTGCGCGGGCGTCGACATCCCGTACGGCCAGGTGTACGCGATCGGCCCGGAAATCGCGCGCATCGCCGGCGTCGCGCCGAAGCGTCCGAACTGGCCCTGCGCGAGGGCCCGATAGACGACGACGCAGGTCGCGAAGCCGGCGACAATCGCCGCCGCCGCGTTGCCGATTGCGCCCGAGCCACCACCGCCGCCGCCGCCCCAGAACATGTTGGTGAAGCGCAACTCGGGCAGGCCGAGTGCGGTGGCGACGCGCACTGAATCGTTGCGGTCGTTGGCGTACGAGGCGATGCCGTCGATGGCCGTCACCGGCAGACCGGCGTCGTCGGCTGCGCGCTGAATCGCTTCGAGCGCGAGACGGAATTCGCTGACCGGCGCGGCGCCGCGTTTGTAGTAGGTCGTCTCGCCGAGCCCGGCAATCGCGACCTTATCCTTGATTGTGAATTCGCTCATCGTCACGCCGCTCTGATCGCCTTAGCTAAATGCGCGGGAGATTCCAAGCGGAATCGCGGTATACTCGATCGTCACTATGGTCAGTGAGCCGCGAAAATATTGCGTCGACGCGACGATGCTCGATGGTACCGCGGTCCGAATCCGCGCGATTCGGCCAGACGATCAGGAGCGCCTGCACGAGCATTTCCGCGGACTCAGCGAGCAGTCGGTCTATTTTCGGTTCATGGGTTTGAAGCGCGACTTGTCGCCTGCCGATCTCAAGCGTCTGACGGATCTCGACTTCGATAATCACGTCGGGCTGGCCGCGACGGTGACCGAGAACGGGCGCGAGCGCTTCGTCGGCGTCGGGCGTTACATCCGTGGCTCCCATCCGAATCGCGCGGAAGTCGCGTTCGCGGTGCCCGACGAGTTCCAGGGGCACGGTATCGCCACGATTCTGCTCGAGCATCTCGGTCTTATCGCCGACGCGAACGGGGTGACAGAGTTCGAGGCCGACGTGCTCGGCGAAAACCGCCAGATGCTCGAGCTGTTCGCGCACAGCGGCTTCGAGGCTCACAACTCGATCGAGGCGGGCGTGGTGCATCTCCATTGCTCGACCCGCAAGCTGTTGCCGAAGTAAATTTTCCAGAATCGAAAACGAGCGGAGGTCATTACGATGAGCACTTCAAATGTCGAGTTCGCGGTCGAAGACGCGATCGCAATCGTAACTATCAACCGGCCCGAGGCGCGCAATGCGGTCGATCAGCCGACCGCTGCGGCGCTCGCCGACGCGTTCCGCCGCTTCGACGCCGACGACGCGCTCTCGGTCGCGATCCTGACGGGCGCGGGCGGGACGTTTTGCGCGGGCGCCGATCTGAAAGCGGTCGCGACCAGCCGCGGTAATCGCGTGACCGCGGACGGCGACGGTCCACTCGGATGCACGCGCATGCTGCTCGGCAAGCCGGTGATCGCGGCGATCGAAGGATTCGCCGTCGCGGGCGGACTCGAGCTGGCGCTGTGGTGCGATTTGCGCGTGGCCGAGCTCGATGCGACGTTTGGCGTGTATTGCAGGCGCTTCGGCGTGCCGCTGTGCGATGGAGGCACGATTCGATTGCCGCGGCTGATCGGGATGAGCCGCGCGATGGACATGATACTCACCGGCCGCGGCGTCTCGGGCAAAGAGGCGTTCGCAATGGGCCTGGTGAATCGCGTCGTCGAGCCTGGCTCAGTGATGACGGGAGCGCGCGAGCTCGCGAAACAGATCGCCGGCTTCCCGCAACGATGCATGCGCGGCGACCGGATGTCCGCGTACGAGGGGTGGACGATGCCGCTCGATGCCGCGCTGAAGAATGAGTACCGCTACGGAATCGCGACGGTGCAATCGGGCGAGACCCGCGCCGGCGCGGAGAGATTCGCGTCGGGAGTGGGGAGGCATGGGAAGTTTTAGGAACAGTGCCTTGCTCAAATTGAAGATGATTCAGTTGAGCATGTCCTTTGTCGCCGGCTGCTTGCTGATCATCGCACCCGGCATCGCATTGGGCCAGCAATTCGCCGCAGTCAGTGTTCCGACTCCGGTGGAGATCGATGGTCAACCGACGCATTGCCGCCTTTACCTGAAGTTCGAGACGAAGAGTTACGACGTCCCGTTCGAAAAATTTGCCGCCGGCCCGATGGACCAAGCGCAGACGATGTTCGCGACGGCGGTGGATGCGATCCGCAAAAATGATGCGGCGAAGTTCGCGAGCGTGTGGACCGCGCCGGATCAAATGAAACGCAACAGTCAAGTTACGGTGACACTGGCCGACAGCAGCACCGACAGTTGGCTGAAGGTGGCGAGGAGCAATTTCGATTTCGACAAGCTCACTGTCGTTGCCGAAGTACTCGTTGGATCGCAAACCATGTTCATCTGGGACGCGTCCACGAAAGCTGGAATTGAGCGCAATGCGTTCTACGTCGGACTCGATCAGAAAAATCAACTGCGGTTGAGCGCAGTCAGCAGTAACTCGCCGGTCGAGCCGCTGATTCTAAACGCTTTCGTTGCGGCAAAAATGTATCCGGCGGTGTACAAACCGATTTCGAATCTCAACGTGGGTTATCAGTATCCGATTCCAGTCGCCGGACCTGGCGATGCGGGCGCGCATCCCGTGTACTTTGAATTTGACGGCGCGCCGATGGACTTTCCAATCGCTGACGAGAAGATAAAGGCGCCTACTCCCCTGCTGGAGTTTCTGCGCAACGCGGCCTTCGCCATACGAAGCGGCAAAGACAAATCCTTCGCAAGCGATTTCACTCCGCGGAGCCGCGAAACAATAAGTCAGTGGCTCGCCGCAACGAAAAAACGAGCGCAGGCAAGCGCGTCGCCGGCTTCGAACTATGCAACGGCAGGATTGATTTCGGCGATGGTGGCCAACGTCAAATTCGTGCTCGACGCCGATCCCGTCTTCCTCGTATTTCGGGCGCCGGGCTCCGGCGACAACTGGATGCCGCAAGCTCTGAGCTATTCCTATGTAGTCCGCGAAGGCGAGAGTTACAAAATTGCAAACTTCTCGTCGATGAACACGCTCGACGATTTTCTGCAGAATCCCGCGTTGTTCGACAAAAATATTTTGAAGCAGGCTCCCAGAAAATGATGCCGGGATGAAAACTGTCGCGGGTTTCGCTACAATCAGGTCCTACGATCTCTTCCGCCGGACCCCATTGTTTCGCCGCTCTACATACTGTACTGTGTCGCCAAGTCAATCGTGACTTTATGCGCGCGTCGGATTCCGTGACGCCACCCTCGCAACTCATCAGACCCACAAGTTCGGCATTATCTTCGAACTGGAATCCGGGGTTCTGAACCATAAGGATACAGTTTGTCGTTTTCTGAATTTCCCGTATCGCCAGAGATCCATCGTTCAATCAAAGACCGCGGTCATCATACACCGACCCCGGTCCAGGCCGGAGCTATCCCGGTTGCGCTCAGCGGGCGCGACGTGGTTGCCACGGCTGAAACCGGCAGCGGCAAGACCGCGGCCTTTCTGATCCCGACCATAGATCGGTTGCATCGCAAGAACACGCGGCATCTCGCCGCGCTTGTGATCATGCCGACCCGCGAGCTCGCGGCGCAGGCCGCGCGCGAGTTCGATCTGATCGCACGCCACACGCATATCCGCTGCGCGACGGTGGTGGGCGGCGAGTCCGAGCGTCATCAGATCGATCAGATTCGCAAGGGTGCGCAAGTGCTGGTTGCGTGTCCCGGACGGCTTATCGATTTCATCGAGCGCGGTATCGTCAAGCTCGACAAGATCGAAGTCGTCATTATCGACGAGGCCGACCGGCTGCTCGACATGGGCTTCCTGCCGCAGTTGCGGAGAATCATGCGGATGGTGCCGAAGCATCGGCAGACCATGATGTTCTCGGCGACGATGGCGTCCGGTCCTGAAATGATCGCGCGCGAATTCCTGAGTACGCCTGAGCGCGTCACCGTCGGCGGGACCAAAGCGGCGCCGCCGTCGCAGATTCGCCAGTCGATTTATCCGGTGACGCTCGAGAACAAGGGGCCGGTGCTGCTCGAGATCCTGAAGCGGCCCGAAGTCGAGAGCGCGATCGTCTTCACGCGCACCAAGAGCCGCGCCGACCGCGTGGCCAAGCTGCTGATCCGGGCCAATATCAAGGCCGTGCAAATTCATGGCGACCGCTCGCAGAGCCAGCGCAACGCGGCGTTGGCGGGATTCCGCGCGAAGAAGTTTCGCGTGATGGTCGCGACCGACGTGGCCTCGCGCGGACTCGACATCCCCGACGTTTCGCACGTGATCAACTTCGATCTGCCCGACGAGACCGAGGGCTATATCCATCGGATTGGCCGCACGGCGCGGATGGGCAAGGCGGGCGAGGCGATCAGCCTCGTGACGCAGGAAGAGCGCGTCAACCTGGCGCGGCTGGAGCGCACGCTCGGCAATGCGCTCGATCGCGAGCACGTCGAGGGTTTCGAAAAAATCGAGATTCACGCGCCCAAGCCGGTGACGGTGTTCCGTTCGTCGGGCGCGCGTAATCGCTCGACGCGCAATCGCCCGCGCTCGCGCTGGGCGTAGTCGCCGCAATTCCCTGAATGAGTTCGAACACCACCGGGCCGATCGCAACCGCGATCGGACCGGTGGATATTGCGCTCGCCGGTAAACCCAGAAGCTAACTCGCTGTTCCTTCACTGTTTCCGAAAATCTGGTTGGGTTAGAGTTTTAGGACGACCTTGATGCTGCGCCCTAAACTTGGCTCCTACCTCATTCGCTGCGCGCTCTTTTCGACGTGTGCCGTAATCCTGGCGCTCACTTCGTGCAGCTCGATCAAACTTTTTCTCAACGGCGGCGAGAAGCAGGTCAAACGCGAGCCGCGGCCGCCCGCGCCGGGTCCGTATGTTTTGATCTTTGCCTTTGACGGCGCCGGTTACGATCAGTTGATGGCGGCGATCAACTCGGGCAAAGCGCCCGCGATGGCCGGGATGCTCGGCAAAGATCAGGGCGGCGGGCTTTACGAGCATGCTTACTCGGCGCCCAATGCCGTCAGTATCCTGCCGTCGACGACGGTTGCCGCGTGGTCGGCGATCTTCACGGGCGCGCCGCCGGCGCAGAACGGGGTGCCGGGCAACGAGTGGTTCGTGCGCGAGGACATGAAATTTTTCGCGCCGGTGCCGGTCTCGGTCGCAGAGATGGACGATAACCGAGCGATGGTTACCGACAACCTGGTCGGCCATCAGCTCAAAGTGCCGACGCTCTTTCAACAGGCGGGGGTAAAGTCGTCGGTTTCGATGAACATGGTTTATCGCGGGGCCGACTATTTTACGATTCTCGATCCGTCGTCGATGGTCGAGCTGTTCACGGAATTCGTCGCGGGCAAGGAACAGCATTCGTCCGGCAAGCGTGACATGTACCAGCAGATGGATGTGGACTCGGTGCCGAAGCTGCTCGCTTCGATGGATGCGCACGGCGTGCCGAATATCCAGGTCGTGTACTTCCCGGGAATCGATTTGTACACGCATCTCGCGCCCGACCCGTTGCCGATGGAAGTCGCCTACCTGGAGAACACGACCGATCCGCTCGTGGCGAAAATCCTCGACGCGTATCGCGACCGCGGCATCCTCGATCAGACCTACATCATGGTGATCGCCGATCACGGTCACACGCCTGTGCTGAAGGACCCGCGGCACGCGCTCGGCGCCAATGAAAGCGCGGGACCGGCGGCCGTCGTTGAAGCGGCGGGATTTCGGCCGCGAAAATTGGTGCTCAATCCAGGCAAGAACGAACAGGATTACCAGGCGGCGTTCGCCTACCAGGGCGCGATCGCTTACGTGTACCTCGCCGACCGCTCGACCTGTCCAAAACCCGGGATGACTTGCGATTGGAAGCGTCCGCCGCGTTACAAAGAGGACGTGCTGCCGGTCGCGCGCGCGTTTTACTACTCGAACAAATACGGCAGGCGCGTGCCGCAGATGAAGAACACGCTCGACCTGGTTTTCGCGCGCGTGCCGACGCCGCCGGGAGAGCTCACGCACGAGTACCAGATTTTCGACGGCCATCGGCTGGTGCCGATTTGGGAATATCTGCTCGCGCATCCGCGGCCCGATCTGATTCAGCTCAACCGGCGGATGCGATGGCTGAGTGCGGGGCCGTACGGCAATCGCGCCGGCGACATCCTGCTGTTGTCGCGCTCGGGACTGCAACTGCCAATTGACCAGCGCTACTACTTCTCCGCGCCGTATCACTCGTGGCATGGCAGCGCGTCGATGCAGGACAGCCACATTCCGCTGATCGTTGCGCGCAAGGACTACCCGGGCGACAAACTCAAGAAACTCGTCGACGCGATCGGGGGCGCCGAGCCGTCGCAACTGGCCTTGGTGCCAATCGTTCGCTCGCTGCTGCTTTCCGAGCCGCCCGCCGCTGCCGCCGCGCCCGCCGCGCCGCCGGCTACTCCGGGATCGGACCAGTCAACGACGCCCGCTGCGAAATCTCAATGAAGTTGCCGTCGGGATCGCGGATCATCGAGATGCGCGCGACCTTGCCCAGCGTCATCGGCGCGGTGCCTTCCCAGACGCCCATCGAAATGAGGCGGCGATGCTCGCCGTCGCAGTCACGCACCTGCACTGTGATGTAGCGCATCCCGCGCGAGCGCATCGGCGGCATCGCGTCGGACGCCGTCTTCGACGCGCGCACGGCCGCGGGATCGTGCCGGAAGCTGATAATCGTGTTGCCGAGCTTGAAGCGGCCCGCGCTGATCCGCTCCGCACCCATCGCGTCGCCGTAAAATTTCTCGAAGGCGGCCTCGTCGGTGACGCCGATATGGATTTCGATCTGATTGACGCCGCGTTGTCCCGCCGGCACCAGCTCGATGTCGTTGCCGTCGGGATCCTGCATCATCAGTGGCATTGGAGTGCGCGGATCGGAAATCGAAAGCATCCGGTAGCCGCCTGCGATTCGCGGCGCCAGCGGATCGCGCGTGTGATTTATCTTCAGCACCGAGCCGAGTAGTCCGTAACGATACTGGCGGACGCCGCCGCCCACCGGCAGCAGCTCTTCGTAGGGCAGGCGGATGCGCTCGCCGTAAAATGCCCGCATCTCGTCGATTCGGTTGGTGAAGAGTCCTACGTCGATGAATTGCTTGGCCAGTTCCATTTCGATCTCCTCGGCCATCCTCGCGCATCGGACGGCGCGCATTCAAGACTCAGACTGTTGCATCGCGGAGATTATTAACTATAGTTAAGTACATCATGACGACTACCAATCAGAGCTGGGACCCCGACGCTTATGCGCGCAACGCCCGCTTCGTCTCCGACCTCGGTGCGCCGGTGGTCGAGCTGCTGGCGCCGCGCGCGGGCGAGCGAATCCTCGATCTCGGATGCGGCGACGGCGCGCTCACGCTGAAGCTCGCCGCCATGGGATGCGACGTCGTCGGCGTCGACTCGAGCGCGCCGCAAATCGAGGCTGCGCGCCGTCTCGGCCTCGACGCACGCGTCGCCGACGGCGCGCGGCTTCAGTTCGGCACCGAGTTCGACGCCGTCTTCAGCAACGCGGCAATTCACTGGATGAAACCGCCCGAGGACGTGATCGCCGGCGCGTGGCGCGCGCTGAAACCCGGCGGCCGCTTTGTTGGCGAACTCGGTGGGCACGGCTGCGTCGAGACCATCAAGCGCGCACTGACGACCGCGCTCGCGCGCCGCGGTATCGACGGCGAGGCGCTCAACCCGTGGTATTTCCCGACCGTCGAGGACTATTCGGCCCGGCTCAAGCGTCGCGGCTTCGCCGTCAGCTATATCACGCTGATTCCGCGTCCCACGCCGCTGCCGACTGAGATCAACGGCTGGCTCGAGACCTTCGCCCAGAGTTTCATGGCGCCGCTGGCCGATCGCGATCGGGCGGCGTTTATCGACGAGGTTCGGGAAGCGCTGCGGCCCAAGCTATCCGACGGCGAAGGCAAATGGTTTGCCGACTACATCCGCCTGCGATTCGCCGCCGACAAGCTGCGCGCCTGACGGCACAGGACGTTTGAGTTACTCCGCGTCCTTGCGGCAGTATCGGTGGGACGTGGGTATCTTCCGCGAAATGACCGAAGGCCTGCCGCGACAGGCGCCCGGCTCCGCCGGCACTACGTTGCGAGCGCTCGGCCTGGTGCGCAGTCTGCCGACGCGTCCGCGAATCCTCGACGTTGGATGCGGACCCGGCGCGCAGACGATCGAACTCGCGCGCGCGACCGGCGGCTGGATCGTGGCGGTCGATATCCGCCAGCGATTCCTCGACGAGCTGACCGAACGCGCCGAGGCGGCCGGAGTGCTGCCGCAGATTACGACCGTCAACACGTCGATGTTCGACATGGATTTCGGCGCCGAGTCGTTCGACCTGATCTGGTCCGAGGGCGCGATCTATATCGCGGGGTTCGCGTCCGGCCTTGCCGGGTGGAAGCGGTTCCTGAAGCCGGGCGGATGGCTGGCGGTATCCGAACTGACGTGGCTGGTGCCCGATCCGCCAGCCGAGGCCGCCGAATATTGGGCGCGCGGCTATCCCGGCATGGGATCGATTGAGCGCAATTGCCAGATCGTCGCGGAAGCCGGCTACGTCAACATGGACGGCTTCGTCTTTTCGATGAACGACTGGAATAACTACTACGAGCCGGGCGAGCGGCGCGTCGAAGAGCTCAGGGAGAAGTACGCCAGCGATCCCGAAATACTCGCGACCCTCGACGACGCGCAGCGCGAGTACGATCTCTTCCGCGTCCATCACGACTCCTACGGCTACGTCTTCTACGTGATGCGCAAACCAGTCACGTGATGGGAGCACGCTATGATCGAATCGTCATGTCATTGCGGCGCCGTGCGTCTTGAGATCAGTCGCGCGCCTGAAGAGGTGACGGACTGCAACTGCACGCTCTGCCGCAGCTACGGCGTGCTGTGGGCCTACTATTCGCCGAAAGATGTGAAGGTGACGGGCGGCGCGACCGACATCTACATGCGGGGCGAGAAGAAGACCGAATTTCACCGCTGCAAGCATTGCGGCTGCGTTACCCATTGGACGGCGGTCGACAAGACGCGCGATCGCATGGGCGTCAATGCGCGGCTGATGGCGCCGGAAGTCCTGGCCGGAGTGCGTGTGCACCATCTCGACGGCTTCGACACCTGGAAATTTCTCGACTGACGCGTCACTGCTTGTCATCCTGAACCGCCAGCACTAGTCGTCACGTGACCAAGCGAGCCACGCGTCACTCCGTGTCATCCTGACGAAGCGAGCAACGCGAGCGGATGGAGTTGGCTTCTGGCCTCCGGACAGCGGGGCGCAAGCGCCG
>Ga0209655_10001015_pt1 | contig 10483 bp, 11 predicted proteins | sample BogFormECP03_OM2_FD_188236 | JGI IMG/M metagenome (GOLD analysis project Ga0209655, IMG submission 188236) | Bog forest soil microbial communities from Calvert Island, British Columbia, Canada - ECP03_OM2 (SPAdes) (version 2) | ecosystem: Environmental > Aquatic > Freshwater > Wetlands > Bog ...
GGACATATTGCACATCGTCATGCGCCCTTCCATCGAAAGTCCGCGCACCGCTTCGCCCGTATATTCGAAAACGTATCCGTTCCCGCCGGCAATCCCAATTCTTCCGATCACCGCCAGAATAATGTCCTTCGCCGTCACTCCGCGCGGCAGCTTGCCGCTGATTTCCACCTTCATTGTCTTCGATTTGAATTGCGTCAGGCACTGCGTCGCCAGCACGTGTTCGATTTCACTGGTGCCAATTCCAAAAGCCAGCGCGCCAAACGCGCCGTGCGTCGAAGTGTGGCTGTCGCCGCAAACAATCGTCTGCCCCGGCTGCGTAATCCCCAGCTCCGGGCCGATGATGTGCACGATGCCCTGATTCTTGCTGTTCATGTCGAACAGATGGACGCCCGTCTCCGCGCAATTGCGTTCCAGCGCCTCGAACTGCCCGCGCGCGTCTACATCCAGCACCGGCAGCAGGCGATTCTTCGTCGAAACGGAGTGGTCCATCACCGCAAACGTCAGCTCCGGCCGCCGCACTTTCCTCCCCGCGGCCTTCAGCCCGGCAAACGCCTGCGGCGAAGTCCCCTCATGAATCAAATGTCGGTCAATATAAATTAAGGTAGGCTGCCCCGGCTCTTCCCGCACCACGTGGGCATCCCAAATTTTTTCATAAAGCGTGCGTGCAGCCATTCGTTTGGTTTCCTGCCTGGGGAACAACGTCCCGGTAATCTGGATGAGAGCCGGCCACATTCAGCTAGCCAGTTCTCATTGTAACAATTCCGTCATCTTCCGCCAATCCCTCGCTCAATAGTTCGCTGCGCTTTGTGTGGACTGCGAACCATGGTTTGCTCTCTGCCTTGACGTTCAAGAGACTGCCTGCGCTTGAGCAACCAACGGATTGCGTAGAAGCAACGACAGGATTAAGCAAGCGTGGAATGCTCGTAGTGCAGCACTGGCGCGCAGCTCAGAGCTTACCGAATATCTCGCCGAAGAGCCGCGGCCGCTTAACGATCTTAGGAGTTCGAAAATGATACACACCACATGGCGAGACTTTTACCGAGCGGCCATTCTTGAAATTGACCGCTCGCTCCTCAAAGTTCGCGTGCAAGCAGCCGAGGATTCAATTAATGCCCGTGCGTCAGATGCCAGAGCTTCCCGCCAGGAGCGTCGGGAAATGGCTGATGCCCTGTGGACGTTGCAGCGACTAAAAAGGGTCGATCGCAGACTTGTTCCGAATGGGGTCGAGAGCGCGCGAGTATCACACTGAGCGCGTGCGTTCTCGGTTTCCCTCAAGCACGAGCACCTGAAAGCGAGAGCCGTGGTGTATTCACAAGTCCAGCACGGCGTCAAACGCGAACGGCGCTGAAATTCGACCGTCGCGGGCGCGCCCCTGCGGTCAGCGACCTCAGACGTGACTTAGACGTGACACATCGTTCCGCGGCACTTCGCAGCGCCACAATGACAGGGCAGGGAACACCGAAAACCGTAATCAACGGTAAGCTCTTCTCCCGCCCTGATTTTTCTGAAACTGTACAAAAAGATTTGCCCGCGAATTTTGCGCATCGTCAGGTTCGGTTCGCAACTGTGATTGATCAATTCGGCGCCGCTCCCGCCCACAGCCCCATCAATCTTCCAGCGCCGATTCAGGCGAACCGTGTAAATCCGCCCCGCCTTGCCCGCCCAGAGCATCTTGATAGCGCGACGCAAGCCTTCCCGCTCACTGATCCGTTCCCCGGTGTATTCAATCACCCGTTTGCGCGCAGGAATTGCCTCTCCCGCGAACACGCCATATCGTTCGATGCGAGAGCGGCCAATGCGCAGTGTGAACTTAGCAAGCTTCGTGACGATGCGTGGAACTCGACGTTTCGCAGGCATAACTATTCTGCCAGGTGATCAGAGGTCGTCACTGAATGATTGGCGACCTCCGAAGGTCACCGCATAAGTTATTGTCTGGCGCCTTTGTCCAAGGCCATGAGTGGCTTGGTGTGCTGCAGAGACTTGGCCTTTTTCAGCTTCTTGGTCGCTTTCTTCTTCGCTGCCATCATTGTTCTCCTTCCGTCGGATTGCCCCCACGGGCGGTACATCGTTATAGGCAACTCCCGCGCCAAATGTCCAGCGCTTTGAGTCCGCAGTTCATCCCGCCTGAAATGAGCAGGATGTGATGGCGGGCTTCGTTCTCTGCGCCCGCCCCGAACGCGGATAGCGTTGAATAAATCAACATTCAGGTGGGAAATTCAACGAATACACAACTTCCGAACCGCCTAGCGAAAATGATCCACCAGCATAATGTCGGCGTTACTTTCGTCGATTTGGGAGTACAGCATGTAGCGGCCGCCGGGGGAAATGGACATGCCCTCGTCCAGGTCCTTGTCCACTTTGAATAGTTCCCGCGTATGCTTCGTCGCGAAATCGTAAAAGCTGATGCTCCGCGGACTGTCCTGGGGGCTGAAGTAGATTCCTTCAGCCACCAGTGCCCACTCGGCGCGGTCGGAGATCTTGGGCATTTGCGGAACTTCTTGCGGCGCGGCTTCGGGGCGATCCAGTAACAGCATCATCATATTCGCGTCGCTAGATCTCGCCGGGAAGTACAGAAGCTTACCGTCGAAGGATTCGATCGCAGTCGTCCGGTCTATCGATCCCGTTAGAAGAGTCGCGTCGCCGTCCCCAGCAGGGCAGCGGTAGAGATGATGACCATTTCCTTCGTAACCCAGAAAGTAGATCCATTTTCCATCGTGCGACCAGAAAGGATCGCTTGACTCCCGGACATTGGTCCTTAGTTTGTGCGCCACGCGATCGGAAATGTCCGCGGTGTACACGCCCGAAAGTCCGCTGGCCTCGTCGAATTTCTGGAACACAATTTTCTGCGAATCCGGCGACCAGCGCGGATGAAACGCTGCCGCGTCTCTCGAAATTTGCACCAGGTTGCTCCCGTCGGCGTCCGCCATCCAAACGCTCCCTATCCCAGACCGCTCGGAATCGAAGGCTACATGTTTGCCGTCAGGCGAATATTCGCTTTCATTTTGTTGTCGCGTGGAGCTGTACATCTGCACGCTGGCAACTTCGGGATGCTGCAGGTCCTTTCTCCAGATGCTGACGTGGTCATCCGCCACGCTGATCGCTAGTTTGTGTCCGTCGTTGCTAGTCGTGGGCCATTCTCCCCCTGTCATGGAAAGTTTGTGTACCTCGCCATCGCTCACCCGGATTTCATAGAGTCCGTCGCCAGCCGAATCCGCCGCAGCCACAATCAGCGACTGATCATCGGCGCTCCAAGCCAGTCCGTAGGGAAATTCGTGACGGTAGGCCAGTGATCTCTTGGATTTTCCCTGAAGATCCGTGACCAAGTATTCAAGGCCAGCGGTGTTATGAACGCACACCATCGCCAGTTCATGCCCACTATGCGAGAACGTCAAGTCTCCATCGTGACGGCAGGCCGGGTCATGCGGAAATTCGTGACTTTCCAGCGTCTCGACGTTCAGCAGGAAGGTGCGGTCGCCGGGCCGGCCATTTTCCGTGTCTGCATACCCGATCCATTGCCCGTCGGGCGACCAACTCAGAGGAGCAGCAAGACTGTAGGGTGTGTGTGTGGCAACGAGTTTGCGTTCCGGCCCTCCCAACGCGGGCACCACATAGATGCCATTGTCGTCCGCGGCCAAGCGATGAAATGCAATCTGCGTTCCGTCGGGTGACCATGCCGAGCTGATCCAATCGGAAGGATGCTTGGTCAACCGCAATAACGTTTCACTTCCAATTGCTTTTACGTACAAGTCATATTGCGCCCTTCCGGAACGATTGCTTGTCCCGTCGTCCCAGGAAAAAGCGATCCGCGAACCATCCGGCGAAAACGACGGCGTCGTTTCCCGTCCCGGATACGAGGTGAACGGTACCATCGTCATTGCCGCGGAATTCACACGCGCATCGCGCAGGGAATCCCCGGGTTTGCGTGCCAACCAGATAAATAGAACCGCGCAAGCCGCTACCACCGCTACCCCGGCCATGCCCAGCTTCCATTTATTCCTGCTCCATGTCTTCGCCCCGGGGACGGCTATAAGTTCCGCGGCTTGCACTGGGTTCGCAACGGGCATCACCACCGTCGCCTGAGGCTTGATCGTTCCGATGAACCGGTAGCCCCGCTTCGGCACCGTCTCGACGAACTGCGGGTTTTCCGCAGAATCGCACAGCGCCTCGCGAATCTTGTTCACTGCGGCGGCCACACTGTGATCGAAGTCAACAAACGTGTCCGTCCGCCACAGGGCGCGGCAAATTTCCTCCCGCGTCACCACGTCTCCCGCGTTGTCAATCAGGATCGCCAACAACTGAAAGGGCTGGGCCTGCAACCGAATTTTGCGCCCGTCCTTGCGCAATTCCCCGGAGCGCAGGTCCATTTCAAAGCGGTCGAACGCCACTCGGTGCGAGTTGCTACCCGATGTTGTCTCCGGTTTGTCAAGGGAAGAGGACATTTGCACACTCGCGCAGCTATCCGGGGCGGTACCGCGACAAGTGCCGAGATGCTAGCAGACCACAAAAGCTGTGGTCAATTGCAAAACCGTTACGGTCCTGAACGATAAGTCCTTACGAGCGCTAGCGCTAGCTGGTGACCAAGAGTTGACCAGAAAGTGAGTCGCCGCGCATTGTGCAGCAACCCGTATTTCCCCATAGTGCTCCAACGTTGCCACTCGCTCGACGCACTGGACATCGGGCATGATGCGCACAAGAAAATTGAGGCCAAATCTTGAAGGCCAAATCTTGAATCCCAAAACTTAAGGAGACAAACAATGAATCGAGAGAAAATGTCCCAGGTTCTTAGGAGCATTCGCTTTTCCGCTGTTGCGGCCTTGTCGGCCTTCGCGCTGCTCTTTTTCGCTAGCGGCGCGCAAGCCGGTGGCTGCGCGGTTGGTTACAAAGCGGGAGCCACCGCTCCCTCAATTCCGTTCGTCAGCCCTCAAGCCGACGACCATCAGGAGGACTACGACGCACACGGGCATGCGATCGTTGGCTTATGGCATGTGATTTACACGGCCACTGAGAGTACTTCAGGCCCTCTTCCTGTCCCAGTAATACCGCCAGGACCACCAAGCTCCTTCCAGCTCGTCGAAACCTTCAAGACTTGGCACGCCGACGGAACCGAATTTGAAAACGCGTTTCTGCCGCCGGCGGGTGGAAACATCTGCTTCGGAGTCTGGAAGGACTCAGGTGACGGCCGCGCCAAGCTGCATCACATCGGCTTGATGTTTGCCCCTGACGGCAGCATTTCAAACATCTTCACCGTGGACGAAACCGATGCAGTCGCCTCCAACGACAAAACCTACAAAGGGAACTTCACTATGAAACTCTGGCCCCCGTTCTACGATCAAGTCGGCGTCGGAACCCCCGTGCAGGTGATCAAAGGAACAACGGCCGCCACCCGCATCACCGTGGATTGACCAACGTTCAATCCCAAAAATACCTGGCGCGCGCCGTGGTGAAGGGAGTTGCACCTCAATCCCCTTCGTCACGGCTCCGCCGCTTCAGCACGTCACAGCCTCGCACTTCGTCTTCGTTGACCCTCAGTTTGCTCCACCTTACTATTTTGCTTCGGAATTGCGCGGTACGAAGTGCTGACCGCGCCAGCGCAGCGCTATTCAACGCGCCGAATAGCCGGCCCGTCCTTACTTCCCGGATTTCGTGCACCGTGCTCCTGCAAAATCGCCGCAGCCTGATTAGCAGCTTGCTCCGTAGTCGCGCGGACAATCACCACTGCGCCACCCTGCTTCACGTGGCTCGCGTAAAATTCCTGTTCGCCGATGTAGTCAGGCTGCATGCCGGATTCATCGCGCACTGCGCGCTTTTCCAGCGCGCCGCCCGCGCCGAATAACCGCTCAATCCAGCTCCGATGCGGCTCGCCGGATTTCGTCGCGGGCTCGCCCGGAGTATCCGCGGTGCGAGCGTCCTCATCAATCTGGCTGATCACTTCCACTTGCCCGCCCACGATTCCTGCCTGCTCCAGATCCTCCACCGCATCCTCGGCTTCTCCATAGCCAGCCAGAATTCCGACGATCACATATTTCATAACTCACCCCCCAAAATCCGCATCGCGGACATTTCCGGCGCGCTCGAATGCTCCCATTCATCCCCAAAAACTACTTCGCCGGCACCGCCAGCGACTTCGAAAACAACCACGGAAACAATGTCGGCTGATCGTAAGCCTTGTCCCACGCCGCGTGCCGTATCCCCGGAAATTCCGTGTAGTGCACGTCGGAGCCGATCGCCTTCATTGCCGCGTACATCCGCTGCGATTCCGTCACCGGTACAATATCGTCATCTGCGCCGTGAAAAATCCACACCGGAGTGTTTCCCACCTTCGCCGCCGCGTCAGCGTAGCTCTTCGGATCATCAGCCGGGGTATATTTCGCCAGAGCCGGATCAGCTTTCAGCGCGCCCGCAGTCGGCCGAATCCCGCCGCAAATCACGATCAGCGCCGCGAACCGCCCCTCATATTTTTCTGCCAGGTACCAGCTCCCGTACCCGCCCATCGAAAGTCCGGTCAAATATGTCCGCTGTACATCGCCGTGAAATTCCTTGATCGCCGCGTCCAGCGTAGCGATCGCCAGTTCATCCATCGGCGGCTGCATCCACCAGACGCCTTTGCGGCACTGCGGCATCACCACAATCGCCGGAATCGTGCTGCGATTGCTCCGAATCGCCGTGCCGATGCCCACATCCGTTTCCTGCAATCCGTCGTCGCCGCGCTCGCCCGCCCCGTGCAGGAACAGAATCACCGGCCATTTCTGACGCGGCGTCCATGTGTCCGGAACAAAGACCTGATATTTGTAAGTCGCGCCTTGCACCGTGATCGTGCGGTCCAAAAATCCAGTTTCGTGAGCCTTCGCATGAGCCGGAACCGCAATTACGAAACAAAAAAGCAGAAGAGGTAGAAGTTTTCGCGAAGCAACAAGCACGAGTCCCTCCGAGCCTAAAACTTTAGCATGAGAATTCTGCAATCGCCCGCGTGAATGCCCGTCCTCACAATAAAATTACGGCACTACAGCATCCCCTGTACTTCTGCCAGCTCACGCGTCTGTTATGCTCCGAGGGCCATGCACTCTGAGCGGCCAGCAACCCCCGCCCCGACCCCGCCGTCTAACGCAGTGATGGGTCGCCGTCTGGAACTCGACGCCGCGCGCGGGTTGATGCTCGTATGGATCACCCTCACGCATCTCCCTACCAACGCCAGCGCCTACGTCAATCAGCCGTTCGGCTTCATCTCCGCCGCCGAGGGTTTCATTTTTCTCTCCGCGCTTTTTACCGGCAGAATATATTTCCGCCTCGCCCAGCACGATGGCTACCATGCCATGGAACGCCGGCTGTGGTCGCGTACCGTGCGCCTCTACTGTTATCACGCGCTGCTGCTGGCATTCGCATTTCTGGTTGCAGTTCCCATCGCCGAACGTGGCGATCGCCCCGGCCTGCACAATCTTCTGGATTTTTATTTCATGGCTGGCCCCAAGCGCTCGATCATCGAAGCTTTCCTGCTGATCTATCGCCCGCCCCTGCTCGATATTTTACCGATGTACATCATTTTCCTGATATTCACCTCCGGCGCTCTGCTCCTCGCGCGCAAAATCGGTTGGAAGCCCATCCTCTGGACAGGTTTCTCCCTCTGGGCGCTCGCGCAATTCGGCCTCCGCGCCGATGCATATAAAGTCGCAGCAAAAGTCATCCCCGCGCACATCCCCCTCAACGAAATGGGCGCATTCGATCTCTGGGCTTGGCAATTCCTCTGGATCGGCGGCGTGTGGCTCGGCGTGCGTTGGGCGCAAAATAATCTACCCATCGAAAAATGGGCGAAGCGCGCCGTAATTCCCGCTGTAGTTATTGCTGCAGTCTGTTTTGTGCTGCGCCGCGCCATCGAACACGGCTTTCAACTCGGCCCCGCCGAATTCCTCTTCGACAAATGGCACCTGGGCCCGCTGCGCCTGGTGGATTTCGCCGCGGTAGCCGCGCTCCTGATCGTCACGCAATCGCTGTGGAAGTTCCTGGCGGTGAAGCCGCTGGTGTTGATGGGTCAATCGTCCCTGCAAGTATTTTGCGTGCACCTGCTGTGCTGCTTCGCCGGACTCACGCTGCTCGGCAACGCATCCAGAATCAGCGGCTGGCGCCAGGTAGATCTACTCGCCGGAACATTCGCCGCCATGTTGCTCACGGCGAAGCTATTCTCGAAGAGCGAAGCCAAGCACGAACCCAAACCAAAACCAGAAGGCACCCCGGAAGGCAGCGCGCGAATTACCCAGACAACGCTGTTGCTCTTGGACAAAAAATCCAAAGAAGCCGAACAACCTCGCTGACGCTGGCTTGCTGAAGCGCCTTCATTCGATACGCCGCCCGGTATGCACCAACACCGGCGAGCCTTCAGCGATGAACCCGGAAGCCGGCGCGCCACGAAGAATCTCGCCGAAGGCAGAACCATACAAAGCCTCGCCGTCGCCCTCGAACCGCGCGCTCGTGCTCACCCAAACGCGCCACGGTTCGTGCGACACGCGATACTCGATCGTCTCGCTCGCGCCTTTCGCCGAATAGCCCCAGTAATGTTCGGTGATGAAATTTTCGATCGAGCCTTCCGCCACCCGCGCAGGCTCGCCCTGCGCCTCAGCGCTCAAACGGAATTCGCTGCCGCGCCATTTCCAGCCATATTCCGCCGCAATGCCATCCGCATCCCGCTCAATATGATGCTCCATCGGGCAAGCGTCATATTTTTCGCCGTACATCAGCCGCGCCAGCCCAGCAATTGCGGCGCGCGGCACCAACTCGCGCACAAACACCACGCCCCGCCTGTTTTCACCGCCGGCCTCCCGCCGCCGCACATAAAAACGCAAATTCACTTCGTCGAAATTTCTGTGGAAGGGAACTGGAAGGAATCCGTAAAGCTTGGTGTGCAGAAACTGAAACCCCACGAGGCTTACAAACGTCCGCCCCGCAAACACATCCAACTCAACTCCCCGCGGGACGTACTGCCGCAAAATCTCTGGCTCAACTTCGTAGTTCAACATCACCAGGTCGCGCCACTCCGCCGACAAAAAAACGCGGCGCTCCCGCATCAATACCCAACAGTAAACCGCTGGCCCTGAAATTGAGGTTTTTCGATTTCATCAACCACGGCGACTGCGAAGTCCTCGGCCGAAATGTAGCTCTTGCCCTTGTCGTCCACCAGCAACTGATCCGTCCCAGTGCGATAGTGTCCTGTGCGCGTTCCAGGAGCGATCAACGCCGCCGGGCTAATCGCGGTCCAGTCGAACTCCGCCATTCCCGCCTTACGAAAAACTTCCAGCGCGTCGCGATGTGCCAGCGCAATCGCTTTCCACTCCGCCGGAAAATCCGGCGCATCGACCAACTGCACCCCAGGTTTCACTTCCAGGCTTCCCGCGCCGCTCACCGCAATCAAGCGAATCGGTTCCACGCGCGTCAACGCTTCGATCAACGCATGCGCCGCCTTCACCTCCAAATTCGCATCGCCCTTGCCCGGTCCATAAGCGCTCACCACCACGTCGTGATCCACCGCCGCTGTCGCCACCGTCTCCGGCTTGAAAATATCGCCCGTGTGATAATCCAATTCCGCGCGATGCTCCCCGGTGCCCGACGTCTCGCGCACCAGGCACGTCACGTGATGTCCTCGATTGAGAGCTTCATGCAGGATGCGTTGCCCAATCATTCCGCTCGAGCCGATAAGCATGATTTTCTTCATCGAACCTTCCTTTACACAGCCGCCCGCGTCTGCTCCGCTCCAGCATATACGATTCCGGGATTGGCCAATCGGTATAATCGAGTGAACTTCAAATCACGCTCGTGTGTCACCCCGCGGTCGCAGCATCAGAAGGTGCCCAACCATCCCGAGCCTGTCGAACGCAAATCGCGGCTACTCCAATCCCGCTTCCGCTGCGCTGAGCGATTCATAGGTGTCAAACAGCGGAGCAATGCCGGTCAAATGCAGCACGTTGTGCACACGATGATTCAAGCCCACCAGCGCCAGTTTCCGCCCCGTCTTGTGGCAGGATACGAACGCGCGAACCAGCGCCCCCACCGCCATCGAATCCACCATCGGCACGTCCGTTAAATCCAGAATCAATCGCGGCGCATCTGCGGCCGCCACCGCATCCACAAAAATCGCCGAAGCTCCGGACGTGAACGCGCCCTTCAACACCAAAATCTGCAGCCCCGCACGGCTGCTCGGCTGCGAAACCACTCGGAACGTTTCAGGCCCCATGGCGCGCATTCTATTCCACATTCACAGCCCGAAGCAACGAACCTCCCGCGCAGGCGCGCTCGTTTCGTTCCCGCGCGGCCATCCCGTTCAGCCATCAATCAACAGTTGGAAACGCGCAAGTTTCCGTTTATATTGCTCCCGAAAATCCCTCGCACGATGCTCCGCCAGCGCGTTGGGAAAAAAGAGGGCGCATGAAATCACGAATCCTGTTCCTGAGCATCCTCGGCCTCGCACTGGCGTTCGCCGCCGCGGCCGACACGCTTCGGC
>Ga0209655_10001016_pt1 | contig 10483 bp, 8 predicted proteins | sample BogFormECP03_OM2_FD_188236 | JGI IMG/M metagenome (GOLD analysis project Ga0209655, IMG submission 188236) | Bog forest soil microbial communities from Calvert Island, British Columbia, Canada - ECP03_OM2 (SPAdes) (version 2) | ecosystem: Environmental > Aquatic > Freshwater > Wetlands > Bog ...
CCTAAATGGCTGGGTTGCAATCGTCCAGACGTTCCGCATGTTCCGCTTTCCGTCCGCCCCGGCATCCTTGCTGGTGGCTGCCTCGCGAGACGCTTCTGTATTCCAGTAGTACTGCGAATTCTTTGCGAGCATGAGGATAGTTTCATGAGAGCGGGTCAGGCGGTCTTTCACGCTCTCTGGCATTGGGTTTGGTTTTGCCCAAATGATGGTGTCCCGCAAAATCCAACCATCGTCGATAGCGGCAATTGCTATCCTCTGCGGTACGGCGCTCAGTCCTTTGTCCCGCAAGGTGTCGCTGATGTTCCAAAAAAGGACACCGTCATCCCGCAACACCCGTCGAATCTCACGCATGATTTCGATTGTGTGCTCGACATAAAGTTGGATCGCAGGCTCGAATCCGTAGCATCCGTTCCACGCACCGCATACCGTGCAGAATCGTCCTTGAGAAGCATCGAATGCCATGCCCTTGCGGGCTGCCTCAGTACCGCGGGTCTCAGCAAAACCACCGCCTATGGCGTGGTCTCGCTGTGAACTCTGCTTGATCTTCCTTTCTTCACGCCACTGATGGATACAATCCGAGCTTCCACCCCAAACGCCATCCTGCTCACCGTCGTAGTGGCGAAGCTGCCAATAGGGCGGACTGGTGACAACGCACTGCACCGTAGCGTCCGCCAGCGGTAAGAGACTCCGCCTCGAGAGTCTCACCCAGCGCGCCCACGAAGTCGCCGGTACCAAACTTCTCAAAATCGAAGTAGTCAGGCGCCGCCGCAGCCCAAAGCCGGAGCGTGTTTATCGTCCTTCCGGCATAGCCCACAACAGGACGATCAAACGGAATGCCGATCAGAGTTGATGGTCGTTCCGGGATTACCTTAAAATTACCGCCTCCCAACACAAACGAGCAGTTCAGTTTGATCTTGACCTTCTCGTGCGAGCGTGCAATCTCCCAGGGATCGTTGTCTCGGAGCCAGTTGTCAGCACTCTCCTTTTACCACCCATCTACAATTGCTTGCTTGAACATGCCGTACTCATAGCGCAGTCGATAACCTGTGGCCGCGAGTTGCATTGTGGCCATCGAGTCTAGGAAACACGCCGCAAGGCGGCCCAGGCCGCCGTTGCCCAGGCCCGCATCCGGTTCCTGTTCAATCAATTCAAGCCAGTCGATGCCCTTTTCTTGATACGCAGCTTGCACAACAGGATCGAGCAACAGGTTGGAAACGTTGTTGGCCAGCGAACGCCCAATGAGAAACTCCATGGAAAGGCAATAAATGCGCTTGGCATTTTCTCGTTCGTGCGTGCTCTTGGTCAGCACCCAGCGCTCCGCAAGGATGTCTCGGACGGAAGGGGAGAACGCCTCGAAGCGTTCTCGCGCAGTTGCAATCTTCGGCTCGATTGCGCGGTCAAAAATCAGATGCCGGTCGTACAGCGCGCTTTCCGTTCCGGCAAAAGGAATCGAGCCGTTCCCGAACCCTTGGGAAAGGTCCGAAACTTTAGCTCGGTTCGCGGTCATCGGAACGAGTTCTCTGGAACTTGTCCGCATCACGTTCTTTGCACTCATTTGATGATTCCAATTCCTCTGAGTTACGCAAGAAGTTGTTCGGGTTCATCGGGTTTATTGCCAACCCTTCCAAGGCGGTGATGCGCGTTGCCTCGAAGTCTTGGTGCAAGCCGATGCCCGACATCTGCAACGCCGACGCAAGCTGGAGCAAGAGCAGATCTTGCGAGCGCTCCGCGAAAACAATTGGGTTGTGGGAGGTGAGTGTGGTGTGGGAGGCCTTACAAGGTTGAAAAGTCGGGACCTCTCGGCCATGCCTGTGACGGATTTCTGGCAAGCGCCAAATCTCTGTCTTCTGACGCCCGGCCGGATGTCACCGTGCAACAGTCGGTTGGGACCAAACATTCAGCGCGCCAACCACATTGGTCGCCCTGCAACCGGGCAGACTTTGGCAAGACGCGTGCGTTGACAATTGAGCATAGCTGTCGTGCATGTGACGATCGAAACCGTTGGCCATCTATTTCCGACCTCAGAGATGTCCTCGTGCCGGCGGTCGTGGCGGAGTGCACGCGGCCGTCCGGGCTCCGCAGAACTGCCCCTCTTAGGAGCGTTCCGTGAACCGCAGCCGCGAGCTTCATGCGCTCGCCGCAGATCCAGGAGGAGGCAACATTACGACGCTTTGAGAAGTGATGCATCGGGGAAGGTAGGAAACACAAGGAACGTCGATTATGTGGAAGTTTTTCGCGTTTATCGGGGAGGTGAGCCTGTTCGGGCTGAAAGCATTGGTGGATACGTTTCGGCCTCCGTTCGAATGGGAATTTTTCGTACATGAAATCGAGGAGATTGGCTGGCGATCACTCCCGCTCATCTTGTCCGCAGGCTTCGCTCTCGGTGTCGTGCTGTCGATGCATACCCGCGGCACACTGGTGCAGTTCGGCGCAGAAGCGCTGATTCCAACCCTGCAATCTGCCTCGTTTTTCAACGAATTGGGGCCCCTAGTTACGGCACTACTGGTGGCAGGAAGAGTAGGCGCGGGCATCGGCGCCGGGATAGCCAATATGCGGGTGACCGAACAGATCGACGCAATTGAGTCTTTGTCAGTGGACTCTTTCAAAATGCTGGTAGTGACGCGGATCGTCGCCTGCATTCTTATTTTACCGATGCTGACCGTTTTCATGGACTTCGCCAGCTTGGCGGGTGGTTTTCTCGCTGAGTACCTCGCCTCGCACATCTCCCCGCAGCTCTATCTCGATCGTGCGTTCAAGACGCTTGAATGGGCCAACTTCATTCCGCCCACGTTAAAGACGAGCGTTTTTGGTTTCATCATCGGCACGGTGTCGGGCTTTTTTGGCTATACGACCGACGAAGGATCCGAAGGAGTCCAGCGCGCGGCTACCAACAGCGTGGTTCTATCCTCCCTTCTGATCATTTTGGTCGACGTCATCTTGGTGAAAGCCATTTTCTTTTTCTTTCCAAGAAACGCTTTATGAACGATCCGGCCGCGGTTGAATTCGAACATGTATTTAAGACCTTTGGAAACAGAAAGATCCTCGACGATGTGTCGTTCGAGATCAGTGAGGGTGAGGCGCTCTGCATCATGGGCCGCAGTGGCACTGGCAAGAGCGTCACTCTCAAACTGATGATTGGACTGCTTAAGCCGGACAGCGGCAGGGTTTGCATTCACTCGGAGGACATCGTTCATTCCAGCGAGGAAGATCTTTCGCGCGTTCGCCGCCATATGGGCTTTCTCTTTCAAAGCGCCGCGCTGCTCGATTCGTTTACGGTGGGAGACAATCTCGCCATGCCGCTCCGCCGCCTGGACAAGTTGAAATCTCCGTCCGAGATTAAGCGAGCTGTGGACGAGACACTCGGGCGTGTAGGTCTAGATCTAGACATCGCCAAGATGCCCTCTGAGCTTTCCGGAGGGATGCGGAAGCGCGCCGGTCTGGCGAGAGCTCTCATCCTTCATCCGACGCTGTTACTGGTCGACGAGCCTAGCAGCGGACTCGACAGGATCACCGCCTCCGAGATCGACGATCTCCTTCTCAAAGTAAAGAAGGAGTATCGTACGACGCTTGTAATCGTCACCCACGATGTGCGGGGGGCGCGAAGGGTCGGTGACCGCATTGCCGTACTTGACCAAGGCTGCCTGATTGGCTTTGGCACAGCGACCGAACTGGACAAGAGCGATCACGAGATAGTGCGACGACTGGTATCGGAGTCCTGAATGAAAACTAACTATGCCATCGTGGGCGTATTCGTCCTTTTCGCCGTGTTGCTGTTCAGCGTTGGCTTGTTCTTGATCGGGAATCGCCAGAAAGCGTTCGTTCATCATGTGGATTTCTTTACGAAGCTCAATAATGTGAACGGAATCTCGCCAGGTTCTAAAGTCCGCGTGTCCGGGTTCGAAGCAGGTCAAGTCACTGGTCTTGAGATACCGGATCGGCCATCAGGCAAATTTAGGCTGAAATTGCATGTCGATAGCAAACTTCATTGTCTCATTCGTGACGATTCATTTGTGACGGTGGAATCCGATGGTCTGGTGGGAGACAAATTCCTGCTGATTCACGAAGGCAGCGATCAAGCGCATGAGGCAGCTAATGGATCTAATCTGCCAGCCAAGGAACCGATCGAACTTGCCGCCGTTATCGAGAAAATGACTGGAGTCATGGACCGAGCGAGCGCCGCGATTGGAGATATTAGAGTTAAGGCTGATGGCGCGCTCGATGCCATCACCACGACAGTCAACAACACCAACGGAATCGTGACCGGCATTCGAAGTGGCAAAGGCATGGCAGGCATGTTGCTCAATGATCAGCAGACGGCGACCGCAGTGAAAAACGCCGTGGGGAACGTGCAGCAGGCGGCCGCCAATCTGAATCAGGTGACGGTTCAGGCCAAGCAGGTAATGTCAGACTTCCGGTCGCGAGACCTCTTTGGCAAAGCCGAAGATACGCTCAACAATACCAAGGACGCCTCCAGACAGGTCGCACAGACCTCGGAACAAGTCAGTCTTACCCTGACCGACGCACTGGGTCCCGACCGGTCGGGTGAGAACGCAGGACAGAATATCAGGGAGACTTTTTCGAACGTAAATCTGGCGACCGCGAATATGGCAGATGATACGGAAGCCCTCAAACATGAGTTCTTCTTTCGTGGATTCTTCAAGAAGAGAGGTTACTACAACCTGAAAGATCTAACACCCGATCAGTATCGCAGTAACCCCTATTTCAATAGCCAGAGAAATCGGCGCACATGGCTCAATGCGGCAGATACTTTCGGGAAGGACCCGAATGGCAATGAGGTCCTGTCGGCTGCAGGCGAGCAGGAAATAGATCGGAGTATCGGTACAGCCAAGGATTCCGTGATTGACCAACCGATTATCGTGGAAGGCTATTCCAGCCAAGCTTCAGCGGCCGGCGAGATGGTGACGTCTAGGTCTCGGTCTCTGATAGTCGCCCACTACCTAGAGAAGCACTTCCATCTCAGCGCTAAGAACATTGGAGTGATCCCATTAAATGCTGCGGCACCTCCCTCTTCTGGAAAAGACTCTTGGGATGGCGCCTGTATTGTGCTCGTCGCGAAAGCCAAATGATGCAAAACAAAAAGAGTGGTTGGATCTCGAAATTTCTTTGGGTCTTGTGGCAAGCCAGCGCATCACAGGACTCTGCTGCAAAGTAGGGCCATCCTCCGAGATGGCCGAATCTTGGAATTGTCGGAGAACATAGAAATGGCAAGCACAACTGAAGTCTCGGCTGAAGCTCTGGCGCCGATCACGCCCGAGGAACTACGCAAAGTGAATGCTTATTGGCGAGCCTGCAACTATCTCTCGGCCGGAATGATCTATCTTCGCGCGAATCCCCTGCTCCGAGAACCACTAAAGACCGAGCACATCAAGAATCGACTTCTTGGTCATTGGGGCTCGGATCCCGGCCAATCTCTGATTTGGGTGCACCTAAACCGGCTCATCCGGAAGTACGACTTAAATGTCATGTACATCTCCGGGCCTGGTCATGGCGCGCCGGCTACGCTCGCGAACTGCTATCTCGAAGGCTACTATTCCGAGATTTATCCCGATAAAAGCCGCGATGAAGCGGGGCTTCTCAAGTTCTTCCGTCAGTTTTCGTTCCCTGGAGGAATTGGCTCGCACTGCACGCCGGAGACGCCGGGCTCGATCCACGAAGGCGGCGAGCTGGGCTACTCCATCTCGCATGCCTACGGAGCCGCATTCGATAACCCCGATCTCATCGTCACCGTCGCAGTAGGCGACGGCGAGGCGGAGACCGGTCCACTCGCAACCTCCTGGCATTCGAACAAATTCCTGAACCCGATCCGCGATGGGGCTGTTTTGCCGGTGCTGCACCTCAACGGCTACAAGATCGCGAATCCCACGATTCTGGCGCGCATTCCACACGAAGAATTGGAGTCGTTGCTGATCGGTTACGGCCACAAACCGCATTTCGTCGAGGGCGACGATCCGTTCGCGATGCATGAGAAAATGGCGTCGATTTTGGAAGAATGTATTCTAGAGATTCGTTCAATCCAGCAACACGCTCGCTCGACCGGCGATGCCGCACGCCCCCGCTGGCCCATGATCGTACTGCGCTCGCCTAAGGGATGGACGGGTCCGAAAGAAGTTGATGGCCACAAGGTTGAAGGCTCGTGGCGGGCGCACCAAGTTCCGGTCGCCGACCCGGCTACGAACAAGCAGAGCCTGAAAATCGTGGAGGGTTGGTTGCGCAGCTACAAGCCCGAAGAGCTATTCGACGCTAACGGAGCGCTCATGCCGGAACTGCAAGAGCTTGCACCTTCCGGTCCGCGTCGTATCTCCGCCAATCCGCACGCAAATGGCGGACTGCTGCGTAAAGAACTCGAACTACCAGATTTTCGCGACTATGCCGTCGCAGTGAAGGCACCGGGTGCAGCCTATGCCCCGCCCACCGATGTACTCGCACACTTTCTTGCCGAGGTAATGCGCCGCAACATGAGTTCCTTCCGAGTCTTTGGACCGGACGAGACTGCGTCCAACCGGCTCACGGCAATCTATGCCGCTTCGAAGAAAACATGGCTTGCCGAATACAAACCGGAAGACGCCGACGGCGGCGAACTCGATGTCTCCGGTCGCGTCATGGAGATGCTGAGCGAGCACACCCTCGAAGGGTGGTTTGAAGGTTACGTTCTCACTGGCCGCCATGGCTTTTTATCAAGCTATGAAGCCTTCATCCACATCATCGATTCCATGTTCAATCAGCATGCCAAGTGGCTGGAGAAGTCGAAGAAAGAACTATCCTGGCGCGCCCCTGTGCCGTCTATCAACATTCTCATAACATCTTTGGTATGGCGGCAGGATCACAATGGCTTTACTCATCAAGATCCGGGATTTCTGGATGTGGTCACCAACAAAAGCCCGGACGTGGTGCGCATCTATTTGCCGCCGGACGCGAACTGTTTGCTTAGCGTCACTGATCATAGCCTGCGGTCGCACGATTATGTCAACGTTATCGTCGCAGACAAGCAGGAGCATCTTCAGTACCTGGGCATGGAAGACGCCGTATCTCACTGCACCAAGGGCATCGGCATCTGGGACTGGGCATCCACCGACGACGGCGACGACCCTGATGTGGTAATGGCATGCGCCGGCGATATCGCCACTATGGAATCGCTTGCGGCGGTCGCGATCCTGAAAAAGCACTTCCACGACTTGAAAATACGCTTCGTGAACGTCGTCGATCTTTTCCGGCTGATGCCGGAGACGGAACATCCGCACGGACTCTCCGATCGCGATTTTGATTCACTCTTTACCAGCGACAAGCCCGTGATCTTCAACTTCCACTCCTACGCCTCGCTCATTCACAAACTCAGTTACCGGCGTGGGAACCACGACAACATTCACGTGCGGGGATACAAAGAAAAGGGGAACATCAACACTCCGCTTGAACTCGCGATTATTAACCAGATCGACCGCTTCGATCTGGCCATCGATGTCATCGACCGTGTTCCACGCTTGCGCTCCATTGGCGCTCACGTCAAAGAATGGCTGAAGGGTCAGATTATCGAGAGCATTAACTACGCTCACACCGAAGGCATCGATAAAGAAGAAATTCGCAACTGGAAGTGGCCGGGGTAGACATGGCGAACGAGTTGGCGAGAAAAGACGGTCCGATTCTCGTACTCAACAGCGGGTCGTCTTCGCTGAAGTTCGGCATCTACCGGCGCGGGGCGACAGACCTCGGGGTTCCGGAGGAAGATCCGCTGCTGACTGGAAGCGCCGATGGTATTGGGCGCGACGATGGATCCTTACACATTCGTTCCGCGGATGGGAAGTCGCTTTTGCAGCGTGACTGCGTTCACGAATCCCAGAACGACGCGCTCAGCACTCTATCTGCGGCAATCCGGCAACATACCGACGAGATGCCGGCGGCCGTAGGCCATCGCGTGGTGCACGGCGGCCCCAATCTCCGCAAACACCAAATCATCACGCCACAAGTTCTGGATCAACTGCGCGCTGCAACCCACTTTGCACCGCTGCACATCCCGCAGGCTCTGTCGCTGATCACTACCGCACAATCGATATTTCCTACGGCCACACAATTCGCCTGCTTCGACGACGCTTTTCATCAGACGATCCCGGAAGTCGCTTCTCATCTTCCACTCCCGCGACGCTACTTCGACGCTGGCATTCGCCGCTACGGTTTCCACGGCATTTCTTACGAGTCACTCGTGCATTATTTTGGTGCGAAGCTTCCCAAACGAACCATCTTCGCGCATCTGGGCAACGGATCGAGTCTCTGTGCGCTTCGAAACGGGATATCGATTGACACCACGATGGGCCTGACTCCTACTGGTGGTATTCCCATGGGGACACGCTCTGGCGACCTCGACCCGGGCGTCATCCTCTATCTTCTGCGGAATGAGAAAGTCGACGCCGACGGACTTGAGGATCTGCTAAACCATCGGAGTGGCCTTTTCGCTCTCTCGTCCGGCGAGAGCGATGTAAAGGCGCTGGAAGAACGCGCCCGCAATAGCGACTCAGATGCCTGCCTTGCGCTAGAGGTGTTTGGTGTTTCGGTAAGAAAAACAATCGGGGCCTACACTGCCTTGCTGGGCGGCGTGGATCTTCTTGTCTTCACTGGTGGCATCGGGGAGCACAGCCATCGCATACGATCAGCGGCAACGGTCGGACTTGAACCTCTTGGGCTCACCGCGGACAAGATTCAGATCGTCCCTACGCAGGAAGAGCAACAGATAGCGCGACGTTGCCGCGAGCTCATCATCAATGATCGCTCATGAACTACTGGCCTGATTCCTGCCCGAATCCACCCGGTAGAGGTTATGTCTCCTTCGAATAAGCATAGATCAGATGACGCACCTCTGGCTCGGCGACGACGCAGCTGTTCAATCGCTTCCCCAGTTCGCGGTCTGCTTGTGTTTGGCGTTCGTGCTGACGCAGATGTTCCGGCCATGAATTCACCAGGAATATTTCCAGATAGCGATCCGCGGCCTCAGTATCACGGTAGATCCCCCACCGGTAAGCTCCATCGCGACGTCGTATCCGACCATATTCATCGATCGCATCAACAAACTCCTCCACCCGTTCTGGAATCACGGAGTACATCACAGTAACCAGGACCGGCCCGTGGTGGAGGTCAACTTCTACCTCTTTGACAACAACAGGCATACGCCAGTGGTTCCATGGACTCAGATCCACGGTGGAATCAGGTAGTCTCGCGAAAAACACTAAAACGGTGGTCGCGATTGTTCCAACCCCGGCATAGATAAGAGCGTATCGAATGCCCGCTCGCTGGGCAATTGCGCCCCAAGCGGCGCTCCCAAGCGCGAAGCTTCCCTGATAGACCAAGATAAAGATTGCAAGAACTCTGGCTCTTACCCAATCCGGGGCCAGGTTCTGGACTAAAGCGTTAACAAGAGAAATGAAGGTTATCCATGCCGCACCGCCAATCAGCATGACAGGAGCGAGTATGAGCAGCCGGTGTAAGCCACCGGCCGCTGTGATGACCACTCCGAGGATCACTACACCAGCAGAAACAACGATTTCCGTCGACCACCTGGATCGTGCCGACTGCATCGTCAGAGCACCCACAATTGCACCGGCCCCAAAGCATCCGAGCAGTAACCCGTAGCCTATCGCGGTCCGATTGACGCTGCGAGCGACCGCGGGCAATAGTGCGAAGAGAGCGCTCGAGAAAAAGTGACGGAGCCCGTCCGAATCACTACGGTTAGGATTGCGGGGGAGTGGCGGACGTAGCGAACGGCAGCGATCGTGGCACCTCCCAATGTCTCCGGCGGCGTACTTCGTTTGCGAGGTGAGCGCTTCCACCTTGCAACCACCAGAATGACTCCGAAAAACGAGAGGGAGTTCGCCATAAATGCCGTGGCGACGCCTGTGGCGGTTATCAGTATGCCAGCGAGGGCCGGGCCGACCGCTCTGGCGAGATTGAATTCGATTCCGTTGAGCGCCGATGCTGCTGTAAGGTCATCCTTGGACACCAACTCGGGCAGAATTGCACGCCATGTCGGTGTTTCAAACGCGTCTCCGGCAGACAGCGCAAACGTTAAGACCAGCAGTACCCAAGGCGACATAAAACCAGCGATGGTCAACACGGAGAGAAGCAGTGCGACTCCCATCATCCACGACTCGGTGAAGAGAACCAACTTGCGGCGGTCGACGATATCGCCAGCGGAGCCCGCGGGGAGGGCCAGTAGAAAATACGGCAACGAAGATGCGGTTTGGGTAAGCGCGACGTAAATCGGCCCGGCACCGAGTGACACCATCAACCATGCAGCGCCAACGTTCTGCATGAACGTGCCAATATCCGAGACGACGTCAGCGACCAGTAAATTGCGGAACGTCGGCACGCGCAGGGGTCGCCACAAGTTCGATGAGTCCCGCGTCCTCAACTCTCAGCCTCCCAGAAAGCCAATGACAATGAAGGGAGAATCAGCTTGGCTCGAACCCACAACTGCCGATGG
>Ga0209655_10001017_pt1 | contig 10477 bp, 11 predicted proteins | sample BogFormECP03_OM2_FD_188236 | JGI IMG/M metagenome (GOLD analysis project Ga0209655, IMG submission 188236) | Bog forest soil microbial communities from Calvert Island, British Columbia, Canada - ECP03_OM2 (SPAdes) (version 2) | ecosystem: Environmental > Aquatic > Freshwater > Wetlands > Bog ...
AATAGATGAGTGTGCCGGATTCGTTGCCGTCTTGCATCACAGAGGCAAGGTCGAACTCGGTAGCGATAGTCATATCCGAGCGTCGGTATGGGTCGAACAAGAGATCGGTATCGCGTCTTTTCTGACTCAAATTCAGAAGCGGGTGTTTCCAGTCGTCTGCTACATTCAGAGCGGAATAAAGATAGAAGGAATACGGACACTGTTGCTGACTAACGGAAATAGCTTCCACGACGAATCCGAAGTACTGAGGGACTTCCGTGAACGTCTCAAGAGCGGGATATTCAAGCCCGTGATCGAGGAATGACGCGGGTGGCCCGCCCTTTTTTTTGAAGGCCCGAATCTCTGGTGCCCGATGCTTGGTTTGTGAGCACGGTGCCTTCGGCCCCCCGTATGAAGTTACCGTTCTTGTATCTCGTCTTAGCCCTTCCGTACCATTGACACACCCGCAAAGTAATCTCAAAATAACCACGCAGTTACTCGCAATTCCGGCGCGAGGGCGGCCCTCTGAGCCGCCCACTTGTCCTGATCGAAACCGCCCGGGCACCGCGCCAAATCGTTTAGAGGAGCACATGAAACCACCCGGCACAAACGCCGGCAGCGGCAGCATTTCCCGATTAGGCTCGCAATCCGCCAATCGCCGGCCAAGAATCCCGCGCCCCTCAAACGCCCCAAATTCTAATCGGGAATCACTTCGATTAGAAACCGTCGTAACCCAAAGAAAAGAAAGAACGCGGACCAGTTCTAATCGGGAAGTAGAGGCACTTTTTTCACCGGCGAAACCGCTCCAAATCACCATTCGAGACGATCGCGACTGCCCCAATTCCCCTGGCCTCGACAATCAGAAAGGCGAACAAAACTCTAATCGGGAATCACTCCGCCTGTTCACTTCTAATCGGGAAAAAGGAGCATACTTTTCACGGGCGATGCGCACCCAGCGGCGTAAAACGAATTCGCGACCCCCCATTTTTGTAGCGATTAAAAAAAATTATGTCGTTGGTTCCATTCGACTTAAGGAGAATTTTAATCTCACCATGTAGCGATTAAGCGAAGAAAAGGAGGCACCCAGTAGCCGGCGCTCCGGGAGGCGATTTGCACAGGTCCGCTGAATTTCACAGACCTCGACGCGTTGACGTCCTCGCCGCTGTCGCGCAGACTCAACCTTCGAATTGCAATCCCAGCAGATCGAAATTCGAAGCGCGAGACACCTCGCGGCGGAAAACCATTGCGTAGAAATACGGACTGCGGGACACTAAGGCGAAATCAAAGCGAAACCTATGGCGATTGACGTTAATCTCGAACGGCCGTTACCGCACAATCTCGATGCGGAGCGCAGCATTCTCGGCGCAATCCTTCTCGACAATCACGCGCTGAATCCGGCGGTCGAGAAACTGAAGACCGACGATTTCTTCCTCGATCCGCACCGGCGGATTTTCGAGCGCATGATTGCGCTGGCGGAAGCGCAGCACGCGATCGATCTGGTCACGCTGACCGAAGATTTGCATCGCAGCGGGGAACTCGAGGCGGCTGGCGGGGCGGCGTATCTCGCGCAGCTTGTGGATGGCGTGCCGCGGATTTCGAATGTGGAGCATTATGCGCGCATCGTTAAAGAGAAATCGATGCTGCGGAATTTGGCGCATGTGGCGCTGGCGATTCAGGAACGGGCGCTCGCGGCGGACGATGAGGCTGACGCGATTCTCGACAACGCCGAGTCGAGCATCTTCGAGCTGGCTGACGACCGGATTCGGGCGGGGTTGATTGGCGTTAAGGATTTGGTGCGCGACAACTGGACGCGCATTGAGAAAGTTTTTACTGGGGGGCGGCAGATTACCGGATTGGCTACCGGTTATCCGGAATTGGATCGCGAGACGGCTGGGTTGCAGCCTTCGGAGCTGATTATTTTGGCGGCGCGGCCGTCGATGGGGAAGACGGCGCTGGCTTTGAATATTGCGGAGAATGTGGCGGTGCGGAATCGCGAGACGGTGGCGGTGTTTAGTTTGGAAATGTCGAAGGAATCGCTGCTGCTGCGCTTGCTGGCTTCGCATGCGCATGTGGACGCGCATAAATTCCGCACCGGCTTCGTGAAACATGATGACTGGAAGAAAGTTTCGGAATCGTTGAGCGAATTGGCGGATGCGCCGCTGTGGATTGATGATTCGGCTTCGGCTAGCGTGCTGGAGATGGCGGCGAAGGCTCGGCGATTAGCGCGGGATAAAAATTTGGCGCTTGTGGTGGTGGATTACTTGCAGCTGGTGACGGCGCGCGGGCGATTTGGCAACCGCAACGAAGAAGTTTCCAGTATTTCGCGCGCGCTGAAAGCCATGGCGAAGGAACTGAAAGTGCCGGTGCTGGTGCTGAGCCAGCTAACGCGCGGACCGGAAAAAGATAAACGCGATCCGCAGCTCGCGGACCTGCGCGAATCAGGCGCCATCGAGCAGGATGCTGACGTGGTGCTGTTCATCAATCGCCCGGATTTTTTTAATAAGGATGCGCCAGAGGAAGATCGCAATAAGACGAAACTGATTATCGGCAAGCAGCGCAATGGGCCGACGGGCGTGCTGCAATTCGTCTTCAATAGCCGCTGGACGCGCTTCGAGGTTGCGGCGCCGGATGAGTTTAGTGGGGATACTTTTCAGGAGTAGAGCGGCTTTGTAGCACAGCCACTCTTGGCCGTGTTCCGTTCTCAATTGGGCGCCGGCTGACGAGAACTAGCGTGATCACGGTTTGGCCGCAGTTCGACACAGGCAGGAGTGCCTGTGCTACACGGTTGTGGCTGGGGTTCCACGATGGTTCTTGATTGGTGCTGGGGGCTGGATTTTCGATTCCTCTTGTTGTCCTTGTAACTTATTCTAAATAGTGGATTACGGGGGCGGCGGGGCTTCTTTTTACGCTCGCTGGACTTGGCATCGATTGTGCTTGGTATTGGATTGCCATGCCTACACTGTTGACTGACTCACAGATTGTTGACTCGCCGGTGGCTGATTCGGCTGACTCGGCGCGATACTCTCAACTGCCGGATGCTGCGGCGCTTGCCATGACTCGCAAGATCAAATTCGATGGACGGCCGGTTTGGGCTGAGATTTCTTTGGCTGATATTTTGCATAACTTGAAAGTTATTCGGCGGCATGTTGGGGCGCGGCGGAAGATTTTGGCGGTGGTGAAGGCTAATGCTTATGGGTTGGGGTCGGTGCCGATTTCTAAGGCGTTGGCTAAGGCTGGGGTGGAATGGCTGGGGGTTACTTGCTCTAGCGAGGGGATTGAGTTGCGGGAGGCTGGGATTCGGAAACGGATTCTGGTGCTTACCGGATTTTGGGCTGGCGAGGAAGAAATTTTATTGCGGCATGATTTGACGCCTACTGTTACTCGGCTGGAGCAGTTGGCGCAGCTGGAGCGGGCTGCTGGGCGCGTCGCTCGACGAAAGAAAAACTTTCGGGCGCCATTTCATTTGAAGATTAATACGGGTATGAACCGGTTGGGGATTGAAGTTGGTGAAGTGGAGGCGTTTGCTGCGGAGTTGGGGCGCTGTCCGCATCTTTTGCTTGAGGGGACTTATACGCATTTTGCTTCGGCTGAGGATTTCACTAGCGAGCAGACGGCGCGGCAGGAGCGGAAATTTTCGGTGGCGCTGGAACGCTTGCGGGGGTTGGGCGTTTTGCCGGGATTAGTGCATTTGGCTAATAGCGGGGCGATTTGCGCGCGTCCTTCCACCTGGGGCGATTTGGTGCGGCCCGGGGCGATTCTTTATGGCTATCACCAGGGATTTGATCCGCCGGAAAAAAAGGCTGAGGTGAAGGCGCAGATGGATTTGCGGCCTTGTCTTTCGCTGCGGGCGCGGATTATTTCGCTGCGGGATGTGGCGGCGGGGGAAGGCGTTGGGTATGGGGCGCGTTTTGTGACCGAGCGGGCTTCGCGGATTGCGGTGATTGCTGCTGGTTATGCGGATGGATTGGTGCGGGCGCGGACGAATCGCGGGGTCGCGCTTTTGCGCGGGCGGCGCGTGCCGCTGGTGGGCACGATTTCTATGGATTTGGCTACTGTGGATGCTACGGAAGTTCGCGACGCGGCTGTCGGGGACATCGTGACGATTTATGGGAGCGACGGCGGCGATTCGATCGAAGTTTCCGATGCGGCACGCGAGATTGGTACGGTGACGTCGGATCTATTGTGTGCGCTGGGCCGACGCGTTCGGCGATTTTACCTCTCCTGATTTCCCGCGGTTGACCCTTCGGCTTGAAAGTGGTGTTATACTTCCTGTTAACGGCTTTCATAATTTCATACATTCGCCGGGAGATTCTAAATTTCATAAACGAGTGGGGCAACGGTAGTGCTCCGTCTCGAATCTTGATTAGTGGGATTCATACTTTCATTCGATTTATAAGGGGCCTGTATGGCGCGCATTTCTAATCCGTTGCCTCGGACGACTTCTTCGCCTGGAATTCCTGAAACGCCGCAGCCGCAGCAGCGCCCTACCGTGCTTTCGCGGTCGACGGAGACGAATGTTGGCTCGTTTTGGGACATGCTGGCGGTGCGGTTGATCTTTGCGATTGTCTGCGTGGCGGCGGGATATCACTTTCAGCCGTTTGGCTTGACGCGGCTATTGGCTTCGATTGCCGGGTTGCTGTTTGCGGTGGCGGTGATTTTGTTTGAGGTGCGGTTGCGGCGGGCTAGCTTGCGGCGTCTGATTGGGGCTGCTACTGGATCGATTTTGGGGATTCTGGGGGCTTACCTTACTTCGCTGGTTTTGTTGAATACGAGTATGCCGGCTGGCGAGCGGTCGTATTTTAGTTTGATCGTGTTTTTGGTGATGGCTTACATCGGATTGATTGTTGGCGCGAATAAGGGCGACATGTTGAATTTGCAGGCGCTGGGCGGGTTGTTTGGCAGCGAGCGGAATATGCGGCACACCTTCAAGCTGCTGGATACCAGCGTGATTATTGATGGGCGCATTGCGGATATTGCGGAGGCGCAGTTTTTGGATGGGGCGGTGGTGATTCCGCAGTTTGTGTTGCACGAGTTGCAGTTGGTGGCGGATTCGGCTGATCCATTGAAGCGGCAGCGCGGGCGGCGGGGGCTGGAAGTGTTGCAGCGGATTCAGAAGATTCCGAATCTGGACGTGCAGATTGCTGAGGACGATTTCGCGAACATTGCCGACGTGGATTTGAAATTGATTGAGCTGGCCAAGCGTTATGACGCGAAGATCATCACTAACGATTTTAATTTGAATAAAGTGGCCACCTTGCAGGGGATTGAGATTTTGAATGTGAATCAGTTGGCGAATGCTTTGAAGCCGGTGGTGCTGCCGGGCGAGACTATGCGGGTTTTTATTTTGCGCGAGGGTAAGGAATATAACCAGGGTGTCGCTTATTTGGATGATGGGACCATGGTGGTTGTTGATGCGGCGCGAAAGATGATTAACAAAACTATCGATATTATTGTGACTTCGGTGCATCAGACGACCGCGGGGAAGATGATTTTCGGGAGGTATGACGAGCGGTCGGCTTCGGCGGCGGTGGGGGTGGGGGCTGCGGAGACGCGCTCGGCGGAATCGGGGCAGGAGCGGCCGCCGCGGCCTTATTATCCGGAGCCTGGACGGTAGCGAGTTCAGTTGCGGACTTGTGAGCACGGACACGGCCCTGCGCAATTTTCCTAGAATTTCCTCAGTGGGGTAATATCTGCGAACGCGAAGATGCCGGGCTGAAGCCCGCCGCTACGAAACATGAGCCGGATTACTGCCATATTGCCTGCTGCTGGGCTTGGGACTCGGATGGGGGCGGATACTCCCAAACAGTTTTTGGAATTGGGCGGCGAGCTTCTTGTGATTTTTACTTTGCGTCGGTTGGCGGCTTGTTCCGCTATCACTGATTTTATTTTGGCTACTCGGGCTGAGGAGTTGGCGTTTCTTGAGGATCGCGTTGCTCGGGCGCGGATTGGGCGGCCGGCGCGCGTTGTTCATGGCGGGGAGACTCGGCAGCAATCGGTGGGGAATGCTTTGGCGCAAGTCGCGGCTGAGACGGAAATTGTTATGGTGCATGATGCGGTGCGGCCGTTTGTTACTGTGGAGCAGCTTGATCGATTGATTGCTGAGGCGCGGGGGCGCGGGGCTGTGATTTTGGGGATTCCGGCGATTGATACGGTGAAGGAAGTGAAGCGGGCTAGTTTGCCGGAAGATGTGGCGCGGATTACCGGGACGATTCCGCGCGAGAGGATTGTGTTGGCGCAGACGCCGCAGGCTTTCCGGTATGAAATTTTGCGGGAGTCGTTTGCGCGGGCTGAGGCGGATGGGGTTACGGCTTCGGATGAGGCCTCGTTGGTGGAGCGCTTGGGGCAGGATGTGTATGTGGTGCTGGGGTCGGAGCGGAATTTGAAGATCACGCGGCCGGCGGATATGGATTTGGCGCGATTTTATTTGGAGCAGGAACGCGTTCAGCAGGAGCGATAGTCGAACCTCTCATGGTTGCTACTGGGATTGCTTACGATCTTCATCGGTTGGTTGAGGGGCGGAAATTTATTCTTGGCGGGGTGGAATTGGAATTTGAGAAGGGGCCGGCTGGGCATTCGGATGGCGATGTTTTGAGCCATGCGATTTGCGATGCGCTGTTGGGGGCTGGTGGCTTGGGTGACATTGGGACGCACTTTCCGGATACGGATGCGAAATGGAAGGGGGCGTCGAGTTTAGTTTTTCTGGAGCATGTTCGGAAATTGCTCGACGAGCGTGGTTCGCGCATCACTCATATCGACGCGGTGGTGATTACCGAGCGGCCGAAATTGACGCCGCATTTTGCTGGGATGCGGAGGGTTTTGGCGCGGGCGTTGGGGATTGACGCTTCGCAGATCAATCTGAAGGCTAAGACTAATGAGGGCGTGGATGCTATCGGGCGCGGCGAGGCGATTGCTGCGCATGCTGTGGCTACCATCGAGTCTTGAGCGCGGTTTCTTCAATGGATGAAAATCCCGAGAGTGAGATTGCGGAATCGCTTGCTCCGGTTGGGCTGGCGGCGAATGTGTTTGCGGCTGGCGATGTGGAGGAGATTTTGCGCGAGCGCGGGTGGCTGGCGCTTGGCGCTGAGGCTGATTCGGATGATCGCGCCTTGCGGCTACAGGATTGGCTTGCTGGTGCGGCTGCGCTTTTGGGGCCTCATGCTGCCGACCGGGCGGGGTTGGCGGATTTGCTTGGTTTAATTTTTCATTATGATGATGCGGCTACCTTGGCTACTCGCGAGGCGCAGGCGGTGATTATGCGGACTGGGGCGCGCGAGGTGATTCGCGAATTAGCGAAACTTGTTTTGGATGGGGCGGCAATTGATTCGCGGAGATTTAAGGAAATTATTGAAACGTTGAAAACTCGCGTGCGCTATCGCAGCCGCGAATTGTTTCATCCGATTCGTTTGGCGTTGGTAGGGCGCGTGGGGGAAGGCGAGTTGGATCGCGTGATTTTGTTGCTGGATTCGGCGGCGGGGTTGGAGTTTGCGGTGCGCGTGAAGGGCACTCGCGAGCGGATGTTGGAATTTTGCGCGGCGCTGGATTGAGAAGTGGCGACGGCGGTACTTAAGAAACTATGAGCTACTTGCTTGGAGTTCATGCGGTGGAGGAGGCGCTGGAGGCTGGGCGGCCTCTTGATCGCATTGTGATTGCTAGCGGGCGGCATGGGTCGCGCATGGAAAATATTGTTCGGCGGGCGCGGGAACGTGGGGTGCCTGTGCGCTTTGAGGACCGCTCGCAGATTGATCGGCTTGCTGGGTCGCGCGAGCATCAGGGCGTGATTGCCCTTGCGGCTGCGCGGGCGGCTGTCGAGCTGGAAGATTTGCTGGCGTCGAAATCTGAACGCTCCTTGATTGTTTTGCTTGATGGCGTGGAGGATCCGCAGAATCTTGGCGCGATTGTGCGGACATCCCTGGCGGCTGGGGCGTCGGGCGTGGTGATTCCTGAGCGGCGGGCGGCGGGCCTTACCGATAGCGTTTCGCGGGCTTCGGCTGGGGCGCTGGAACATTTGCCTGTGGCGCGGGTGAAAAATCTTGTGCGTGCTATGGAGCAGATGAAAGAGGCTGGGTATTGGTTGATTGGGCTGGATGAACGCGGGGAGCGAAATTATACCGAGGCGGATTATAAGACTTCAGTTGGGATTGTTTTGGGCGGCGAGGGGCATGGGTTGCATGAATTGACTCGGAAACGTTGTGATTATGTTGTCTCGATTCCTACCTTGGGACCGGTGAAATCTTTGAATGTTTCGGTGGCGGCGGGGGTGGTTTTGTTTGAAGTGGTGCGGCAGCGGGGGTCGGTGAAGGCTTGAGTGATTGGCGCGCGATTAACGGCGGGGCCTAAAGGCGGGGCCGAAAGGCGGGAGGGCTAAAGCACCCTCCCCTACTTGGGGCGGAATTATTTGTCGTATTGCATTAGCGAGAAGACATCTACTCCTGGGACTTTCGCGCGGCCGTTTAGGAAATTTAGTTCTACGGCGAAGGCGGCGCCTGCTATTTGGCCGCCTAGTTGGCGGATTAGTTGGATTGCTGCGGCGGCTGTGCCTCCTGTGGCCAGTAAATCATCGCAGAGAAGGATTCGCTCGCCTGGCTTTACTGCGTCTTGATGCATTTCCAGCGTGTCGGTGCCGTATTCGAGTTGATAGGTTACCTCGGCGCGCTTCCACGGGAGTTTTTTTGGCTTGCGGATGGGGATGAAGCCGGCGTTCAGGCGATAGGCTAACGCGGGGGCGAAGATGAAGCCGCGGGCTTCGATGCCGGCTACTTTGTCCACTTGTTGGCCGTCGTAGTGGCTGCAGAGTTTGTCTACCATTTCGTGGAAGCCGGTTTTGTCTTGCAGCAGCGTGGTGATGTCGTAGAAGAGAATTCCCGGTTTTGGGTAATCGGGAATTTCGCGGATTAGTTTCTTCAGGTTGTCCATGTGGCGATCCTTATTACCAATCGTATTCGATTGAAAAGCCATCCGCGTAACGCTCATCTATGGGGCGATCTTCCGAGTCGACGTTGCTGACTACCGCGGAACGCGGGCCGCGTGCGAGTGAAGTACGATACGAATCGAGCGCTTCTTGTTGGCCGATGGCATAGACTTCGACGCGGCCGTCGCTTAGATTTTTGGCGTAACCTTGTATGCCTAATTGGTGCGCCACGCGTTGCGCGAAATATCGATAGCCCACGCCTTGCACCATTCCTGAGACCAGGAAGAGTTTTGCTTGTCGCGTGTCGGTCACGGCATGCGCGGCACGCTGGCCGCAAGCGCGCGATTTTACCAGACTTGATGAGTGCGAACGATCAATCCGCAATATCGGCGTTTAGCCGGAATGCAATGGAGCGAACTCGAGCGGATGTAAACCATTGAGCGAGATGAAGCATTAGAAGAGCGAACGAAACCACGCCGCCGAACAGGAAACACGTCCACATGTTTTCGAGAATTAAGTAGCCCACGGGCACCTTGCTGTTATCAATCGTCCGATACGATGCCTGCATTGCGAGAAAAAAGACGAGAAAGAACAAACAGAATGCGACGCCAGTCATTTCACGGAGATTCGATAGCCGATGATCCAACAGAACGAGATATTGCTGGAGGGACACGTGGTTCTTAGGAGCGCCGTACTTTGAGAGGGAGCGAAGGCGCAGCAGAATGGTGGTGAGTGAATAGATGGCGTAGATGCACAATACGGACAGCACCAGAAGAAAAGCCCGTTCCAAAAGCGTGAGGGAGTGCCACGCGTCGGACCACGCTGAATCGAACTGAAAGAGGCTAATGATCATATTAGTTCGACACCGCGGACGCGAAATATGTTCCGCTTCTGAATCAGAGCACGATAAATGCGCAGGCTGAAAACTGAGCCGGTTTGTTGGCGCGTGGCGCTGACAATCACACGAAGTCGTGTCAGAATCATTCGCCTAGCGCTCCTCTAACCGCTCGAGTTGATATGAATGATTTCCCACGCTCACGCTGCACCGGGTTTGTCGTCACATTCGGTGTGGTTGCTATCGCAGTGTTCGCAGGTGGAGTGGCTCGATCTGTTGCCACGGTTTCGGCTTTGCCACTTTCTCGGGAAAGGTCATCCGCGCCGCAGGCTTCCGATGTCCCCTCCGCGCCTCTCCAAAATTCAGCAACTGCGCATGGCGGGCGCGGGGTTGAGATTGTCACGCATGGTGGTTATCCGGAGCTGCGGTTTAATGGCGAGCCCTTCTTCATTCATTCTGCGGCGTTCTTTTATTACCGGGTGCCTCGGGATCTTTGGGAGGTATCGCTCGAGCGTTATCGCGGGTTGGGGATCAACACGATTGATATTTACATTCCCTGGAATTGGCACGAGTTGGCCGACGGGGAATTTGATTTTGACGGGCATAGCAATTCGCGCCGGGATTTGCGAGGGCTTTTGAAAATGCTCTCGAACAAAAACTTGAAGCTGATTGCGCGGCCGGGGCCTTTGATTTTGAATGAGTGGCGCTTTGGCGGTTATCCGGGGTGGTTGTTGGAACGCGCGAATTTTCAGGCG
>Ga0209655_10001018_pt1 | contig 10460 bp, 12 predicted proteins | sample BogFormECP03_OM2_FD_188236 | JGI IMG/M metagenome (GOLD analysis project Ga0209655, IMG submission 188236) | Bog forest soil microbial communities from Calvert Island, British Columbia, Canada - ECP03_OM2 (SPAdes) (version 2) | ecosystem: Environmental > Aquatic > Freshwater > Wetlands > Bog ...
CGTTAGCGGCAGCCGTGCGTTAACTGCGTAAATGCGCTAACGAGCGATTCTCCGCGCTCTCGACGGGATCTCTGCGCTCTCGGCGTTTGACGGCTCTTCCGGAAGCCTGTCGCGCGAAGCCTGAAGCGCGATTTCCTCCACTTTGTCTGCCATGGCGTATTTCAGCTCTTCAATGCCTTTCCCGGTCACCGCTGAGATGGGAAACAGCTCGAGATCTTTCTTCTTGCAATAGCGTTTCAATTTCGCCAGCTTATCTTTATTGGCGACATCGATCTTCGAGGCCACCATAATCACTGGCTTCTGGTCGAGGCCGGCGCCAAAGCTTTTCAATTCGCCGTTGATTACTTCCACATCGTTCACCGGATCGGGACGACCGCTCGCATCGGACACATCGACCATGTGCACCAGCAAGCGCGTGCGCTCGATGTGCCGCAAAAACTGAATGCCCAAACCCGACCCCAAATGAGCCCCCTCAATCAGCCCAGGAATATCCGCGACCACGAAGCTGCGTTCTTCTTTCGCTTCGCCCACAGCGACGACGCCGAGATTGGGCTGCAGCGTCGTGAAGGGATAATCGGCAATCTTCGGCCGCGCCGCCGAGATCCGTGAAATCAGCGTGGACTTGCCGACATTGGGAAAACCGACCAGCCCCACATCGGCCAACAACTTGAGTTCGAGGCGGAAGACACGTTCTTCGCCGGGCCGTCCTTCTTCGTGCTCGCGCGGCGCCTGGTGCGTGGACGTAGCAAAGCGCGCATTTCCCCGCCCGCCTCGTCCGCCTTGAGCGATGACCATGCGTTCATCTGCATGCTCAAAATCGTGGACCTTCTCGCCCGTGTCGGCGTCATACACGATCGTTCCCACTGGCACTTTCAGCAGAACGTCCACGCCTTCGCGTCCCTTGCAGTTCGAACCTTCGCCGTGACGTCCGCGTTCCGCCTTGTATTCAGGATTGAAACGGAAGTGCACCAAAGTGTTGTGGCGCTCGCTCGATTCCATGATGACATCGCCGCCATCGCCGCCATCGCCGCCGGATGGCCCACCCCGCGGGACATACTTCTCCCGCCGGAAAGCGAGACAGCCGTTGCCGCCGTCCCCAGCCTTCACCCGGATTGTGGCTTCATCGATGAACATGGGTCTTTGGTCGTTCGTCGTCGGTCATTGGTCGTTGGTCCGAAAACAAAAAAGCCCCGGCCCGAAGGCGAGGCTCTTCAAACCGTGTGGCGCGGGCGCCCTCGCCCGCGATGGCGAAGCTCTACTCCGCAGCGATGGGCTCAATCATGACGTACTTACCCAACTGACCCCGGTCCTTGAACACAATCTTACCGGTGATCTTGGCGAATAGCGTGTCGTCCTTGCCGCGGCCCACGTTCAGCCCTGGCTTCACTCGCGTCCCGCGCTGGCGCACAATAATCGTGCCGCCGGGGACCAGTTGTCCGCCAAATGCCTTGAAGCCTAACCGCTGCGCATTGGAGTCGCGCCCGTTTCGAGATGTGCCCTGCCCTTTTTTATGTGCCATGACGTAGTTTCCTAGTTTTAAGCTCTCAGCTCTCAGCTCTCAGCCGTCAGCTACTTCTTTTTCTTCGGAGCAGCCTTCTTCGCCACCGACTTCTTGGCCGCAGCCTTTTTCTTCGCCGGAGCCTTATGAGCCTTCGCTTCGGTTTTTACCTCTGCGACCGGCTCAGCCTTCTTAGGCTTGGCTACCTTCTTCGGAAGTACGGGAGCAGTAAATTTCTGCCCGTCGAATGCAATCTCAGTGATCCGCACCGCGGTGTATCCCTGACGATGCCCGCGCAGCTTCTTGTATTGCTTTTTGCGTTTGTAATGGAAGACCAGGATCTTTTTCTCGCGGCCCTGTTCGACCACGTCGCCGCTCACCAGCGCTCCCGGCTGCGGCTTGCCGATCTGACCGTCGCTGGCTGAAACCGCCAGCACATCGCTGAATTCCACGCGACCGTCGGTGCCGGTGCTCTGATTCTCGACGCGGATCACATCGCCGGGCGCGACCCGGTACTGCTTCCCACCTGTGCGGATGACCGCGTACATGCTTATGTCTCCTAAGCCCCGGCGCATCGGATGTGGGTGGGAACGAAAAATCCATCCCGTCGCACACCGGCGCGATCTACGGAACCTGATGATTTTCTATGCTTGCTGCTTTCCGCGTCGGCGCTCTCGGCAACGACAGCGGACGGCCCCAGAACGGAACCGCAAGTACAGGCAAACTCAACCATTCTAACGTGCGCGAAGGAAAAGCGTCAAACTCATCTTCCATTTTCTCCCGCGTCATTGACCGTTTGCCACAATGGCGATGCCGCATGTCGTGCCGACAGACAAAAGCTCAAGGACGGGTGACCGGGCGGCTATGCGGCTTTTCGTAGAGCTTCTCTTGCAGAGAAACGGAAGTCTCGCTTTTAGACATTGGAGTGCTCCGCGGGTGGGCAGCATCTGGATGCGCAGCACTTTGTATCTTGCACACCCTCCTTTTCAGGCAGGTTATCTTGCAAAACCACAAAGGCTTCCCATTCGTTACCGTCAGGGTCGCGAACCCACGTCTTGTCTTGTGTCGCAAAACAACAATCGGTCTGCATTTCGTCCCTGGTGAATAATCCCGCATCAGCCCACCTTTGTCGCATCGTAAGAACGTCGGCTGTTGACGAGAGTTGAATGCCCATGTGGGAAAGTGCTCCGGAATCTGTGAAGAGCGATTCATTCAGCGTGAAGTTCAACGGTGGGTTCTGCACATCGAACTTCGCGTATCCCGTTCGCACTTTGCCGGGGTCGATCGCGAACATCTTGCGATAAAAGGCGATGCTTCTTTCAACGCTGCGGACGTTGATTGCCAGGTGCATTTTCAGTGCGGTTACTCGTTTTGAAGTCACCGTGCCGCCTCCAAAGAACAAAATCATATTCGCATGTGCGAATACGTTACGATACCTGACTGGCAACACATTCGTCAAGCCGCATATATTGCGCTAGACTCCTAGCATGGAACAGAAGATTCCACTCGAACGGCTTTTCCGTGCGCTCGCTGATCCCACGCGGTTGAGGCTCATCAACATGGTGGCGAGGCAGGAAGTCTGCGTGTGTTACTTCGTCGAAGTGATTGGCGTGCCCCAGCCGAAGATTTCAAGGCATCTGGCGTACCTGAGGCGGGCAGGTATCTTGGCACCGAGGCGGGAAGGCAAGTGGATGCACTACAGGCTGATTGTTCCATCCGACCCGCACGTCGCTGCCATACTCGGCGCTACCGTGAATGCACTTCGCGAAGACAAGAGCCTACAGCGGGACCTCCAGCGTCTAAACAAGGCTTGCTGCGGGCCGAACAGTCTCGTCCAAGTTCTGGGTGCGCCTCTGCCATCGGCGTCGGCCTGAGAGCTCGCTGTCGTTCTGGGCGACTCAATCACTGAAATTGCATCTCATTTCTCGACACGAGGGCGCGCGTTCGCCGTCCCCGCTGGCGGGGAGTCTCAAGCCTCCCAGGAGTAGCCATTGCTGCGTGTATGTGGGAAACTGTTTGCATGGGAAACAAAGACGCACCAAAACGCGAAAAAAGAAAACCGCCCAAGAAGAAGTAGCTTGAGCATCGATATCACTATGCCTCCGCGTGTCGCCATCCCCGTTCCTCATTCAAGCGACCCGGAGTATGCCGAGCGATCGCTTCCTCAATACGAACGTGCGGTCGCGATGGCCGGAGGAGAGCCGGTTCGCATCCCGTTGGATCGGCCACCTGCGGAGGTGATGAAGCTGATCGAGCGTTGCGACGCCGTGTTATTGCCGGGCAGCAAAGCCGATGTCGATCCCGCAAAATATGATGCGCCTCGTGATCCGCAGACGGCTGCCGCCGACGCCAGCCGCGATACGGTTGACGAGCTTTTGATGCAGGACGCGTACAACATGCGCAAGCCTGTGCTGGGCATTTGTTATGGCCTGCAGATCTTGAACGTGTACCGCAGCGGCACCTTGATCCAGCACATCGAATCTCCGGTGAATCACGCCCCGGGACGAAAAGTCGCGGTGGCGCACAACGTAGAAGTCGTGCCGGGATCAAGGCTTGCAGCGATTGTTGCCCCCACGGTCGAAACTTCCGACGGCAGGAAGTTTGTGGTGCCGGTGAATTCCAGCCATCATCAGGCGGCAGACGTTGTTGGGGACGGTCTGCGCGCGGTGGCGCGGTCGCCGCAGGACGGAGTCATCGAAGCGCTCGAAGGCACATCACCGGATCATTTCGTGCTTGCGGTGCAATGGCATCCCGAGCGGTCGGTGGACGAGGACGAACCGTCGCGAGCAATCTTCCGGGCGCTGGTTGACGCCGCAAAGGGTCGCCACGGATCTACGCGGATTCACACGGATCGAACCTCAGAAATGGTTGGCTAGTTTTTCTTTTCCAGCAGGACTACAACGTTTGCAATAGCGGCGTTGTCAGTGCCCAAGCCTTCCGGTGTTTTGGCTTTTAGGCCAACGCAATCTGCGGGCACACCCAACAATTCGGCAACATGCGCACGAATTCCAGTAGCGTGCGGACCAATCTTGGGCGCAGCAAGAATCAGCGTAGAGTCTACATTGACGACGGCGTAACCAGCCGCTTGAACCCGCTTCAAAGCCTCGTGCAAGAAAACCGCGGAGTCGGCTCCCTTCCACTTAGCATCGGAAGGCGGAAACAGCGTCCCGATATCAGGCGCAGCGATGGCTCCGAGCAACGCATCGGTGACGGCGTGCAAAAGTACGTCACCGTCCGAGTGGCCGCCCAGGCCTTTCGCATGATCCAAAGTCACCCCGCCAATCTTAAGCGGAATGCCAGCTTGGAATTCGTGCGAATCCCAGCCAAAACCAATTCTCATGCCGAAACCTCGGCCACGGATTTCCACGGATTTTCACGGATCTTTTTTCTTTCGTTATCAAAAAGAAGTCTGCGAAACTGGGGCCGCGTTCCAAAGTTAAGTAACATACCGACTTCAATCTCCGTGGACTTCAAATAATGAAGCAACTGAGCCTCGTGAGCAGGATCCAACGATCGAGCGCTCTTGAGTTCGAGTAAAACACTGTTTTCGACCATGACATCCGCTCGAAACTCACCGACTTTGTGGCCGCGAAACCAGACTGGCAAAAGTATCTGCCGATCCACGGCAAGTCCTGCTTCGTGGAGGGCGATTACGAGCGATTCCTCGTACACACATTCGAGAAATCCATAGCCCAGTTCGTTATAAACATCGTAAAAGACGCCAATGATTTTCTCGGTCAGATCCGCATGTTTAAGTACGACGCCACTCATAATACGAAGTGTACCGCTCAAACGGTTCTGATCCGTGGAGATCCGTGAGAATCCGTGGCCGCCTTTACCGTTTCAGGAAGAACTCAGCAAGCTCCATATCTGCCGGAGTCGTGATCTTTATATTCTTCGCGGACCCCATCACCACCGCTACGGCATGGCCCGAGCGTTCGACCAGCGAAGCTTCGTCCGTGCCTACGAATCCATCGGCCGCAGCCTCGTCGAACGCTTTCTTGATCACATCATAGCGAAAGCCTTGCGGAGTTTGCGCCATGACGACGCGCTCCCGCGGAATCGTCGCGGTGACCAAGGCGCCATCGGATGTGCGCTCGACCTGCTTCACAGTGTCGACCGCAGGCACGCCGGCGATGGCCGCGCCGTGTTTCTGGGCAGCCCGGATCACGTCGCGAATAATCTCCTCGGTCACAAACGGACGCACGGCATCGTGAACTAGTACCACGTCGTCATCGCTGGCCGAGACCGAACGTATTGCGTTCGCAACAGAATGCTGGCGATGCTCTCCGCCTTCGACCAGATGAATCTTCATCTCTGGAATGTCCGTGAAATCTTTTTCCAGGCGGGCTCGGAAGCCCTCGATCTCATTCCCGCGCAGCGCAACGTAAATCTCCGACACTTCCGGACTAGCCACAAATTTTCGCAGCGTATGAATGAGGATAGGCACGCCACCAAGCTCAGAGAACTGCTTGGTCGCTGCGGGCTTCTTGCTTTTGCCGCGGGAATCCGAGACCATACGCGTCCCCAAACCTGCAGCCGGAACGATCACAACTACCTTCATAGCGGGTTGCAAGTATACGAGGGGGAGGGCTGCAGTTCAAATCGGATCGCCGAATGTCGACTCTTCCCAGTACGGTATTCACCCTATCCACATTTTGCTCAATGTTGGGAACTCTCTTTCCCACCGACTCCATGCTGCGCAGACCACGGGAAGCTAAGTTGCAGCGTTTCAGCATATTACATGGAACCACGAAAGTGAACACGATGGCAGCCAATTTGCACTGACCTAAGGAGCCTCTACGGGTTGGGCAGTGCTTTTACCGGGTTAAGGAGTTCGATTTGAACAAGCGGCCTTCATGGTTCACGCTGATCACATTCAGTGCCACTCCAGCGCTTGCAGTTGCTTTATGTTCGGCCGTTCTTTTCACGAGCGTCGCTGTCGCGTTCTCACCGGCCGATGGCGGAACGCCAGCGGCAACTCAAGCATCGACCAATGCGAGAAGAGTTTTTACCGGCCTGGTCACTGATGATCATTGCGGGGCAAGGCATGACATGGATTCCGGCAAGAGCACCATGGAATGTACTCAGATGTGTGTACGAAACGGCTCCAAATACGTTCTCGTTGAGGGAGACAAAAAGTATAACCTGGCAGGAAGCGAAAGCGGCCTCGATGGCATGGCAGGTCAGCGCGTGAAAGTTGTCGGCAGCCTCAATGGAAATACCATCAAGGTGGGATCGATAAGTCCGGATCGGTAATCGCTGACTGCGGATTCGTCAGATCTTTCCGCCCCGCCTGAGTTTCTCTAGGCTAAGTCGATCCCCTTATCTATCGGCCGTTCCACCACAACTGGCGCGGGTTTCTTCGGCTCTCCATTCGGAATCGTAGTCGCTGTCGTCAATACAACCGCCGGGCGCGACTCGGTGCGGGCCATGGCGCGCTCGTCCCACTTCCCGAAAATCATCTTTCCCGCGGTCGTTTGTAATACCGATGTAACCGAAATGTCGATGGTCTTGCCAATCATTTTTCTAGCATTGTCCACGACGACCATGGTGCCATCGTCCAGATAAGCGACGCCCTGATTGTATTCTTTACCTTCCTTGAGGATGAACACCTTCATGATCTCGCCCGGCAGCACAATCGGCTTCAGCGAGTTTGCCAGTTCATTGATATTGAGCACGGCGACGCCCTGCAATTGCGCCACCTTATTAAGGTTGAAATCGTTGGTGATAATTTTGCCCTCGTAAAGCTTGGCCAGCTCAATCAATTTCAAATCGACTTCGCGGACCGCGGGAAAATCATCTTCCACAATTTGTATCTGCACCGAGGCCATCTTCTGCAGACGTTGCAGGATGTCGAGGCCACGTCGTCCCCGATTGCGCTTGAGCGAGTCGGCGGAGTCGGCTACCAACTGCAACTCGCGCAGCACAAATTGAGGAGCCACTATCACCCCGTCGAGAAAACCTGTTTCGGCGATGTCGGCGATGCGTCCGTCAATGATGACGCTGGTATCCAGAATTTTGTAGCTTTTCCTGGATTGCTTCTCGCCGCCGAAAACTCCACCCAGCGCCGCCAGATTCAGCAGATCGCCCTTGTTGGCGCCGACGATCAAGCCAACATACGCCATCAAGAACATCACCATGATCTGCAGGAAGCTCTGGGTGTGCCCGGCAGGAATGCTGTTGCGGATGACCAGGGCGAACAGGTAAGCGCCGAAAATTCCGAGCACGCTGCCGATCGCGGCCCCGATGAGACGCTTCAGGCTGACCAGACGAAGCCGCCACTCAAAGATGACAATGGCGGCGCCGAGCACCCCTCCGACTACAGCATCGAGGTTTGCGGGCAGATCGAAAGGCTGAAGTTTGTAACAAGTAAGCGCAACAAAAAGAATAAATAAAAGACGAACAGCTATTAAGTCCACTGATGGACCTCCCCGGAACCCACCGGCTAATCGTTCAAGTGAAGTTCCGCACCGGGCGCCCAACCGCTGAATCTATTGCGACCGGTGATCTTTATCGCGGAGCCTATGAATGAGACAGCTAAGAAACCGGCCCACGCTCCGTCTAGAAATCAGACAGAGTCTTCCTCCAAATATTCCAGTGGAAGTATATACCTGCTGCAGAGCACACGGGATTACGCAAGTCACAAAGCAAAGTAATGAACTGCTGGGCATGAAATTAACCCTCCGCCGCTGCTGATAGACTCTTGCGTATGAAGGCTATTGTCATCAGTCGGTTAGGTGGACCTGAGAATCTGGAGATACGAGAAATGCCTGATCCAGTTCCCGGCGCTGGACAAGAGTTGGTCCGGGTGCAGGCTGGCGGACTGAATTTCGCCGACTTCATGACAGCCCAAGGTGGATACCCAGGAACGCCGAAGCCTCCGCTGGTCGCAGGCCGCGAGTTTTGCGGCACGCGGGAAAGTGACGGCCAGCGGGTGATGGGCTACGCGCAGTGGGCAGCATTCGCTGAGCGCATCGCTGCCCGCCCTGAGCTCCTGTGGCCAGTACCTGAAACTTGGAGCGCTGAGGAAGGAGCAGCTTTCCCGGTGAATTACTTCACGGCGTATTTTGCATATTGGAAGGCGAGGTTGACCGGCGGTGCAGCATCAGGCGCTGTTCCGCGAGTACTGATTCACGCGGTGGCCGGAGGCGTAGGCACCGCCGCAGTGCAAATCGGAAAGCTGATCGGCGTCGAAATGTACGGAACATCTTCGTCCGACGAAAAGCTTGCGCGCGTAAAAGCGCTCGGATTGCAACACGGCATCAACTACAAGCAGAGCGATTACGAAGACGCGATCAAAGATCTCACTCACGGCGAAGGCGTGGACGCGGTATTCGAGATGTTAGGCGGCGAACACACCAACAAGAGCGTGCGCTGCCTGCGGGACTTCGGACGCGTGATCGTCTACGGCAGCGCGACCGGACAAAAATCCGAGCTCGATACGCGACTGCTCTACGCTAAAGGCACAAGCGTCCACGGATTGTGGTTGACCTACCTGTCCGCGAAGCAGGAGTTGATGCGCGATGCATGGAAACAACTTTCAGCCTGGATTTCGCAAGGCCACTTACATCCCGTCATCGGTCATGTGCTGCCGATGGATCGTGCTGCCGAAGCATACCGATTGTTGTCGGAAGGTAAAAACTTCGGGAAAATAGTTTTGCAGATCTCGTAGTCGAAGCAACTGCAGTCAAAGAATCGAAGACTAAGTCCGCAGAGATCGCTCGCGTATCCCTGCACAATCCATCCAACACATTTCTCGCTTCACACTTGCAATTCACCGAAGATTGTCCGTTCACCATTCCAGAAGCGAACCACGCCACTGCAGCTAATGTCGTAAACATTGTGTGAAATGTTGTGAACATTCGTAAAAACAAAATGTCAGTTTGTAGACAAAACAAATCAGGAGTGTGACTTGGCGCAATTGCTAACGACGCGGGTCATGGAACGTCCAAGTGGTAGTTGCAGCGAAAGGGAACTTCGCGGCATCCAAGAACGTACATAGAACTGATAAGCGAGAAAGCCCGGGTAAGAAGTCAGTCGACCCGGCTTTTGGAAAACAATTTCAGGGGTTAAGGGACTGGCTCATTCTCGGTTTGGCGGCCCAGGTGAGCGCAATCCCTGCAGCAGAGAGCTCGCGGTCTTGCGGCCACGCGCTTTCTCCTTAACCCCGCGGCAGCATTGTAAGTCTTTCGCGGCAAAACGCAAGTTTTTCGTGGAAGCTCAAATCCAGGCCGCCCCAGAAAACGATTCCCGACGCTTTTCGGGAAAGAAAAAGGAGTCTCATGAAATTCGCAAATATTTCCAAGGGCTTGCTGCTGGGTTTGGCTGTGCTACTGGCGACAAGCGCATTCGCGGCTGCAAACCAAGGTTCCATGCAGCTTCAGGATCCGGTCACTGTAAGTGGCAAACAATTGCACGCGGGGGATTACTCGGTGAAGTGGGATGGCGCCGGTCCCAATGTTGAGCTGAGCATCCTGAAGGGAAACAAAGTTGTCGCTACAACCCCGGCTCGACTGATTGATCTAAACGAAAAATCAAACCACGACGCCGCCGTCGTGCAGAATAACGGCGATGGCAGCAAGTCCCTGGCTGAAATTCATTTCAGCGGCAAGAAGTACGCGTTGGCCATTGGCAGTGATTCCGCCAGCATGGACGGAAGTGGCAGCAGTAAGTAAAAACGCTGGTGTTGTAAAAGAAAAAGGGGAGCGGTAAGCTCCCTTTTTTTTCTGTATTGTTTTTTGCGCAGACTAGTTCTTTGCCAGCGCAGCTTTTAAGTTCACGTCGGAGTCGGCGAACACCGCGATGTCTTTGGTCCACGCCTTGTATCCATCCTGCGAGACTTTCACCGTGTGTTTGCCAGGAGAAAGTTTGAGCGTGGCTGGAGCGTTGCCCACGAAGTTATCGTCTACATAAACGTCAGCTCCATCGGGCGTGGAACTCACCGTGATTGAACCTTTCC
>Ga0209655_10001019_pt1 | contig 10459 bp, 4 predicted proteins | sample BogFormECP03_OM2_FD_188236 | JGI IMG/M metagenome (GOLD analysis project Ga0209655, IMG submission 188236) | Bog forest soil microbial communities from Calvert Island, British Columbia, Canada - ECP03_OM2 (SPAdes) (version 2) | ecosystem: Environmental > Aquatic > Freshwater > Wetlands > Bog ...
TATATACCTATTGCTACACTCACCGATGTTACTACTATACATTTGAAATATATGATAAATACGGTTTACTGGCCTGTTTGATGTTGTAAAGGTTGTTGATAGCTTGGTGTGTGCTATGCAGGTGGCTAATGTAGTGTACGACGGGAACGTACTTGTCCATCTTCTAACTTGAACACTCTTTTGACTGTCTGCGTCATATTGCAAATATGCTATTTCCCCCTCTTCGGCTCTTTTGTTTACATTATTTACGATATACCTAATGGTTTGGCTTATTTGGTATAGCTCTATGATATAATGAATTAGCAGCACGTTTCGTCTTTATATCACTGGTAGATATGGGCTGACTCATCAGTATTATACTGCCCAGATATAATAGACACCCCTATTGTCATAAGGTGCCGTAGAATTGATTTTAATATAACTGGGTCATTAAGCCCTTAAATACCCTAGAACAATTCTCGAATGTTTTATTAGTATTTTTAGAATAAAAATTGTTTATGTGCTTTGTAATTTGTTCCATTGTAAATGCCTTATTGCCTAGTTTTAGTTCGATACAATCAGCATTAAACATTACAAGACAAGTCATTAGCCGTGCAATCTCGTCCCTATTTTTATGAGACTTCTCTTGTTTCCACATTAGGGTTAGATTTCGCATTAATTGGTTGAACGGATCATTCTCTATGTTTAGTTGGGCTTCCTCGGTCTGCCATAGTGTAGTAGGTATTTCGTTATATACTGTAATTAGACCTTTTTGGAATGCTTCTTGAATATTATTCGTTTTACTTGTGTTTGTGTGATGAGTGTTTATTAAGGTAGAAGGATTGTTGATTAACGCTTGAACGTTATTATTATTAATGTTACTGGTAGAACTGGTAGTAGTGGTTTTGGCTGTTTTGGCACTTGTAGCTGTTGTATCTGTTGTAGCTGCCTTCGTATGTGTTTTGTCATTGTCTATGGAACTGTCTTTAACAGGTTTAATATCTTCCAGACCGTGTTGAGATCGATAAATTTTGATGCTATTGAGGTTGATCTTTAATTGGTTTAATGAAGCAATAATAGCACTTCTATTCGTACACGTTTTATACAGGTCGTCTAAATCAGGTTTTCCTGTTATAAAATTCACATGAGAAAGACATTCTTCGTTAATTTGATCTATTGCATTAGCTAAATGTGCCAATCTGTATCGACGTATATGATCAGAGTGTTTCATACTACTTTCTTCAAGAAAGACTATGAATTGATTTATGAATTGTTTTTTATCTTCTATTTGTTCTTTAGTGGTACACCAGTAGTTTATGGGCATTTTTTCGAGTAATATTTTTATGCACTTCTCATAACTCACTATGTGATTATTTACATCTGAACCTCGATAAACTACATCATAATAAGCTGTTGTGATCTTTTGAAGCTGATCCGTTATCTCCTTTTCGGTAGGGCGTATAAATATCGACGATTCGTCAACCTTATTCTTCATGGTTGTATCATTTTTATTGATTATAGTGGCCTTATAGTTGTCCATAAGTTTTTCAATTAAAGCAGGTATTTTAGGGTCGTTGTAACAATAATTTTTGGTGTGATCTATACATTGTTTCGTTGATAATGTCGGATCTTTAATCTTATGTAAAATCATAATCTCATTGAATACTCTCAAAGTTGATTGGAAATGTTTTATAATTTCTTTATCTTTGTTAGCTTTTACGAGATCTTTTTTAATTAATATCTCAAGAAGATTGATCAAGTGAGTTATGTCATTTTGAGGATTGGATTCGTCTTTTCTAGACTTACACCACGAATCTTGTGGCATTAGTAGATATACTGTGTTTATAGCATGTATATTTCTTGGGATATTGAGGTCACTTTGTGACAGTTTATTTAGGGTATTAATATAAGTATCAATATACGGTGCAGTGGTAGTAAGAGTGAAATTGGTCTGGTGAAGCGTAAGGGTATCAGTAATTACATCGAAGTGCGAGTATAGGCTAATATCTGTACCTATAGGTATAATATTTTTCATATGTTTTGGCAGGATTGTTTGGGACTTATCCAAAAACTCAGTCTGGTCGTTAATTATTTTCAAACTATAGTTAATCATATCTTGGCTGAAACAAGAATTAAGAGTGTTTTTTATGTTTGTTTCTAGAGATAATTTAGAATTCCATGTCTTAATGAGCTCGTTGTTAAACAGGGATAAGATCATATATAATTGTATATTTTTTTGTTTTGTAAGTAAATCACTGCTTGTTTCACTTTGGTTTTCAAAATGTTTTATCAATTTCCCAATAGCGGTTTGTTCCTCTTCGAATTGTTTTAAAGAAGTACACCATAGTGTTTTCGGTAGTATATCAATTAATTTAGATAACATCTTACGATATTTGTCTATCTGTTTCTCCTTAGGCATATAAATATCGAAGAGAGGGATGTTACTGGTTAAAGACTCAATATAAGTCTCTATAGAATTAATATTGGCAGGAGGATTAACATTGTTTTCCATGGTAGCTGGAAGAATTGTGTTATAGTTGTTGATAACAATTATGTTATTATTTATTTCTCTTATTCCAGCGTTAACATAGTTTACCTGAATACATGTTTCATAAGTTTCTTTTGCTATTTTGTTCAAATTCACAGTCGAATCCTTTTGATTGGACAAATGCTTAATGAATTCTTGATTAAATAGATTCAAAAGGGTAGCCAAATGCACTTGCTTATACTGAGTGATTTCATTTTTTTCGTGCAAACTTTGCTTTTCAATATGGTCTATTAATTGATTAATTGAGAGTGACAAATCCTTCAAATCTTCTTGAGATTTACACCACATATCTACGGGTATTTTGTTATATATTTGTTTAAGGCATAGACGAGTATCCTTAAGAGTCGTATCGTTATCGTTATCCTTATGGACGAGAGGATAATATGCTTTCTTAAGTTTTTGGGCTAGTGCCTTGATTTTACTAGAATCCGTATCAGTCATAATAGGAGGGTTAACATTGTTCTTTATTGTTGTGTCACTTTCATCAATAGTAGTGGAATTGTATTTGGTTATATGGTCATTAAATAAATTGTTTATTTCCTTATTGCAATTAGAAATGTCTTTAGCTTTACCTATACAGTCGGTAAGAGACAATGTGGGATTTTTGAGCCATTCTGAAAGCATGATCTCCTTGGCGATTCTCAGAGATGTTTGCATCTGTTGCAATTCGGAGGTCTTTTCGCCTAGTTTTTGTGATTTAATCATTGTCTCCATAATATGTAGGATTATATTCATACCGTGTTTAGTGTCTCTCGTGTCTCTATTATGTTTACACCAGATATCTGTTGGTAGTATGTCATATATGATATTCAGACTATGTATATTTGGTGATGTATTTGGATCATATTTTGTTCTTAAACTCATTCCTTCAATATAGGTTTTTATAACAATTTCTATACCCTTAGTGTAATTAGTAATGTCGTTGATATTAGGATTAGGAATGGGAAGGATATCAGGTATCGTAATTTTAGTGTTAAAGATTGTATTTTCTGGCTGAGTTAATGGGTGCTTATAAGTTTTCTTTATCTCGTCTGTAATTAAAGTCAAAATATCGGAAGCACTATCTTCTTTACTACAAAGCTTAAGAGTATTTTTTACGTTTATTTCTAAAGATAAGTTGGAATCCCAATGCTCGATCATTTGGGTATTAAATACGTTTATTATTGTATGTAAATATATTGCTTGGTATTGGACACGAGGCTGAGCGGATGTCGTACAGAGGGGATTAAGATGGCTCAGTAATGATCGGATAGTGTTTTCTTTATTGTCCAATTGTTTAAGAGAAGTAGTCCATGTATTTTGTGGTATTACATTGGTTATTGTCTCGAGTATCCTCTGATATTCCTCTATTTGTTTGTCTTTAGGTGTATTAATATTGACGAGAGGGACTATGTCAGTGGTAATTTGATTGAGTACATCTTTAAATTGAAGATCGCTGATCCTGATAGAAGGATTAGGCTTGTTCTTCATCCTACTATTGCTTCGTTCGTAATCGAGTAAACGTCTCTCAATTGTTCTCATGGTCCTGGGTTCATTTTCACACTTTTCTATGGCTTTATCCGTCATTACATCCAATGGACTTTTTGGATTATTCGTATATTGTACAATCATAGCCTCATTGAAGGTTTTCAATGAGGTGTGAAAATGTTGAATTGTCGCTTTATCCTTGTCTGAAAGCTCGGTCTTCATTAAATTTTCAAGGTGATTGAGTATCTTAGTCATGGGTTTTGAATTGTCCAACATCTCGTCTATATATTTAGCCCACAAATTGGGGGGTATTATTTTATAGACTACGTTTAAACCATGCATATAATTTGCGCTTTTGGGATTAGATTGGGTTGTTATATCTAACTGGGATTTATAATGGGTAATAACCAGAGAAATATCCTGAATTATCTCATTTACATCGTAAGGTAAAAGATAGTCCTGTTTAGGTTTAATATTGGTAGGAGGATTAATAGTAGGATTATTCTCTATGGTAAGATCAATGGTAGTATTATTCTCGATAATAGGAGTATTCTCTATAGTAATAGTAGTATTGTTCTCGATGGGAGGATTGATAGGAGGATTATTCTCTATGGGAGTATTGGTCTCTATAGGATTATTAATAGGAGGATTAGTCTCCATAGCAGTACTAGTAGGAGTAGTCTCGATAATAGGATTAGTCTCCATAGCAGTACTAGTAGGAGTATTCTCGATAATAGGATTAGTCTCCATAGCAGTACTAGTAGGAGTATTCTCGATAGTAGGGTTGTTCTCTATAATGGTATTATTCTCGATAGGAGGATTATTCTCCATAGTAGTACTCGTGGTATTGTTCTCGATGGTAGGATTGATAGGAGGATTGGTCTCTATAGGAGGGTTGGTCTCGATAATAGTATTATTCTCTATAGCAGTACTAGTAGTATTCGTCTCTATAGTAGGAGTATTCTCGATAATAGTATTATTCTCTATAATAGGGTTGGTCTCGATAATGGGATTGTTCTCGATACTACTGGTGGGATTGTTCTCGATAATAGGAGTATTCTCTATAATAGGATTATTCTCTATGGTAGGAGTATTCTCCATAGTAATAGGAGTATTGTTCTCCATAGTAGTAGCAGTACTAGTAGTATTATTCTCTATAGTAGGATTAATAGAAGGATTATTCTCGATAGTAGTAGTATTCTCTATAGTAGGATTAATAGGAGTGTTATTCTCGATAATAGTAGTATTCTCCATAGTAGTACCAGTACTCGTAGTATTAGTCTCGACAATAGGGTTGGTCTCTATAGGAGTATTAATAGTAGGATTGTTCTCGATAATAGGAGTATTCTCTATAGTAGGATTAATAGGAAGAGTATTCTCCATAGTAGTAGCAGTACTCGTAGTAGTACTACTAATATAATCGTCTACTGTAATAGGAGGTGTCTCGGAAGAACGAATAAGGTCGTCTGAGAAGTCTAAAGCGTTTAACCTATGTTCGTTGGTAAAATGAAAGTTTTCTTCGATTTGCTTTTGTATAATGTTAATAGATTTTAAATCAAAATAAGAGTTAAAAGTACTTTGGACAATTGTTTGTAAATCGATATTAGAATTGGATTTCTTACTAAATTGGATGATGAATTCGTAATTAAATAGATTTAAAAGGGTAACCAAATGCACTTGCTTATACTGAGTACGCACATCTTGTTGTTCTGAACTTTGCGCTTTAATATACTCTATTAGAACATTCATGGGGTGTGCGTTATTGTCCAAATCTTCTTGAGATTTACACCACATATCTACAGGTATTTTCCTTGCTACTTCTACTAAGCAAGCACGAGAACTTATTAGCATTTCTAGGCTATCGTCGCTATTATGGACGAGAGGAAGATATGATTTCATAAGAATGTTGGCCATAGCTATGGTCTTATTACCCTTAACTGTTATGTGAGGATAAATCCTATATGAATCCAATTCTTTATGGTCAGCGATTATCGTCGCCACTTCCTGTTTTATAATACTCAACACACTTAATGTATTCTTGTTGTTATTACAAGCTATACAAGCCCTCTCGTAATCTTCTTCCTTAATGTCATAACGTTGGTTCTCAACAAGCACGTGCTGCTTAACAAGTTGTTTATTATATTCTCCGAAGATTTCTGCTAAAAAGATATACTTATACCGTGATGTAGCATTACTTTCCTCTAGACCTTCCCTGATAAGATGGTTTATTAAAATATTGATATGTTCTGACAAATTATTCACCTGCCTTGGGAAATTAGACCATATACTTTTGGGCAATATCTTAGGAATTTCTAGTATTACTTCATGATAATTCTTTATCTTTTCCTCCGTAATGCTTCCCGCATAGATTTTAGGGAAAAGCTCATTTTTTATGAAGTTAGAAGAAACTAAAGCGGAATTTTTATGATAAAAGTCTAAGATTGTGAGTGTCGATCCAATAATAGGATCAATTGGGCTAGTACGAATGGCTGCTGTTATGGACATACTGGCCATACCTCTAATAATGTCGTGTAAACTAGATTTATCTTGCTGAGCATTATAACTTATAGGCACGTGATAGTATGATTCCCGGGTTGTTTTGTTCGATATGAGAAAGATAGTTTTTTCTTTACCCGTAAAAGGTTCGGTAGTATAAATAGCATGCACCTCTATATTATTTTTTTCTTTTTTGAGGTCTTTAAAAGGTATAATAAACGAAGTGTTTGTTGGATTGTCTTTAACTATAATAAACGAAGTGTTTGTTAGATTGTCTTTAACTACAATTTTCTCGTCTTTTCCTGTATTAAGAAAGGTAAAAGTCATTGGTTTGAAATTGGGCGTATCATGTTTTTGTTGTATTGCTGAAATCTTGCTTTTTTCCTCAGCTATTAGCCTCTGCATTGCGGGATCCTCAACTATTAGCCTCTGCATTGCGCGATAGTGTTCGAGTGAATTATTAGCCTGGTTATTAACCATATCAGGTTCGACACAGTATAACATGCCACTACGGACTACGAGAAATACTGTGATACCTATTAGCGCTTGAAAAACTGGACTGAAATAGACGTCCCAAATTGTTATGTCTTTTGATTTACTCTTGAAATATAAACAAAGATAAACTAAGTTGGTAAAGAATGACAAAGTAATAATACATAGGGATATTACTCCTAAATTACTTATAAGGAAATCAATGATTAGTAAAGGTTCATTAAAAGATAAGCTGTAAAAAGTTTGTATTATATAAGTCTTAAAATAAGAAAAGAGAAACAGCACGATAATTCCAATGAATAGACCAACTAGACAAAGGAAAAAGAATAAAACACCAAAGACAAAGCATATGACTATCCTTACATGATATTGAATATCTGTATAAACAAATCGCACTAACTGACCTAGCTTTCTTACAAAGCTAAACGTGAGAAGAAATTTAAATAAATGAACTAGTTGGTAAATAAGTATAAAGAGAAGGATAATACCAGAGCAACACATTACAAGTACTATATATTCTTCCGGAATTGGAAGAACAATAGGACATGCAAGGACATAAGTATTAACACTACGTTTAAAAGAAAGGAAAAGAACAAGAAAAAGAGCGAGAAAAAGGATAAATAAACTGAGAAACATAAGCATTGGATGACTAACAAAAAGATAGGAACCAAAAAGATGTATATCAAAAAATGGAGTAAATAGTAATAAAGATGTCGTAGAAGTAATGTTTATTTGTAGAAATATTTTTAATAGAAGATAACTAAGTATTATTATAAGCAATAAAAGTAAATTCCATCGTTGTAATACGGAAATGATTCTTAAATTAACCAACAAGATAATAAAGAGAAAAAGAACACACAAAGCACCAACATAAACCAAAAGATAGGAAAAACTGAGAAAGGGCACTTCCGTGTGAAAGAGTATCAATGTAAAATTTACAAACAATAGAACTAATGCTATTAGGGCATGAATAGCATTTACCGAGAAACAAATAAATAATAATAATGATAATGTTAAGAATACTATCATGATTTTTTTTTGTTAACTCCCGCTTTTGCGGTATACACTCCCTTTATTAGGGCAGATTTTAGAAGGCTCGTTATTAGGTCATATCTTAGAAAGCTCATTAGGTCATATTTTCTAACGCTTGTTTTAAGGCCTTGTAAGTATGTAGACATTTTTATGAAGTTGAATATTATCATCTTTTTTGTATAACAAGCTCAGTTCTCGTATATGCAGTGTTCATTTGGTTTTACATACATAGTATGATAAAAGAGTTTCGACATTTATGATATAAAATATCACAGGCGCGTCTCATCAGTTATAGCTCGCCAGGCTATAATACCACTGTTGCTTCTACATAAATGTTTACTGTTCACGTAACTCCCACGATAGCACACAAGGACATAAACTGCAATTTTTTCCCTCTTTATTCTGTACACAAGAATATTAAGATTATTGACTCCAATCTGAGAATTATAGATAGATTAACCTGTTTAGCATGATATCTACGGAGGAGCAAAGCTACATTTTTTTTTCTCTTTTATCTTTAACTGCATATATTGTTATGTCTACTTATCGCCATAGAGCAAGTTTATTACCAAAAATGTGATTATTTACACCATTTTGTGCCAGATTAAACTTTATCCATATTTTTAGCATTATTATCCACTTCACGAACAATAACGACAATATTTTCTTCTATTTTTTGGGCTTTTGTAGCACTTTTCTCTGTTTCATTGGGCTTCATATCTATATTCTCACCCTTTTTACTAGCTATACTCAATAAGGGTATGCGCATATTGTGGTTTATCATCATGCTTTATAATATTAATATTACGATATAATGAAGAATAAGAATGAGATACCTATATTAACTAGAGTATTCCTTATATAGGAAGAGACAAGGCAATCTTTTTAAAAAGTGTTTTTCGATGTTTATCATACTGGTTTTTACAGTTGTTTTCATAGGCTCTTTTAAGTCTGTCAATAAACTCTTTTTGATATGGGTTATCCATCTGTTTTTTAAGTTCCTCTTCACTCTTTTTGTGAACACTAGGAGCATTTTCGACATTGTTCATATTTTACTTCCCTTTCTTATCTTTATTTTTATTTGCCTTTTGATAAAATGACATAGCGATAGGACTTCTTGGATTGTTTAAAATAAATGATAAAAACCTAGCATCAACCTTATCCAAAATCATCGTACTCAAACTACCAATAACCATAATTACAGATATATTATATACGTCCGGTAACCCTTTTACAAAATAGTTATACAGTGTAATGCCCCACAAGCAGTATACGCTTAATATAAACAAAGGCAAGAGTACCTTGGCATACCGATTAGCACGCAGAAACCCACGTATAAACAGAACGAAGTACATTAACGTTGCGATATGGTTAACATACTTACCGTTATATTCCCTGAATGATGTCGAGTACAATAGCCCCACAATAAGGGCAACGCAAAAAATACCTATAGTTTCCATGATAAACAACTGCAAAGCAAGACCAAGTTCAGACAAGTCCCCAAAAAGAAGTATAACATATATAATTCTTGCACGTATGTCGACGTTTCTAAACATCGGTTCATATGTCTTATATAGCTCATATGCCTCATATAAGGACGTCATGTATAGCAATAATACTAGTATTATTATTATTGTTATTATCAATTTATTTTTTAGCCCCATTTTTATTATTGCTTGATGGCCATTGTGGTTCTTGTGGTTTGTTTTTTTCTGTCCCTAACCAAGATTTATTCCACGCTGCTTTATCTCTTGTATATTGCTCATACCTCATCTTGTGTGCGTCAAATGCACGATTTTTATCACCTTCCCTAGCGTGATGCCTACGATGTAATATACCGTCAACAATAAAACCAGTAATAGTAATGGCAGTCCCACCTATTGCTATTGCTCCTATAGGACGAAGATGTGTTTTACCTAGATTTAGTACGCCTAGACCAAAATCAGTTACTGGCCCTGCAAGGAGTAGATTATGTGGATAAGGACAATCTTTTGTGAAAATAGGTTTCATAAGTTTAGTAACCCAATGATTTTTGTCATTTTTTATTTTATCGATCACCCAGATCCCTATAGTCTCATATGCCATCATATTACATCCCAGCCATGTTGAAGCTCCAATACAACCTTTAATAAACCACTCAGCCTCAGTAAAAAAAACAGCTACGTTTGCTCCTATTAGCAAAAGGGCAATGGTACAACATACAAAAATAACCACAGGCGACCTAAGATCTCCAAAAAGATCTCTTATACGAAGCACATAGGTCAAATATAATGAACCGAGCCAGCGGATTGCTCGGAATGTAAGTAGATATGCTCGGAATTTAACTAATGTTTCTATAGAATTCGAAGGCACAAGTGAATTATTTACAAGTTTATCTTTATCTATGTTATTTAGATTAATTGCTATTTTCTTCTTTTTCGCTGCATTTTCTACGTTATTAGAAAT
>Ga0209655_10001020_pt1 | contig 10456 bp, 16 predicted proteins | sample BogFormECP03_OM2_FD_188236 | JGI IMG/M metagenome (GOLD analysis project Ga0209655, IMG submission 188236) | Bog forest soil microbial communities from Calvert Island, British Columbia, Canada - ECP03_OM2 (SPAdes) (version 2) | ecosystem: Environmental > Aquatic > Freshwater > Wetlands > Bog ...
CGCGTTGCGCTTGAATCAACGTCCCAGAAAGACTTTAGGATTCCAGACTCCTGCGAGCAGACTTCAAGCAAGTGTTGCGTCGAACGTCTGAGCTGGCAGGGATAATCAGTTAGGCTGCGCTGCGAGCTTTCCGGTGGTCGATGATGTAACTTCAGAAAGGTCAGAATGCCGTCTAAAACGGATTGTACTTCTGATGCCGTTATGTCCAGGTCTGCAAACTTGCTCGGAGCCGTGCCTAGATGAAGGTAATGATCAGTGGTCAAGTGGGTCAGGAGCCTGGCCGCGGGGCAAGGAAAGTTCAAATGCCGAAGCCCCCGAAAGAGAGGCCAAGCAGCGTGAATATCAGCCAAACGACAAATGCACAACACATTCCGCCGCGAAAGGCCAATCGCAGTTTCCCCATCGCCTTTGCCTCGTGCGCCATCTTCTGGAATGCGACAACACTGCTTAACCCGAGCATTGCCAAAGAGATACTGAAGAGCCAAAGGAGCAACGCCCCGAGTGTTGCAAGTTGTGGGTGGAGCCCATTCATCAAATTGGCAAACGCTGGCAGAATCCCACTAAACACTTAGGAAGAAAGCCAGGTGGCGCCCCGACCGCGACAACATAGCGGCGACTGGGAGCAGGGCGATCAAAGCCGTTGCCGCGCCCAGACCAAGCGCAAATGCCAGTGAACTCTTCTCCCTGCGGAACAAAAGATAGAGCAGTGCAAGGCTGAGCGACCCCCAGCGACCAAAAGAGATTAGGGCTGCCAGCCCATTCTTTTCAGCCGCAGCCTCAGCTACAAATCCTACGCCCAAGGCGATCGTGCAAATCACGGCAGAGCACCGGGCCGCCCATAGCCAGCCCGTGCTAACCAGGCCGATTGGCTCGCTCTCGGCGGGGAGTACGCTGCCGATCATAGGTTCCTCCCATTTGAATAAGGGTGACAATCGAACCGCGCAGACGCGAACTTAGAGAGAGGTACTTTTTCGAGGGTCGCTTGTTCAGTGGTTTGTTGTACGAGGAAGTCTTTGGCTTGCTTGGTATTCATTCTGAAACCGGATCATAGCTCGGGCCGAGCCATCCCAATTACTTGTCCGAAATTCTTCAATTGCTGCTGACTCCTGATTAGCACGCCTTTACAACCCTGACAGCCACATCGTGTCCACGAGCCTTCTCTTGACAACGCGATTGACCTGAGTAAAAGTCGCAGTCGCTCAGGATGAGTACACTAAGCCCTTCGCGCCCCCTTCTGCATTCCAACATAACGACCGCAGCATAGACAAAAACCCGAAGGCTACTCAAAGAGACGACACTGTGACCGAACCAGCGCCACCCATCAAGGCAACGAGCAGGCCCACTCTAATAGAGAGGGAGATCGTTTAGATTGTTGCGGTAGCTTGACTGAACGCGCGACACGGCTTCACGTTTGATTGCAGATTTCGAGGAGCGAATTCATCGCCCACCCAACTCGATGGTAATGAAGGCAAATAAATCATAAAACTCGGGAGGCAACTATGAGCACGAACGCAGTCCGTGGTATCAACCCCACCGCTGCGACGGGCGACATGAAGTTTGAGATCGTCGTCATCCCCGTTTCGGATGTTGACCGCGCTAAGCAGTTCTACGTCAAGCTCGGGTGGCGGCTCGATGCCGAGTACGACGACGGTAAAGGCTTCCGCATAATCCAATTCACTCCGCCCGGCTCCGGATGCTCGGTCATTTTCGGCAAGAACGTTACCCCGGCGGCGCCCGGCTCCGCCCAGGGCCTGTACCTGATCGTCTCCGACCTCCAGGCCGCCCGCAGAGTATTGCTCGATCGCGGCGTCCCGGTCAGCGAAGTGTTCCACAACGAAGGCGTGTACGCAGGCAAGGACGAGACCTACCTGTTTGGAAACGTTCGCGTCAGCGGTCCGGATCCCGAACATCGCAGCTACCGCTCGTTCGCCTCGTTCAAAGATCCGGACGGCAACGGTTGGCTGTTCCAGGAAATCACCACGCGCCTGCCCGGTCGCATTGACCCAGCCACGACAACCTTCGCGTCGGCGAACGATTTGGCGAACGCGATGCGGCGTGCCTCAGCCGCCCACGGCGAGCACGAGAAGCGCATCGGCGAAGCCGATCCGAATTGGCCCGAATGGTACGCAAAATATATGGTTGCCGAGCAGGCCGGAACGGAACTGCCGAAGTGAGCGAACGCGTAACTGCGAAGAGCGAAGGGTGGTGCACAAAATTTTAATAAGGAGGAACACCATGAAACGGATCGGTTTCTTACTGCTTGCAGTTGCAACAGTGGCCGGCATTGTCGCCCATATGGCGCACGCGTCTGGACAGTTCGATGGAGACTCCTCCCCAATCTATGGCGTCAAGATCCCCGCCGGATACCGCGATTGGCAATTGATCGCCGTGAACCAGCTCCATTTCGCCGGCATGGGCGAGCAATTGCGCGCTCAACTCGGCAACGATATAGCGATCAAGGCCTTCAAGGAAGGGACGCTCCCGTTCCCCGACGGTGCCATCATTGCGGCGATTCATTGGACTCGCGTCCCGTCGGAAACCAACAACGAGGTCCTTGATGGCCCATTCCCCCGGCACTGAATCGTTCGTGATCGGGGCGCCTGTGAATGCGCAGTTCATGGTGAAGGACTCAAAGAGGTACGCCGCGACGGGCGGCTGGGGGGTTGGTGATTTTAAGAATGGAAAGGCGGACGACAAGGCGCTGCACGAGGCCTGCTTTCCCTGCCACGTGCCTGCGAAAGATCGTGACTACGTCTTCGCTCGTTACCCATCCGCACCTTGATATCGGGAACGAGCTAGCACGCGTACCAGATCACAAAAAAATGATGACATAAGGAAGGAGACAGCCATGAGCGCCAACGAAGTCGGCGGTAGCACCCCCGCCAGTAAAGCGCGCGCCCAAGCTGACATGAAAGTCGAGGTCATCGTCATTTCAGTCTCGGACATTGACCGTGCGAAGGAGCTCTACTTGAAGCTCGGGTGGAGGCTGGACGTCACGCCGCCCGGAGTGGTTCAGTTCACACCGCCGGGCTCCTGGTGCTCGGTCCAATTCGGCAAAGGCCTCACCTCAACAGCGCCCGGCTCATCCAAGGCTTATCTTATCGTTGCCGACGTCGTGGCCGCCCGGGAACGGTTACTCGCCTCCGGCATCGAGGTGGGCGAATTTTTCCACAGTGGGCCGGAAGGCCGGGGAAACGGTCTGGATCCCAATCGTGCCAGCTATCGCTCGCGCGCCACTTTCAGCGACCCCGATGGAAATGTCTGGCTGCTGCAGGAAGTTACGACTCGGCTTCCCGGGCGCGTAGACGCAGGCTTGAGTGCATTCGGTTCCGCAAGCGCTCTGGCGAATGCGATGCGGCGCGCGTCTGTGGCGCACGGGGAGCACGAGAAGCGCATCGGTGGGGCAGATCCGAACTGGCCCGACTGGTACGCCGAGTACATGGTGCGCGAGCAAGCCGGCGGAGAGCTGCCCCAGTGAACGTCATTGCGCGCGGTTTCACGTACGAGGATTTGACGGACGAAAGGAGACTCACATGAAAGCGGCTCGAATCTTGGCAGTAGCGCTACTGATCGTCGCAAGCGGTTTTGCGCTGCGCGTGGCGCACTCGCAGCTGCCTGGCATCAAGCGCACCGAACTCCAGCGGAACGATCTCAGCATTCCGGGACGCGAGGTCGTCCAGGTGCGAGTTGATTTCGAGCCCGGAGCGGCAGTCTCCAGACACACGCATCCGGGCGAAGAGGTCGCGTATGTGCTCGAAGGCACGTTGGAGTATGACCTCGAGGGCCAGCCGCCAGTCACGCTGAAGGCCGGCGAAGTATTGTTTGTCCCCGCAGTAACGGTCCACACGGCGAAGAACGTCGGTAGCAGCAACGCGGCGGAGGTCTCCACGTACATCGTCGAAAAAGGCAAGCCGCTCGTCGCGCTTGTCCAGTAAGCGCCCAACGGATCGACAGTTGCGCTAAAGAAACCATCGCCGCGGTGGATTTACGACGTCCTCATGAAGTATTGCACCGGAGAGAATTCAGGTATCGATTCAGGGTGGGCGCTGCGACAATCATCTTGCTCTTTTCCTGCGGAATGTTGCTGGATGCCACGCCTCTGCAAACCAAAGAGATTCCTTCAGCATCAACCGTCCCGCTACCCAGCTATCCCGAGTCTCCGGATGGCCTGAAAAAACTCATCGAGGACGTCTTTGGCGTAATAAAGTCCGGGAACAACGAGCTGGCAACTTCGTATCTCTCAAGTCTCGCAATCCCCAACCATAACGCTTGGTTCGTGAAAACCTTCTGGCCCGCGGAAGGTCCCCGAGTCGAAGCCAAGTACGAAGAGTTGCTTCCGCAGGCAACTAGCCATATCAGGCAAGCATTCGAATATGCGCTAAAGGATGCAAGAACGGATGTCAGAGTAACCGTGTTGCAGAAACCGGCCGAGAGCGGCTCGGGGCTGGGTCGTGCGACGATCGACGCGATGGTGCAACCGACTCCACTGTACATCGCTGACGGTGCGAGCTCACAAGAAAAGTATCCTGTAAGCATCGGGGAATTCGTATATGTGGACGGTGGATTTCGCTATTTAGATCAACAAGTATGTCAGGCCCTCAGCACGGCTCCGCCCCTCCGCATTCGCGTTGGCGGTAACTTCCAAATGGCCGAGCTGGTGCGCAAAGTCAAGCCGACTTATCCGGACGAAGCGAAGGCAGCCCACACCAAGGGGACCGTCGTTCTTCACGTGGTTCTTGCCACTGACGGGACGCAAAAAGACGTCCAACTCGTTAGCGGTGAGCCTGTTTTGGGAAAGGCGGCGGTTGACGCCGTGCGCCAATCGCAGTATCGACCGATGTTGTTGAATGGAAATCCCGTGGAAGTAGATACCACGATAAGTATCGAGTTCCGCCCCTAGGCTCCGGTGAGGCGCGTTAATCAAAAACGAACTCACCAACTACCAGCGCAGCACGCCCCGCTGGCTGCAATCAGACTTGATGCGGGGGCACTACGAGGATATTTCGGCCAGCCAGGTATCCAGCAGCTGCAATTGCTCGGGTGCGGGATTGACAAACGTCACGCCCATGCCCATGCCGTGTTGCACATAAACGATCTTGCCTTTCGTTTCGAACACGCCTTGATCGCGTGAAATGCGCACGTCGAGGCCGGTGCCTTCCGGCAACGTGATCAGCACGTCCACGTAACATCCCTTGCGGCTGATTTCAGAGATGCGCCCAGAGATGCGCGTATCGGTCTGGGGCTCGCGCAATTCGATGCTGGCGATTAATGTGAAGCGCGGTACTTCGCGGTGTTCGCGATAAGGTCCGCCAGGGTTTATAGGTGCACCGGAGAATCCGCCCATGAACTCTTCTCCCGACCGTGCCTGAGGCAATGCCAGAACTCGTGCCAGAATCTGTGCCAGATTGGCATAGCGCGGCGCCCCCTGCTACCTTTCTCTCTCTCGCCTGACGCCAATAATGAACCGCCGCTTTCTATTCGCCTGCTCACCATGCCTGTGAGTCCACCGCCTGCGTTTCGCCCTGCGCGGCAGCCCGCTCCCCGCAACTTCTGCGCACGAAACGTACGCATCGTGATACTATTACCAAAGCGTAACTTCGTATTACTTTTCCGGCCCTCCGTACTTATACCGATGCCCTCCGCGGCCGTTTTCGCTTTCTTGACGCCCGGCTATTGGCTCTACCTCGAGCCTGCGATAACCTATGGCCCGGGCAGGTGGATTCGCTGCTGCCGCGCCGGCGGCAGTTTTCGGGACTGCGGATTCTCCATGATTTCGGAAGAATATTTTGCGCGAAAGGGAAACTGCTTCCAATTGAAAGCAAGCCTTCGCATTTTCCGATTTTCTCCGGTGATTTCAGCTGCTGAAGACAAAAAAGGGAAAGCCACCGCGGACTGTTGCGCAGGTTTCGCGGCCGTTGCCGTTCACAGCCTGATTAAGCAGGCGGGCAGCTTCATCCCCCTGCGCCTTTAGACAGCCGGAACCGCCTGATTCCGGAGAGAGGTCGCGCAAATGGAGCCAGCAACTCGTTCGGGAAACCAGCTTCGGGAACTTCGTAGCCGTCTGGGCGTAACCACGCGGGAAGTGGAAGAACTGAGCAAAAAGATTGCCCCCGAGTCGGAAAACGAGGAGTTCTACATCTCCAATGCCTGGCTGACGCAGATCGAGAACCGGAACTCCGTCCCCAGCATCTATAAATTATTCAGTCTCAGCGTGATCTACCGCACCAAGTTCACCGACCTGCTCGCCGCCTTCGGCGTCCTGCTGGACGAAACCATGCGCTACCAGCTCTCCGCACCACTGCAGAATACCCACTTGGCCGCGCTGGAAGCTCCCGCCGACGGCAAGGTCATCAACTTCCCGGTGCGTTTTGGCCGCGGCTTCAACCTGGAGAAGACCAACCTGCTTTCGCGGATGGTGGAACTGTGGGGAGAAGTTCCGATCTCGTTCCTGGAGAAGCTTGACCTGCGCCACTGCCAGTACGGATATATTGGCACTGACGATTCTTCGATGTATCCGCTACTGCGGCCCGGCTCGTTCGTGCAGATTGATAGCCACGTGAGCCGCACGCACCCCTCGCGCTGGCGCACCGAATTCGACCGGCCCATTTATTTCATCGAATTGCGCGATAGCTACGCTTGTTCCTGGGTGGAATTGCGCGGTTCGGAACTTACCTTGATTCCCCACCCTCTTTCCGGTTCGGCGATCCGGCAATTCCCGTACCGGGATGAAGCGGAGATTATTGGACAGGTAACGGGCGTAGCGATGCACCTGGTTTCGGCCGAGCCGTCAGACGCTCCTCCAAAATAGCCAGGCCCACTTTCAGGTTGGAAAATACCAGCTCGCTGGATAACGAATCGATTCCTACCGGAACCGCAACGCGATACGGCTCCAGTCCTTTCCAGGCCACGATGAAATCTCCGGCGGCGACGCGAGTGCTCTTCAGGTAGGCTTCCAGCTCGTGCACCAATTCTTCCAGCGAGGCGGCCACCAGTTCGTCGAACGCTTCGCGGTGGCAATCCGCCAGCGCTTCACACGCGGTCTCATCCGAAAAACGCAGTGCGAGCCCCTGGTGATAGTACAACCCGGTATTGTAGTCGCGCGTGGAAGCCAGGTAAATCAAGCGCTCGAGCGGCTGGGTCATATCCACCAGCGTGCGTCGGCGCAGATCATCCGCGGCCGCCAGCACATCCATGTTCTTGGCCGGGCCGCGCATGCGCTAAATCGCCGCTCCACGACCCGCGGAATCACGGCGGAACGATTCCAGCCCCGGCGGATTCAGAAACGCCAGCGACTTTTCCGAAGCTGCGCAAACGCGTCGGGCGGCTGCCCTAAGCAATCCCACCACGGCTCGCGCGCCGTACGGTCCGCGCAAGTACAGCAGGATGCGCAACGCGCGGCAGGCCAGCAGCAGCAACGCGAAATCCAGCGCCAGCCGGATTTCCGTCACTAGGCTCAGCTTCGCGTGCAAGCGCGAATAGGCCAAATGGAAATGCATCAGATTGCGAATTTCGCTGCGCACCCGCCGCACCCACATCAATGAAATCCTGGTGCGCTCCTGCAGGAACAATTCGCCGATCTCCCGCGAGCTCGCTGCCGTCACATAGCGGAAATCCTCCGGGTCAAATATTCGCTCGATCAAATTCTCCGGCAGCAATCCGAATTGCAGCGTCCGCAAAGCTTGCCGCGCCTCGACAAACTGCCGACCGCAGCCTTCCACCGGCGCGCCTTTCCTTCGCCCGAGCGCCCACATAAAGACCAGCAGGCCGAGCCCCAGCGTCGAGCAGAGAACCAGCCCGATCATCAGCGTGCCACTCCTCGCAACTGCGACCGCAACGAATTCAGTCGCTCGCGCGTGCCGTGAACCAGCGCGTCGTATCCCGATCCCACATCGGGCGGCTTCGGGTTCGGGCTGTAGGTCCATAGAGCTACCGTCCACACCGCCGTCGCGAATACGAAAGAAGCGCTCTGCAGCACTCCCCACGCGGTATCAAAACGTGGTCCCACGAACGACCGCAGGGCCAGCGTCGTCAGACTCATTCCGATGTAGGCACCAAAACCCAAAATCATGCCGGTCACATTCTTGCCCAGCTCGATTCGATAGTAGAAAACGACGGCTAGCACGGTGGCCAGCACCAGCGCTTCGATTACCCGCAGATCCCGCGCCAGCTCGATCGTGGCGTTTGACGTGGACCATACCATCCGCCGCGCCACATGCCATTCCACGTAACAGAAAGTCGCGGCGAACACCGCACAGCTTGCCAGCCGCGCCAGACGCTCCGCTCCCGGATACGCGGCCAGCGCCTGCCGCACAATTTCCAGCACCACCGCGCAGCCGATCCCTAGCGTCGCAAACTGCGTCGGCCAATACCACGCGTCATAGAACGACGGCGACATCGAGCGCCCGATGTACAGCCCCGCTGAAACGGCGAACACACAGAAAATGTAAGAGTAAAAATAGATGTACTTGGTGAACGCCCTGGTCTGAACACAACGTACCAGCAGCAACAATTCGAACATCATTCCGGCCAGCCACAGAAATAGACTTAACATGTCTGTCACTGGCGCAAATCGTACCACAAAAGCGGGGGAGAATTAACGCTTTCTCCCCCCGATGAGCACGTTTCATCCGGCCGTTTAATCCGCCAGGACTGCATGTTCGCCGCCCTCTAGGACGCTGCTACCAGCGCCTTGGGCGGAACCGGTGGCTGCGATCCATCCAGCATCCACGCAACTGCCGCCTTCGGCGGAACCGGGGGTTGCGATCCGTGCAGCATCACGCCAACTGGCACCATCTTGGGTGGTACGGGCGGCCGAGATCCATCCAGCATCCACGCAACTTTCGCCTTCGGCGGGACGGGCGGCTGCGATCCGTCAAGGGTAGCCGTCAAGGTATTGTGGGATAGCAAGTTGCCGGGCGCCGCACCCGCCGCCAGGCCGAGAATCACAAACAGAAACACCACTGCTCCAGCTGTCCGGTTCGTGGCGATCTCCTGTTTTCTGGTCTCATGCGCGGTTAAGCGCGCTGTGACCGTACCGGGCTTCCGCGGATCCGGCCTCACTTGGCGGGAAATGCTTGGAATGCAAAGCAGGAATCGCGCTAACGAGCGAATCAGGCGGGATCGCTCCAAAGGCCGAACAACGAGAAAACCTGCCGGCGTCTTCGCGGCCAGCCGCCGGCGCAGTCGTTACTGCCGAGGCAACGCGAAGTTATTACCTTCGTTACTAGGTCATTATGCCGTTACCACAATGGAACCCCTGCGGCACATACGTATATCCACTCTTTCCCGCCTCTGGCATCCTGTGTCCAGTTCTACATCAGTGAGGACCTATGCCGGATATTCATGCTCACAACGCGGCGCCGACGGATCGTCAGACCGTCCCGCACTTCGAGCCGGAACAGATCCGTGAGCATTTGCATCGTCTGGATCGCAAGCAATGGTGGCTGTGGTCCACGACTGTCGCCGTAATTCTATTGCTCACGCTCGCCGTGGCGTCCTTCGCTTTCCCCGCGATGCTCAGCCACGAAGAATCCACCTACTCGTTCTACTTGAATCAGGCGGTACGCGCCTTGGTGGGTCTCGTTCTGGTGTTCAGCGTCTACTTGGTCTATCAGCAGGTCCAGCTCAGTCGACTTCGTCACGAGGTGGCTGATCAAATGCAATCACTTGCCAAGGTGGAAACTCTCGCTTCGGAGGTTTACAAGCTCGCGGCCCTCGATCAGCTCACCGGTCTTTACAATCGTCGTTCGGGCGAACAGCGCCTCGCCCAGGAAATCAGCCGCGCGCAACGCCACGGCCGGCCCCTCACCATTCTGCTGATGGATCTCGACGGCCTGAAACAAATTAATGACCGGCATGGCCACGCCGCCGGCGACACCGTGCTGAAAGGTTTCGCCGATCGCCTGCAACGCGCCATTCGCGGTTCCGACCTGGCCGTGCGTTTGGGCGGCGATGAGTTCATGGCCCTGCTTCCGGAATGTCGCGCCGAAGAGGTCCGGCACGTTCTGGCGCGCCTGGAAGGCCTCGAGTTCGAATTCGATGATAATAAGTTGCGCCTGCAGTATTCCCGCGGCTGGACGGACTATGCCCCCGGCGAAACACCACAGGAACTCTTGAAACGCGCCGACGCTGCTCTCTATGAGAACAAGCGCGCTGGAAAGCACAGAGTGGTAGCTCCCCTGCAAGCTCCGGTTACGCAGTCCTCGATGTAGTCGCCCGGACAGCGTCTGGAAAGCGTCGCCCATGAGCTTGGCCAGAATTGCGATAGTTTCGTTCGCGAATTCGTGCAACCAGATGTCCGCAGCGCACGTTTCACTGCAAAGTTTCAATGCAAGAATGTTCCGGTGAGGAACAATACTCGAAATATCTCTTGCGCCATTTCGAGGGTTACTCGTAAGATACGCCCTAGTTAGAGGAAAGATACCATGCCCAAAGAGAAACCAAAGGTTAACATCGG
>Ga0209655_10001021_pt1 | contig 10456 bp, 7 predicted proteins | sample BogFormECP03_OM2_FD_188236 | JGI IMG/M metagenome (GOLD analysis project Ga0209655, IMG submission 188236) | Bog forest soil microbial communities from Calvert Island, British Columbia, Canada - ECP03_OM2 (SPAdes) (version 2) | ecosystem: Environmental > Aquatic > Freshwater > Wetlands > Bog ...
CCGAGCTTCCGGCCGGGTTCGCATGAGTGTGATTCCGGACTTCAAGGCTGCCACGATCAGGTCGTTCCTAACCCAAAACGTTGCCTCGGGTTCCACGATCTATACAGAGGGTCTCAAGAGTTTCTCTGGTCTGTTGGAGGCCGCTTTAAACATCTCGTTCGTAACCAACCTCTCCGGTCGGAATTGCGAAAAGGCGCCAAGTCTGCCGTTCCACTTGCCGACCGGGCGATCGGAAACCTCCAACAGTGGCTGATCGGAACCTACCACGGAGTGAGCAAGGACCAACTCCAGGTCTACCTCGATGAATTCGTCTTTCGGCACAACCGCCGCAAGACGCCCGCGGCCGCATTCCAGACCCTGCTGGGGCTCGGAACCGGTCGAAGGTCAACCATGTACGAACAAATCCGGGGAGCGAAGGATCTAATCCCCAACCCATTGGGGTTTGCTGAGCAACCAGATAATCAGAAGACGCCTAGTGAAAATCGTGCGACCGAACATCTACAGCACTGACGGCGAGATGCCGGACGGCAGATGCTTTCACAGAAACTACTCCGTCCTGATTTTGTAGCGTGCCTTCGACTAGCAGGAACTTCCCGGTTGTTACCACCACACGATTTCGTTCGTACACATCAGGATGGATGATTGCGTTGGAAATCCCGCTCTCATCTTCCAGGCTCAGGAAGACAAAACCGCTGGCAGTGCCGGGTCGCTGCCGGGCGATGACACATCCAGCAATCCGGGCATCGGCGCCATCTTGCATAGTGTGCAGGTCAGCGGCCCTGATGATGCCCATGCTGTTTAGACCCGTACGGTAGTAGGACATCGGATGCGGCCCAACGGTCAGCCCTGTTCCCTGGAAGTCTGCCACCAGGCGCTCTTCCGTATTCATGGCAGCGAGCGGTGCTGAGATGTCAGCCTCGTAAGCATCAGGAACATCTTCAAACAGTGGTCCTACGGCCTGGCCAGCACGTTCCGCACGCCAAAGCGCAGTGCGGCGATGATGCTTCTCGCCCGTCCAGTTCAGAGCGCCTGTCTTCGCCAGCAAGGTCAACTCGGCTTTTCGTATCTCCGGCACTCGCCGTTGCATGTCGTATTCAGAAGCGAAGGGGCCGTCTGTCTCCCTGGCGATAGCAATTGCTTCACCCGTCTGCTGGTGCAGTCCTCTGGCGTATCGGAATCCGAGTCGAAGGGCGAACGGGTCTGAGAATTTTCTGCGCTCAGCATCGCTCAGTTGTTCAGGCGTACAGAGCCAGTCCGAACGCTGCACATCGATCGGCAGAACTTTCAAGCCGTGACGCTTCGCATCGCTGATAAGCGTGGCGGGCGAGTAAAACCCCATCGGTTGATTGTTCAGCATCGCGCAAGTGAACGCGGCAAGATAGTGCTGCTTGATGTAAGCGCTGGCGTAAGCGATCAGCGCGAAGCTGGCGGCGTGGCTCTCAGGGAATCCGTATAGTGCGAAGGAACTGATGGCCTGAACGATCTGCTCCTGTGCCTCCGGTGCGACGTTATTCTCCGTCATCCCCTTGCGCAGCTTCACCTCCAGCGCCTTCATCTTGTCGCGTGAGCGGCGCATACCGACGGCCCGACGCAGCTCTTCGGCTTCACCGCCGGTGAAGTTTGCCACCACCATCGCGATGCGAATCAGCTGTTCTTGAAAGAGCGGTACTCCGAGCGTGCGTTCTAACACTGGAATGAGCAGGGGATGCGGGTAGGTAATTTCCTGCTTGTGCTGCCTGCGCAGCATGTAAGGGTTCATCATCTTGCCGACGATTGGCCCAGGCCGGATGATGGCCACCTGCACTACAAGGTCGTAAAATGTTTTGGGGCGATTCCGGGGAAGAGCGGACATTTGCGCCCGGCTCTCGACCTGAAACATACCCACGGTGTCTGCTCGCTGGAGCGTTTTGTAAACCTCATCGTCATGGGGAAGTTGCGCCAGGTCGAGAACCTTGCCGTAATGCCGCGGCACAAGCTCCACGCAGTCTTTCATCACTGCCATCATTCCGAGACCGAGAAGATCAACCTTGATGATCTTCATATCTGCGCAGTCTTCCTTGTCCCACTGCACGACCGTTCGACCCGGCATGGAAGCGCGTTCCAAAGGCACGACGGAATCGAGATGACCTTGGCAGATCACCATGCCGCCGGAATGCTGGCTCAGATTTCGCGGCAGGTCCTGCATTCGCTGGCAAAGTTCAAGATATTTCGCAATTCGGGGATGTCGCACGTCAAAAGAAGCTGCACGGAAGCTGCTCTCAAGCGTGTCGTTCGGTCCTCTCCACTCCCATGCACCGACCAGTGAAGTGAGTCTGCCCAGTGTGTCGCTGTCGAAGCCGAGAACCTTGCCGGCTTCGCGGGACGCGGACTTTCCGCGATACGTGGTCACATTGGCCGTCATAGCAGCGCCAAACTCACCATAACGCTGGTAGACGTACTGAACAGCCCGTTCTCGCTCCGTATCGCTGGGTAGGTCGAGATCGATATCCGGCCACTCGCCACGCTCTTCGGAAAGGAATCGCTCAAAGAGCAAGCCCATGCCAACAGGATCAATCGCGGTGATTTCGAGGGCATAGCAAACCACGCTGTTCGCGGCTGATCCCCTGCCCTGCACAAGGACGCCATTGCCCTTACAGAACTGGACGATATCCCAGACAATCAGGAAATATCCGGCAAGCCCCAGCAGTTCGATCAAGCGGAGTTCGCGCTCGGCTTGTTTCTGCGCTCTCGCGTGCAGGTCTGCATCATGCTTGGGCAGGTAGCGTAGCCGGATGCCGTCGCTGACTTGCCGGCGCAGAAAGGAGTCCATCGTCTGCCCATCTGGAACGGGGTAAGCCGGGAACTGATAGCCCAGATCATTCATCTCGAATCTGAGGCGCGACGACAGCTCTTTGGTGTTGGCAATCGCTTCCGGGTAGTCATATAAAAGCTGCTGCATTTTCTCCGCAGAGCACAGATGCCGTTCGGCGTTCAGCGCCAGAAAGCGGCCGGCTGTATCGAGAGTCTTTTTATGCCGGATGCAGGTGAAGACATCCATCACCTCGCGCTCGTAGGACGTGGCGTGGCTGACTCCACCTGTTGCCAACAGAGGCAGGTTTAACGATCTCGCGATGCGGACAGCGGCGCGGTTGCGATGCTCTTCCTCACGGTTGAAATGGCGCTGCAATTCTACGTAAACATTTCGTTGGCCAAATATCCTTACCAGCGCTTCAACTGTCTTCAGCGCAGCGTCGTATCCACCCGTTGACAAAGCGGCAGCAAGCGGTCCTTCGTCGCCTCCGGTGAGACATACCAGGCCCTTGCGGTACTGCTCCACGTCACTCAATAACGCAGTGCCTTCCGCCTTGGTGTCTTCGCGCATTTTGTAGCAGGTGATGAGACGGCAGAGGTTCTGGTATCCGCTCCGGGACTTCACCAGCAAGGGCAGGCGAACCGGTTCAATTGGGTGCTGGTGTGGGAGGTATGCAGGCGGACGTGACCGCTGTCCAAGATCGTGAACGGCAATCTCCGCTCCGATGTGCGCTTTGAGGCCTAGCTTTTGACCCGTAGTGTGGAATCGTGGCGCTCCATACACGCCGTTGCGATCGAGCAACGCGATTGCAGGCATTCCCAGATCGGCAGCACGCGCCATCAGGGACTCAGGCAGGGATGCGCCTTCGAGGAAACTGAAAGCCGAACGTGCGTGCAACTCGACGTAATCAGTCATACGTCCCCTGCATGTACCAGCAGTTTGAGCGTGGGTCGCGCGCTATCCGGCAGATTTGCCCTGTGTTGCCGCCGGTCAGGCTCACATCCCACTCTTCACGGCTCCAATTGGATTCAGACCACCATTGACCGCTGAGCCGCCAGGGGCCTGCGAGTTCTGCGACGATATACCGCTGCCCGTTCCAAAATACCTGTGCTGGCGAGGCTCCGTTGAGTGCAACTCCGATCGCCTGGGGCGGCCTGCATACACGCAATGCCGCTGGTGGGAATGCAGGCTGCTCTTCTTTGAGCATCGGAGACGGTGGAGAGAAGCGGGCCATGCGAAACGCATCCGGTCGATTCTGGTCAAGCAACTCCGGGGAACCCACCCGCTCATCACCCAGCAGTTTGCGGAGACGAGCGAGCAATACTTCCAGGCGTCCTGGCTCAGGAGCTTGTGGAAGGAAGAGACCGTGTTGTGCGCGGTGTGGTTTTGCAGACTGTGCGTGAAGCTCCAGCGCGACGATGGCTGCACCTGGCGGATGGGCTTCCAGATCAAGCTGCAACAGTTTGAGTAGCGTGCGTGCATCTTGCAGTGGCAGTGCTGGCCTGACAACACGCTGATGAGTGTGGAACTCTGCGTCGAGTTTGAGGGTGACTTGCAGCGAAGCGATTGCGTGCGAATGAGACAGCACGCGTGAAAGAAGCTGGTCAATCATACGTGCCAGTAAAAACAGGAGAGGCTCGAGCATCTCGACTGGATGATCCAGCTCTACCCTTTCCACCAGTTCAGACTCAAAGCTTGTCTCCAGCGGGGTCATCAGATGCTGCCATTCACCACGAGCGAGCGAACGCAAACGCTTCCCAGACTGCCCCATGCGGGCTATCAGATCGGTTTCAGGCAGCGCAGCAAGCTCCGCGCAATGGCTGATTCCCCAGGAGCTGAAGGTTTCTTCCTGCCCCGGCTCAAGTTCAAGAACCTGCAAAGGAAGTGGTCCTAATGCACGCACCTCATCGCCGGATGGAACAATCGACACACCTGCTCTTCCACGCGCCAGGCAAACAGCGGCATGAAAATTCTGCGATACAGCAACGTTGGCCAGAAATCCTGCTGCCATGATTCTTTGGCGCAACTTGTTGGCAAGTTGGGCAGAATCGCCAAACAAGCTGCTCATGCCTTGAATGTCGAGAACGTATGTGCCGGGTTGTGTCGCAACCGCTTCAATACGCGGAGAGAAGAAACACGCTATGGTATGAAGAATCTCAAGTGCTGTGTCTTCGTATTCCGGCGCGCGATGTACGACCGCTGCTCCCGTAAATGATTCCGCCTGCAAACGGCTCATAGCCGTCTGAATACCTAATGCGCGGGCCTGCTTGTTTGTGGCGAAAACAGTCTCCAATGGCGGCTCGCCATCCAATAACGCAACAGGCAGCTTGCGCAGGGCTGGCTGCTGGTGCGACAAGGCCTGGACATGGAAGTCCGGGGTGCGCAGAGCGGCATACATCACCGTGCCCTCGTCCATTCGGTTTGAGCGTGCCAGTCTACCCTCGCCGGCGGTTTTTTCTGTACATATGCGGAGCCTTCATTGCGATTCCGCTCCCGTATTAGTGTGTAGTGCCGGCCCTCGAAGAGTGACGTTTCGCCGTTGGCACTCCATGCCTCAGCCTGAGCAGGCTCACAGCGCAACACGAGTGCCGCACAACTACTGGCGCTTGGTGACGGAGTAAGCAGGATGAGTGCCGTGCGCGCTTGTTCAGTTGCGAGCCGGAAGCGATACCAGTAAGCCAGGGGAATGCGCATCGTCTGCTGCGGCAGAAGGTCGCCCATATCGAGCACGATGGCAGCGAAGCCACCAGTTTGCAGCAACAGATCCGTGGCCTTGAGAGCCTGTTCCAGGCGCGACCACGGTTTCTCCAACTTTGAGTGCTGGGGCTTGCCGGGCGTGGGCCGTGGTTCGGTTTGCATCGCTTCCGCAAACCCGTTCAGGAAGTATTCGCCGCGTCGAGCGGGCAGGCGATCATACGCCACCTGCTCATTTCGCTGCACTCGCGTCAACGACTCTGAACATCTCGGCTCACTCAGCGGTCGGTTGCTTCTGCCGGGTGTGCCGATGGTCTTATCTCGCAGCAGACCACCTTCACCCTTGAAGAGCAACGACACTGCGTTGTCCATCCCACGCGTCTCGTTGCGCGGGTGTCTACTGCCTCCTCCATGAGGAACGGATTGTCGCTTCAGGACTGGAGGTGAAGGCTGATTCCTCTGCGCGGGTGCGTCTACTTGCCAGTCAGTCGAGATGGACTTGGCGCGAAGCCAAAGCAGTCTTTCCAGGACCACTCCTGCAGCAGCCGCTGATTCCGGCGAGAGTGCATCGTGAACGTCCACCCAGGCACACGCTGCTCCGGATTGAGTGATGCCTGCAATGATGGAGAGCGTAAAGGAGGTTCTCCCGGTCGAAGCCGCCCCGCTGATTTCAGTAATGCTTCCGCGTGGTATGCCGCCTTCCAGAATCGCGTCTGCATCCACTATTCCTGTGGAGAAGAGTTCCGGGGGTGGCTTGATCTTTGGCGAGAATGCTGCTGGGAAGCGGTTCGATAGTGTGGCTTCGATCCGAGCACGAAGATTTGCTGCCGTAGCCATGGGGTCAAAGTCAGCATAGGCGAAAATAAAGCGAAAGTCATCTCGCAGAAAGGATTGCTGGGCTCAATTTGCACCTGTTGGTGTGCACTGGAGCTTAATTTGCTATGTAGAAACCTGGAAGCGGTCTTGCTTGGCGACTTTCTGAGACAATCCCTCGATCAATCAAGGCCGGAGACACGGGATCAGCTATCTGCTTTCCGAGGAGGGAAGCCCCATCGTTTTGTTTATGCGACCCATCACAAGCGAACCCCAAAACACACTGCCAGTCTGCAAACACCTTTTCCGACAAATTAAGGCATGAGGCTACTGTGCTCAAGAGCAGACGAATATCGCTTCGGCACGTTGCGTTGTGTATGTACTCGAAATCAAGTTGCGCCTTGGTCGGCTTGATGAAGGCTTCATAGAAGGATTCCAGCTCATGCTCCGGGATGCCAAGCAGGAGTTCTTCTTCGTGGCGAAAGGCGAGTGTGGCTGCACCCGTGATGCCCGGACGAACGGTCATTTGAAGGGCCTCGTGGTGCGGCAATTTTGGTCGCGGCCCTACAAGACTCATGTCGCCTTTGACCACGTTCCAGAATTGGGGGAGTTCGTCGAGTTTATAGTGACGCAGGAAAGAGCCGACCCTGGTGATTCTTGAATCGCCCATGACAGTGATGTTCGATCCAGGGCTTTCTTCGACGCGCATGGAGCGGAACTTGTAAAGCGTGAACTCCCGGCCATTCCTCCCCATGCGTCGCTGACGGAACAGAACCGGCCCTGGAGAACTCAACCCTACGAGCAGGCTCACTAACACCAGAACGGGAAGACAAAGCAGCAAAGCCGATATTGCGATACAGCAGTCGAAGCAACGGCGCTGTTTTGAGGTTACCCACAAGCTGGCCGTCTGTACCAGCATGAGGTTTGAATGCATTCCGGGTATAGGGATCTGAGAATCGGCCTGATCCCGAAATGTATCAGATTCGGAGACGTTATAATCCTCGTCGAAGCAGGTCGTCTGATCTACGGAAGCCAACTCACCGAACGACAGTCCACTCATAGAAGGAAAAACTCCAGGGTTCAAAAGTTGACGAGCAGATTCTGGCGGATTTTACTTTGCATGATTAAACGGCGCACGTGGCCATTGCTTCTCATCACACTGACAGCGGGAGCGACAGCCAGCTCTCAGTGTGTTCCGACTAATATACAGGATCAAAACACCAGCGTCGATTGTTCGGACCCGATGGAGGCCGGCTCTTATGCATGCACACAGCAAAATCAAGCCCCAATACTGCCGGATGAACGACGCAGCAGAACAACACGAACGAGGTGTCACCGCAGGGCGTGGCGGCGCCAAATTCCACATACATGGACAACGATGATCTGACGACGCGCCTAAGGAACAAGAATCAACAAACAAGAAGGCCTCCCGAGCAGCTTTCCGAGTTTCAGAAATTTGTCGCGTCTACCACCCGGCAAGCTGCCTGTCTTCGGAGAAGATCTGTTCCGAGATGTGCCTTCCACCTTTGCCCCGCTCGACCTCTTCTGCGTTGGCGAGATTGTCTTTGGCCTGCTGCATCTGCAGTTCGAAAAACAGTCTCCGCTGTGACGCTTCGCTGATCGCCAGGGTTTGCGACAGGTTCCGGAACTCCTTGATCCAGGCATTTGCCATCTCCGCCGCGCGCTTGGGGTCTTTGTCCTCGACCGAAACGTGGATCAGCCCATCCTTGCCGCTTCGTTGACGGTAAAGTTGCTCCCGAATACTTTCCGCGTCACGGACAGGTATTGTTGGCGGTATTCCTGCATGAGCCTGAAGCGCCGGATCATCCCGTCTTCTACCGTTTGACTGTTGAACATCGCCACATACATATCGTTGGGATTCTTCAGGCCGAGATCTCGGCCGGCAAGCGAAGCCATCGTCCCCAGGCTGCCTATTTGAGACGCAAATGCCGATGCCATCGATGAGCTTTGCTGCTGCGACAATATCGTGGCCACTGCTGTATAACACTTAGGCAGAATCAACGCGACAACCAGCCCGAGGTTGCCGCAAACGAGTGTTATCGCAAATGTCAGCCGCTTGCGCTTGGTCAGCGCAATAAGAAGGTCGAGCAGCGAGATTTCGTCCACGCGATCATGAACACCGGGCACTGGGGAAGCGGCCGGCGAGGCATCTTGTTTCTCAGTCGGAATGTCTGTGTCGATTGCCATGACCAGTTTCAACGCGTCGCACTGTCTCGCTCGCGACCCTAACTAATCACTTGCTAGTGTGAAATTACAGCGATCGACGCGGCGCCCAGCGCGAATTGCGAGAACAATTGCGAGTATTCAAGAAAGCCGCGCAGGCCGGAAATATTGAAACCTTTTTCCGGCATTACGATGGTATCGCCCGGATTCATTTTTAACTGATAGAAATTGTTCCCCCAAAGTCCGTTGGCGGATTCCTTGCTCATCACCGAGCCGTCTGCGCGAATGATGAAGACGTGCTTCTTGTCCGCATCGCGGTTAGGTCCCCCTGCCAGGTGCAAGTACACGCCGCTGGGTCGTTCGGACTTGTACAGGAACGAATTCTGGTCATAAACTGCGCCTACCACATTCACCGTGGCCGGTACCGGAGGCACGATGAACCGGTCGCCGTCCTCCAATGGAATATCGGGCAGCATATCCTGACCTGTGTTCGCAGGATTGAACTCCAGCACAATCCGGCCCGTCGCGCGGATCTGCCGGAGACGCCCAACAAGCTCGCGTCCGCTGCTCTGGGCCGCTGCGCCGCTGGCGAGATCCTGAGACGATGACACGGGCGACGCGGCCAGCGCCAGGCTTCCCCGCGTTACCTGAAGCTCAAGGTTCTGAACATATTCATCGATCCTGGTCTGCTGCGCCACACGAGCCGATTCGCGGGTAAACTCCGAGCCGTACAAATAAGCAGCAGGACTGAGGCCGCCTGCCCGCTGCACCAGTTCGCTAAGGCCCTCTCCCGGTTTCACACTATAGATGCCGGCATGGACGAACTCTCCCTCCAGGCGAACATACTTCGTCTGCTCTTCGAGCGGAACATGGATGTCGGCCTGGGAGAACACTGATACTACGTCTCCCGGCTGCAGCGCGAGATCCTGTGAAGGATCGTGCTGCATGACCAGCTTGCCGAGGTCGAAAGGAATCAGCGAGGTCTTCAGGGTGTCATGATCCAGGCGCTCGATAACGGCATAATTCCAGTCGATCTCCGGCGCGGAGATACGCACATCGGTACGCTCCACCGGCTGGGGTGTATTTTGCGTTTGCAACTGCATCTGCTGCGACGCAAGAGAAGAGCTGGCTCCGCGCTCGTTCGCCTGTTGAGGATTGAGGTAGGGCTGCTGGGAATTGGGATAATTACCGGAATAATCTGGTGCCTGTTGTCCGTACTGCTGTATGGATTGCTGCCCTGCTGTCTGATCCTGGTCCGAAAGCGAACCCCCCGGCTGCTGGTTTGTTCCACGCTGTCCAAGAATCCGTGGCGGTGGGGGCTGGAACTGTCGTCTCGGGATGTCCACTGGCGTAGAGGGTTGCCGCATGGTTGAGAAGGCCGGTATCGGTTCAAACTCCGGAGAGGGCAGTCCCAACTGGGTCCGTCTCCACCAGTAGTCGCGGCTCAACAGCGCGTCCCTGTCTGGGATCAGGTCGCTGAGATGCATTCCCTCGTGCCAGGCGAAGTGGCCAGGATTCACCGTGTTCCCACGCAGTGTGACTGTCTTGTCGTATTTCGGGATAATTGCGAGAACGCGGAGAACATCTCCACCCGCGAGCGCCGTGGCCAGACCGGCAGTATCCATTGCGACTTCCATCGCCGCCCGGTCGCGTTGGTCCCGGGTGCGGTCGATGGAGATACGCGCATTGGAAGCCAATGTCGTAACTCCCCCAGCGTTGCTCACAGCTCCGCCGATCGTCTCTCCTTCGAGCAATTCATAAATCGCCGAGTTTCGTACACTTCCTGTTACCGCAACCTGGGGGCCCGCAGGCGGAATGAAAATCACGTCGCCCGATAACAGCTTCACGTCATTGGATTTATCGCCGTGAATAATAAGCGCATATAAATCGAAATCCGTGACGACCGTGCCATTGCGTTTCAACTGCACGTGACGCATGGAGCCCTCCACGGAGGGTCCGCCGCTGGCGAAGAGT
>Ga0209655_10001022_pt1 | contig 10446 bp, 10 predicted proteins | sample BogFormECP03_OM2_FD_188236 | JGI IMG/M metagenome (GOLD analysis project Ga0209655, IMG submission 188236) | Bog forest soil microbial communities from Calvert Island, British Columbia, Canada - ECP03_OM2 (SPAdes) (version 2) | ecosystem: Environmental > Aquatic > Freshwater > Wetlands > Bog ...
TTCGCGTGTCAGTCTCATGGCATCGGCCGCTGGTTAGCGGAGAATTAATTTCCTTTCGCGGGCCAGCTGGCCCTTCACTTTCTTGTACATTTCCTGATAGGACGCGCCGGAAGTGCGCATTTCCTCGGCGTATTTGGCGAGGATTTCGCGGACTTCTTCGTTCAGGCGGTCCTCGATGGTGACTTCCTCGGCCATCACCTGGCGGACTTGCTGGGTGAGGTTCTCCGCGTTCTTGGCTTCGATCATTTTGCCGGCTACCAGGCGTTTGACGATTTCCTTGGCCATGTAACCGACATAATCGCGCGACAGTAGCATTCGGTTCGACTCCGCGTGGTGCGACGAGCAAATCAGTTTACTGGCAGGCTGCGCGGAGTGTCAAGGCGAGGGGTTGGACGTCAATTTTGGGCTGGTTCGAGCTTGGTTAGAGATTAGTTAGTGTTTGGCGGTCCAGCGGTTTTGCGCGGAACCGAAGAGCGCGGCAGCGCCGATGAAAACGCCGCCGATCAGGGAAAGAAGAAGGACGGTGGCGCCGTCGGTGGGCGTGACGTTTTCGGGCTTAACGATAACGTGTTCCCACATAGTGGAGAGTGGGTAATAAACCGCGACGCAGCCTACGACCAGGCCGACGATGCCCCAAACCACTGGAATGCTGTAATTCGCGTAGAGCTTGATTTTTTGCACGTGCCCCCCCGCATGTGAACTGCAGCATGCGTTCCCCAAGATCGTGGTGCGATGCGCAGATAATGTCACTGGAGCGGGCCAAGGGCGATAGGGATTGCTGCCGAAAGTGTTCATTCCGGTAACAGCAAATGCGCGTACGCGAGGTAGAAATTCAACGGAGTGGAGACCCGGTCCACGGGAGCGATCAGTAGCCATGCAAGGTGCTTGGGAAGTGTTGCATGTAATAGGAAACGAACTGGGCCTGCTGCGGGATTGGGTGGTAGAAGAAAACTTCGACGCGCCGATCGGCGCTATACCAAAAGTACGAGTTGTCGATCGGCCCCTGGTAATGTAGGAACCTGCCACCGCCGGGCCGAACCTCAGCGCTGGCCCCAGCTTGCAAATGATCGGTGTATGCCGGATTCCACGACGGCGGTTCGGTCGCTTTTTCAGTACCGGGCCACTCTTCAATATAGACGGCCACCTACTCGTGGAGTTCCGAGCCGTATCCCGCAGCGCACATTCTAGGGCCGCTAAATGCGAGCTTCGGTCCGCAATGTCTGTTCTTCATCACCGGAAGTCCCGCAATCGTGTCTGGAAACATTCCGTCGGGAATGGGTTCGACGGATTGTTGCCGCCTCGCCTGAGCGGCGGGTGAATTACCCGCGTAACGCGCGAGTTGATCGAGGCACGCCGCGGACACGCCCGGAGATTCGAAGCGATTACAGAGTTCTTTGCTTTTTTGCGCGTCTTCGTATGTGTCCGAGTGCGCGATCGCGGCGTGATACATGTTGAGTTGCCAGCAACGGTCCCCATGGAGAAACGTGCTTCTACGTCCGCAGTCGTCGGGGCCGTTCAGCACGGCAACAACAGGGATGTACGTAGCGAACCGGAAAATTTTGTAGATGCACCCCGCGTCCCAAACCCTGGCGCATCCACCGGGGCGAAACGTGACCGTAACAGGGAAATACGCTGGGTTCCCCAGGGGCCAACCTCCGCGGCTAAACGGTGGGTCGCACATAATCTGCGAAGCTGCCGAGCTCTGGTCTCCACCAGCCACGGCTTGGGCGTCCTGGTCGACCGTAACCCACGAGTCCCGGAACGCGAAAAACGGGTTCCACTGGAGCGTTCCGGGAAGAACGAAAAGACCAAGTATGTTGGTTGACACCTGATGCCGAACGTCGGTGCTAACGGACCAACCTTCGGAAGTGCTCACTTGCAGCAGGACTTTCACATTGGCAATGGGCTTTCCTGTGACAGAGTCCAATACGAGTCCGAACGTCGGCGGGATAATCCGGACTACGAGCAAGTTAATGCCTGCCATCGCAACGATAGAAATGGCAGCAAGAATAATCGCCGTGCGCCGGGAAAGACCCCTGCGTTATCGCGCTCCGCTTGCGGAAGCAAATGACAACTTTAGAGAATCTAGGCATACGAGTCGCTCTGATTTCGACTGTTGATTGCCAAGTTGATTAACATCTTGTGTGTATCAAGCGATGGTTGCTTGCTTCTTGGGAACGCCGGCCATTCAGACACCCTGATAAACGCCGTAGCCGGGAAAATGACCTGCCGGCCAGATCGGCTGGTTCCTTGGGCGGCGGTAAGTTTCCGACAGAGGGACGGATCAGGAGTTATCCTGCTGGATTTTCTTTGACGAGGATGACGCCGACAACTCTGCGCTCGTTTGAGCCTCCCAACGGAGCGTGCATGCACCTACCCGGTGAGATGTAAACCATTGGACCGAATGCAAGACTAGGAACACGAAAAAGACATTGCCGGCAAAAGCGAAATAAACGACAAGATTGCGCAAAATAAGCGTGCCCCCCGGAATATTGCTGTCACCGAACGTATTGAAAGCTGAGCGCAGGCCTACAAAGAATATGAATCCGAATAGATAGAACGTACCGCCGATGAGTTGGCGCATATTCGCGCACCGCGCGTACAGCACAGCGAAAAACTGCCTAAGCAAGACCCCGTCTGCGCTTTCAAGCCGACCCCGTATCGTCAGGAGACGCGCCGCAACAACCGATGCGGCGAACAACGTGTAGATGCTGAGCAACGCCAATATCAGAAAAAATAGCCGAAACAGGATCGGTAAGTAGATCCACACTGACCAGATTAGATGGGGCGAATCGAGCATGGAAGGTTGGACACCGTAGGCGAGCTGTTGGTTCCCGCGGAAATGGGTTGGTACCCAGGCCGCGATAAATGCGGCGATCGGAGAGCGGCCAACCAGCCAGATTGGCTGGGTTCGCTAGGGAAGCGGGCATCTGCTATTCTTGTGCTGCAGCGTGATTGCGATACACACTCGAAGTCAGCGAGATTATCGGGAGGGGATGGCATCGTGACACTTTCTATTGCTTCATCGCGTGGAATAGAGCGCGCGGCTAATTTTAATGCGGGGCCGGGGGCTTTGCCTTTGGCTGTGCTGCAGCGGATCAGCGAGGAATTGCTCGATTACCGCGGGACGGGCATGTCTGTGATGGAGATGAGCCATCGGTCGGCGGAATTTGAGGAGATTATTGAGCGGGCGGAGAAGAATTTGCGGAAGTTGATGGGGATTCCCGAGGAATACGGGGTGATTTTCGTGCAGGGGGGCGGGAGCGCGCAATTTACGATGGCGCCGCTGAATTTGTGCTTGCCGGGGAAGGCGGTGGACGTGTTGCACACTGGAATGTGGACCGGGAAGGCGCTGACTGAATTGAAGCGCGGGACGCCTTACAGGATCGCGGCTTCGACGGAGGCGGTGAAATTTACGCGGCTGCCGCGGAAAGATGAAATTCAGCTGGGGGCGGATGCTTCGTACGTTTACATGTGCACGAATAATACGATCGAGGGATCGCAGTGGAATTGGCTGCCGGACACGGGCGATGTGCCGCTGGTGGCGGACATGTCGTCGGACATTATGTCGCGGCCGAGGGATGTGCGGAAGTTTGGTTTGATTTTTGCGGGGGCGCAGAAGAATTTGGGGCCTTCAGGAGCTACGGTGGTGATCGTGCGGAAGGATCTGGCGGACCGGGCTGACAAGAATTTGCCAACCGTACTGCAGTATCGGACTCATATTAAGGAGCGGTCGCTTTATCACACCCCGCCGACTCTTGCGGTTTACATTGTGGGGTTGGTGCTGGAGTGGATCGAAGCGGAAGGTGGGGTGGCGGCGATCGAGAAGCGCAATAAGGCTAAGGCTCAGCTGCTTTATAACGCGATTGATTCTAGCGGCGGGTATTATGTGGGGCCGATCGAGAAGGATGCGCGGTCGAGGATGAATGTGACTTTTCGGGTGGCCGGGGGGAATGAGGTCCTGGAGAAGAAATTCGCTGCGGAAGCTGCGACGGCTCGGTTGATTGGGCTGGGTGGGCATCGGTCTGTGGGGGGGATGCGGGCTTCGATTTACAACGCGGTGACGGTTGAGACTGTTGAAGTACTGGTGAATTTTATGCGAGAGTTTCAGAAGGCGAACGGGTAAGGCAACATCAAGAGATCTAACACAGGGGGCACGGAGAGAAAGCAGAGGGCGCAGCGAAAGACGAACATGCCGCTCAGACCAAGAGTCCGCAGAGAAATGCGGCGACGCGATACCCTGCCCCATCCCTACCGGTCTTCCACAGATAGGCCATAACCTAAGAGCCACAGTAGTGTGGCAACCGCGCAACAGTTGGCTTGACTTGGCTTATTAGGCCCGGTATTCTCGGTTTTCGATGGCAAATTCGCTCAAAATTACGCGTTTTGCGGCCCAACGAAGGGATACTGCTGCGTACCGCTTCGCGGGGAGGTCCGAATTGGCAGGGGTGTGGCAGCCGCAGGGGGCTTTGTGCGACGAATGGCCTCTGGGGCGATATTTGGGGGCTGGACGTTGAAGGCAGAGCGAGTCAAACGGAAGAACCGGTTGTGGCCGTGGATAGGCGGGATCGTCGTGACGCTGCTGACGGCGGCCGTGTTTATGGTGGGGTCGCTAGACGTGCCGCTGCGGCCGGAGCAAGGCAGCGAGTTCGCGGTATTTTTTGCGTTGACTACGCTGCTGACGGCAGCGCTGCTGGTGTTCGCGGTGATTCTGGCGCGCAGCCTGGTGCGGCTGTGGATCGAGCGGCGCAGCGGGCAGATGGGCTCGCGGTTCAAGGTGAAGATGGTGCTGGGGGCGATTGGCGTGTCGCTGCTGCCGACCGCGTTTTTTTTCATTTTTAGTTACGCGATTGTGAATCGCACTCTCATCGCGTGGTTCTCGCGGCCGTTGGAAATTGCGAACGAACAGAGCCAGCGGCTGTTGGAAGATATGGGACAGGCCAACCTGGGGCATTTGAACGCGATCGCGGAGAAGGCCGCGGCGACGAGCAAGGAAAATCAATCTCTGCTCGGTCTGGCGTGGTCGGTAGATGCTTCCTGGATCGCACATACGCCGGGACGAGCGGACGACGGCGTGGCGTATGTGAAACCCGAAGATCCCACGAGTGACCAAAGCGTGCCGGAGATGGAGACGATCGCTCCCACCCTGGTGCGGACGCTGCCCAACGGCGCGGAAATCTGGCACACAGACGATCATTTGTATATCGCGGGCAGCGCGCCGCTGGATGGCGGCCGATTGTATGTGGCGCGGATTCTGCCGAATGATTTTTTGTCGCGTTATTCGGAGATTCGCACGCAAACGGAAACTTACGCGCGGCAGAAGCAGGGACTGCGCGCTTACAAGCGGGACGTGCTGCTCGGGCTATTTTTGTTCACGGTGATTCTGGGATTTTCGACGACTTGGGTCGCGCTGTTTTTGTCGAAGCAGGTGACGGTGCCGATTCAGGCGCTGGCCGAGGCTACGCGGGAAATATCGCGCGGGAACTTCGATTACCGGATTGATGTGAAGGGGCAGGACGAGTTGGGGATGCTGGTGCGGTCGTTCAATCGCATGACGGAACAGTTGGGCGAAGGACGGCGGCAGATCAATGAATTCACGCAGAGTCTGGAACAGGCGATTGAGGAACGCGAGCGGCGACGAAAATTGATGGAAGCGATTCTGGAAAATATTCCGACGGGCGTGATTTCGCTGAATTCTTCGGGCGACGTGGCGCGGGTGAATTCGGCGGTGCCGGCAATTCTGGGAGATGCGGCGCGGGAGGCGCGGACCTTGCCGGAGTTGGTGGGTGAGGAAGCGGCGCGGGCGGTGCTGCATTTGATGCGGCGGTCGCTGCGCATGGGCGTGGCTTCGCGGGAAATTGAAATTGCGACGGCGGGACGGCTGGTGCGCGCGGCGGTGACGGTGAGTTCGCTGGGGCCGCGGCTTTCGAATCCGGGGTATGTGATCGTGATTGACGATTTGACGGATTTGCTGCGCGCGCAGAAGGCGGCGGCCTGGCAGGAGGTGGCGCAACGGATTGCGCACGAGATCAAGAATCCGCTGACGCCGATACAGTTGTCGGCGCAGAGGTTGCTGCGTTACTTGGAGCGGAATGGGTCGCAACAAGCGGCGGCACTGCGGACGGAACTGGAGAAGCTCGTCGCGGAGTGTGCGGGGTTGATCGAGCGCGAGGTGCACACTTTGAAATCGTTGGTGGATGCGTTCTCTCAGTTTGCGCGCTTCCCTTCCGCGCGGTTGGCTCCGGAGGATGTGAATACGATTGTGGCTAGCGCTTTGGATCTTTTTCATGGGCGGCTTGAGGGTGTGACGGTGCGGACGGAATTGGCAACTGCTTTGCCGTTGGTGAAGGCGGATCGCGAGTTGTTGCGGCGGGTGCTGGCGAATTTGATTGATAACGCGGCGGAAGCGATGGAGGGGTCTGCGATACGGCGGATGCGGGTGGCTACGCGCGTCGATGCCGACGGAGACGCGGTGGAGATTGAGATTTCGGATAGTGGGCAGGGGATTTCGCCGGAGGATAAGGAGCGGTTGTTCTTGCCGCATTTTTCTACCAAGGAGCGCGGGACGGGATTGGGATTGGCGATTGCCAGCCGGATTATTGCTGAACATAACGGGACGATTCGCGTGGAGGATAATTTGCCGACGGGGACACGATTTTTAATTCGGTTTCCGGCGGCGGAGATTCCGGTTACGCCGGCGTAAGTCGAAAGATTTAGCACTGAGGACACAGAGAAAAGGCGGGGTAATTCGTAGAAGGCTGGAAGATTTACCGCAGAGAAGCACAGGACGCAGAGGAAGGCAACGGCCGGCGGACTGAAGACCGCCGCTACAAATTCAACATCGAACTTCGATTGACCGCCTCGAATACGGAAACTACGTAACATGCCAGCTTCCATATTTATTGTTGATGACGAAAACGGGATCCGCGAATCCTTGGGCGCATTGCTGCGCGACGAGGGGTACGAAGTGGAGGCAGTCGCGTCGGGGGAAGAGTGTTTGGCGCGTCTGGAGATGCGCGCTTTTGATTTGGTGTTGCTGGATGTGTGGCTGAAGAAGATGGATGGACTGGAAACCTTGGAGCGGATGCAGGAGCGGGATGGCGCGCCGATGGTGGTGATGATTTCAGGGCACGCAAATATTGAGACGGCGGTGCGGGCTACGAAACTGGGAGCGTTTGATTTTGTGGAGAAGCCGCTGTCGCTGGAAAAAGTGGTTTTGGTGGTGCGCAATGCGCTGGAATATTTTCGTTTGGAGACTGAGAATCGGCGTTTACGCGCGGAGTTGGAAGAAAAGCACGAGATTTTGGGTAGCAGTATCCCGATGAAGGCGCTGCGGCAGCAGATTGCGTTGACTGCGCCGACGAATGGGCGCGTGTTGATTTACGGGGAGAGTGGGACCGGAAAGGAATTGGTGGCGCGGGCGCTGCATGCGAGCAGTCTGCGCAGTTCGATGCAATTCGTGGAAGTTAACTGCGCTGCGATTCCGGAGGAATTGATCGAATCGGAAATGTTTGGACATCGCAAGGGCAGTTTTACGGGCGCGAGCGAAGACAAGGTGGGGAAATTTCAGAAGGCGGACGGCGGGACGCTCTTTTTGGACGAAGTTGGCGATATGAGTTTGAAGACGCAGTCGAAAGTGCTGCGCGTGCTGGAGGAGCGGCGTGTGGAGCCGTTGGGATCGAATCAACCGGCGACCGTGGACGTGCGCGTGATTGCCGCGACGAACAAAAAGCTCGAGGAAGAGATCGCGCGTAATGCGTTTCGCGAGGACCTTTTTTACCGGTTGAACGTGATTCCCTTCTACGTGCCGGCGCTGCGCGAGCGCGTGGCGGACATCCCTATACTGGCGGCTCACTTTCTGGCCGCTTTTTGCCAGGAATATGGGAAGAAGGCGAAGGAGTTCAGTCCGACGGCGCTGGACGTGTTGTTGAATTATCCGTGGCCGGGCAACGTGCGCGAGCTGAAGAATCTGGTGGAGCGGCTGGTGATTGTCTGCCCTTCTCCGCGGATTGAACCGCATCATTTGCCGCCGGAATTATTTCGCGGCGCGTCGAAGAGCCCGCAGAAGCCTTATGAAAGTTTGCAGGAGGCGCGGTCGGCGTACGAGCGCGAATTTGTGCTTCGCAAGCTCGAGGAAAATCGCTGGAATATGACGAAGGCGGCGCAGGCGCTGGGCTTGGAGCGCAGCCATTTGTACCGCAAGATGCGTTCGCTGGGGATTGCGCCGACGCGGGTGTGACGCTACGCGCTGTGCGCCGCTGCGCGCCGCGGGCTGTGCGTGGAAACAACAGAGACCGAGTTGAGCAGCTTAATTCCCTTTCCACGCGGCGGCGCGCTTTACGCTACGAGCCCACGCGGATGTGCGCGATCGAATTAAAGATCCCGAAAATATTCAGAAGCCAGAGAATTACCGCAATTACTACGACCGCGTTCAGGATTGATTTAATTGTTCCCTGCATGGGGATGAGGTTGACCAGCCACAGCAATACTCCTACGACGATCAGAACCATTATTATCGTCAACAATGGCATTGGTTATTGACCTCCTTTGTTGAGCAATCGAACCGACTCTTCTCGGTGCGAGAATACGCAGCGGCGCGACGGTGAGCCATACACGAAAGGGAGTAGAGGCGGTGTGGGATTTACTTTATTATCCGGAATGCTGGCGGAATCCAGGGCATCAAGATAGGGCTCTTCGTCGGGGTCGCCAACGCGGTCCAGTGGTGCGCAAGCAGTTGGAAGTAGTGGCTGCTTTTCAACCCTTCGTTCATCGGGAGCGTGCATCGTGAAATGTTGGGCAAAAATCGCTGCTCTGTTGTTCTACGTCGTTGCCATCCAGGCAAGTGCTCCGTCACCACTGGAAAGCCAGAGCGGCACGCGGCAGACTCAGATACGAGATTACTGGATCGATCCAGCTACCGGCCTGATGTGGACCGGGAAGGACAACGGTAAAGACGTGACCTGGCAGAACGCGGCGAAGTACCGTCGCGATCAGCGGTTGGCTGGCGGTGCCGACTGGAGGCTCGCGTCGCTCGGTGATCTGGAAGGGATTTATGACAAGAGCGCCAATGCTACTGGACGAGCCGGACCGCCGGCAGACGATAGGCCCTTCACCTGGCATGTGAAGGGCGATCTGTTCTTGACCGGCAATCAATGGAGCAGTAGCCGTTTAGTAGATCATCGCGGGCGCCCTTCGGGGTACGCGACGCGTTTCGATTTCAACGAAGGACAGGTGTTCAATGGCCGCGAACTTTCCTTCGGCACCAACAAGCGCGCGCTGCGTGTGCGCGATTCCGGAAAATGATGCTCGCAGGTCCGCCTCTGGGCGGACTGTAGCGCGTCTGCGGGGGAACGGCGGAGAAAAATCTGAGAAAGACAAACGGCTTGAACCGCAGAGACGCTGAGGACGCAGCGAAAATTTGAGAGCACAGCTGGGGAAGAAGGCTCCGCAAAGGGAAAGATCCGTATTGGCTGGCTGTTATTTGGCCTGGAATACGGGAAGTTCGAACGCCTGCTAGCCTTCTTCGGCTTCCTGGAATTGGGCTAGCTGTTCTAGCTGGCGGTGCCAGTCTAGCTGGCGGACTAACGTGGAGTTCTGGCGCCAGTTGGCTTGGACTTTTACGAAGAGCTCGAGGAATATCTTTGCGCCCAGGATGAATTCTAGTTCTTTGCGCGCGGCTGTGCCGATTTTCTTGATGGCTTCCCCGCTCTTGCCTATCAGAATTCCCTTCTGGCCTTCGCGTTCGACGTAGATCGTGGCGCGGATGCGCAACAGCTTCGGGGTTTCCTCGAAATTATCAATCAGGACGGCGATGGCGTGGGGGACTTCGTCGCGCGTCTGGAGGATGGCCTTTTCGCGGACGACTTCGGCGGCTAGGAAGCGTTCGGGCTGGTCGGTGAATTGGTCGGGGGGGAAATGCGGGGGGGCTTCGGGCAAGCGCGAGAGCCAGGAATTGACGAGGTCGAGGCAGCCGGCGCCGGTGAGGGCGGAGACGGGGAAAATTTCCGCAAAATCGAATTCCTTGTTGTAGCGCTCGATCAGCGGGAGGAGCAGATGCTTGGCGATGCGGTCCACTTTATTCAGCAGAAGGTAGACCGGGCCGTGAAAACGTTTGATCCATTCGACGGAGAAGCGGTCGCCGGGGCCGTAGTCAACGGAGGCGTCGGCGATCAGGCAGAGGATGTCAATGTCTTCGAGGGCGTGTTGGAGTTCGTCCATCATCATGCGGCTCAGGACGTTTTTCGGTTGGTGGATGCCGGGCGTATCGATCAGAACGATCTGGGCGTCTTCGCGATTGAGGATGCCTTGGATGCGATTGCGGGTGGTTTGCGGCTTGGGGGAGACGATGGCTACTTTTTGGCCGACGAGAGTGTTAACGAGCGTGGATTTGCCCGCGTTGGGGCGGCCGACGATTGCGACGAAACCGGATTTGAAGGGCATGGATTT
>Ga0209655_10001023_pt1 | contig 10413 bp, 10 predicted proteins | sample BogFormECP03_OM2_FD_188236 | JGI IMG/M metagenome (GOLD analysis project Ga0209655, IMG submission 188236) | Bog forest soil microbial communities from Calvert Island, British Columbia, Canada - ECP03_OM2 (SPAdes) (version 2) | ecosystem: Environmental > Aquatic > Freshwater > Wetlands > Bog ...
AATTCGGCGGGGACGATTTTTCTTGGTCCGTGGAGCGCGCAGCCGCTTGGCGACTACTCGAGCGGCAGCAATCATGTGCTGCCGACGGCCGGTTGGGCGCGCGCGCGTGGCGGATTGAGCGCGGTGGATTTTGTGAAATGCATCAATGTGCAGTCCATCGGGGCGGCTGGATTTGCGCGGCTTGCGGACGCAGCGCGGTCGCTGGCGCGCGCCGAAGGGCTCGCGGCGCATGAGAACGCGGTGGAGATACGGCGTTGAAAACTTTGCTACCGGTGCGGGATGCGATTCTGCGGCAGCAGCGCTACGTCGCTCCTGTCGAGGGCCGCGCGGGAAAACTGCGTCTCGACTTCAATGAGAATACTGTGGGTTGCTCGCGCGCTGTTTTGCGGGCGCTTGCGAAACTTACGCCTGAGCGGCTCTCGATGTATCCCGAATACGCGGATACGACGCGCCGCCTTGCGCGTTTTTTCGGCGTGCGCGCGGACGAAATGGTGCTCAGCAACGGCGTGGACGACGCGCTGCATCTTTTGTGCGATACGTTTGTGGATCCGCGGAGCCGCGTTTTGCTCTGCGAGCCTACATTTTCGATGTATCGCTTTTATGCGGAGCTCGCCAACGCGAAAATCGTCACAGTGCGCTACGACGCTGCGATGCGATTCCCGCTGGATGGTGCGCTCGCGGCGCTGCGACATGGCAAGACGTCACCGCGAATTTTCTTTCTTGCGAACCCTAACAATCCTACGGGCACACTGGTCGCCGCCGAGGCGCTGGGTCGCATGCTCCGAGCGGCACCACGCACCGTTATCGTTGTGGATGAGGCCTATGCGGAGTTTTCTGGACTGACGATTATTCGTTGGATTCGCCGCTATCCGAATTTGGTGGTGCTGCGGACATTTTCCAAAGCGGCCGGGCTTGCCGCGCTGCGTCTCGGGTGCATTTTTGCCAATCGAAATATAATTTCGTTCCTCAAGCGCGCTGCTTCGCCATTTTCCGTCAATACCGCCGCACTGGTGGCCGCCGAGGCTGCGACTCGAGACCGGCGCGCGATTCGCAGCTACGTCGCCGAGGTGACGTGGGCGAGGGAGGAATTTGCGCTCGCGCTCACGCGCCTCGGCATCACGGCTTATCCCAGCGCTGCCAATTTCCTTCTCGTTGATTTCGGCGAGCGCGGGCCGCAGCTTGTGCGCAAGCTGGAGCGGAGCGGAATTTTGCTGCGCGATCGTGGAATGGAATTCGGGCGGCGGGGATTTGCGCGCGTCTCGGTTGGAACGCGCGCGGAAATGCGCCGGCTCATCCGCGCGATTGAAAGAAACTGGTGATTGGCCGATGCCTCAAAACAAAAAGCGTCAAGCGCGCATCCATCGCAAGACTTCCGAAACGGACATTCGCCTGCGGATAAATCTTGACGGGCGCGGAAAATCGCGCGTGCATACGGGCATACGATTTTTCGATCACATGCTCGAACTTGTTGCGCGGCACGGCGCTTTCGACCTCGAGCTGGAGGCGCGCGGCGATCTGGATGTGGATCAGCATCACACCGTGGAAGACGTGGGGATCGTGCTTGGCGAAGCGGTGCTGAAGGCGCTGGGATCGAAGCGCGGCATTTTGCGCGCTGGATATTTTCTGATGCCCATGGACGAGACGCTTGCGGCGGCGGCGATTGATCTCAGCGGCCGGCCGTATTGCGTTTGCCGCGCGAAAATTGCGGCGCGCCGGGTGGGCGATTTTCAAACTGAGTTGCTGGAGGATTTCTTTCAGGGATTTGCGCAATCGGCGCGGGCTAATGTGCATCTGCGCGCGCTGTATGGCCGCTCTTCGCACCACCAGGTCGAAGCAATTTTTAAAGCGTTCGCGCGCGCGTTGCGGTTTGCGGTCTCGCGCGATCTCAGGTTGCGTCGCGTGTTGCCCAGCACCAAAGGCCTGCTATGAAAGTTACCATTCTCGATTACGGCGCGGGAAATTTGCCGTCGGTTGAGCGTGCTTTCGAGCGTCTCGGTGTGGCCACGGAGCGCGCCACGACGCCCGAGTCCATTTCTCGTGCTTCGGCCATCGTCTTGCCTGGCGTTGGCCACGTGGCTGCGCTAATTCGGGCGCTCGATACTCTCGGTTTGCGCGCGCCATTATGCGAGGCCGTGCGCCGCGGAGTTCCATTTCTCGGCATCTGTCTTGGCTTGCAGGTGCTTTTTGCGTCGAGCGAGGAAGCACCTGAGCTATCGGGACTGAATTTATTCGACGGGTCGGTGCGAGCGCTGCCGAGCACCGTGAAGCTTCCGCACATGGGCTGGAATCAGCTTCGTCGCGCGCGCGAATCGCGGCTCTTGCGTGGACTTACCGACGACGCCTGGTTTTATTTTGCACATTCCTACGCCGCGCTGGAGCCCGGCCCTGGCGCTGCTGCGACGTGCACCTACGGCGCGGAATTTTCCGCCGTCATCGAATGGGACAACCTCTTCGCCGTTCAATTTCACCCGGAGAAGTCCGGATCGAGCGGCGCGAGCGTCTTCGCGAATTTTGTTGAAATGGCTATATGACGCTGGCGCGGCGCATCATTCCCTGCCTCGATACTGATGGCGCGCGCGTGGTCAAAGGCATCAACTTCGCCGGCTTGCGCGACGCCGGTGATCCTGTCGAACTTGCGGCGCGTTATGACGCCGAGGGCGCGGACGAACTTGTGGTGCTCGATATCGCCGCGTCGCGCGACCGGCGTCCTACATTTCTGGAAACGATTCGGCGCGTGGCTGCCGAGCTGGCAATTCCGCTTACTGCGGGCGGCGGGATTCGCACGCTGGAGGATGCGCGGGCGGTGGTGCGCGCGGGCGCGGACAAAGTTACTGTTAACACTGCGGCTGTGGAACGCGCGGAACTTATTGCGGAGCTTGCCGGTGAATTCGGCTCGCAGGCGGTGGTGCTGGCGATTGATGCGAAACGGGCAGGTGAATCGTGGGACGTGCGCGTGCGCGGCGGACGGGAATCGGCGCAGCGCGATGCGATTTACTGGGCGCGCGAGGGAGTTGCGCTTGGCGCGGGGGAAATTCTGATTACATCCGTCGATCGCGACGGAACGCAATGCGGCTTCGACATCGATCTCACGTCGGCAATCGCGCGAAGCGTGACGGTTCCGGTGATTGCCTCGGGCGGGGCGAAAACTCCCGCGCACTTTGTGGAGGTATTCACCGCTGGCGGCGCTGACGCTGCGCTCGCTGCATCGATATTTCACGAGCGCATTCAGCCCATCGGCGCGCTGAAGGAGTTTCTAGCGCGTGAAGGCATCGCAGTGCGGCTGACGCGATGATTATTCCTTGCATCGATCTTCAGGATGGCCGGGCCGTGCAGCTTGTGCGAGGCCGGCGGCGGGCGCTTGCTGTGGACGATGTTCTCGGGCTGCTCGAGCGCTTCCGCAAGTATTCTCAATTGCACATCATTGATCTGGACGCGGCGCTGCGCACCGGGAGCAACGATCGTCTGGTGCTGCAGCTCTGCCGGGAGGCGAAGCGCAGCTTCGGCTTTCGCGTTCGCGTCGGCGGAGGCATTCGCACGGCGGCGCGCGCGATGAAACTTCTTCGCGGCGGGGCGGATCAGGTGATCCTTGGCAGCGCGGTATTTAGAGACGGGCGCATTCGCGGGCGATTTCTGTCTGCGTTCGCGCGGCGCGTTGGGCGCAGGCGGATCATCATCGCGCTGGACTGCAAGAAGGGAAAAATTGTGGTCAGCGGTTGGCGGCAGGCGCTTCGCTTGCGTCCTGAAGACGTGATCCCGCAGCTGGAATCGTATTGCGCGGGGTTTCTTTGCACGTTTGTGGACAATGAGGGCACTTTGCGCGGCACGAATCTGGATTGGTTTCGCGGGCTGCGCAGTGTGACGTCGCTGCCGATGATCGCGGCAGGCGGAATTCGCAGCCGCGGCGAAGTGCGGGCGTTGGAACGCGTCGGGATGGATGCCGCGGTGGGAATGGCGCTCTATCTCAACCGGCTGCGCTAACTGCGCTGCATGGTTGAACTGACATGAAGTCATCTGGATTCGTTGGCAGAGTGCCAGTTGGCGAAGCCGATGAACCTCGGAGAATGCACAACCTCGATACGCGGAGGCAAGTAGCTCACGCTTTAGCAAACGTTACACGGGCGGGCGCAGCAAGCGAGCGCCCCTACGAAGAAAACGGCAAAGCGAACGGCGAGGGCGACGGAGATTTCAAATTTCAGATTTGAAATTTGAGATTGGGGAAACGGCAACGGCAAATGCAACGGCAAAAGCAAATGCAGATCCCTCACCCTTGAAGGGGATTCGGGATGACAACGTGGGGTTGATCGGAGCGGCGAAAATTCGGCGGGAAACGCGGAGCGCGCCCCAATTTGTATGCAGTGGCTCGCTTGCGGGATTGAATGGTAAGATGGCGGCGCAATTCGCGTGACTTCCCCTCTTCACGTGCAACGTGCCTCTTGGTGCAGAACGAAATTGAACGAGCTTCGACGCAAAACGAATTGAAATCAAAGCTAGACGAATCGAAAAGGAGAGAAATCCATGCCGACGATTACGACCAAAGACGGAACTACAATTTTTTACAAGGATTGGGGCACGGGACAGCCCATCGTTTTCAGCCACGGATGGCCGCTGACTGCCGATGATTGGGACGGGCAGATGTTGTTCTTCGGCGAGCGCGGGTATCGCGTGATCGCGCACGACCGGCGCGGTCATGGCCGTTCGAGCCAGACTTGGGATGGGAATGAGATGAATACCTACGCCGACGATCTCGCGCAGCTATTCGATACTCTCGACGTCAAAAACGCGATCATGGTGGGACATTCCACGGGCGGCGGCGAAGTCGCTCGCTATCTTGGGCGGCATGGCTCCAAGCGTGTGGCCAAGGCCGCGCTTATCAGCGCGGTTCCGCCGCTTATGTTGAAGACGGACAAGAATCCCACCGGTCAGCCCGTCGCAGCTTTTGACGCCCTTCGAACCGCACTCGCAGCCAATCGGCCGCAGTTTTACAAAGACATCACGCTCCCGTTCTACGGATACAACCGCCCCGGCGCAAAAATCTCAGAGGGTATCCGCGAGCACTGGTGGCTGCAGGGAATGATCGGAGGCATGAAGGCCCACTACGATTGCATCAAGGCTTTCTCGGAAACGGACTTCACCGAGGATCTGAAGAAGATCGACATTCCTGTGCTGGTGATGCATAGCGAAGACGATCAGATCGTGCCGATCGCTGCCGCGGGTCCCATGGCCGCGAAATTACTGAAGAATGCCACGCTGAAAGTCTATTCGGGCCTACCGCATGGCATGCCGACAACCAACGCGGACCTGATCAACGCCGACTTGCTGGCATTCTTCAAAGGCGCGGCTTCGGTCTCAGCCTGAGGTGCGAGAGTAATTGGTTCACAATGCGATCCGATGCGCGTTTATTCCGCATCGGGAGGCCTCGATGCGTTTGCAGAGAGCCCGTTCGCCGCGCCAACTGCGGCGGCTGCTCTTTCAAACGCATCGAGGATAATATCTTGCACGTTTCGAACGCCTCACCGGCGCAGCGAGCTTCATGAAGGCAATCTACATCACGCAGCACGGAGCCGTTGAGGATCTAAAAGTAAGCGATGTTCCCGTTCCGTCGATCGGGCCTGGCGAAGTGCTGGTCAAAGTTGCGGCGGCCGGAATCAATCCCAGCGATCTCGTCAGCATCCACGGTAAATTTGCCGATTCTGTGCTGCCCCGCGTTGTTGGCCGTGATTTCGCCGGCAAAATAGTAGAAGGACCCGTCGAACTTATCGGAAGCGAAGTGTGGGGCACCGGCGGCGATCTGGGAGTTAGTCGCGATGGCACGAACGCCGAATATGTGACGATTCCTCGCGAAGCTGTTGCGCGGCGCCCAAAGAATCTGACTGCGGAAGAGGCGGCAGCAGTTGGCGTTCCGTTTGTTACCGCGTTTTCCGCGCTGATCAGCCTTGGGCGACTGAAGGAAGGCGAGTGGGTCATCGTTTCGGGCGCGGCTGGTTCCGTTGGCCAAGCCGCGATTCAGATCGCGCACGCGAAGGGAGCTCGGATTGTAGCGCTGATCAGGGATGCGGCGGAGCGGCGGATTTCCGAACCCGGCGCGGTGCAGGCAATTGCGCAGTCGGATCTCGGAAATCTGGATGCGGTGGTTCGCGAGGCGACGAATGGCAAGGGCGCCAGCCTGGCATTGAATGGCGTGGGCGGCGCGATCTTCGCGACTCTGCTTGGATCGCTCGCGGTGGGCGGACGGCAAGTGGTTTACTCCGCGGCCGGCGGGCAAGAATCTACGCTGAATATTTTGTCCTTCTACAAAAATCAATTCGCTCTATTCGGACTGGATACTCAGAAATTCGGTGTCATCAAGTGTGCTGGGATCTTAAATGAGATTGCGCCCATGTTTGAATCGGGGGCGATCAAGCCGCCGGCGATCGCCGAGCGCTACTCGTTATCCGAGGCTGCGCAAGCTTACGCGCGGGTGGCCTCAGGCAAGGTTGGCAAAGTCGTGTTAATCCCGACTTCGGAAACGAAGGCGTAGTGCCGCGGCGCGCAGTGGAATCTGCATCCGGCGGTTTCGCAATCAGCTCATGCCGCGAGCTCCTAAGGCTTCTGCGTGGGCACTTCGATGATTTGTCCCGCTTGCGGTCCGGAACCCGAGAGGAAATCGAGCACCGTTGGCGCAATTCGATCAACGCAAGTGAGCACCGCGACGTGTCCGCACCCGTCATACACCGCCAGCACTGATTGAGGCGCGGCGCGATGCATCGATTCCGCGAGCGCAAGCGGCGTCATCGCGTCCTGCTTGCCCCACACAATCAGCATGGGCATTTTCAATGCGGAAAATTTCTGGTCCAGAAAATCGGCTCCTCCAAACATGGACGCCAACGCCCGCTGCACGACCCATCCGTCGCGTTTCACCTTTCGAAAAAAATCGGCTTTCACGAATTCAGGCATCGAGGGAGGATTGGGCGTTACGAGAGCCATCAACTGATCTATCTGTCCGCTGGTCTGCGGGGTAAAAAGCGCGGGATCGAAACTCAGCTTGAACGACATGCCCGCGCTGTCAATCAGCAGCAGGCGCGTCACGCGTTGCGGCTGATCCAGCGCAACGGATGAAGCAATCCATCCGCCCATCGATACGCCGCCCAACGCGACTGCGGAGAGATGATCGGCATCTAGAAACGCTTCAACGAATTTCGCCTCTTCGGGAATCGAATAGCTGCGGTCTGCAGGCTTCGCCGAGCGCCCGTAACCAAGCAGATCCATCGCGTAAACGTGATAGCCCGCGCGCACCAGGCGGGGCGCGAGGTTGCGCCAATCCTGTTGCGCTTCGGAGCCGAGTCCGTGGATCAGCACGACGGGCTGCCCGCTGCCGCCTTCGATGTAATGCGTTTGATAGCCATCGACGAGCATCCAGCGGCTGTGAATTCCGGCGCGCGATAGTTGCAACTGCGTGACTTCGCCGGCGACCCAAAGCGGTGCGCGCCACACGACAAACGCGAAAGCAACAATTAGAATGACGAGAACAATCAGCAGCCGCACGATAATTCGCAACGCAGGGCGGGACTTGCCGGGGCTATTCGCGTTCATAAACGCTCATCGTGTACTCCTCCGCAGAAATCAACGGCAAAAGTTTTTGTCGCGGCGACCTTCAGAGTCTGCATGACGACTCGAGAAACGGGCCCTCAGCGGCTAAAGCCGTAGTCATTTTGTGGCACCTGCGGCATGACTGAAGTCATGCCCTGACAAAGCACCTGTTAGTGCTGATATCCACCCTGCCGCGCAGCTCGATTGGCAAGAGCTTGCGCGGTAACGAGCGCCGAGTCCACGCTTTCATTCCCGGCGAGAACATCCGAAATGATCTGCCCAATCTGCGTGCCAATCGCCTGAAATTCAGGAATAGCCACAAATTGAATCCCGGTGTAGGGAACGGCCTGCATCGAAGGTGAGTCGGGATCGGTCGTCTCAATCGCATCGAGTACGATTCCGCTAAACGGCGCGGCCTGCCGGTAAAGCGGATTTGCGTAAGTCGAGTAACGCGTCCCCGGCGTTGCCGAGGCCCAGCCGCGAGTTTCTCCCGCCGCGCTGATATATTCCTTTGAGGTGGCCCACGCAATAAATTGCATCGCGAGCGGTTTGTTTTTCGATGTGTACGGAACTCCGAGGGACCAAACCCAAAGCCAGTGAGATCCTTTGGCAGTCACGTCAATAGGCGCTGGAGCTACGCCCACTTCGTGCGAAATTTTAGATTCCTGCGGATTAAAAAGAATTCCCGCGGCTACGGTCGCATCGATCCACATCGCGCAACTGCCGCCGGCAAATAGCGCCAGGTTCTCGTTGAAATTATTGGAGTTAGCGCCTGGCGGGCCGTATTGCGTCAAAAGTTTCACGTACTCGCCCACTGCGTTCTTCCACTGCGGCGTGTCGATGGTGGCTTGCCAATTTTCGTCAAACCATCGCCCGCCATAAGCGTTCACCATCGTCGAAACCAGAGCCATGTTCGCGCCCCAACCCGCTTTGCCTCGCAAACAGATTCCATATTTTCCAGCGGGTTTGTCGGTGAGCGCGGCTGCGAATCGATCGATGTCGCTCCAGGTGGGATGATCGGGCATCGTCAATCCCATTTTGGCGAAAAGGTCCTTGCGATAATAGGTCAGCGAGCTCTCGCCATAGAACGGCAGCGCGTAAAGTTTGCCATCGTAAGAAAGTCCCTCGCGCACGGGCTTCAATAAATCGTCAACATCATAATTCGCAGGCAAGTTTTCAACCGGCTCGAGCCAACCCTTCTTGGCCCAAATCTGAGCCTCATAGCTGCCGATGGTTACGACATCGAACTGCTCGCCGCCCATGGCAACATCGGTAGTGATGCGCTGCCGCAAAACATTTTCGTCGAGCATCACCCAATTCAACTTCACACCCGGATGCTGCGCCTCAAAATTCGAGGAGAGCGATTTCATTGTGAACATATCCGCGTTATTTACAGTAGCGATAGTCAATTCCGCAGATTTTCCGGCGCCGTGGACGCAGCCGACCGCAATACTGAGAACGAGGATGCTCATCACAAGAAATAGCCGGCGCATAGCTCGCGATCCTAACACGAGCGCGCAACTCGATTGATTCCCATCGCCGCCCGGTATAATCTGCCAACGAAATCGCCCGTCACGCTCGTAATGAAAATATTCGTGGAAAATAAAAAATCATCCATCGCGGACCGCCTGATGCTCTGGCCATCGGTGAGTCTCCTGCTCGTGTGGATGATCGTTCCGCTGGCGATCACTCTGTACTTCTCCGTCCGCCGCTATTCCCTGATGCGCTCGGGCCAGACGCGCTTCAACGGCCTTGAAAATTATTGGTATCTGCTGCGCGATCCTGGTTTCCTACATGCCGTCGTAAATACGCTATTGATTCTGGCCGGCGTGCTCGCCAGCACGATTATTTTCGGCACACTCTTCGCCTGGCTCTACGACTACGAGTTCCCCGGCAAACGCGTAGCCCGGCTCCTGGTGATCGCGCCGTTTTTCGTCATGCCGACAGTGAATGCGCTGCTGTGGAAAGATTTGATGATGCATCCGATCTACGGATTTCTCGCCGCTCTCGCGCGCGCCGTCGGAATCAATCCCATCGATTGGTTCGGCCGCGTCCCGCTGACATCGATCATTATTCTGCTTTCCTGGCAATGGCTGCCCTTCGCGTTCCTGATTTTTCTCACTGCCATGCAATCGCTCAATCGCGAGCAATTGGAAGCCGCCTCGCTCGACGGAGCCGGCCCTTGGCAGACTTTCTGGTATCAAATACTCCCGCACCTGAGACGCCCGATCGGTGCGGTGATCATGATCGAAGCGATATTTCTCCTGAGCGTATTCGCAGAAATATTTGCCACTACCGGCGGCGGCCCCGGAACCGCAACGACCAACCTGACCTATTTGGTCTATTCTCTCGGCCTTCTGCAATTTGATGTCGGCCTCGCGTCCGCCGGCGGAATTGTCGCCGTAATCTTTGCGAACATCATCGCTGTATTTCTGATGCGCTCCGTTTCGCGCAATCTGCGCGCTGCCTGAGCCGATGCGATGACCAGGCGTAAACAACTCATTCCCTTCGTTCTTGGCTGGAGCATCGCGCTGGCGATGTTTTTTCCCATTCTGTGGATGATTCTCACCAGCGTGAAGACCGAGACGCAGGCTTCCGCGAGCAAGATCGTCTGGCTCTTTCAGCCGACGCTGCGAAATTACATCACCGTCCTCGCGCAATCGGATTACCTGCACTACGCGGCGAATTCGATTCTCGTTTCCTTTGGCGGCACGCTGCTGGCCATGGCGCTCTCGATTCCCGCGGCGTATGCGCTGGCATTTCATCGCACGCGGCATGCGCCGGGGCTGCTGGCTTGGATGATGTCCACCAAAATGATGCCGCCGGTCAGCGCGTTGATCCCGATTT
>Ga0209655_10001024_pt1 | contig 10412 bp, 6 predicted proteins | sample BogFormECP03_OM2_FD_188236 | JGI IMG/M metagenome (GOLD analysis project Ga0209655, IMG submission 188236) | Bog forest soil microbial communities from Calvert Island, British Columbia, Canada - ECP03_OM2 (SPAdes) (version 2) | ecosystem: Environmental > Aquatic > Freshwater > Wetlands > Bog ...
GAAGGGATGCTGGCCGAGGGCGGAGGGCATAGCAAGCTCGATCACGCCAAGCATCTGTGCAACGCGGTGCTGCCGGCCATGTTGGCGATCCGCAAGACTGCGGACACGCTCGAGGGCACGGTTGCCGACGATTTGTGGCCGCTGGCGACTTACCAGGAGATGCTCTTCATCATGTAGGCCGGCCGGGGGTTCCCATGAAAACGAAAGAGAAAAAACATAAGAAGGAGAAAAAGAAGGAGTCGCCGAACGGCCTCGTCGCGGACGGCGTGAGTGCGATCGTCGCCGCGACGCCGCCGGCGAACGGCACGGCCAATGGCGTCCCCCTGGAAATCCACCACGGGGACGTCAAGGCCGCCGCTCGCAAAATCAAAAACGACGTCTACGAGGAGGAGTTGGCGCGCCTGCAGATCGAGCTCGTCAAGATGCAGAACTGGATCAAGCACAAAGGCCTGCGCGTGCTGGTGCTGTTCGAGGGGCGCGACGCGGCCGGCAAGGGCGGCGTGATCAAACGAATTACGGAGAGCCTCAATCCGCGGATTTGCCGAGTCGTCGCGCTGGGCACGCCGACCGAACGCGAGAAGACCCAGTGGTATTTCCAGCGTTACGTGGCGCAATTGCCCTCGGCCGGCGAAATGGTGCTGTTCGATCGCAGTTGGTACAACCGCGCGGGCGTCGAGCATGTAATGGGATTTTGCACCGACGAGCAGTACCAGGAATTTCTGCGCAGCTGTCCCGAGTTCGAGCAGATGCTCTGCCGCTCCGGCCTGCTGATCGTGAAATACTGGTTCTCGGTCAGTGATGACGAGCAGGAACGGCGCTTCCAGGGCCGGATGAACGACCCCACGCGCAGCTGGAAGCTGAGCCCGATGGACATCGAGTCGCGCTCGAAATGGGTCGAGTACTCGATGGCGAAGGACATCATGTTCCGCCACACCGATCATAAGATGGCGCCGTGGCGAGTCGTGAAGGCGGACAACAAGAAGCTGGCGCGGCTCAACTGCATTCGGCATCTGTTGAGCCTGATCCCTTATGAGGACCTGCCGCCGACTCCCTTCGCGCTCGCGCCGCGCCCGGACATGCCGACCGACTACAAGCGTCCGCCGCTCGAAGATCAGACGTTCGTGCCGGATTACTATTGAGCCGGGACCTGCGGGCTAGCCGAAGAAGTTCGCGAGGATGGCCGCGTTTACGAGGAGGAAGACTCCGGGGTAGATCCACCGTGAGATTCTTCGGACGTTGGACGCGCGGCGGTGGTTGTTACGCTTGACCATCGTGTGGATCACGATGAGGACGAGCAGCGCCAGGAAGACGATCACGTAGGTGGCGAGAAAGAAGCAGTCGATATAGGTCAGGTACGGAACCTTGGGCATGCTGCTTTCCACCGAGAAGGAAAAAGCGATTACGGTGAGGATGGTGGTCAGCGCGATTGTTATCTGAGTGTAGTGGTCGGTGACGTCGATGAAGTACGCGCTGTAGGAAACGATCACCATTAGGATCAGCGGGAAAAAAATCTTCCACAAGTAGTACGAGTACTCGCGCTTTACCGTCAGCGTGAAGATGAGGTCGGGCCGCGTCGGCATGCGGCCGCCGTAGGCCAGGTTGCTGTTGACGATGCTCACGCCGACGATGGTCCATTGCGCAAGCCCGGTCCATCGCTCGTTCGCGACGCCGGACAGGATGGGGTCGGCGATCAGCCGGACCCTGTTGGTTTCCGCGTCGGCCAGCACGGGCTGCAAAATAAGGTGCAGGTGCTGGGTATCAAACGGAAACTTGCGCAGGTTCAGTTCGGCGCTCAGATGCGAGACGAATTCCTCCTGATAACGGACGGTGCCGTCCGGATCGACGAAGGCCAGCCGCGAGATGGATTCGCGCGCCGAGAGATGATTGACCAGAGTCAGTATGGGGATCCAGATGCTGTCTAGAGAAACCTCGCGGCGCGTTTCGGAAGGCGCGGGAGTGTAGGACAGGCGCGGATCTTTCCACGTCATAAATAGATAAGCAGTTAAAGTAAATCGCTCGGCCAGCTCGTCGAGCTCGTTCAGATTGGTCATGAAGATGGCGACGCTGACGCGTATCGGGGAACCTTGCGCGGGAATTTCCTTGACGCCAGCGGGCGGCCATTGGGCCTGTGCAGTACCATGGGACAGCGTCGCGCAAAAAATTGCGACTAGCGCAGCGACGGTGAGTCGCGCGGCAAGACGAATAGGAGATCTCATCGAGCAATATCGCCTAACGGCCCGAGAGGCGGAGTTCGCTGAGGCCTCGCAGAGCCATTGAGCCGCGATATTCCAGCTTGGCTTGCGGATTGGCGAGTTGCAGTCGCGGAAATTTGTCGAGCATCAGCTCGATTGCGATTGCGCCTTCGAGGCGTGCCAGAGGCGCGCCGAGACAGAAGTGGATTCCCTCGCCGAAGGCTACGTGCTCGTTGGGATCGCGCGCGACGTCGAAGTTTTCGGGCTGCGGAAAATGCGCGGGATCGCGATTCGCCGCCGCCAGCAGAATGAAGCACAGGCTGCCGGCTGGAATGTCGGTGCCGCTGACGTTGGTCGCCGCCGTCGGCACCCGCAGAGTCATCTGCACGGGCGGGTCGAAGCGCAGCATCTCTTCGATCGCCTTCGGGATCAGATCGCGATTCTCGCGGAGGCGATTTTGCTGATCGGGATGACGGCATAGCGCGAGCAAGCCGTTGCCGATGAGATTGGTCGTCGTTTCATTGCCGGCGAGCAGCAGCAGGACGACGAATGCGAGCAGCTCGTCCTCGCTGAGCGCGTCGGATTCGTCGCGCGCGGTAACCAGCGCGCTGATCAGATCCTCGGCGGGATTCGCGGTGCGCTGCTTGATTGCCTCGGCGAGGTAACCTCGCAGCGCATTCCTGGCCGCGATGCCAGCTTCAGATGGTCCGCTCGTGAGATTTTCCTGCCCGAAGGAGGTGATGAGATCGTTGGACCATTGCTTGAACTGCGCGTGATCTCCGGCCGAGACGCCGAGCATTTCCGCGATTACAATGACCGGCAGCGGGTTGGCCAGCGCCGCCATCGCTTCAATCCCGGTTGAGCTGTTCGCCTGGCTCAGCAGCTCGGCGGTTATCTCGCGAACTCGCGGCTCGAGTTCACGCACTCGCCTTGGCGTGAAGGCCTTGCTGACGAGTTTTCGCAGCCGCGAGTGAATCGGGGGATCGGCGGTCAGTATCGTGGGCGCGCCGCCGAACGGATCGATGCGCTGGCGGCCCGGAATCTCCGGGCGGCGAACGGTGAAGCGATCGTGATCGTGCAGCACGGTGACGACGTCGTCATAGCGAGCGATGAGCGTCGTCGGCATCATGAGGTTGAGCTGTCGGGGAGGACCGTCGAGCAACGCGGGGAAGTGCGGATACGGATTGGCGCGGAAGTCGGCGTCGAAGGGGTTGAAGTAGAATTCGGATTGGGACATCTCGCGCCTCCGGCATTAGCTATCAAGAATGAACGAAGACCAATTGTATGTGAAACCCGCCGTGGGTTTCACGCTTCCTTGGGCAGGGGTGACCCCTGCACCCAGTAATAGACATTTCGTCGCGGGCTGTGCATAGGTTGACCGAAGCTGTGCATTGACAGCGAAAAACCGCATCAATAACATCGCAATTCCTGCACGCAGGCTGCTAAAGTCGATTGCACGGGCAGGCTCGCCGCGACGTTGATGCGGTGCGGGATCGCGGCGATTCGGTCCGAAAAGTTTGTTGCTCGATTTGCCGGCTGAGCGCCCGAATGGCGTTTCGCCGGTTGTCAATTTTAATGTTTCACGGAAGTGACGGGGAAAGATGCGCGGGCGCTGAGCCTTTGAATCGAAATGCGCTGGGCGGTCGCCAAGCTGGTAAGGCACCAGGCTTTGGACCTGGCATTCGAAGGTTCGAATCCTTCCCGCCCAGCCAAGCTCAGGTGATTTGCGAGAACTGACGGATCGCATGACGATCGCGACGCGGGGTAACTGAAGATGTCCGACAGGGTCAAGGACCAACTCGAAGTTTTCACCGGGAACTCGAATCCCGCGCTCGCGCGCGAGGTGACGCAGCACCTCGGCGTGAAGATGGGTGAAGCCGAGGTTGGGCGCTTTCCCGACGGCGAAGTGATGATCGAAGTCCGCGAGAACGTTCGCGGCGGCGACTGCTTCATCATCCAGTCGATCTGCACTCCGCCGAACGAAAACCTGATGGAGCTGATCCTGCTGACCGATGCGCTGCGGCGCGCGTCGGCCGGACGTATCACCGCGGTAATCCCCTACTTCGGCTATTCGCGCCAGGATCGCAAAGTCGCGCCACGCGTGCCGATCAGCGCCAAAGTCGTGGCCGACCTGATCACGACGGCGGGTGTGAATCGCGTGCTGACGGTTGATCTCCACGCCGGGCAAATCCAGGGCTTCTTCAATATCCCGGTGGACAACCTGTACGCGATGCCGGTGTTGCTCACGTACCTGCGCAAACGAATCGACGGCAAGAAGGTCTCGGTAGTATCGCCGGATGCGGGCGGCGTCGAACGCGCGCGCGCCTACGCGCGGCGGCTCAATGCGAACCTCGCGATTATCGACAAACGGCGCCGGCGCGCGAGCGAAGTGGCCGAGATGCAACTGGTCGGCGAAGTGAACGACTCGATCGCGCTGCTGGTCGACGACATGATCGACACGGCCGGCACTATCACCGAAGCTGCCAAGGTCGTCGCCAAGGCCGGCGCGAGCGAAGTGATCGCAGTCGCCACGCATCCGATATTGTCGGACCCGGCGTGCGACCGCCTGAACAAATCGAACATCACGGAAATTGTCACAACCAACACGATTCCGCTGCGCGCCAAGGCGCAGGCTGAGCTCACCAAGATGCACAGCCTGTCGGTCGCGAGCCTGCTGGCGGAAGCGATGAAGCGAATTCATAATGAGGAGTCGGTAAGCTCGCTCTTTGCCTGAGCGCAGCCGAACCATCAAGCGAGGAAACCATGGAGACCGGTGAATTAGCCTGCGAGAAACGTGCGACCCGACCCAAGGGTCAGAACAACGCGCTGCGGCGCAGCGGCCGCGTGCCCGCGATATTGTACGGACCGACGACGACGCCGATGGCGCTGGCGATCGATCGAATCGAGTTGAAGGCGAGGATTTCAGCCGCCGCGCATACGCGGATCATCAAGCTCAAGTCGAGCACCGCGGAGCTCGACGGCAAGCACGTGATTTTCAAGGACGTGCAGCGCGCGCCGGTGTCGGGCGAAATCCTGCACGCGGACCTGTACGAAGTGGATCTCAACCGCGCGATTCGCGTCGAAGTTCCGTTCAAGTTCGTCGGCAAGGCCAAGGGCGTCGCCAACGGTGGAATCCTGGCGCCGCTCGAGCGCACGGCGACGGTCGAATGCCTGCCGCTGGAAATTCCCGACTTGATCGAGGTGGACGTCACGGAAGTCGACATCCATAACGTCATCCACGTCTCGGCGGTGAAGTTCCCCGACAAGGTGAAGGCGATCTTCGATACCGACTATCCAGTGGTCACTGTGCTGCCGCCGACGGTCGCGGAAGTCGCGGTTGCCGCGGTCGCGGAAACAGTCGAAGGCGCTGCGGTCGAAGGCGCACCGGCGGAAGGCGCTGCTGCTGCAGCTCCTGCCGAGGGGGCGGCCGCCAAGGAAGGCGGCGACAAGGCTGCGGCCAAGAAGCCCGAGGCGGCCGAGAAGAAGAAGTAGTTTTGGCGATTCACTCGCGCGCGTCGCGCAGCCTTCGCGGCGAGCGGCGCGCGCGAGCAATATAGATGTGAGGGGAAAGGGCGCGCAGCGCAACGCTGCAAGCCCGGTGCAGGGGGTCGGCCGCTATGAGTTTCGTCCATCTTCACGTCCACACGCAGTACAGTCTCCTCGACGGCGCCAACAAAATCGGGCCGCTGATCGAGCACGCCAAGGCGTCGGGGATGGAAGCGATCGCGATGACCGACCATGGCAACATGTTCGGCGCGGTCGAGTTCTATCAGAAGGCGAAAGCGGTCGGCGTCAAGCCGATCATCGGATGCGAGGTGTATCTCGCGCCGGGCAAGCGGACCGATCGCACGCAAGTCCCGCGCAGCGACGACTTCGACGGCGGCGGCAACTTCCACCTCGTAGTCCTCGCGCAGAATCGCGAGGGTTACCGGAATCTTTGCCGCCTGCTGACGACGGCGTACCAGGACGGCCTCTACTACAAGCCGCGCGTCGACAAGGACATCCTCGGCGAGCTGTCGAACGGCTTGATCGTGCTGTCGGGATGCCTGTCGGGTGAGATCGCGCGATGGCTCCGGCAGGATCGCATGGACAAGGCGCGCGAGACGGCCGAAGCGTACGCGAAAATGTTTCCCGGGCGGTATTATCTCGAGCTGCAGGACAACAAGCTTCATTCGCCGTACAACGATGCGCTGCGTGAAATCGGCAAACAGGTCGGGCTGCCGCTGGTGGCGACCAACGATTGCCATTATCTGCATCGCGACGACGCCAAGGCGCACGAGGTCCTGCTGTGCATCCAGACCGGCAAGACGATGGCCGACGAGACGCGCTGGCGGTTCGACACCGACGAGCTCTACGTCAAGACGCCCGACGAGATGGCGAGCGCGTTCGGTGCCGACGCCGAAGAGTTGCGCAACAGCGTCGAGATAGCGCGGCGAATCGATTTCGAATTCGAATTCGGCAAGTTTCATTTTCCGGTTTTCAAGTCGGGGCCGGGCGTTGACCTCGACGCCGAAATGGAGACGCGCGCGCGCGAGGGTTTGACGGCGCGGCTGACGGAAATTCGCGCGCGGCGGGCGGATGTCGACGAGTCCCAGTACCAGGAGCGCATCGATCGCGAGCTTCCCGTGATTCGCGACATGGGCTTCTCCGGCTACATGCTCATCGTCGCCGACTTTATCGGTTACGCGCGCGGGCTCGGAATTCCGGTAGGTCCGGGCCGCGGCTCAGTGGTCGGCAGCCTCGTTTCGTACGCGCTGGGAATCACCGAGGTTGACCCGGTCGAGCATCGCCTGCTGTTCGAGCGATGGCTGAATCCGGGGCGCAAGTCGATGCCGGATATCGACGTGGATTTTTGCTTCGAGCGGCGCGACGAAGTGCTCGAATACGTGCGCAAGAAGTACGGCGACGATCGCGTGGCGCAGATAATCACCTTCGGCACGATCAAGGGCAAGCAGGCGATTCGCGACGTCGGGCGCGTGCTTGGGCTGTCGTTCGCCGAGACCGACAAAATCGTCAAGCTGTATCCGGCGCCCAAGCAGGGCCGCGATTTTCCGCTGGCCGACGCGCTCGAGATGGAGCCGCGGCTCAAGGCCGAGCGCAAGCTGCATCCCGATCTCTTCAACTACGCGTTCAAGCTCGAAGGACTGCTGCGGCATGCGTCGCGCCACGCCGCGGGCGTCGTCATTTCCGATCAGCCGCTCACCGACCTCGTGCCGCTGTACGTCGACAAGGAACGCGACGAAGCGGCGCTGGCGATCACGCAGTACTCAATGAAAGGCGTCGAGGAAATCGGGCTCATCAAATTCGACTTCCTCGCGCTCAAGAACCTGACGCTGATCACCGACACGCTCACCTTGATCAAGGCGGGCGGCAAAGAGGCGCCCGACCTGAACCGGCTGCGGCTCGACGACGCCGACACCTACAAGATGCTCTCGCGCGGCGACACGGTGGGAGTGTTCCAGCTCGAGAGCTCGGGCATGCGGCGGTTTATCACCGAGCTCAAGCCGACCTGCTTCGACGACGTGATCGCGGCGGGATCGCTGTTCCGTCCGGGGCCGCTCGACGCTATCCAGGACGGCAAGACGATGGTGCAGCACTACGTCGATCGCAAGCACGGCAAGGAGCCGGTCGAGTACGATCATCCGCTCCTGGAGCCGGTGCTACGCGATACTTACGGCGTGATCGTGTACCAGGAACAGGTCATGCGCGCGGCGCAGGCGCTGGCGGGATACTCGCTCGAGCAGGCCGATATCCTGCGCGCCGCGATGGGCAAGAAGAACAAAGCGGTCATGGAAAAAGAGCGCGTGCGATTTATCGACGGCGCGAAGAGCAACGGCGTCAACGCAGCGCTCGCCACCTCGATTTTCGAAAAGATCGAAACCTTCGCGTCGTACGGATTCAACCGCTCGCACGCCGCCGCCTATGCGCTGACGACCTACACGACCGGCTACCTGAAGGCGCACTATCCGCACGAGTTCATGGCGGCGCTGATGTCGCTCGACATGGACGACGTCGACAAGACCTACAAGAATATCGCGGCGCTGCGCGAGATGAAGATTGCGATTCTGCCGCCGGACGTGAACCAGAGCCGGGTGAAATTCACAGTTACCGATGGCGCGATTCGCTTCGGGCTGGCCGCGATTCGCGGCGTGGGCGCCAAGCCGGGCGAGGCGACTGTTGCCGAGCGCGAGGCCAACGGCGCGTTCGAGAGCATGGCGGATTTCTGCATGCGCGTCGGCGCGCAACTGATCAGCCGCCGCGTACTCGACGCGCTGATCAAGTGCGGTGCGTTCGATTCGGTCAGCGCCGTGCGCGCCGCGCTGATGGCCGAGGCGGAGCAGGCGATCAAGCTGGCGCAGAAGGCGCAGAGCGATGCCGAGAAGAATCAGATCGGGCTGTTCGGCGGCGCGGTCAAGGTGCCCAAGCCGGTGGCGCGCGAGCCGATTCCCGAATGGGACGCGCGCGAGAAGCTGAAGTGCGAGAAAGAAGCGCTCGGCTTTTACATCACGGCGCATCCGCTCGACAAGTACGATCGCGAGCTCGCGCGAATCAGCAAAGTCACCACCGCCGACCTGTCGTCGGCGCCTGACGGCAGTCCGGTGCAGATTGCCGGGGTGATCCACGCCGTGAAGCTGAAGAACAATAAATCGGGCAAGCGCTATGCGACGTTCTCGCTGGAGGATCGCGAAGGCGCGGTCGAAGCGATCGCGTGGTCGGAGACCTATCAGAAGTTCGAGGCGATCATCATGGGCGACGAGCCGGTGGTCGCACGCGGCAAGCTGGACGTTGACGACGAGCGCGCGCAGATAATCCTCGAAGGGCTGGTGCCGCTGGATTCGGCGCTGGTCGATTCGATTCGCGAGGTAAGAATTTCGGCGCCAATGAGCCGGCTGGCAAACGGCGGCCTCGACGCGCTGAAGGCGATGCTCGCGCGGTATCGCGGCAAATCGATGACCTATCTGCATCTGGGGCTCGACGACGGCCGCGAGGCGGTAGTGCTGTTGGGCGACAGCTATCGCGTGACGCCGACCGACATGTTCGTCGCCGAGATGGAGCAGATTCTGCCGCCGGGTTCCATCGAGTTGAGATAGCGCGGCGTACCTCGGGGCGGCGGTATCTGATAGACTGGATTCCTTAGATCTTCGACGATCGAGGTATTCACCTGGCTAAGTCTTACGACGTTGCTCACGAGCATCACGAGAGCGCCGTCCTGGTTGGAATCGAACTTGGTTCCGAGGCGGGAATCGGCAGCGAAGAATCGCTCGACGAACTGAAAGCTTTGACTGAGAGCGCCGGCGCCGAAGTTGCCGGCGTTGTTCGGCAGCGCTTGAAGGCACCCGACCCGCGCACTTTTATCGGCAAGGGCAAGGCGGGCGAGGTGCGCGAGCTGGCGTCCGCGAAAGGCGCGTCGCTCGCGATTTTCGACGACGCGCTCAGCCCCGCGCAGGCGCGCAATCTCGAAAACGAACTCAAGATTCGCGTGATCGATCGCAGCCAGCTGATTCTCGACATTTTCGCGCAGCGCGCGCATACGCTCGAGGGCAAGCTGCAGGTCGAAATCGCGCAGCTCAGTTACCTGCAGCCGCGCCTCACGCGCCAATGGTCGCATCTTTCGCGCGTCCGCGGCGGCGGTGCGGGCGGCGGCGGCGTGGGCACTCGCGGTCCCGGTGAAACGCAGCTCGAAGTTGACCGGCGGCGGTTGCGCGAGCGGCTCACGCGGCTCAAGGTGCGGCTGGGGCAGGTCGAGCGAACGCGCACGATTCAGCGCCGGCGCCGTCTCGAGGTGCCGTTCCCGACCGTCGCGCTGGTGGGCTACACGAACTCCGGCAAATCGACGCTGATGAACGCGCTGACCGATGCGGGCGTCGAGGTGGCGAATCGTCCGTTCTCGACGCTCGATCCGACGATTCGGCGCCTCAAGCTGCCGGGCGGGATGAACGTGATGCTGGTCGATACGGTCGGATTTATCCATCGCCTGCCCCATATGCTGATCGACGCGTTCAAGGCCACGCTCGAGGAAGTGCGCACTGCGACGATGCTGCTGCACGTGGTCGATGCGAGCTCGCCGCTGGCGGCTGAGCGCATGACGATCGTCGACGACGTGTTGCAGGAAATCGGCGCGGGCGCGTCGCCGCGAATCGTTGTCATGAACAAGGCTGACCTGGCCGAGCATGGAGCGAATCGAAACGGCGCGCATGACGCGGTTTCGATCTCGGCGCT
>Ga0209655_10001028_pt1 | contig 10400 bp, 12 predicted proteins | sample BogFormECP03_OM2_FD_188236 | JGI IMG/M metagenome (GOLD analysis project Ga0209655, IMG submission 188236) | Bog forest soil microbial communities from Calvert Island, British Columbia, Canada - ECP03_OM2 (SPAdes) (version 2) | ecosystem: Environmental > Aquatic > Freshwater > Wetlands > Bog ...
GGTCTTCGTGGTGTGCCGTCTATATTGGCGCGAAAATCTCGAAGCGGTGCGTGAGCTCGCCGGGCAGCAGGGCGGGCGGTACGTCGACGAGATTCATTTCACCTATCCCGGCGACTCGCTTCGTTCGATGCTGTCGCTGACCAGCTACCTGGGTTCGGGTGAGTACCGCCAGAAATACCTGGGTCTTCGCATCCCGCCGACGAATGTGCAACCCGAGCAGCTGGAGCAGACGCGGACTTTCGCGGCCCGCCTGGCGGATCGGTTGTACGCCCGGGGCTCGGCAACGCCGGGTCAAGAAACGGTATAGGCGCTATGGCTCGTTCGTTCGATGTCTCGCTCGACTCGCCCGCAAGTGTCGAACAGGTCCATGCGGCGTTCAGCGACGAAGACTACTGGCTGGCCCGGCTTAGGACCCTCCATGGCAACAGCACCACGTTGGAATCCTTGATCGTCGACGACGATCACACCGTGCGGGTGGCCACCGCGCAGGATGTGGGCCGTGACCTGCTGCCCGGGATCGTCGCCAAGTTCTATCGACGCGATCTGAAAGTCCGGCACACCGAGACGTGGACACCGTTGGGCGACAATCAGCTTCGCGGGGAGATCGGTGTTGCGGTGTCCGGGGCGCCGGGATCGGGTTCCGGTGCCGCGTTCGTCGCGCCCACTGAGAGCGGGTCAAATCTGACATTCACCGGGACGGTGGAATTCAAAGTCCCGCTGGTTGGCGGCACGATCGAGAGTTTCATCGCGCGCGAGTTCGCCCAAGGGATACCGGATATTCAGGACTTCACCGCGAAGTGGCTCACCGAGCACGCCTGAAGGCGGTCCGAAGAGGTTGACAGAGGAAACGACAGATGACTGACACGCCGAACTCCGCCTCTCCCTACTCCGATGCATTCCGGGTAGCGCCGGCCAATGCGCAGGCCCTTGCGGGCCTGCGCATGCCGCTGGTCGACGCGATGATGACTCAGCGGGCCGTCCGACGCGTTTATCCCGACCCGGTTGATGATGCGGTGGTGTTGAATTGCATCGAGTTGGCGCTGCGCGCACCGACCGGTGCCAATGGTCAGAACTGGGAGTTCATTGTCGTCAAGGACCGCCGCGTCATTAAAAAGCTCGCCAGGCGCTACCGCCAGGGTTGGAAGTTCTCCTACGGCGGGCTGCTTCGAGGCGCCGGCGACCGCGATGAGTCTTTGGCGAAGGTCATACGTGCGGCCCAGTGGCAAGTCGACCACTTCACCGAGATCCCGGTCCTGGTGGTGGCCTGCCTGCGCCTCACCGTCCGCGAGGGCCGCGCGCCGTATTCCCTGATGCCCCATGCCGCCCTGTCCGGATACTGGGGTTCGATCTACCCGAGCGTGCAGAATCTGTTGCTCGCCGCACGTGCCATGGGGCTGGGTGCCTCGCTGATCACCTTGCCGCTGTGGAGAGTGACGCGGGCGCGCAGAATCCTCGGCCTCCCACGGTCGGTGACACCGTGCTGCGTCGTGGCCCTCGGGTGGCCGCGCGGGCGTTATGGACCCACGACCCGCGTACCGGTCGAACAGGTCGCGCATCTCGACACCTATGGCAACCGCGCCTGGCTTGATTCAGCTTCGGCAACGCCCTGCTGATCTGTCCAACTTGTTGGACAATTTTGTTGATTTATTACACATCACGTTAATTGTGAGCTTGACCACTAAATATTCCGGCGAATTTCTCCGCTTTTCTTTGGGGCTTGGGTTCTCTTAGTGTAGGTTCAGATTCCGCTGAGCCGGTCGACCGGGGAGGGGGGCGCCATGCTGGCTGCTTCGCGTCCGTATGCTCTGGCCGCCGCGGTGCTCGTTGCGACAGGCGCTGTTGCCGCCATACCGCTCGCGTCCGGCCCGTTCCAGCTCCCGATCCGCAGCATCGAGACCCGTCTGGTCGACACGGACTCCGTACTCAATATCCCGGTGAACCTGTTCGACGACATCGGCAATATTCCGTACAACGAAGTCCAAGGCATCGATGCGTTTGCGGAATCGTTTTTTTTTGGGGGGCCCTGGGATCTCGAGTACTCCACGAACCTTGTGGGGGTAGATCCCGGAGACCCGGGCCGTTTCGAGGCGATAGTTGACTTGCTGGTGCCGTTCACGGCGCTGTCGGGAATGGGAGCTGGTGAGTACGACTGGGACGCGGGCCTCGGCCAGCAACTGGTGGGGTTCGCCGCAGTCGAGTTCCCGGTGAGTGCATCCTGCACCGTGGGCTGTGTGTTTCCCCCCTTCGACGACTACTTCCAGGTGCCGCTTTCAGACCTGACCTCTCCCAGCGGTTTCACCTTTGACTCCGCCGATGATCCGGGCATCATCGATCCGGACGGCTCAGCCAACTCCTTCCCGGAGTGGGGCCTTGAGGGCACAATCACGGGCCCCGATGGAGCAGACGCAATGCCGTGGGACGGCAGCACCTACACCCTGGATCCGTCTGTAGCATTCGAAAACTTCTTCAACAGCCTGATGGAGACCCCGCCCACCGACGGCGTTTTGGGCACCGGCATCGAGATTCCCACCCTTTCGGACTCTGTCTATGCCGTCCAAGCTGTGCTGGCATCGTTGGTGGTCGCCTTCGATCCCTTCACCCCCGGGAGCGCCTCGTGCCCAGGGGATTGCAGCATCGTCACCGACCTCGGTCTGAACTACCCCAACCTCGTGCAGGACATCTCGAATCTCATCCCGGGCAATCCGATCATCACCGCATGGCTGGACGCCTATAACGGTGGCACGGCCAACGTCCCGACCCCAACGCAAATCCTGGAGAACATTACGGCGTCCGAGCAGCTGTGGACAGAGCTGGGCTTGTACAACCCCGCTACCGGGACGACTGGCCTGGATCTCAGCACAGGATCGACAGAGCTCACCTCACTGCTGGACCTCGGGGGAGCGTCGGACCTGAGCAGCCAACTGTCGACCGACTTCAGCACATTGCTGGCGGACCTCGGCACAACACTGCCGGCCAGCCTGCTGAGCTTGTTCTAAGCCTTAAGCGGCGCGGGTCCGACCCTCAGCCCACGCCCGGTGTCTGACCGACCGCAGTGCGCTGCGCTGCAGCGCAATCGTTTCAGGTCCTGAGGCCCTGCATCATGACCCGGTCCCACATCCGGTCGGTCAACAGCAGCCGGGCGAGCACCGAGACGTTTCCAGACGCCCCGACGATATAGCGGGGTTTGGGCTTTTTGGCTCTGACCGCCCGGACCACCGCGCGGGCGACGGTGTCGCCGCCGACCATCACGCCGGCATTTCGGCCAGCGCGCGGGTGGTCTCGGCGTAACGTCGCTTGCATTCTCCGTACGGATCGTCATCGGCGTATGAATGCATTGCCTGCAGTTGGGATTCGACCAGTTGGGATTCGACGAATCTTGTCCGTACCCGGTCGGGTCGATCAGCACGACGCGGACATCGAGCTGCGCCACTTCGGCCCGAAGAGCGAGCGAGAGAGCCTCGACGCTGTACCTCACGATGTGATATCCGCCTGCGCCCGGGCTGGTGAATCTTCCGCCGGTACTTCCGATGGTGACGATAGTGCCTCCGCCCCGAGCGCGCATGCCGGGTAGTACGGACTGCGAAAGGCGAAGTGTGGCAACCACATTAGTCTCTGAAGAGGGTCCGTAGGTCGTTCAACGCCACCTGCTCGCGCGGGCAGGGAAGCGGGAACGCGGCGCTAGTGACGAGAACGTCCACACCGCCGTAGTCGGTATGGATCTCGTCGACGAGCTGGGTCACCACGGCCTCGTCGGTGACATCGAGGGCCCGGGCCTCTAAGCCCCTTGACCGCAGCGTATCCAGGGCAGCCGGATTGCGGCCGGCCGCGAACACCAGATAATCTCGGGCCTGCAGCCGGTAGGCGGTGGCCTCACCGATGCCGCTCGTCGCTCCCGTGACCAGGGCAATCGGCTGGGTTCTCATCGCTTCAGGGCTCCTTGAAAATGGTGGGCGGACGGCTTCATGAGAAAGTGCTGACGGAAACATCACGCCGTAGACGCCTCGGCGGTCGGCAAGCTGGTACCCGATTTTCTGTGGGTCTCCGCGGAGTACACCGCGAAGGTAGGGTTGGATGCGTTGGGGCGCAACAAAATGCGGGTCGTTCCCGGCATATCCGCGAAGGTGATGTCGGTGGCCAACCAGTACGTGCCGCGCTCCATCGTCGCGCCGATCGTGGGCACGGCCTACAAGAAACTTGGCGGTGGTGAACTGACGACCGGCGCCGATGCCAAAGACGCTACGGGTGATTCCGCGGCCGGATGCGCTACCGGCTACGCTTGAGATAGCCGACCTAGGGGGCATCCAATGCAAGGGCACGGGTTCGCGGGGAAAGTCGCCGTCGTCACCGGCGCCGGTTCGGGTATCGGACAGGCGCTGGCTGTCGAACTGGCCCGCTCCGGAGCCAAGGTTGCGATCAGCGACGTCGACACCGAAGGGCTGGCGCATACCGAGCAGCAACTGAAGGCCACCGGCGCGCCGGTCAAGGCCGATCGAATCGATGTCAGCGAGCGGGAGGCCGTCCTGCTCTACGCCAAGCAGGTCAACGACCATTTCGGCAAAGTCAACCAGATCTACAACAATGCCGGAGTCGCGTTCTTCGGTGCCATCGAAATCACCGAGTTCAAAGAAATCGAACGGGTAATGGACATCGACTTCTGGGGTGCGGTCAACGGCACCAAGGCGTTTCTGCCACACCTGATCGCCTCTGGCGATGGGCACGTGATCAACGTCTCCAGTGCGTTCGGGCTGTTCTCGGTGCCCTACCAAGCCGCCTACAGTTCGGCGAAGTTTGCCGTTCGCGGATTCACCGAGGCGCTGCACCAAGAGATGGCGGTCGCCAGACACCCGGTGAAGGTGACCGCGGTATACCCCGGCGGTGTCAAAACCGCGATCAGCCGCAACATGACCGTGGCTGAAGCACTCGGTGACGTCGACGTATTGAAACACTTCAACAGAAGCTTGTGGTCTACTTCGCCGCAGAAAGCCGCACAAGTCATCCTCGACGGGGTCCGTAAGAACCGGTCACGGGTTCTGATCGGACCGGACATGAAACTCTATGAGCTGATATTGCGCATCATTGGGCCCGGCTATCAGCGCGTAGCCCCAGCGATGCTGCGCCGGCGCCCGCCCCTATGCTGACCCCAGATCTTCACCGACGGTGGCGGCCGCCGGCCTTGCTGCTGTACTGGTCGTATACGGGGGCACCCGCTCAACGTGCTTGAAGCCGCGAGGAAGGTATTTCACTGCAAGCATGAGTGCTAGACGGCGCACAGCCGGGGGTCCGACGACTGAACAGGATCCCGGTAATCCGCCCAGGTCATCAGGGGCGTCGAGCGACGCCGCTGCTCAGGACTAGGGGCTCAGGACTAGGCGGTTAAGCCCTTCATCAATAGCCGGTCCCACATCCGGTCGGTCAGCACCAGTCGGGCGAGTACGGAGGCCTTTCCAGATGCCCCAACGATATAGCGGGCTTTGGGGTTTTTGGCCTCAACTGCCCGCACCACCGCGCGGGCGACGGTGTCGGCGCCGATCATCACGCCGGGCATTTCGGTCAGCGCACGCGTGGTCTCGGCGTAGCGGCGTTTGAACTCGCCGTATGGATCATCATTAGCGTACGAAGGCGTTGCTTCGAGTTGGGCTTCAACGAACCTTGTACGCACCCCGGTGGGGTCGATCAACACGACCCGGACACCGAACGGCGCCACTTCGGCCCGCAGGGCCAGCGAGAGGGCCTCGACGCCGTACTTGACGATATGGTAACCGCCGGCGCCCGGGCTGGTGAATCTTCCGGCGGTGCTGCCGATGGTGATGATCCTGCCTGCTCCACGAGCACGCATGCCGGACAAAACAAGCTGTGACAGGTGAAGTGTGGCAACTACATTGGTCTCGAAGAGGCGCCGGAGGTCACTCAATGCCACCTGCTCAAGAGGGCAGGCAAGCGGGAACCCGGCGCTGTTGACGAGGATGTCCACGCCGCCGTGGTCAGTGTGAATCTCTTCGACGAGTCGGGCCACCGCGGCCTCATCGGTGACATCGAGGGCCCGGGCGTGCAGGCCCTGTGACCGCAGGGTATCGAGAGCGTCTGGATTGCGGCCGGCCGCGAACACCACATAACCACGGTGCTGCAGCCGGTAAGCGGTGGCCTCGCCGATGCCGCTTGTCGCTCCCGTGATCAGAGCAATCGGCGGGGTTTTCATCGAATCAGGGCTCCTCGCAACAGTAGTCGCTGCGGTCAAACTGTTCCAGAAGTCAGTCAGGGGCTGCAACAGGTTGAGCGTAACGTCGTGCCTCTGCGTCAACGCTGCCGGGGGCGGTGGGGTCGAAGTAATACCCGGACGTCAGCTGCGAGAGGAGGACTGCAAGCCAGTTTTGCATAAGCTCAACCGCTTCTGAGCAGAACACCGCCGCGCACGATGGATTGGTCGGGAACTCGGCCTCGGCGATACGGCTACTTGCTGGCCCAGCGGCTCAGACAGCTCCGGGAACGGCGGCAACATATCCGTTAGCGACTCCATCTTCGGCGGGTCGCGACGTCGACATCCCAAACGTTCTGTCGCGGTTCCGAGCGTTGAGTTCGTTAGCCGAACATTGACGAGGTCGTAGAACAGGTTCAGAGGAACACTCAGAATGGACTCGGCATCGACTAGACGCGTTGGCAGGCTGACGGCGTGGAGCTCTGCTGCTCGCGGCGGGAGCGGAGTGATCGCGACGGCGCTCGCCAGGGCGAGTGCCGAACCCGCATTGATATATCGAGGCACGGCTGCATACACGAGAGCCCCCCTTATAAATTTCGATGCCCCCGGCGGTCTGAACCGATCGAAAAGAGCGCCACAATGTTGAAATCTGGGTACATTCGGCGGATCAGATCGCCAGGTCGGCCGCATGCGTAACGTCGTGCGGCTGCTCAATAGATGAATCTTCACCTTAGGAGGCTCTGCAAAGTGCCACGGCACACGAGAAACCGTGTGCCACATGCTTGAGGTGATCGACAAGGGGTGTAGCAGCGAATTCCATCCCATCCCGCTGCTCTTCGTCCATGGCGCCTGGCATGCCGCGTGGTGTTGGGATGAAAACTTCCTAAGCTTTTTCGCCGGCAAGGGTTATCGTGCCCTAGCGCTGAGCTTTCGCGGCCACGGCAACAGCCCGAGTGACAAGCCGCTGCGGTCCTGCTCGGTTGCCGATTACGTGGATGACGTCCGCTCGGTTGCCGACACGTTGCCCACCTCCCCGGTGGTCATCGGTCACTCCATGGGCGGTCTTATCGTGCAGAAGTATCTGGAGTCGCACGACGCTCCCGCCGGCGTTTTGATGACGTCCATGCCGCCGCAGGGAAACCTCGGCTCCGCCCTGCGCTGGATACGACAGCACCCGTGGCATTTCACCAAAATGGCAATCACCGGCAAAGCGTTGCCCTACATCAATACTCCACAGCTCGCCCGCGAGAGATTCTTCTGCGCGCAGACGCCGGACGCACTCGTGCTGGATTACGCTGCACGGCTCCAAGAGGACAGCTCACGCATCGGTATCGACTGCGCGCTGCTCAGGTTGCCCCGGCCGAAACGAGTGACGACACCGCTGCTGGTCCTCGGGGCAGATGACGACGGCGCGCACACGCGAAAAGAAGTCCTCGCGACGGCGCACGCATACCACACCGAAGCCGAGTTCTTCCCTAACATGGGCCACGACATGATGCTTGAGCCCGGCTGGGCTGACGTCGCGCAACGAATCGACAGCTGGCTCGGTACGCGCGGGTTGTAAAGCCTTATCTGGATTCGACGCCGACCGTCGTGCCGGCGCCGGTGACGCCCGGTCCAGCAAGCATCAATTCGAGTGGCAGATGCGCCAGTCCGCGCATCGTAGGATTTTCCAGGTAACGGTAGTCACCGTCGAGACGGATGGCATCGACCCGCGGAAGCAGCTGCGTCAAGACCCGGCCGACTTCCATGCGGCTTAGCGGTGTGCCGAGGCAGTAGTGGATGCCGAGGCCGAAGGCGAGGTGATCGGTCGGATTGCGGTCGAGGTCGAAGGTGTCCGGGTCGTCGTAATGTCGCGGATCGCGGTTGGCCGCGGCGAACAAGAGTAAAACGCGCGCGCTCGCCGGGATCGTCTGCGCACCGACGGTGTAGTCGCGCGTGACGGTTCGGTAGAAACCTTGAACAGGTGAGACGAGGCGCAGCTGTTCTTCGATCGCGGCGGGGATTAGCTCGGGGTGTTCGCGGAGCCGGGCGTACAGATCGGGTTGCTGCGCCAGCGTCAGGAACAGTCCAGACAAGAGGTTCGTCGTCGTCTCGCTGCCGGCGCCGATGAGCATGGCAGCGCTCCAGAAGACCTCGTCATCGGTCAGCACATCGTCGCCATCCGAAGCGGTCATCATCGAGATCAGGTCGTCACCCGGATGGTGGCGGCGATGCGTGATGAGGCGGTCAAGGTTACGGCGCATCGCCGCCATCGCACTGGCTGCGCGCGCGTTCAGGGTGATTCCATGCGGGGTCAACTGCGTGAAGGCGCCCTCGACTGTCGCATCTGACCACGCCAGGAACCGTTCATGATCTTCCCGCGGGATTCCGAGCATCATGGCGATCAGTCGGTTTGGGAGCGGTTTGGCCAGGTCGGCCACGACGTCCGTTTTGCCGCGGGCAATGACGGCCTCGACGAGTTCGTCAGCGACCTCGTTGATGGCCGTCTGCCATGCCTTCATCGCCCGCGGTGTGAAAGCCCGAGAGACGAATTTGCGAAGCCGAGTGTGGTCGGGCGGGTCGGCCGCGTTCATCGTCTTCAGGTGGACGCGATACCGGGCCTGACTCTCCGCCGAAGAGAACGCGCCGTGCTCGCGCAACGCAGTCCGCACGTCATCGTAGCCTGCGAGGATCCAGATCCCGCGCTTGCGGTTGTACCACACGTTCGGGACGTTCGGCCCAGTCAGCAGCGCGCGGTATCCAGGGTAGGGATCGCGCACCATCTGAGTTGAGAACGGGTCGAAGTTGGTGAGCGGCGCAGTTTTCTTGCGGGTCAAGGTGAAGCCGTAAGCGGCGGCTCTGTCCCGCGTAACCCCGACCAATCCGTCGACACCGATCTTCATCAGGCTGGCGCGGAATCGCAGCCTGCGAGCCAACTTCATGTGACAAACCCCTCGTGAAGATCCTCCGACCGATCGCGGGTTACGGCAGCTACCGTCGCCGTTGACCGTTGACCGTTGATTTTGCAAATACGCCAGAGCAACAGGGCAAAGGGATTCATCAGGCCTACGTCCTCGCAAAGCATCCGCACGTCGCCGTACATGTCACGCAGCGCCTGACGCGAGTCGGGCGCGTTGAAGAACAACTCTTTACGCACCAAGCGCGGAATGTCGAACTTGCTGAAGAAGCTGCGCGGCGGCACGACGATCGCCTGGCACAGCACCCGCATGACGATCGGCACGTACAGCCAGCAGATATTGCCCAGTACGACCGGCAATCCAAACCCTCCCCTCCGGCGTTCGCGTCGATGCGCCTGGTTGGCACACGCGCTTCATTGGGCACAGTTGACTCCGGAGCTTACCGGCGAAGACAGGGTCGCGTCGGAAAGCGGAAATTGCCACCGAGCAGCGCCTGGGTCAGCTGCTCCGACGTCGGCTGCAGGGTGTCGATGAGGCCGGACGTGTACGCCGCATCCACTAACGGCGCCAACGTGGGGTTGTCCAGCAGCGATGGGATCTGGTAGTTGGCCGGGTTTTCCAGGTAGGCGGTCGCGGCCTGGATGCCTTGCGGCACTGCGTTGATCAGCGCGGTGAGGACATCTGACCAGTTGAGATCGGTCGGAAACAGTTCGAACGGGGTAGGCACGTTGGCCGGTCCCTGGCTCCACCCGTCGGTGGTGCTGCCATACCCCAAGGTCACCAGCACCGTCATGTCCGGTTGCGGTCAAGTTTGATTCAATTATTCGGCCCGACCACGCTCAATCGGGTGACAGCCGTTCATTGCGCTGAAGCGGAAGGTACCTTCTAATGATTATGGGTGAGCAGCAGTTCGACGTCATCATCGTCGGGGCGGGTTTCGGCGGAATCGGCGCGGCAATCCAGCTCAGCCGCCTGGGCTACGACAACATCTTGATCGTCGACCGTGAGGACGACCTGGGTGGAACGTGGCACGTCAACCATTACCCGGGCCTTGCTGTTGATCAACCGTCGCCGACGTTTTCCTACTGGTTTGAGCCGAACCCCCATTGGTCGCGGCTGTACGCGCCCGGCGCCGAATTGAAGCGCTACGCCCAGGATGTGGCCGATAAGTACAACGTGCGCCGCTTCATGCGGTTCAACACCAGCGTTGAAGGCGCCCGCTGGGACGACGACGCCCAAGTCTGGCGGGTTGGCATTGCCGGCGGTGAGACGCTGAGCGCGCAATTCTTGATCGCGGCGACCGGCTT
>Ga0209655_10001030_pt1 | contig 10381 bp, 6 predicted proteins | sample BogFormECP03_OM2_FD_188236 | JGI IMG/M metagenome (GOLD analysis project Ga0209655, IMG submission 188236) | Bog forest soil microbial communities from Calvert Island, British Columbia, Canada - ECP03_OM2 (SPAdes) (version 2) | ecosystem: Environmental > Aquatic > Freshwater > Wetlands > Bog ...
CAGGCTGGCGAGAACTTTTATTTCGCGCAAGAAACGATCGGCGAGTTCCTGCTGCTCGGAAAGATCGGGCAGCAGAACTTTCATGGCTTCGACGCGGTCCGAAAGCGTGTTGCGAACTTTATAGACCTTGCCCATGCCTCCGGCGCCCAGGGTGCCGAGGATCAGGTAGTCGCCTTTGCGTGCGCCAGTGACGTCGTCAGTCATTTGGCCTCTGCGGTTTTAGAACGATCGGTCCAGGAGGCCCGAAAGCTGCGGACATAATACGACATTTGCGCCAGAGTGAAAGAGCCTGCTGCACAGGATGTCGGCAACGCGCTGCCGGGTGGGAGCAGCGGCCGATTGGTGCTGCGTCTTGAACGGCAAAGCGATTTTCCGGGCTTGACAGGGGCGTCTGCCCGTCCTATCTTCGTCCACCATAGCTTCTAATCCGGCCGGATGACGCCATCCTGGGGCGTGTACCACGGACTTGCTTGAGCGCGACAGTGGCGCAGCGGCCGCCGTAAATCGGCGGTTGGGGCGAAAATCTTTCCCGGGAGTGACGGTTTTCCAGGCTCCTTTGCGCAATGTGAATTGAAGGGCCGCTTCGGGGGGATCCGGTGCGGAGGTCCTGCGCGACCAGCCGATTATTCTCGTCGCAGAATGCAATCCTTCCGGATCGTGCTGGCACAACCCTTGAAGCAGTTATCGAAAGCGAAAGACAGCGTCTACTCAGACCGAATTCAGCAAGGCAGCGGTGGGGAAGTCTGACGCGGCAAGCACGGGGGAATTCTCAGGAAGCGCACGTTCTTGGCAGCGGAATGACAGTCGAAATTTCTCATCTCCAGAGGAGAGTTACGATGAAATTGACCCGGCCCATTACCAGCATCGTGGCAAGGTGGCTTTTAATACTGAGCCTGATCGCGGTCCCCAGTCTTGCTTGGGGGCAGAAGAATAAGCCTAGTGCCCCAGCTCCCAAAGCTGCTGCACCCGCAGCGCATTCATCCGCCCCTGCCTCGCACCCCAGCGGAGGCGGCGCCTCGACGGCCAACCACGGCACCACGACTACCGCCAATCACAGCACTACGACGACTGCCAACCATGGAACCACAACGACTACGGCCAATCACGGCACAACGACGACCACGGCCAATCACGGCGCCACTACAACCACGGCTAACAAGGGGACCACGACCACCACAGCGAATAAGGGCACGACGACAACGACGGCTAATAAAGGAACGACAACAACGACCGCCAACAAGGGCGCGACGACCACTACTGCGGGCAAAGGAACGACTACCACGACTGCAGGCAAAGGAGCGACGACTACAACGGCCGGGAAGGGCGCGACCACCACCACTGCAGGCAAGGGGGCGACGACGACCGCTGGCGCTAAGGGCACGACGGCTGCGGGCGGTAAGACTGGCGCGACGAACACGGCTGGCAAGGGCGGAGCAGCACACGCGGCGCCTGCTAAGACTGTGACCACCAAGAGCGGCAATACGGCGCGCGTTTCAAACGGTCACGTCACTTCGATCCACACTGCACATGGCGCGACGATCACTCGAGGACCACACGGAAGCACGAGGGTGGTATCAACACGTCCAGGTGGTGGGCGACTGGTGAACAATGGGCGCCACGGGTACGGCTATGGCGAGCGCGGCTACCGCGGACGCGATGGGCGCCGGTACATGGGCCGAACCTACTACCGTGGCGGCCACTATTATGCGTATGGCTACCGCGGCGGCTACTACCACGGGGGCTACTACTACGGCTATGTGCCGGCTTACTACTACGGTCCGGCATTCTACGGATGGGCCTACAATCCTTGGGCGGCGCCGGTTGTTTATTCATGGGGTTGGGGCGGAGCGCCGTGGTACGGAGCCTACGGGTACTATTTCAATCCGTATCCGGCTTATGCCACCGCAGCATTGTGGATGACGGACTATGTAATCAGCCAGAACCTGCAGGCAGCGTACGAAGCGCAGGCGGCGGCCAATGCGAATGCCGCGGCTGCGCAAGGGCAAGGCGACGGCGGAGCACAACAGGATGCCAGTAATGGCGGCGGTGGCGGTGCGCCGGCGCTTACACCAGAAGTGAAGCAGGCGATCGCGGATGAAGTAAAGGCCCAGCTGGCAGCGGAACAAGCCGCCTCGCAGGCACCGCAGCCCGCAGCGGCGGCAGCAGCGCCAGCGGCAGCGAATACGTCCGCCGACGCAAACCCGCCCGAGGAGGTTCCGGCGGCTCTGGATCCCAATCACCGGACCTTTATCGTCAGCGACGTGCTGAACGAGACCGGACCGGACGGGGCAGACTGCTCGCTGTCCGCCGGAGACGTGGTGACACGAATCGACGACACTCCGGACGCGAACAAGAGCGTGAAGGTGCTGGTCAGCGCGAGCCAGAAATCCGACTGCGCGTCGGGTTCGCAAGTCGCGGTGAGTGTTGACGACCTGCAGGAAATGCACAACCACTTCCGCGAGCAGCTGGATTCCGGGCTCAAGACGCTGGCGGACAACCAAGGAAAGAACGGGTTGCCGGCAGCTCCCGACACCAAGACGAAGCCGAATCCCGATGGCCAGGTGAAGCCGGATACATCGGTGAAAGACGAGTTGGCAGCGCAGCAGGCGGATGCCGATAAGGCCGAAGCCGATGTCCAATCGGACCAAGCAGCGGCGCCAAGCGGTCAGGGCAACGACTAATACCAAGCGAAGCCCACGGTTATGGTAGCAACATCGCAGCACCGTGGGCCGGAAAGCGGGATTAGAGCGCCGGTGGTAAAACCCACCGGTGCTCGCGATTCAGCTCCTGTAGCAGTAAAAACGCGGACACGGGGTTTCACAATTTCCGACAAACACCGCAGGGCTTGCCATGCCCAAGGAGAAGTTATCAATGAAGGCCAGACTTCCGATTCGGATGCAAATTGTCGTCCTGGCGGTCGCGGGAATTTTTCCATGGTTTACGGCGGGAGCGCAGGGTTCGCTGCAGAGCCAGCTGGAAGCAAAATACAAGATCACGAAACCGACGGATGATAAGAGCGACATCGTCACCGCGGGCGCGGTATTGGTGCTGCAGAAAGATAAGATCCTGATGTACCCCACGTCAACCCAAGTACCGCCGGTGAACACCTACAGCGGTGGCCGGCTCTCCGAGGGCGCGTACGGCGTGCACCAGAAGATGCAGAGTTTTGGCAGCATGATTGGGCATCCGCCGCCGCAAACCATTCAGGGGCGCCAATTTGTTACCGGCGAGAAATTCTGGGTGACGGGAATCGTCGTGCAGCCCGACGGTGTTCTTTTCTCCTTGTTCAGCGACCCCTATCAAGATGTCCGGTATTACTCGCAGCTCAAATTCGTTTACCCAAAAGGTTCGAACCTCAGCTCGGATCAAGTGTTGAGCCTGGTCGGAGAAGTCTTGACTGTGGATGCCGGCGATGCGAAGTCGGACGACAGTGGAAACCAGCAGCAAGCAGCGGGAGGCGATGCCAATCAGCAACCCGCAGCAGCGGCGGCGGATGCTCCGGCAGCTGCGCCTGCAGAAGCAGCGGCTCCAGCTGCGCCGGCCGCGCCCCCAGCCACGGTGGAGATTGGCCAAACGACGGATCAGGTGACCGCGATACTCGGGCAGCCGGACAAGATCATCAACCTGGGCACGAAGACGATTTACGTATATAAAGATCTCAAAGTAACGTTTGTTAAGGGGAAGGTTACCGACGCGCAATAGGCAGTTCGCGGGCACTCGGTGCGGTGGCTGAGACGGTCAGGGCGGCTGCCCGTATCGTGCGAACCATGCGTGACGGCGGGAGCACAGAGCTGCGGCACGGAAAGCTTTGAATCGGAGTGGGAGTAAACGCAAGAAAGGGCGGTCCCGAGTCGCGGGGCCGCCCTTTTTTGTTTACTCGTGCTACGCCGGTCCCTAGAAGCTGAACTGCGGCTTGGCTTGGATGGCGCGCGGTGATGCGTTGGCGCCCAGCCCAAATCCGAACGCAGTGGTCAGTACGTTGACTGTCGCCACGACACTCCCGAATGACGGATCGCTGACCTTGGCGACGGGAGCTTGATGGGGTCCCGCCAGCCGGAATGAACCGGTTCAAGCCCTCGCGATTTGAATAACCGACGACCCTCTCCTTCACAATCGGCCGCAGATATCGGCGCCCCACTGATCGGCGTTCGCGAAGGAACGTGGAGGGCCCACTCAAATTCGCGTGACAGCGGAAGGCAATACAACGGTTCTGCCATCGCCGTTGGTTTCTATCTGGATGACAATAATCAGGTTACATCTACTCCCTATGTGAAAATGGGCGATGTATCCGAGTCGTAAAATGTAAACAGAAGCGCATACATGGCGATTCGCAGGCGGTTGCGCCAGTAATCGCGTACGCGCCTCGGACGCTCGGACGAGAATTCGGCGAATTGCGGTGCCGTTACGTGGTCCTTGAGGTACAGAAGAACATACTGATTTGCGTGCGTGTATATGGAAAACGGTATGGCATTCAGCTTACGCATTTTTGCATTTCTTTCAAATGACTGATTGGATTGATCTTATTTTTGGTTTTGCATGGAAACAAACGTGCGATGTAGCCCGCCGACTAGGGGTTTAACAGTCTGGGGCAGGGGTGGGTTTGCGAGCTTTTCCGATTTTCTCGCCACAATTTCTAGGAGGGTGTATGAATTGGAAGGGGTTCTTGGGAGTGATGTTTGCGCTCCTCGTAGCATTGATGTTCATGCCGACGCGGCTTGCCGCACAAGCGACTATCAACACCGGCAGTATTCAAGGTATTGTGACCGACGCTCAGGGGGGCGTGGTTCCCGGTGCAAAAGTTACGATCAGCAACAAGGAGACTGGAGGAATTATCAATAGCTCAGCCAGTTCGTCGGGTCAGTTTTCCGCGAGCGCGCTGTCTCCGGGAACATATGTAGTGCGCGTCGAGGCTCCTAACTTCAAGACCGCCGAGATCAGCGTGGTCGTAGAAGTAGGACAAGTTTCGACAGTAAATACCAAGCTTGAGGTCGGCTCTTCGACCACGGTGCTCGAAGTCACCGGTCAGGAAGTCACGATCAACACGGAGCAATCGCAGCTCGCCGGCACATTGACCTCGCAACAGATCGAAAATCTCCCCATCAATGGCCGCAACTTTTTGGACCTGGCGCAGCTTGAGCCGGGCGTACAGATTCAGGATGGCGGCAACTTCGACCCAACCAAGATTGGTTTCTCGTCAATCTCATTCGGCGGAAAGTTTGGCCGCAGCGCGCGTATTTCGGTGGACGGCGTGGACGTCAGCGATGAGAACGTAGGTACCACGACCACGGGCCTTCCCTCCAGCGCGATTCAGGAATTCCAACTCGCTCAGTCCAACCTGGACGTTTCGAACGATTTGACTTCGGGCGGTTCGGTGAACGTCATCACCAAGTCGGGCACGAACACCCTGCACGGAGAGGCTTTCGGTCTGTATCGCGATAATTCCCAGGCCGCGGGTTATCCGGCCGACGCGCAGTTCCAGCGCAGCCAGTACGGCGGAGATGTGGGCGGTGCGATCATCAAGGATAAGCTTTTCTTCTTTGTTGACGCCGAGAGACTGCTGGCTCATGACGCGGGTGGGGTGCTGGTAGCTAACATTCCAAGCGGTATTCTGGGCGACACCACAAACCTGAACAATTTCAATGGCACTTTCCCCGCTCCATTCCACGACACCAGCACGATTAGCAGACTCGATTGGCAGATCGCGAAGAACATCCGAGCCTTTGGCAGATTTAGCTACTGGCAGGCTTCGGACGTGGGCAACTTTGGCGGCGCAGCCAACTATTCGGTTTACGATAATAAAGATCGTACCAAGACGATTGTAGGCGGCGTGGACATAAACACAGGGTCCATTACGCACAGCTTCCGCGCTGAATATTTGAAGTTCGTCAACGTCATTGCGGACGCTGTAGAAGGCAGCGATTTGCCGTTTGCGAGCCTGCCGACCTCGATCGTTCTCTCGGGCACTGGATTTGCGTCCGGGCCGAGCGACCTTGCCCCGCAGTCCACCATACAGAGCGACCGCCAAGTGAAGTACGACGGCAGCAAAGTGTATGGGAACCACATCATTCGCTGGGGAATTGATTACAACCGCATCACCGGTTGGACGTTTGCCAGCTTCTTCGGCATTACCCCAGTTTCGGAAAGCCTCACTCTGAGCGCTCCGGGCACACTGACTTGTCCCGGGGGTGAGACGGGCGCCGCTTGCCCGCTGAATTACCTCCCCGATCTGGGCTTGGTCGGCAACGGCCAGGGTTCATTCACCGAGCTGCAGCGTTTTGGCAAGAGCTCGGGCGGTTTGGGTCCAGACAACCGGGTTGGCGTGTACGCGGGCGATAGCTGGAAGATTAAGTCGAATTTGACGATCAACTACGCAATGCGCTACGACCGGGATACTGGCCGCACCGACAGCGATTTGGGCCCGCTTCCTGGAGTCAATGCCTTTTTCCCTGGGGCCGGAAACGCCGTCCGCAATCCGAACAAGAATTTCGCCCCGAATGCTGGATTTGCGTGGTCACCGGGAAGCGACAACAAGACGGTGATTCGCGGTGGCGTCGGGATCTACTACGACAACACGGTGTTCAACGACGTTCTTTTTGACCGTTTGCTGCGTCTTCAGACCGGCGCTTTCAACATCGTCGACCCTGCATGCGAGTTCGGTGGTTCCCTCCCTGTAGCGTTCGGTGGTCCCACCGTATCATCGCAGTTTATCGGGGGAGCCTCCGGTGCTGGCGCTGCAATTTGCGGTACGCCGATTGGCGCGACCATCGGAGCCGGTGGAGGGAATTGCACAGGCGAGGTGTTCGCGACTTGCCTGGCGAACTTCCAGAAGGCAGACCAAGCTTCATGGGCTGCAAATCCAAGCGGTCCAAACGGGGCCTTTGCTCCGGCAGTTCTCGCCGCCCAAGGGGCAGTTGAGACAGGTTTGCTCGACCCGAACTACAAGTCTCCACGCTCCATACAAATGAATATAGGCGCGCAACGGGAGTTGCGTCCAGGAATGGTGCTGAGCGCGGATTACGTGCGGAACGTCGGTTTGCATTACTTGCTGGGGACCGATATCAATCATTCTGGAGACGCTTCGTTGTTCAATTCGGCAAACGCCACAGCAGCGGTTGCGCAGACCTTGGCCTTTTGTGGAGCTGGATCAGTGGCGGCGACGTACGCTCCGGGTGGCTGCCCGAATGCCCCAGGTGGCGCAGCTACGATAGGGACCTTCGCCGGTTTCGGACTTGATTCCGCTTACGACCAGGGCTTGGGTCCACTGACGTCACCGCAACCGGGAACGGGAACGCCTATTCCGTGGGCCTTCGCCGGTCAAAATCCTGCGGCTGGTGCTTTCTATCAGTACCACTCGGGTGGACGCTCGGTTTATAACGGCATGGACATCAAGTTTACCCAGAATGTAAGAAACCCATTGCCGGGGCTGAAATACCTGAACTTCCAAGCGACATACACTCTCTCCCGCTACGTGAACGCCGGCTCGACAGGATCAGGAACGGGTATTGCTGGCGGCGATTCGGATTTCGTGAATAACGCGATCAGCAATCGCAACCCACTGGCGTTGATCGGCCCGGGTTCTCTGGACCGCACCCATCAGATCAATCTGGGCGGATATGGGGATTTGCCCTATGGATTCCGTCTCGGCCTGATCTCCCACTTCTGGTCACCGCTCGCGGCTACGCCGACAGTACTGCCAGTCGCGGGCGGCGCGCAGAGCGGCGCTCCCGGCGGGATTTACAACACCGACTTCATTGGCAGCGGCCAGATCGGCAATCCTCTTCCAGGATCGCAGACAAGTTCGAGCTGCGGCGACTTTGGAGGAACTTGCAATTACGACTTGTATAATGTTGGCGCGTTCATGCGCTCACTTGGACCTGGCGGCCTTACCAACGCGGTCAACAACTACAACTCGACCATCGGCGGCACGCTTCCGACGCCAGCTGGACAGGCCTTAATCAATTCCGGTCTGTTTACTCTGGCTGACTTGCAGGCGTTGGGAGGAGTTGCTGCTACTGTCCCAACACCGTCGAATGCGGCGACAGTGGGCTATAGCTGGCTGAAGGCTTTCGACCTGGAATTCAGCTGGGTAGGCCACGCATTCCACGAGCGGCTTTCCATTACGCCGAGCGTGAGCGTGTTTAACCTGTTCAACTTCTCGAACTTTGACTCCGCTGCGAATGCTCTCACGGGCCAACTCAACGGCGGGCAGGGTTCGATCAACGGCACGAACAGTGCGGGCCGGCCGGACCGAATCGGAGCCGGCACGGGCGTGTTTGCCTTCGGCGCACCGCGCACAATCGAGTGGGGTCTGAAGCTTCAGTTCTAACCTGCTCCTTAGAATGCGCTCTGTTCGAGCGTTTTAGAATCGCCGCTGGCGCCGAGAGATCGGCGCCGGCGTTTTTTTTGCACCAGCGTTTCTTTGTCGTTTCGCGAACCATGCTGGGCTGTTTCTATTTCAAACGTCACTGGGGAGCGAAAAGAGTACAATTCGGGTCAAAGTCTGCCTCGTAAGGAGGTTCCCATGCGTTCAGTCCTTCCTTTTTTATGCGCCCTGCTGCTGTTCCCGATTGCTACCAGCCCTCAAATGGGACACGCCAAACCACCTGGCATACAGACTGCGGACACGATGTCCAATCAACCCCTGGAGCCGCCGGCCAAAAGCGGGTCAAGGCAAATCAACCCCGAGCTGGTGACTTCCGAGGCGCAGGAATTGCGCGCGCTGGCCAATCAGCTGCCGCAGCAAATTGACCAGACGACCAAGGGACAACTACCGAAGGACCTGGTGGAAAACCTTAAGAGGATTGAGAAGCTTGCAAAACATCTGCGCAGCGAAATTGCGCCATGAGTTTCATCCCCCGAACTTCGCACGGCTCGCCAAACTTGGCAGAGTGTCGCTGAACGGCGCGCGGGCTATGCCGTTCTCCGTGATTATCGCGGTGATGTAGCGGTGGGGAGTTACGTCGAAGGCTACGTGGGCGGCGCGGACGTCTGGTGCTGTGCGTACGCCCGCTGCGTGCGTCACTTCTGCGGGAGCACGCTCTTCGATCGGGATTTGATCGCCGCTGTCGAGCGAGAGGTCAATGGTGGAAATCGGGGCGGCGACGTAGAACGGCACGTTATTTTCTTTGGCCAGCACCGCAATTCCGTAGGTTCCGATCTTGTTGGCGGTGTCGCCGTTCGCGGCGATGCGGTCGGCACCGACTACCACCGCACCGACGCCGCCGGTCCTGAGGAAATGGCCCACCATGTTGTCGGTGATCAGCGTGAGCGGAATGCCGTCCTCGTTGAGCTCCCAGGCGGTTAGCCGCGAACCTTGAAGAAAGGGGCGCGTCTCGGGAACGAGTACTTCGATCTGGTTGCCTTCTTCAATCGCTACGCGGATCACGCCCAGCGCAGTGCCGATTCCGGCGGTGGCGAGCGCGCCGGCGTTGCATTGCGTCATCACGCGCCCGGATTTCGGCATTAGCGCGGCGCCAAATTCTCCGATGCTGCGGTCGCCGGCGCGGCGCTCTTTATGAACGAGCAGCGCTTCCTCCACCATGGCCGCGCGAATTCCTTCCAGGCCGGCAGCGCCATTCCGCGAAGCGGCGAGCGCAAGTTCTTCGAAACGGCGCTTCAAGCGAGCGATCGCCCAGAAGAGGTCCACGGCGGTGGGGCGGGTGTGCGCGAAGGTTTCACAGATGATGGGAAATTCCGCACGCAGATCATCGAGTGTTTTCGCTTCGGAGCGTTGCACACCCAGCGCGATGCCCATGGCCGCGGTGACACCGATGGCTGGAGCGCCGCGAATGATCATCGTCTTGATAGCCTTTGCGACGTCGCGGTAATCCGTGTAGGTGTGATGAACCACTTCCGCCGGCAGCTTGAGCTGATCGAGCATGACGATGCCCGCGGGCGTCCACCGGATGGGTTCGACTGTTGGCAACGCTTATATCTCCGTCCCTAGCGCGCATTGGATGCTACGCACAAATTTCTATTGTAGCTGATTTTGCGGGGCTCGTCGCAGGGCGATTCTCTCATCGCCCGGTCGTTCGTGCGGCTAAGGCGCGGCGGGAAAATGACGGAAGCCGTGCGAGGCGACGAGAAAACCCAGAAACAGGCATGAATTGTAGCTGACGTGCAACACGTAGCTGGCGACTACGGTGTGCGTCCTGGCGCGAGCGTAGGTGAAAACGATCCCAACAAGCACCAGCAGCACGATCTGAGCCCAGCCTCCCCACAATTGCGATGCATGCAGCAAGCCGAAGAGCGTGCCGGTGACGACGACGCCGGCGTTCACTCCGAAGCTGCGCGCAATCACGGGATAGATGTAGCCGCGGAAGATGGTTTCCTCCAGCACGGGCGCGAGCAGGACTGCCATGGACATCAGCAGCAGAGCGCT
>Ga0209655_10001033_pt1 | contig 10361 bp, 11 predicted proteins | sample BogFormECP03_OM2_FD_188236 | JGI IMG/M metagenome (GOLD analysis project Ga0209655, IMG submission 188236) | Bog forest soil microbial communities from Calvert Island, British Columbia, Canada - ECP03_OM2 (SPAdes) (version 2) | ecosystem: Environmental > Aquatic > Freshwater > Wetlands > Bog ...
TGACGGGGGAAAGGCTATCTAACATGGCTACATTTCGTATGCGTGCGGTTAACAGCCGCGATATCGTGGGTACTCTCATTGATATTGTTAGTGACGCGGACGTAGATCATGTTGAGGGCGACAGTGGAGCAGGTTGGCTAGGAGCACATAGTAGCGGTGGTGTGCAAGAGCGCACTTATAACTACATGACTCCTAGCCTAGAGTTAGTATTCGAATTCGAAGTAGATGCCCTACAACTCGCAGATGCGTTAGCATGGGCTAAGTCTAAGATCGGAACTCCTTATAACTTCGGAGCGATTATAGGAATCATGTTCCACGATGCTGCATTGAATGAGACTGGGCATCTAATTTGCAGTCAGTTCATGTACGAGTGGCTTCTGAAACTAGGAATTAAGACTTTAAATAGCGATCTAATAAAACCGCACGACGTAACCCCAGGATCTCTGATCCTATCTAACGCCTTCGAGGGAAAGAGGGTTAAGAATGCTAACAGGATTCAGTAACTTCGTAAAGGTTATAGCAACACTGCCAAACACATTCTGGGGAATTATTATCCTTTTTCTGTCAATGTACCTCGCAGTAATTCACGATCAGCAAATCGGATACTACTTCGCCGGAATTGGCTCAACATTAATTGGAATAAATCATCCCCCTAAGAAAGAGCCCGCAGATGCCAGCAATCCGCCCAGTTAAAACCGATTTTGGTAAGGATGCTACTGAGGATATGTGGCGGTATGTGGAGGAGTCTTCTGAGTATTGGTGGCAGAAGACTCGTAATTTCCGGGAAGATAAGTTGAAGGAGTTTGCTAGGCTTTATAAAGGTATTCCGATTACTGCTAATCGTGATACACCTTGGCCGGGGGCCTCGAATATTGAAATTCAGGTGGTTGCGACTAACTCGGACCAGCTACTTGCACGGGTTATGAGTATGTATTTCACTGATCCTCTATGGAGTGCTAAGATTTACGGGGATGTGGATGGTGGAAAAGCAGATGATCAGCGATCAGCAATCGAAAAATTTCTTGGTAACATGGCACTTGACCCAGCAGAACTTGATTTCTATCGAGTCGAGGAAGCGTGGTTCTCCTCAACTATACGTAATGGCACCGGTATTATTAAATTCCCTTGGATGTACCATGTCGAACAAGATATCATCAGCACAGAAGGAGTAGATGGCGCGGCCGGGAAGTATGAAACGAAGGAAATTATTCGTCTCGACGGCCCCAGACCCGAGAATATTCCTCTAAATAAGTTCCTTACTGACACCACCACACAGAAACTCGAAGACTCCCGCTTCAAAGTGCATATAATGACTGTTACTCGTAAGCAACTTGAGGACAGAAAAGCACTTAAGATGTTTGATTCAGAGGATCTGGATAAGATTATAGCCCAGCCTGACCGTTCACAGGCCGATAAACTGCAAGATTATCTAGAAACGCACCAAGGATTGAATAACGTAGGAAGTGCAACTCTATCGGACGAGTATGATCTATTCGAATGTTGGTTTCGTTACCAGCATAATGGGCTTAATTTTCGCTTAGTTGCCATCCACCATCCTCAGTCGAAGACTAGGTTAGTCAGTTTCTATAACTATTATCCAGATAATATGGATATCTTCGAGGATGCGAAGCTCGCATACGACGATGACCAGTATTATGGGTATGGTTTCGCAGAAATGCTAAAGGCATATCAGGATGAAATCAGTGAATTGCATCGCCAGCGCATTAACGCAAAGACTCTTAGCAACACAACGGCTTTTAGAGTTAACAAGAATTCAAAGCTCCATAGCATTCTACAATTTTATCCTGGCGTGCTGGTTCCTGCCGATCCGAATGAGATTGAACGCCTCGAACTCAATAACCCACAAGCAGATTCTCTTGATGGTGAGAATCTCTCACTGGCTCTAGTTAAAGAACGAACCGGAATTGACCCAGCGACAGGTGGCACAGGAGGCGGAATTGTCAATGCGAAGCGTGGGATTTATAGTTCGCAAGGAACATTTGCTGTCTTGCAGCAACAAAACTCACGAACCGGGTTGCGAATGTCCGATATGCGCTCTGCTCATAGTCGCGCGGGCAGTAAGTTCGCGAAAATGTACGCTTACTTTGGCTTGGGAAATAAACTCAGGCAGTTCGGAGACAATGCAGACGCTTTGAAGGCTGCGTTTGAGAATATTAAGTCTGGGAAGTTGGGTCTGAGTGTTCGTGCTTCCACTGCTTCGATGAATAAAGAGCTAGAGAAGCAGAATGATGTAATGCTTTCGCAGACTTTGACTGGTTTGTATCAGCAAGATGCTCAAATCATCCAATCTATGAGTATGCAAGGGATGCCGGATGATTTGAAGCAGTATTACACAGAAGTATTACGAGCTAAGCAAGCATTATACAAGCAAATTGTCCAAAACTTCGGTCATGATGACTATGCTCGGCTAATTCCAGTGCCTAATCTAATAAAACAAGGACGCCCCAATGAACTTAATGCAAACCAAGGCGCTGGAGGTCAACCCCAACGTCCGCAATCTGGATTCGGCGGAGGCGCTGGACAACCTAATGGCGGCGCGGGTGGTAATCCTGGAGCTATTCCAATCACCGGCGGGGCAGCTATTGGTGGAGTACCTACTAGCACTGGCGGACAGGAGTAAGGATGACTTCTTTGATTCTAAAGACGGCATTACTGACTACGCAAAAGGGTATCTAAAAGGTCAATTAGACACCCTTGCCGAGGTAGTAGATGTTGGATTGATTGTAAAACGTTATAAGAGTAATAAAACCTAAGGAGATGGCTTATGGCTTTTTGGAAAAAGAGAAGTGATGGGAGTTTTGAACCTGCGGAGGATAAGAATTCTCTTGCGGATGTGGAATTTAAACCTGAGCAGTTTAAACAGGATATGGCGTCCTCTTTTAAGGATGCTATGGATAGTTTCAAGGCCGAGCAAGCTGAGGCGAATAAGCCTCTACTTGAGATGGCCGCTGCTATTCAGGCAGAACGGAACGAGCGTAATGCTAGAGCACAACGAGAGCAGAATGCTAAGGCCCAGCAGGATAATCAGGTAACTGCAGAGGATTACTTGCTCGATCCCGAAGCAGCTACTCGCAAGCAACTGCAACCTGTAGCCCGTGCTACCATGATGCTTGCTGCTAAGATGGCAAAGCAGGAAGCACTGAGCGAGAAAGAGTATTACCATGGGGATATCAAGTCCAAAGTAGATGCCATGATCTCCCAGCAGCCACTTGAATCTCAGACTCGCACGGATGTTATCGAGAATTGCTACAAGTTGGTAATGTTCGACCACATGGATGCAGTGCGAGATGGTAAGATTAAGGCTCGTAACACTGGAGCTATCTTCGAGGGCGGTTCTACTGGCGGGCATAAGGCTGATACTGGCGAATCCGAAGGTACCATGAGCGCAGAAGAGAAGCAGATTGCTAAGATGATGGATATTTCCGAGAAGGATTGGCTTTCCAGTCGTAAGGAGTTGACGTATGTCTAATGAAGTGAAGGATGAATTGGTAGATAGTGCAACCTCCGACTTGCGAAAGAATGACTGGAAGCCGTTGGTAAAACCTGCGGTGCATGTAGAGACGGATCACTTGGCCGAATCTAAGCTTTCTCCTGAGCAGATTATTGCTATTTCTAAGTTGGTTGAAAAGACTACCCGCGCCGCAGTGAAAGAAGCAACCTACGATCCTCGTATGGCTGCGCAGGTACTTCCTAAGAAGGTTGTACCTATTACCGATTTCTCTAAGCTTACGATGGATGCTGTGTACGATCTCAGCGTCCCGATCGAAGCAAAAGCATTTATGAGTGCGGACGTACTCGCATTCCACTTGAAGGATACCAACTACGAAGGCCGTTGGGTTAATAAAAATCCCCAGAATCTTGGAGATAAGATCGCTAAGGGGTTCACTTATGTTACTCCCCAGGATCTTGTTAGCATCGAATCCATCCAAACCGGAACCGATGCAGAGGGACACTTCTGTTTCCATGATGTTGTAGCTATGAAGATTGATAAAGCTACATACTACGCAGCACTTCGCGCTGCTCACGAACGGGCTCTTGCAACTACCAATCAAGCAAACGCTCGCAAACGCGCTGCTAACGCTGCAAACGACTTTATGGGGCAGGAATCCGGTAATGACTACCACACCGCTGCCGCTAATAAAAAGATGGTATTCTACGATCCCGATGTTGCGATCTAAATAAAGGGGAATAAACTATGGCAGGACCTAATCTTACTACTCACCAGCCTATCGGTGTGGTGGAAACAACGACGGGACTTACTCCGTTCACTGCGGCACAGTTGGAAGCGGCTGGACAGACTTTTAAAATTGGAGTTCCTGTTCAGTCGAATACTGGCTATATCCAGCAGTGGGATGGGGCGACTATTACAGCGGGAATTGCTGGTTTCTCGCTTACTTATGGATTGAATCTTGGAACGCATGGATTTGGCGCTCCGGGTGCGTTTGGGCAGATCGGGCCTCCGGGTGCGATTCAGACTTACGGTTCGGTAGTGTTCCAGCCGGCTGCTGTTAACATTGCAGTAGGCGCACCGATTTCCGATGGTCGTACGCTGTTTGAGACTTCGATTGGGAATAGTATCTTCGAAGCTACCTTCGATAACTCGACTGGTACTGTAGCGGCGAACTATACTCCCACTCAGGCGCAGATTGGTACTCAGTTTGGGCTTACTATTGACGCTAATGGCCAGTGGTATGTGGATGGTGGTAAGACTACCCCCGGAACTAACACTGTAGTACAGATGGTTGGTATCAATCCTATCGACCAGACTTCCACCGCTGGTGTCTACATTGTAAACGCTCGTGTACGCTTCCAGGTTCTCTCTACTGCGCGTCAGGATTTCGTCTAAGATTAATATTAAATAAGGGGAACACACTATGGCGACACAAGTACGGGGCGCATATCCTAAACTTATGGCTCCGGGGCTGCATAAGATTTACGTCGATGCTTTGGATTACGAGCAGCGCGCTGAGGAATATCAGGCGGTTTTTAACGTAAAGACTTCTACCTCGGAGTATGAGCAGGATCTCAAGTTCGCAGGGTTTGGACCGCTTCAAGAGAAGCCCGAAAATACGCCGGTAGCGTATACTACTATGATTCAGGGTGGAGATAAGAGGTATATCCATCTTACTTACGCGCTTGCGGTGAGGACCTCTAAGGAACTCTGGCAGGATGCTAAGTATGGGGTTATTAAAACCGCCCCGAAGGCTCTGGCTCGCTCGATTCGGTATACTAAGGAAATCGTAGCTTGGAATATCTTCAATCAGGGGTTTTCTTCGAATGTTACGACTACTGACGGCCTGTCTCTATTTAACAATCAGCATCCCCTGTTGGGTGGCCCTTCTGCAACTAGTACATGGGCATCTCTCCCTAACCTTATCTCAGCAGCGGGTACTTTCCCTAATCGCCCCGCCGTCGATATTGATCTCAGTTTTACTGGGGTACAGTTGGCTACTACGCAGTTTGAGAGGTTGGTAGATTCTCAGGGACTCCCGATTAGCATTAAGCCTAAACTTGTACTAATCGCCCCCGAGAATCGCTTCCTCGCGCGTGAATTGTTCGGAAGCTCAGGCAAGCCGGCAACTGATACCAACGATATCAACTCCCTGCTTGGCGAGGATCTTGGCTATATGGTTAGCCACTATTTCACCAACGCTGGGCCTTGGTTTATGGTTGCTGATAAGCGGAATCATTCGCTATGTGTATTCATGCGTCAGAATCCCGAGGACGAGTTCGATGAGGACTTCGACACGGGCGCTATGAAGCAGAAGACCACTATGCGTATGTCCGCTGGCGCTACTGATTGGCTGGGCACGTGGGGCAGCAACGGTGCGTAACTAGCTAAAAACAAAGGGGTTAGCCTCCTTGACTTGGGTAGTGGGGTAATGTACCCTACCAGCAAGGAGGCATTACCCTATGATTTGCCCTGTATGTCAGGAAGATAAAGACGAGAGTAAGTTCCACTATAACAAAGTAGGTCCAAAAGCGGGGATGTTGCGTCATAGTGCGTGCTATAGATGCAGAGGACTGAAGGAGCGAGCACAACTGAAGTTGGATTTTATAAAAGCATTCGATTATAAATGTAGTTGCTGCGGGGAGAATGATCCTCGTTTCCTAACTCTAGATCATGTGAAAGATGACGGCAATGAGCATAGAGAGAAGTATAACGAACAGCAAATAATGCGGATAGCTAAGAAAGAGGGATATCCAAAAGATCGTTATACTTGTTTATGTTTTAATTGTAACTCTGGGAGAGCTGCAAATGGCGGTATATGTCCTCATAAGTGCATAACTAGAGAGAAGCACCTAGAGGATCTTGAGGCTAGGGTATACTATCTAGGTAGGCAGCATGTCAAGTATAATACTTCCAATCTCCCAGAAGCTCGAAAGCAACTAAAGAAGAACCGAGAGCTTGCTAAAACATTACAGGGCTTCACACAAGATCAGTTGGATGCTATTGTAGCATCTATAACAAGATGATAGTGTTACACATGGGGCTGTAATACTATCCAATCCGGAAGTAAGGGCCATCTCCTCTTACTTCCGGGTTTAACTTTTATAAAGGTGGAGTATGACTAGCGCGGATCAGTTTATGGTTGCTTTGTGCCTCTGGCGCGAGGCTCGTGGGGTTGGTAATAGCGGAATGGTTGCTGTTGCTTGTGTTTTGAGGAATAGGGTTGCGAGGAATAAGTCTAGTTACTATGCTGAGGTAGTTAAACCTTGGCAGTTTTCTTCTATTACAGCTAAGAATGATCCTCAGCTTGGTCTGTATCCCTCCTCTGCTGATTCTAGTTATCAATTGGCACAGAAGATTGTTGCAAGCATTTCTCAGGACACGCTTGCGGACACAACCGAAGGCTCTACACTCTACTACGACGACTCCATCCCCTTCCCCGCTGGCTGGGATATTCACAAAGTCGAAGACACTGTAAAGATCGGGCGCTTGAATTTCTTCAAGGAGCTTGTATGAGTTATGGTAACCCTAATGAACACACACAAGAAGAGGGTGCATGGGCGTTTTGTGATAGATGCGGATGGCGGAATCCTATTGCAAAGATGCAGTGGCAACGGGGGAAGTTGTTAGATGCGCGATGCTTCGATGATTTTCCCCTGCTCGGGCAGATTGATAAGGGAATTGCGGATGCACTAAGTGAAATCATCCTATCCCCCGACTTGCAACCCGACCCGAAACTAACAATGCCCACTCTAGACGGAATTAATGATGATATATTCATCTAAAGGATAAGTATGGCGAATGATTTGACTGCGAATCCGTGGTATGTGGATACTCCTGCTACAATCTGGCCGGGTAGGGTGTACGTTAAGGATCTTATTTGGAATAAACCAACCGCGGGTGCTACTCTTGTGGTGACGGATATTAATGGGAATACTATTCTAAACACCACAGCGAACACCGATGCCATGTTCTACTTCGGAAACATGGGGTGGATTACTGGCTTAGTGGTTGTTACCATGTCCTCTGGCGCTCTTTCAATTTTCATCAATAAATAGGATAGCATATGCCCTCTGGACTGCGGAAGACTACTGGAAACCATTTCGAAATCTACTACGAGCAGCCTTGGGGCGGAGTTGCTAGTAATGCTAACCCGGTGGATATACAACCAAATCAGTTTGTTACTTGTCAGGGAGCGGTTTCTAACAATGGCGAGCTGAATCAAGTGGCTGTCATCGCACCATCTAATAGTAATTTTCGCTTCTACCCGCACCAGACTAATTCTGCTATTTGTGTTATATTCACAATGGGTGGAGATTACTATGCTATAGACCAGTTTGGTAATATGTACCAGAACATCGATGGGGCATTTGGATTTACATACAAATGTGCAGCTAGCGATGGGCCTTGGGCGTTTAGTGGGCTGATTCCAACCATAGCAGTTCAAGTAATCAATGGGACTGCCTACATTTCAGTATATTATAGAAATTCTATATACTCCTATGATGGGAATGTTACATTCACGCTGGGGTCGAATTATGTTGGAGGTTTAGTTCTCGGGGTATTGGATGATTATCTATTGATGTTGAATTGCAACCAAGCCAGTGGCGGCGCAAATGCCTCTATGATCAGTTGGAGCGGGCCTGGGGAGTTTACTACTTGGAATCCTAGTTCTAATCAACTCGCTGGTTATAACCAACTAGCTACAGTTGATGACCAGCTAACTGGATTCTTGTCTTTCGCTAGTGTTGGAGTTGCGATATCAGCAAAGAGTCTAATTGAACTTAGTCCTACAGGTGTGGGTATCGAACCTTTTAGTTTTACAGCACTATGGACTTCTGTTATAGGGCAGGGATGTATATATCCAAGTACTATTACACAATATGGCCAGAATGGTTATCTGACTACCGATAGTGGTGTATACACTGTATCTGCATCTGCGGGGTTTTCCGATATCTCAGGGGCTGCCAAAGAGTCTATTCTGGGTTCATTTCAATACCCAAGCGGCATTGCCGGGTCCGGAGTTGGTGCTGTAGCTGGGGATGTGTTGTTAGAATTTGCAGGCACGGCATACCCAACGCCTTATTATATACTTGCCGGACCTATAGTTTCTGGCTTTGCCGGTGAATTTTATACCCTCTGGTTGTATGACATGCAGGGGAGTGGTTGGTATAGTGCCCAGTTTAGTACTGTTACTTTATGCAATACTCAGAATGGGATTAATAACCCGCCAGACGCCACTCCGGCAGTTTTTAATATAGGTACTTTCCAGCCACTAACATCAAGTAGCGCCACATTTAGTAGCAGTTTTCCTCCGGTCACTTTGATTTATTATACTAGCTATAACCCCGTCGGAGGAACCTTCACAAGCACAGTGGCTCAGGTTGTAGTTAGTAATAGTGCCGCAGGGATTGCTAGCGCACATGCTAGTCCACTGAATCTAGTCTTCAGGGCCGAGGAGATAAAGTTAGAGCGTAAGCCAACTATCAGACGTGTTGTTGTAAAGGCGTATGGAACTGGAATCCTAACTCTTACTATCTCTGGAAAGTCATTTGGTACTATAACACTAGATGGTACGAGCACTCCGAAGTCTTATCTAACCACTGCTGGTATTTATACTGGGGAAGATCCGCAACTTACGATTACATCTACAGCTTTTGCCGGTTCGATTATTAAAGTAATGCTTGGCGGAACCTACGCCGATGGAGATATCGACTAATGCAACCGAGGACACCTACAGGGATTACTGATCAGGATTTGTATAATAAATCTGTCGGGCAGGTGCTCGCTGGGAATGTCAGTGCTGGTAATGGACTGACATTCGCAGCGGATGGTACTCCATTAACCTTTAGTACGGATAACTTGGGCGGGATTATTATCCGTGTGGGTTCCATATCCAATCCAAATGGGCAGCAATTCCACTGGACGGCAGCTAATACGAATCTAACCATCACCCATAATTTGAATAAATTACCTTATGGGTTTGTTCTAATCGCTTCGTATGCCGTGACTAATATATTCTGGGGTACTATACCTCCTACAACTACTCAGATAACACTGCAATCAAGTGCTGTTACTGAGGATACAACAATCTGGATCATGGCTTAGGTGAGAGATGGCATATCCGTATACGATACAGGATTTATTGGTGGGGATCGGGGCTACTACTGCCGCACCTACTGGCGGTGTGTGGAATAAGTTGAGTCAGAGGCAGGATGTTATTACCTATGGACCACAGTGGATTGCGGATACTGTGCTGGAGTTTAGTAATAGCTTCCCTTTTCAGGGCTTGCAACGCTCTACGACTAATGCGGTTGAGATGACTAGTGGGGTTTATCAATATCCATTTAGCACTTGGGTTAATGCTGGGGATATTCCTACTCCGGTGAATCAGTATAATGCTAATCCGAAGCTGGTTCCATCATTCTTTATGTTCTATGAGAGTCCGCTTAATCCTGTGACTGGTTATAATCCGGGGATCGGGCTTACTTATAAGACTATCGATGCTCTAGAGTTGATGTTCTCGACTCCCGGAACACCTGCTTACTGGTCCCGGTATCAGAATCAAGTGTTTATTGCTCCGCAGCCAAATCAGAATTTCTTCTCGTATATGCGTTATCAGATCCAGCACGCATTCTCACAACCGGCTGCTTTGACCGATATCATCCAATTAGACGACGATTGGAGAGAGCTTATCGAGTACGGGGCGGCTCTTCGAGGAGCTGGGGATCTTAGGATGCTCGATTACGCTAACATGTACCACAACACACTATATGGCGATCCTACTAAGAAGGGCTCTATGGGACTACTAAGCGCCCGAGTCTCTCAAAACGAGAACGATATAGTTTCTAACCAGGGAATGCGGCAGATTAGGCCGATGAATTGGAGA
>Ga0209655_10001034_pt1 | contig 10352 bp, 9 predicted proteins | sample BogFormECP03_OM2_FD_188236 | JGI IMG/M metagenome (GOLD analysis project Ga0209655, IMG submission 188236) | Bog forest soil microbial communities from Calvert Island, British Columbia, Canada - ECP03_OM2 (SPAdes) (version 2) | ecosystem: Environmental > Aquatic > Freshwater > Wetlands > Bog ...
CCGCCACCCGGGCGGCAGAAAGGCACCATCTCCGTTACCACCGCCATCGTTACCGTGCCTGTCACCGTAAAAGATCACCAGGGCCGCCTCGTGCCAGACCTGCACCGCGATGAATTTCGCATCTTCGAAGACAACGTCGAACAAAAAATCGGCAGCTTCACAGACGCCGCTTTCCCTCTCTCCGTGGTTGTGCTGGTCGACAACGACCTCAAGAACAAGGATGCCGAGCAGGTCGAAGCCAGCATCAAGGCGGTGATCGCCGGAATGAGCGTCGCGGACGAGGCTTCCATCTGCCGCTTCGACCAATTCTTTCACGAAGGCCGCGGCTTCACCACCAATCAGGACAGCCTGCTCACCGAACTGACGCGCACGCAGATTGACGAGAGCAAGCCCAACGTCGCTCCTCCAGGTGGTCCTTTCAACGGTCCTACCATCAACGGGCAAGCGGCGCCGGGCGTCAATCAGCCCGACCAGTATCCTTCGACGCAAGCCATCGGCGGCCAGCACACGAAAACACTGGACGACGCCGTCTATTCCGCCGCGCAACTGCTTGCCGATCGTGGGCACTTGCGTCGCAAAATTATTCTGCTAATTTCCGATGGCCAGAACGGCGCGAAATTCAATACCAATCCTTACAAGAATGTCGTGGCATTGTTGCTGCGCAACGAGATCTCCGTATACAGCGTGGCCGTGGGCGGCGCGTTTTTCGAACGCAAGTTCACGCGCTTGACCGAATACACCAAGGCCACCGGCGGCGACACCTACTACGCCCTGAAGCGCGGCACTATGGAAGAATTGTATTCCCGCATCACCGAACAAGCCCGCCACCAATACACGCTCACGTATTCCCCCACGGGAACCGACCGCGGCGCCGATTACCACACCATCGAAGTCCGCGTCGAACGCGAAGGCCTCGACGTAACCGCCCGCGAAGGCTACTACACCAGCGGCCTCCAGCAATAACTTTGGAGTGCGGCGGCTTGACGCCGCTTTAGCAGCCACAACCGAGTCGCAAAACCAGCCCATAAAGCACCAGCCGCCGAGGCACACTCTCTAGGAGTACCTGGTCACCACCAAGCGCCGCCCACAGCCAAATCCGCAAAAGCGCCTCAAGCCGTCGCGTCAAATATAATTAGCCATTACCGTACTCGTATGATATACATCAGCGATGGAGCCCGCGCCAGCAACAGCCCCGGAGTTCCGCTGGCCGCACAGCCCCATCCACCGACTCTCCCAAGCGGGCGCCTACATGGCCACCGCAGGCACCTACCAGAAGCAATCTCACTTCCACGGCGCCGAACGCCTGACGTTTCTCACGAGCACGCTCCTGAACCTAGCGCACCATTACGGTCTAGCGCTCCAAGCCTGGGCAGTTTTCCCGAACCACTACCATTTCATTGCCGAGGCGAAAAACAGTGAAGATCTAGCCAAACTAATAAAACATCTGCACACCGCAACCGCCGCGGAAGTGAACCGCAGGGACGCGCTCGCCGGGAGAAAAGTGTGGTTTCAGTTTTGGGATTCCCATATCACGTTCCAACGATCCCTCTATACCAGACTCAATTACGTCCACCAAAACCCAGTACATCACCGCTTAGTGCGCCAAGCCTCGCTGTATCCCTGGTGTTCCGCAGGATGGTTTGAAAGGGAATCCGACCGCGCATTCTTCAAGACAGTCTCAAGCTTCCGTCACAACACCCTAAAAATCCCCGATGACTTCCAGGTAGATTTAACGGAGTAAGTAAACGCCTTTGGAGTGCGGCGGCTTGACGCCGCTTTCGCAGCCACAACCGAATCGCAAAACCAGCACGTAAGCACCAACCACCGAGTCGCGTTTTTTCAGCCAAAGTCCGTTTCACGGCCAACATCGCAAAAGCGGCGTCGAGCCGCCGCACTCCAAAAACCCCACGCCCGTACCTAAATATGCGCCTCATGCTCCGGACAAATCATCCGGTACGCACAACTCCTGCAAACAAACCCGCTCTTCGCTCCAAACTCCCCAGCCCGAATATCCGCCGCCGTCTCCTGCACTTTCCTCTCCGCCTCTTCAAAATCCTTCTTCTCCCGCGTGGTCACCTGCAGCTGATTATTCTGCAAGTAATGAAACACCAGCCGCACCGGATTCCATTCAAAAATCTCCCGCGCCGCCAGTGCGTAAAGGCTCAGCTGCAAATTCTTCCGCGCATCCGCATCGCTGCGCGGACGCCCGGTTTTGAAATCCACGATCTCCACATCCTTGCCGCGCGGCCCATTCAGCGCGTTCACCTGGTCAAACCGCCCGCTGATAATCACGTTATTGGCCATCGGCAATTCGAACGCCTTTTCCTGCTCCAGAATTTCCGGAGGAGCCGCCAGCATCGCCGCATGAAACACCTTTAATTGTTCCAGGCCGTCCTTGTAATATTCGTCCTGCTGATACTCGTCCTCGTAACCTTTCTCCGACCATTCGGTATCGAATAGCCGCTTCATTTCGTCAAAGCCGATGCGGTTTCCTTTGCGCAATTCCGCTAGAAAGCGCTTGATGGCCTGGTGCATCACCCGGCCAAAGGTCAGCGTCGCTTTTGGCGCGCCGTCCAGCGACCACAGCTTTTCGAATAGATATTGCGCCGGGCATTTGCGATAGGCTTCGACCGAAGAGGGGCTCAATTTCAGCGGTTCCGGAATGATCGTTTGGTAGTTCTCCGCCCATTGTCCAATCCGCGAAAATATCTTTGCCGGCCCGGTCGCGGCCGGGAAGAGTTCGTCAATCCCCACAGTTGCCGGTCCGTACAAGGTGGCTTGTGCGGGCGCGGTCACTTTCGGCGCCAGCTGCCGCACGTCGCGCCGCTTGATCGCCGCATCCATCACCATGTCTTCGATAAAAACCGGCACCTTGCTCTTCTTCTCCGTAATCGTGGTAATCGTCAGCCGGTCTTCCGCGCGCGTCAGCGCCACATAAAATAGTCTGCGCTCCTCCTGAATGTGAAAACTTCCCTCCGGCAACTCCTCCTTCATCAATGACAAGGGGAATTCGAACAGTGGTGCGCGGTCGCTCGCCGGAAACGCCCGGCTGTTCACGCGCAAGAGAAACACGTGCGAAAATTCCAGCCCTTTCGCGCCGTGTACGGTCATCAGCTGCACCGCGTCTCCCGGCGCCTCGTCTTCCAGGCAGATGGTCTCGTTGGCTTGCTGGTAGTAATCGAGATATTCGAGAAATTCTGCCAGATCCCGCCGTTCGCTTTTTGGTTCCCAGTCCTTCACAAATTCCGTCAGCCGCGCCACGGTCTTTCGGTCGCGTTCGCTCGCCCGCACCGCAATCTCCAGCCATTCCAGCAAATCCGAAAGAATTTCTCGCGCCGTGCGCCGCCGCGCCGTTTTGCGTTGCTCCAGGAGAAACGCCAGCAACGCGTCGGTCTTCCCGTGTGACGTGTCGAATGCCAACTCGCCTTGCGGCGACTGCAAAATATCGTAAATCGCGCGTCGTTCGCGCTTGGCGCGCTCCGCCAGCCGCAGCAAATCCTCCGGCTGCATTTCCCACGCCGGCATCGCCAGGATGCGCGCACACGCCACGTCATCAAAGGGCTTGGCGATCAGCCGCAAATACCCCAGCACATCGCGCACCAGCGGATGCACCAGAATCGACAGTCTGCTGATCACAAAAGGAATTTTTCTTCGCGATAGCTCTTCCACCAGGTCGTCGCGATGCGCGTGCTGACGGTACAGCACCGCCAAATCCTTCCAGCGCCGCCCCGCTCCGTGCAGGCGCTCTAATTCGTTGGCCACCCACAGCGCTTCGCTCTCCGCATCAGCCAGTTCCGCGATGCGGATGCGCTCGCCCTCGGATTTATTCGGCGAGAGAATCTTGTTGGGGAAGTCCGCGCTCACCTCGTTTTGTGCAATGACTTGTTGCGCCACGCGCAAAATATTTGGCGTCGAACGGTAATTTTCCGTAAGCGCCACGCGAAACGGCCCGGAATCCTGCCCTTGCTTCCACCCCGCGAAGCGTTCCAGAAACATCTTGAAGCTGCCGAACGATGCCCCGCGAAAACGGTAAATCGCCTGGTCATTGTCGCCCACCACCACGATGTTGCGCGGCTCCGCGCACAGCAGTTCCAGTAACCGCAGTTGCGCGATGTTGGTATCCTGAAATTCGTCCACCAGAATGTGTTTGTAGCGCTCTTGCAGCGTCGCGCGCTTGGCCGCGTCGTTTTCCAGCAGCGCCACGGCATCGCTGATCAATCCGTTGATGGCCACGGCGTTTTTCTCGCGCAGCAAATCGTCGCTCGCTTGATACGCCCGCGCGATCTCCCGCTGCTTGCCGGCCTCCTCCAGTCGCTCTTTGTAGGTGTCTTCGTCGAGCTGACCGCGCTCCGCTTCCAGCTTTTGCGCTTCACCTTCGGCAAACCGTGCGTAATCCGCGCTGCTCACCAGTTCGTCCTGGCAGCGCGAGAAAAATTGCAAAAAATCGTTCAGAAATTGTCCCGGCTCGGCCAGCTTGCGGTATTTCTCCAGCTGCAGCCGCCGCATATTGCGCCGCAGCAAAATCCAGTGATCTACTTTTTCCAGCACCTTGCGGTCCGGCGCAATCTCTTTCAGCAATCCCTGGCAGAAAGAATGAAACGTTTCGATCGTCAGGCCCTTGCCGCGCTCGCCGGTACTCTTTGCCACGCGCGAGCGCATCTCTCCCGCCGCCTTATTCGTAAACGTCAGCGCCAGAATGTTTTCGCCCAGCAGGGAATCGTCGCTGCTCAACAGGTGCTTGACCCGCTCGGTGATGACGCGTGTCTTTCCCGTCCCGGCGCCGGCAATCACCAGCAACGGCCCGGACCCATGCGTAATCGCCCGTCGCTGCGCCTCGTTCAGCTTCAGTCCGCCATCCGGCAGCGGCCCCATCTCAAACAATGTCGCGCTCATAAGTCCCATCTTAACCCGCCGCCCATCTTATCTCCGCTCATGGCGAACAGAAAGCGAAATGTAACGGCCGCTTTCCGCTCGGCCCGAGGAACGAAGGGAGGCGGGCGCCTTTCGCCGCGATCGCCCAGACGAGGCCAATTGCCTAATCCCCCGGTCGGACTCGCAGATTTTCCTTGACATTATAGCTAGGTGTAAGTATAGTGACGATTGTAGAGAACTACGTTCACCCAGTTCCGAATCCCAAAACAAGAGACCTTCATTCCGTCCGGGGCATTTCCTTGGGAGCGCCCACCTCCGATTGGCGCCTTTGCGGCTTGAGGCACCACCAATCAAGCAATAAATTTCAGCGAAAAAGGCCTAGAGGAAGGAGGTAACTAAATACTAATCAGATTAGGTCCGTAACCCGTCTGGAATGAACACTTGCAAAAGTGTATCAAAACAAAGGACTTTAACTTGCTTTAGAATGAACACTTACAAAAAACCCTAGGGGGGTACCCCACTCCCACAAGGCCGAATTTCACTCGCCCAGCTCGCTGTTATGCCGCAAACCCGCTCCATCGCTACATCCCTGCGCCGACCGCATCAGCGTTGCGATTTCCGCCCTGCCGCCACGTCTGCCGTGAACTGCGTCGACCCTTTGCGCGGCACCGTGAGGGCCTTCCAGTTGTCGCTGGCGAAGTGTTTGCAGAGGAACACGATCTGCCCCAGGTGCGCGGTGCAGTGCGCCATCTGCCGGTTGATTGCCTGCATCACGGAGTGCGGCTCCGCGCGAATCATTACCGTCTTGGTGACGTCGGCCTCCGTCAGCGCGTCCAGCGCTTCCAGAAGAACCTTCCAACCCGCGTCCCACACGGTGAAGAGTTCCGCGCGCGTTGTTGGCGGCTCCTCAAATTCGCTGTCGCGATTGCGATCCGGCTTCTCGCCATCGGTCGTCAGGAAGTTGGTCCACCGTGATCGCATATTGCCCGCTAAATGCTTCACGATGATGGCGATGGAATTCGATTCCTTGTCCAGCGTGGCAAACAGTCCCGTGTCCGGACACTGCGCCATCGCGCTCTCCGTCATCCTCTTGTAGTGCCGGAACAACGAAATGGAATCTTTTATGTACGAGGTGGTCAGTTCGTGAGCCATGCGCGAATTGTACTCCGCCCGCGCCACAGCCGAAAGCGCCTCCCCGCGGTTCGACTGGCGCAGCCGATCGTTTGGCGATTAAAAGCAGGGAAAAGCAACCATGAAATGAAAACGGCGAAGGCTTATGCAAGCCTTCGCCGTTTTCGCGTGCGTTTCTGAGAGGCCACTTTCGCGAACTTATCCCGCGATGTTACTCCCGCGACTGATGCGGCGACTAACGCGTGGGAAGTGGTCGCGGTTTTGCGGCGTTCGCGCCGGCGCTGCCCGATGAGCTACTCGATGCGCCGGCCGCCGCCGCCGTGGCTTTGTCGCTGTGGCCATTGGCTGCGGACGCGCTCGATGCGGGCGCGGTTGAAGTGCCGTCGGAGTTGTTCGGCGAGGCTAGTTCGAGCTTCTTGCGCAATGCGGCTTGCAGGCGGTCGCGAATGTCCTTATTTTCCTTCAGGAATACGCGCGCGTTTTCGCGGCCTTGGCCCAAGCGGTCTGCGCCGTAGCTGATCCACGTGCCGCTCTTCTCGAGCAAGCCTTTGTCGACGCCCAGGTCGATCAAATCGCCTTCGCGCGAAATACCTTCGCCGTAGATAATGTCGAATTCGGCTTCGCGGAACGGCGCAGCCACCTTGTTCTTGACGATCTTGGCGCGCGTACGCGAGCCGACCACCTTGTCGCCCTCTTTAATGGCTTGAATGCGGCGAATGTCCACGCGCATGGAAGCATAAAACTTCAAGGCGCGTCCGCCGGTGGTGGTTTCCGGATTGCCGAACATTACGCCAATCTTTTCGCGGATCTGGTTGATGAAGATCAGGCAGGTGTTGGACTTGGAGACAATCGCGGTGAGCTTACGCAGCGCCTGCGACATCAGCCGCGCCTGCAGACCCATTTGCGGATCGCCCATGTCGCCTTCGAGTTCGGCCTTGGGCACCAACGCGGCGACGGAGTCCACGACCACAACATCCACGCCACCGGAACGGATCAGCGTCTCGGCAATTTCCAGCGCTTGTTCGCCGTGATCCGGCTGCGAGACCAGCAGGTTGTCCACATCCACGCCCAGCTTGCGCGCATAGATCGGGTCGAGCGCGTGCTCCGCGTCGATGAACGCGGCCTGCCCGCCGAGCTTTTGCGCTTCGGCGATCACGTGCAGCGTCATGGTGGTTTTGCCGCCGGATTCTGGCCCATAAATCTCGATTACGCGCCCGCGAGGGAAACCGCCCACGCCCAACGCGGCGTCGATGGAGAGGCATCCGCTGGGAATCACGCTGACGGGAACCAGCACGTCGCGGCTGCCCAGCCGCATAATTGATCCTTTGCCATAAGACTTTTCAATCTGCGATATCGCTGCTTCGAGAAGTTTTGCTTTGTCGTCTGCCATTTCACACCTCGGTAGAGAAGTAGGGGCCGGCCTGGGAGGCGCGGCGACCTTTGTAGCTCAGGAGCCTGTGACGACCTCAGCGCCGGGAAAACGCTGAACCTGCTGCGGGAGCGTTGCTGGGCGGGGAGTTTACCATTCCGTCCATTACAATGCACCTACTTTCGGCTGGCGGCCGTCTTGCTGCTAAAAAATTTGCTGCGCTTCACGATTGGCAGCGGTGCTGCAGGTCATGCGCCTTCAGCTGGGCCTCGGCAGCCTGTTCCCGGCGATCCAGAAAAGCCTGCTCCGAGGGGGTCAGGCGGCGCAAGCGAGACAGATTGCGCCCGCGCGATTGCGCTTCGCCAAGCGTATCGGCAAGCCGCTCGCGTTCCTGACAGCTTACTCCAGTGGGTGAAAAAGCATGCATGCAGCACCTGTTGAAAACCGCGAGGCTGAAGATAGCAAATAGGCGAACAAAAGGCAAATACTATTTTCGCTTATTGTTCGCTATAATTAAACATTCATTCTAAATGGGTTAGCTTCTGCGGCTTCAGGTTTTCCACACAAATCCTCAATCTAGGAGTTTCAATCTCCGCAGGTCATCCTCGTGCCAGCCGGCAGCTTCGATCATGGCTCGCAGAGTTCCAATCGGAAAGGTGTCGCCGAGAGAATGGTAGGCAACCACGACGCGGCGTCCATCGGCATGCCTGTAAATGCGGTGACTGCCACGCACACGCTGCAGCACAAATTGGTCAGCCTCCAGCGCCCGGACGAAGCGCCGAGCCTGCAGACCGCGTGGAATTCGTGTCATACATTTACGACAACGGCGGGCTCCGGCAGTTCAATGGTGCCCTGATCTAGAGGAATTTTCTCGCCAGCTTCAAGCAGATCCTGGACGTACAAATCGATCGCTTCACGGATGTTCGCTAGTGCCTCTTCGTAACTATGACCCCAGGTGTGACAGCCCTTTAGCGCGGGGCAGGAAGCGTGCCAAGCCTCGCGTCCGTCTTCAAACTTATCGGGCTCGACGACCACTTTGAATACATAAGATTTCATATGTGCCAAGTCTCGCGAGGGAACGTTCCCAGAGTATCTCATGTTTGCATAAGACAGGTCAGACTTGCGCGGCCAAATTACTTATCGTAGGTGTAGAAGCCGCGGCCGGATTTGCGGCCTAGCCAGCCCGCGGCTACGTACTTCTTTAGCAGGGGACAGGCGCGGTATTTGGGGTCGCCGAGGCCTTCTTGCAGGACGTGCATGATGTCGACGCAGACGTCCAGGCCGATGAAGTCGGCTAGCTCGAGGGGGCCCATGGGGTGGTTCATGCCGGTTTTCATCACCGCGTCGACGGCTTCGGCGGTCGCTACGCCTTCGAGGACGCAGTAGGCGGCTTCGTTGATCAGGGGCATTAGGACGCGATTGGAGACGAAGCCTGGGGCGTCGTTTACGGCTACGGGTTTCTTGCCGAGTTTTTCGGCCAGCTGCATCGTTAGATTAAATGTGGCGTCGGAGGTTTGCAGGGCGCGGATGACTTCGACGAGCGCCATCATCGGGACGGGATTCATGAAGTGCATGCCTACGAAGCGGTCGGCTCGTTTGGTCATGGCGGCGAGGGTGGTCATGGCGATGGACGAGGTGTTGCTGGAAATGATGGCGTGGGGGCCGAGGACGCTGTCGGCTTCGGTCAGGACGGCGCGCTTGATTTCAATCTTTTCGGGGACGGCTTCGACTACGAAATCGGCGGCGGCTATGGCGGCCATGTCCGTGACCAGGGTGATTCGTCCCAATACTGCGGCGCGTTCGGTTTCCGGGAGCTTTCCTTTTTTGATTTCGCGGTCGAGATTTTTGGCGACAGTTTCGAGGCCGCGTTCGAGAAAGCGCTGCTCGACGTCACGCAGAATTACGTGATAGCCCGCGCGGGCGAAGACGTGGGCGATACCGTTGCCCATGGTGCCTGCGCCCAGGACTGCGACCGTTTTGATCTGTTCGATGCTCATTTGACCTCGACTTCGCTATCTGCCGCTAATGCTCTGCGTGCCGCTAATGTAGCGCCTCGTCATACGCTGGCGCACCGGCAAGAGTGCCTGTGCTACCAAAGGCAACTTGCCCGCTATGCGGGTGGCGTGGCTTCGGTGACTTCGCGCACGATTTCGCGGGCGCGGGCTTCATTGGCTGGAGCTACGAGAATTATGAATTGCAGCGTAGAAGTATCGTAGTGCGCGGGGATTTGATTTTCGTGCAGGGCGCTGATGACGAATTCTGCCATTTTTTCATCGCTGCCGGACCAGACTGCGAGCGTGGAGACGGCATCGCTGACCTCGGGCATGCCGACGAGAGGGCCCGGTCCGGTCGGCTCCGCTGGGATTTCCGTGTCCGCGGGTTCGCGGTCCAGGAGCGTTTCCAGAATGATTTTAGCGGGCTCGAGATCGGTGGACAGAACGGCTACTTCAAAACCGAAGCGTGGCTTCCAGTCGATGGGCAGAGGATCGGCGGTGGGCGCGACTTCGTCATCGCCCAGAGGCTTATCGCTAAAGGCGATGCCCGCGCCTTCCAGAGTTTCGAGCAGATCGAGGTGCAGAGCGGCGTCTTCGCCCGCCCACAGCGTTACGAATGAACCTTCGGGCGAGCCTTCAGGAAGTGTGTCGGACATTTATGCCTCAATTCAATGTGGTTCAGGATGTGGAACAATCGCTGAGCAAAGATAAGTGCCGCGACCATAGTCAAGACGTTGTGGGCAAAGCAACGTCGCGCGTTCAGTTTACAACAGCGAAGCCTCAGTCATCCAAGTCCTGCGATAGGATGGATTGAAGCGCAGCTTGGGCTTTCTCCAAATCTTTACGGAACACCCAGACTTCGTATTCAAACGCCGAGCGATTCGGGCCAATGGGAATGCCCACGATGCGAATCCGGCTGGTGGCGTTGACGATTTCTTTGTAGTGCGCGGGAATTTGGTTCGCGTCCAACTCGCGCAGGATCAGGT
>Ga0209655_10001035_pt1 | contig 10351 bp, 6 predicted proteins | sample BogFormECP03_OM2_FD_188236 | JGI IMG/M metagenome (GOLD analysis project Ga0209655, IMG submission 188236) | Bog forest soil microbial communities from Calvert Island, British Columbia, Canada - ECP03_OM2 (SPAdes) (version 2) | ecosystem: Environmental > Aquatic > Freshwater > Wetlands > Bog ...
CCCCGTGGCGCACCGTCGAAGGTATAGAGTTACGCTCAATCACGGTGCGCGCGTTCAAAGGCAAGCAGGGTGCCTGCCTCGATTGCAATCAGGCGGTCATCTATCGCGGACCGTGGCGCAAGGTCGAAGATGACGACGGGCATACGCTCACGCGCGGCCAGCCGATGGCGGTATGTGAAAAGACGTTCCGCATCTATTCGAGCGCGCCGTACAGTGAGGACATCCTGCCGGTGCCACCGCTCGAGGCTGTCGCGCCCGAGTCCGCTCCGGTCTTCGATTGCTCGCGGGACACCGCACGCCATCCGCGCGAAACCAAGGGCCTCGAATATCGAGCTACCGCCAACGGCACCGCGACTTGTTGCGGGCCTGACGGCTGCGGCTGAGCACTTGGTGGCAGTTCAGACATTCTTCTCAGGAAGCGTTCAGATCCTTTCGATTGGCCGCCGTCCTCAAGTGGGATAATAAGACGCATACGCCCTTTGCACGTTACTGACTAAACGCAAGGAGACGCTCATGAGCACTACCAAGCTAATTACAATGTATGGGTCGCCTTGGTCCGAGCGTGTCCGTTGGGCATTGAAGTTCAAAGGCTTGGCGTATGAGAAAGAGAACTACGAGCCGGGAGTCGATGAAGAAAAAATAAAGAAGCTGACGGGCCAAGCCTTGGTGCCGGTCTTGATCGCGGATGGGAAAATCATTCCTGACTCGACAGCAATCCTGGAATGGCTCGAAGATGCGAGGCCGGAGCCGGCGCTCTTGCCAAGGTCGGAAAAAGATCGCGCCCAAGTGTCGCTGTGGGAGGAGCTGGCGATCGGCGTACTGGGTCCTCATGGTCGGACATTGATAATCGGGCGCGAGCTTCGTATCGAGCACCCCGACGCGCAACGAGACGCGAAATATTTTGCAGAGAAGTACGGGCATTCGCCGTACATGGAGCAGCAGGCCAGGCTGACGGTGAGGCGTGTGTTAGTGAGCCTCAAGGACACGTTGAGCGGACGGCAATATCTGGTTGGTGACGTATTCACTCGCGCCGACTTGACCATCGCGGCGATGCTGATGCTCGTCAGACCTGCGCCGGAGGAATTCTTCGCCTTCCCGGATCAGGTGCGGCGAGTCTATATGGACCCGCTGGCTGACGATCCGGCCTTCGCGCCGATATTTGCCTGGCGCGACCAGATGTACAAAAAGCATCGCGGCGAGGCTGTCAGGCCATAACGGTATCGAACAGCCGTGACCAGCTAACCGCGATGCGCTGCGAGAGTTGTTCAACCGAAAATCCTCCGGGCGCGAAGTTTTGTATTGAGTGTGCAGTTCCATTCAAGCGGCGATGCCCAAAGTGTGCGTTCGAGAGCCCGCCTGAAGCCAGATTCTGCGCGCAATGCGCGGCCGCTCTCGGCGGAGAAACCGGGCAACAACCTTCGAAGGCAACAGCGAGATCAACTTCATCGGGCATTAGCGTAGCCGTCGAAAATTCTGAAGCGCCGGCAATCGACGGCGAGCGCAAAACCGTCACAGCATTATTTGCCGATATCAAGGGCTCCACCGAATTGGAGCAGGACCTCGACCCGGAGGAAGCCCGCGCCATCATCGATCCAGCCCTGAAGCTGATGATCGCGGCGGTGCAGCGCTACGACGGTCACGTGGTGCAGTCGACCGGCGACGGCATCTTCGCGATGTTCGGCGCGCCGCTCGCCCACGAGGACCATCCTCAACGCGCGCTGTATGCGGGGCTGCGGATGCTTGAGGATCTGCTGAGATATGGTTCGAAGCTTCAAAGTGAAGGGCGCGCGCCGATCGAAATTCGGGTTGGCGTGAATACCGGCGAAGTCGTGGTCCGCTCGATCGCGACCGGCGACGGGCAGGTTGAATACACACCAATCGGACACACCACCAACCTCGCATCGCGCCTGCAATCGCTCGCCCGCACCGGAACCGTCGCGGTCAGCGAGCAAACGCGCAAAATGGTCGAAGGATATTTTCAGCTCAAGCCGCTGGGTCCGACCCGGATCAAAGGCGTGAGCGATCCGGTCAACGTGTACGAGGTGATCGGACTGGGCCCCCTGCGGACGCGGCTGCAACGCTCGGCCGGGCGCGGCATGTCGAAGTTCGTGGGCCGGCAGGCTGAAATGGAATCGCTCAAGCGTGCGGCGCAGCAGGCCAGGGCTGGACGCGGTCAGATTGTCGCGGCGATGGCCGAGGCGGGAGTCGGCAAGTCGCGCCTGTTCTTCGAGTTCAAGGCGGTTGCGCAGTCGGGATGGATGGTGCTGGAGGCATTTTCAGTCTCGCACGGCAAGGCTTCCGCGTTTCTGCCGGTGATCGATTTGCTGTGGAGCTACTTCAAGATCACATCCGACGATGACGAGCGCACGCGGCGCGAGAAAGTTACCGGGCGGGTACTCGCGCTCGACCGGTCGCTGGAGGACGCGCTCCCATACTTGTACGGACTGCTCGGCTTGACCGCGGAGAACAATGAGGTCGCGGAGATCGAAGCGCAAACGCGCAAGCGTCGCTCGCTCGATGCGATCAAGCGCATCCTGCTGCGCGAGAGCCTCAACCAGCCGCTGGTCGTGATTTTCGAAGACCTTCACTGGATCGACAACGAGACGCAGGGATTCCTGAACCTGCTCGCCGACTCGATCGGCACCGCGCGCGTACTGCTGCTATTCAATTATCGGCCCGAGTACCGCCATGACTGGGGCAGCAAGACCTACTACACGCAGCTGCGGCTCGACCCGCTCGGCAAGGAAAGCGCCGACGAGATGCTGCGCGCTCTGATCGGCGACGGCAAGGAGCTCGAGCCGCTGAAACGGCTGATCATTGAAAAGACCGAGGGCAATCCTTTCTTCATGGAAGAAACGGTGCAGGTGCTGCTGGACGAAGGAGCGCTGGTGCGCAACGGCAGTACCAAGCTCACCAAGCCGCTGCGCGAATTGAAGATTCCACCTACGGTGCAGGCGATCCTCGCTGCGCGCATCGACCGCCTGGCGCCGGATCACAAGGACCTCCTGCAGACGCTGGCCGTCGTTGGCACCGAATTCAAACTCGGGCTGGTGCGCAAAGTTCTGGACTTGCAAGCGAGCGCAGAACTCTCATCTACGGGACGCAATGCGGCCGCGGGCCGGCGTGAAATAACGCGCGAGGCACTGGAGGAGATGCTGTCGGAACTCCAACTCGCCGAGTTCATCTACGAGCAACCCGCGTCCGGCGACATCGAGTACATCTTCAAGCACGCACTGACTCATGACGTCGCCTACCACTCGATGTTGAACGATCGCCGCCGCATGCTGCATGAGCGGATCGGCGCCGCGCTGGAATCCACCTATGCCGAGAGCCTGTACGATCACGTTGCCGAACTGGCGCATCACTATGCGCGCGGCGGCAATGCGGCCAAGGCGGTGAAATATTGCTTGCGCGCAATCAGGCGGTTCACGGAGCTGGGCTCGAATGGCGAAGCGCTCGCGCACTTCGAGACCGGGCTCGCACAACTGGACAAGCTGCCCGACGACGACCGTCGCGCAGAGCTGGAGCTGGATCTCCGGAACGCAGCCGGCGGTCCTCTGGGCGACAGCAAGGGGTACGGGTCGTTCGAAGCCGAGCAGTCGGCGGCGCGCGCCATGGAGCTTTGCCAGCGGCCCGGCATCAGCTGGGGAAAGACCTGGTCGGCACTGTTCCAGATATTTTTCGTGCAACAACTCCGTCCCGACGTGCACAAAGCGGAGACAATCGCCGCCGAGTTGATGGCACGCGCCGAGGAACGCCACGCCAACGGATACCTGGCGGAAGCAACGAACTGGTTGGCGTACGCGAAGATGGTTTCGGGCAACTTCGAGCTCGCCGATCAACTTTTCGACCGGGCGTGGGCACTGCTGGAATCGATGAAAGCGAATCGAGATCAGCAGATGCCCCAGGTTCAGTTCACGATCGAGGTGGGAACTCGGCAAAACAATCGTATCCTCTCGGGATGGAATCTGTGGTTCCTGGGCTACCCCGATCGCGCATTGGAGCGAATGAATATCGCGACCGCAATCGCGCAAGAACCCGGGGCTCCGAAAAATATCCTGGCGGACATCCACGGATTTGCCACCTACATTTACGAGCTTCGCCGCGAGCCTGAGCAGGTGAGAACGCGGGCGGAATCGAGGCGGGCACTGGCGACTGAATCGGGCTTCTTCACTGGTCGAGCGCTGAGCGAGATTTATCTCGGGCGCGCGGATGCGATGACGGGCGATGCCGAGGGCGGCATCGTGCGCATGAGAGACCATATGTCGGAGTTGAAGGTGACCGGCTCGGAGTATATCAGCGACCGCTATTTCACCTTTATCGCCAACGCTCTGGGCCGGCTGGGACGATTCGACGAGGGCCTTCGCGTCGTTGATGAATCGTTCCCGTTCGTCGAGCGGAGTGGTCAACGCTACTACGAGGCGGAGCTCCATCGCTTGAAGGGTGAAATGTTGCTGGCCCTGGACCCATCGAATGCAGCGCCAGCGGAGCAGTCCTTGCGCACTGCGATCGACATTTCGCGCAAGCAGCATGCGAAGTCGTGGGAGCTGCGCGCTATCACGAGTCTCGCGCGCTTGCTGGCAAAGCAGCACAAGCGTGACGAGGCGCGGACGATGCTCGCTGAAATCTACGACCGGTTCACTGAGGGCTTCGACACTCCCGACCTGAAAGACGCCGAGGCGTTGCTGGAAGAGTTAGGCGGGCAGGTATCGAAATTGAATCGAGGTAAAGGCGTGGACGGAGTTTCGGAGAGCAGTAAGAACGCGGCGTCACGAGTGAAAAGCATCCTTGATTTCTGGTTCGCACCTAAACCCGGCTCCGAGGTTGGTACGTATCGATCGTACTGGTTCATCCCGAATCCGGAATTCGACCGGCTGTGTAGCGAGAAGTTCCTTGCGAGCTATGAAGATGCGGCGCAGGGGCGCCTGCAGGATTGGCGGAACGAGCCGCGAAGTTGTCTCGCGCTGATTTTGCTGCTCGATCAATTTCCGCGCAACATGTTCCGCGGCACGGCGCGAGCGTTCGCGACTGACGCGAAGGCGAGAGAACTAAGCCGTCACGCCATGGCATCTGGATATGACCGCGAGTTGGCGCCACTTATGCGGATGTTCTTTTACCTTCCGCTCGAACATAGCGAAAATCTGGACGATCAACTTGAGTCGGTACGCCTTGCCCGCGCGCTGGCCGCAGAGAAGCCAGAGCTAGCCGAAGAGCTGAAGTACGCAGAGCAGCATCTGGAAGCAATCCGGCGATTCGGAAGATTCCCCACGCGAAACGAGGCCCTGGGAAGGCAATCCACACAGGAAGAAATGGATTTTCTGAAGGACGAGCAGCGCGAGTGATTGCCGCCCGATTCACCGCGGCTGAGCAGTCGGTGCCGGCCGTTCAAGCTACAAAGGAAAGCGCTCGCCAACCATCTCTTCGCTCTTGCGCCACAAGTCGTTCGCATGCGCCAGGTTGAGAGCGTAGGAGCGGACGCCGACGCGCGAGCTCGTATCGTCATTCACTTCGCATACGTGACAGTCTTCGCAGTAGCGTCCGCCCACTGCCTCCGATGACGCGACGAAACCGCTCCATACCGACGTCGCCGAACCTTGCGGCACCGACTTGAACTGAATCGCCGGCGCCTCCTTGGTTCCTCCGATGTTCCATCGTGCCATCAACTCCCCGACCAGTTCAGGCGTGAGGTGGCGGCCGAGCTCGGTCTGGATTCCGCCCGGATGAACTGCCGTCGCGCGAACGCCCCGTCCCTTGAGCCTGCTGTCGAGCGCCACCGCGTACAGAATATTCGCGGTCTTGGAACGGCCGTAGGCTGCAAACGCGTGGTAGGGAGTCCGTTCGAAGTTCGGATCTTCCAGGTTCACATCGCTCAACTGATGACCCGCCGAAGAAAGCGAGACGATTCGAGCGCCCGGCGTCAGCAGCGGCACCAGTCGATTGACGAATACGAAATGCCCCAGGTGATTGGTTCCGAATTGCGTTTCGAAGCCGTCCTGCGTCTTGCCTTGCGGACACGCCATGACGCCGGCGTTCGCTACGATCGCGTCGAAGGCCTTGGACTGCGCGAGCAAATTATCAGCGGCTTTGCGTACGCTGCGGAGCGACGCCAGGTCCATCTCGACCAACTCGACTGAAGGTGTGCCTGCTTCCGCGAGTGCGTTTCGCGCTTTCGTCAGATCGCGCGCCGTGCCGACGACGGTGGCGCCGTGCGCAACCAGCGAACGCGCAGTCTCGACGCCCAACCCGGCCGAAACGCCGGTTACCAGCACCCGCTTGCCCGACAGATTGATGCCCTCGAGAACCTCATCGGCTGTCGATTCCGCTCCGAAAGTCCTGGCCATTATGTTTCTCCCGACACAGTTTTTTTGCGCGCAACTGATCTAGCGTTCGTATCCGCAGTGCTAAAAATAATCCTTGTCCTCGAGTAGCAGATCCTCGAAGAAGCCGCCGATGGGCTTTGCAGGATGTCGAATTTGAATCTCGAGTACCCACAGGTTCGGTGACGGACGTATCGAGACTGCTGCGAGCGTTCCGTCATAGTGTGCGCTGTGCGGAAACTCCGACAGCCGATGGCCCGTGAGCTCCATATTCAGAACCCAGCCGAGATCGGCGGTCGTCTTCGACGCGAAGTCGTAGAGTTCCTTGCCTGTCATCCCGCTTTTCAGCCACTGGCTGCGAACTGTGTGGAAGATTCGTTTGACGTCCTGAGCGCATCGCTTCATCTCAGGGTCTGGATTCTGTCCAACCACGAATGTCTCGCCCGCATCGCCTTCGGTGTCGCCCCACACGGGGCCAATATCGAGAAAGAAAATATCGCCTTCGCCCAGCCGCGTATTGGGCTCGGAAGGTTCTGGGAAATTCTTCAAGGTATTCGATCCGAAACGGACAAGAATTTTGTGCCATCCCTTGTGCGAGCCGAGGCCGGCGAGAGTTTCCTTGGCCATCAAGCGAGCGTCTTCTTCGAGCATTCCGGGCTCGATTGCGCGCGCGATCTGCGCCATTGCTGCCCTGGTGTTCTTGCGCGCGTGCATCAGCGCTTCGAGAGAAAAGTTCGTGCCCGTGCTTTCAAGTTCTTCAGTAGTCATAGGAGTCGCCTCCGCGATTCAGATCAGCGCGACCAAGTGTGATAGGTCTTCGCCGAAGGTTGATATTCGTCGATTCGATGGTTGCCGGTATCGACCAGCAGAATTCGGTCCGGCGTGTCGACCACGATTCCCGCAGGCTCGCGGGTCGGGATGCATACCGGGTCCATACAGGTGAACTTTCCGCCGTCGAAGTCCACCACTTCATGTTTCGACAGCTCCAGCTCGCGAACCGCGCTGTTGTAGGTGTCAGCTACCAGCAGATTATCGCCGTCGATCGCGACTCCGAGCGGATGCTGCAAGCGTGCCGCGTGGAAGTCTCCATTGATCCAACCAAAGTCAAAGAGACCAGCACCGACGAGCGTGACGATCTGCGGATCCTTCGAGAGCGTGATCGCGCGCACGGCCGAGCTCTCGCTGTCTGCTATGTAGAGCGTGTTTCCATCGGCACTCAGCGCAAGCCCGCTCGGCTGCGCGAGTGAGGCCGCAGCCGCGCGCCCGTCACGAATACCTTCCTCGCCGGTGCCCGCGAGCGCGGCAACGGTACCCGTCTTGAGATCCAGTATCCCGATTTGATGCGTGCCGGCATTAGCAAAGAATAGTTGGTCGCCTTTCTTCTCGAGGTCCCAAGGCGATGCGAGTGCCGTCGCGTGCCCTGGCGCTGCAGTGCCGAGTTGCCGCCCGCGCTGGCCGGTTCCGGCGAGAGTAGTCACCGCGCCGCTGGCGAGATCGATGCGCCTAATTGCGTGACTCTCGGTATCCGCCACGAAGATGGCATCGCTGGACGCGATGACGCCCTGCGGATGATTGAAGCGCGCCTCATTCTTTGCGCCGTCCTCAAGGCCTGCTTCGCCGCTGCCGTAACGTTCGAGCTCCTTGCCACTATCGTCCAGCAGCACGATCTGATTGTGACCGCCGTCGGCGAGAACCCAGCGCTTCTCTTTGCCCGGCACTGCCTTCAGCTTCCCGGGAAACAGGAAATTACCCTTGGGTTCCGCCAGCGGCTTAAGATCAAGTGCCGCCGGCTTCAGCGTGCCGGCTTTCGCTGAGTCTGCGACGAGATTGTCGATAGCGGCGACGAATCGATCCGGGTCCGGCTCGCCGGCGACTGAGCCTGCGACGTTGCCATCGGACCCGACTACGACGAGCGTCGGCCACGCCTGCACTCCGTACTCGCGCCAGATCTTCATCTCCGGATCGTGCACAATCGGATGCCGAATGTCGTAGCGCCGGATCGCGTCCTTGACGCTGGCGGCGCGCTTCTCGTTGGCGAATTTCGGCGAGTGAACGCCAACTACGACGACCTTGTCGGGAAACTGTTCTTCGATGCGCCGTAGAGTGGGGATTATCTGGATGCAGTTGATGCATCCTTCAGTCCAGAAATCGAGAATTACAACGCGGCCGTGCAGGCTTGCTATCGGCAGCGGTGCCGCGACGTTGAACCATTCGAGCCCAGGCAGTGCGATTTCAGGTGCTTTCATTTCCGCCAAACCGGGCTCTGCATCGAGCCCAACAATGAGTGATCCGAACAGGAAACACAGGATTACAGGAACCAGGTGCCTCCGACGCCTAATAAAGTCTCGCACTTTCCCAGCGTTGTGAGGATAGCAGTTCGATCTGCGTTCGATCGATGAACGCGCACGTGCTCAAATGAGCTCGAGAGATTTTCGATGAGCACAGTCCTGGTCACCGGTGGCTCCGGGTTCGTCGGCAGCCACGTCATTCTGCAGCTTCTGAGCGCAGGTCACGTGGTTCAGACGACCGTGCGCTCGCTGAAACGCGAAGAGAGCGTTCGCTCAATGCTGAGAGATGCCGGCGCCGATCCCGGCGAGCGACTCTCGTTCTTTGCAGCAGATCTGGAGCGCGACGACGGCTGGGCCGAGGCGGTTGCCGGGTGTGACTATGTGATGCACGTGGCGTCGCCGATGCCTCTCGCGGATCCGAAGACGGAAGACGAAGTGATCGTCCCTGCGCGCGATGGCGTGCTGCGAGTGCTGAGGGCCGCGCGCGACGCAAAGGTCAAACGAGTGGTGCTGACTTCGAGCTGTGGCGCCGTCTACTACGGTCATCCGTCGCAGAAAGAGCCGTTTGATGAGACGAGCTGGACCAACATCCACGGCGAGATGAGCGCGTACGTGAGGTCGAAGGCGATTGCCGAGCGCGCGGCCTGGGACTTCATGGCGGCAGAGGGCGGAGCGCTCGAACTCTCGGTCGTCAATCCCTCCGGCATCTTTGGGCCGGTCCTGGGGACCGACTACGCGGGTTCGATTGAGCTCGTGAAGCGCCTGATGAATGGAGCGCCCGGCTGTCCGCAGCTCTACTTCGGAGTCGTCGACGTGCGCGACGTTGCCGATCTGCACCTGCGCGCGATGACGGATCCCGCGGCGAAGGGCGAACGCTTCATCGCCGTGTCAGGCGAGGTCATGTCGATGCTCGATATCGCGAGGGCGCTCAAGGCGCGGCTGGGAGACGCGGCGAAGAAGGTGCCCACGCGGCAATTGCCGAACTGGCTGGTGCGACTCGTGGCGCTGTTCGATCCGAGCATGAGGCAGTTGCTTCCGCTGCTCGGCAACATTCGCAACGCCACCAGCGCGAAGGCCGAGCAGGTCCTCGGCTGGAGGCCGCGCCCACGTGGGGACGCGATCGTCGCGACGGCCGAGAGCCTGGTGAAGTTCGGAATCGTGGGCTAGTGGGTTCGGGAGGCCCGTCTCTTGGGCGCTCGCACCGTTTTCCCCCGGCACTCTTGGCCGGAGGTGCGCATCTCGGTTAACGGGCAAGCGTCTGTGAAGTTGCTGTCCCAAACGTAGCCGGAGCTCTTTTGGTTAGACATACGAGGCGGGCGCGATCCGTCGAAACCTGGATGCGCCCGCCCGGATTATTTCTTCGGCACCTTGCCCACGCCCTCGAGCTTGACGCTCTTGTCGGGACCCGACTCGAGGTTGGTGTCAATCGTCAGCGTGCCGCTGTATTTCTGCGCCGCCGTCGGCGTGAAGGTCACTGAGACCTCGCAATTGCCGGCAGGCATGCCCTTGCCTCTGGGGCCGAGGTCGTCGTCGTCGCAGACCTGAGTGATGCTGAACGGGTTGCCAGCGCCCGTTTCCATCTCGATGAGAATCGGTAGCGGCACTCTTTTCTTTTTGATCTTGCCGGCATTGGTGATTTTGACCGACTTGACCTTGTCGGAGCCGACCTCGACATCACCGAAGTTGAGCCGCTTGGGCCGGATTTTGAGCTTGCCCGGCACCGGCGTCGGCGTCACGGTCGGAGTC
>Ga0209655_10001036_pt1 | contig 10338 bp, 10 predicted proteins | sample BogFormECP03_OM2_FD_188236 | JGI IMG/M metagenome (GOLD analysis project Ga0209655, IMG submission 188236) | Bog forest soil microbial communities from Calvert Island, British Columbia, Canada - ECP03_OM2 (SPAdes) (version 2) | ecosystem: Environmental > Aquatic > Freshwater > Wetlands > Bog ...
ATTCGGAGTGGACAATGCGGAGTTCACTAGCTCAACGGTGCAAGGAAGGATCGACACGTTCAGCAAGAAAGCGCAAGGCGAACCGAAGGCAACGGACCTAGGAACGGCCGTTTCCGCGTTAAAAGGAAAGTTTGATGTGAACAAAGGCCTCATCACGTTCTCTGAACTCTCCTTTGCGATTCCGGGAGCTTCGGTGCAATTGGCCGGGACCTATCAAATGACGAGCGGCGAAATGAATTTTCACGGCAAACTGCGGATGGATGCCAAGCTTTCGCAGACCACCACCGGAGTCAAATCGTTTTTCTTGAAGGCGGTTGATCCGTTTTTCAAAGGCAAGCACGGAGGAACGGAGATACCGATTAAGATCAGCGGAACAAAAGATCATCCGTCGTTCGGACTGGATCTGCATCACGGAAACTAAATCCGGCGAGGCTAGAGCTCGCGGCGTCCTTCCATTGCCTTCATCATAGTGACTTCGTCCGCGTATTCAAGGTCTGATCCGACGGGAATGCCCATAGCGATGCGCGTGACGCGAACACCCAGCGGCTTGATGAGCTTCGAAAGATAAACGGCCGTTGCTTCACCCTCGGCTGTCGGGCTTGTGGCGATGATAATTTCTTCCACCGTGTTGCCTTTCAGACGCTCGATGAGGCTCTTGATTTTTATTTGATCCGGCCCGATCCCTTGCAGCGGTGACAAGGAACCGCCGAGCACGTGATATAGCCCGTTGAATTCCCGTGTTTTTTCCACCGCCTGAATATTAGTAGCTTCTTCCACCACGCAAATAATCGCTCGGTTCCGCGTCGCGCTCGCGCAGAAATGGCAGGGATCCGCATCCGTAATATTGTTGCAGATGGAGCACTCGCGCACTTTTTCCTTGGCCTCGCGAATCGCGTCCGAAAGCGCGAACGCATGGTCGCGGTCCACGCGCAAAAGAAAAAACGCCAGACGCTGCGCGGTCTTCTGCCCGATCCCCGGCAGGCGTTTCAATTCGTCAATCAATCGCGTCACTGAAGGCGCAAAATCAGGCATGCCATCACATCCGTTTCATGGATTTCAGAAGAGAAGGGAATCGGTACCGCACCTGAGAGACGGGCCGCTAGAAGTCTAGCTCAGAACATCCCTGGAATTTTCATTCCCGCGAGCCCAGGCAAACCGCCCGTGAGATCCTTTACCTGCTTGGACAGTTCTTCGTCCACGCGCCGGGCCGCTTCGTTTACGGCCGCCAGCGTCAGCTCTTGCAACATTTCCTGGTCCTTGCTCTTGAAGACGTCCGGCTCGATGCGCACTTCGGTCAATTGCTTTTGGCCGTTCATCTTCACTGTGACCATGCCGCCGCCGGACGAAGCTTCCACGGAAATCTCGCCAATCTGCTTTTCGAGCTTTTCCTGGACCTGCCGGAACTGCGACAACATTTGCTGTAGAGCTTTCACTTCCATGGGTTATTCCTCGCCTGGGCGCTTGACCTTTGAAATCTGGCCGCCGAACCTTTCAAGCATTGCCCTAACGATCGGGTCTTCTTCAAACCGGGCGCGCAATTCAGAGCTGCGCGGCGCAGATGCCCGGCCACTCTCAAGCTTAACACAGACGCGCAGTGGCTCGCCGACCACTTGGTTCAGGACTGTGCGCAATCGTTCCATTGGGTCTCGCGCCTGCAACATTTCCGCGAGCGAACGGCTCTCGGTCGGGAAAAAAAGATGCAGTTCGCCGCCTTCAATCTCCCATCGTGTGGCGTGCTCTACCATGGACCACAGAAATTTCTGTCCTTGCAACGCCGCTTTGATGGCTTCTACTTGCGCGGAGGCCAATCCACCGGTCGCTTCCCCTGCCGCGCGCGCAATAATCCGCGGAGGCGACGCGGGAATGGGCGTGGACGAAGCCAGCGACGCCGTACGCGCCGTCGGAAGTGTTGCCCCAGGTGCCGCCACTGCGCTTGCCTTGGGCGTGTCGCGCGCGGTGGTGACAACAGGAAGGCCCGTACCTGAAGATGACTGCGCGGCGGACATTGCACGCGGGGTTCCACCAGAAGATGAAGGCGCTGATTTCGCCGGTGTTCCTGAGCCGCGCAAGTCAGAAAGAATTTCTTCCAGCGGCGCGAGACGCTGCGCGTTCACCAGCTTCAGAAGCCCCAGCTCCAGATGCAAGCGCGGGTCGGGTTTCTTGCGCAGATCATCATCGGTCGCCAGGAGAATGTTGAAAAAACGCGTAAGGTCTTCCTCGCTGAACTTCGCTGCTTGCTCCGAAAGACGCTCTTGCTCTTCGGACGGCGCCGCAACCAGTTCGGAACTCGCTCCGCACACTCGCGCCACCAGAAGGTTGCGGAAGTGGCGAATTGCTTCACGGCAAAAATGCTGGAGATTTTGCCCGTCACCGATCAGCCGGTGGACCAGTCCCAAAGCGCGCTCTGCAGACTGTGTCGAGATTGCTTCCACAAGATCATCCAGAACGTTTTCTGCCACCACTCCCAGAAGTTCACGTACTTGCGCATCCGTTACCGTATCTTCGCTGTAGGAGATGGCCTGCTCCAGAAGCGAGAGGCCGTCGCGCAGGCTGCCTTCGGCGGCGCGCGCTAGAACCGCGACGGCGCCGGGTTCGATCGTAAGGTTTTCTTCGCGCGCGATGCGCTCGATTTCTTCCGCGATCTCTTTGAACGTAAGCGAGCGAAACTGGAAAAGTTGCGCGCGCGATTTAATCGTGTCCGCTAAATCTTCGGCTTGCGTTGTCGCCAGAATGAAGACCACTCGTTCCGGCGGTTCCTCGAGAGTCTTTAGCAAAGCGTTGGACGCCTCGTCGGTCAGCTGATGCGCTTCGTCCAGGATCACCACTTTGTAGCGGCTCGAAGCCGGCGCGTAACGCACCATTTCCCGAAGTTCGCGAATCTGGTCGATGCCGCGGTTGGAAGCCGCGTCGATTTCGAGCACATCGAGCGAAGTGCCCGCGGAAATTTCACGGCAGGAGTCGCAAGTATTGTCCGGATCGGCCGTCGGTCCGTTCGCGCAGTTCAACGCTTTCGCCAGAATGCGCGCTGTGGTTGTTTTTCCTACGCCGCGAACGCCGGAGAAAATGTAGGCATGCGCCACGCGGTTCGAACCAATCGCGTTTGCAAGCGTTCGCGTCACGTGCTGCTGCCCGACGATTTCGCTGAACGTTTGCGGCCGGTATTTTCGAGCGATGACTTTATAGCCCATGTCTTGAATGTCCCAGTCTTCCTCGCGCGGCGATAAGAGGAACTTCGGGTACTCCGCGGCGCACGAAGCTGACCCGCTACCGTTGCTCCCTTCCGGGCCTGGCGGAGTTTGCGGGGAATCGTCGCACAGAGCCCGAAGTCCCACCGATCGGCAGTCCCTGCAGAAAAATTTCTTTCTTCAGAACCGCTTGGCGAAGTCTAGCACAGCGCTCTACTGCTTGAAAGACGGGCGATGGAATGCGGATTGATCGTGGAGTGTGTCGCGAAGCCTTCAAAGAATGAAACGGAACTCGTCACCACCGCGAACGTCTTTAATAGCTCGAATGCTACGCCGGATCGACTAGTGGCCTCCGGCTTGGCCGCCCGTCACCCTATTTTGTTTCAACATCTCGCGCGCTTGCGGCACAGCAAATGCCGTTTCGACACGCTCGTCATTGATCGCCGCCAAAATCGTCAGCGTTTTCTGCGCGTCAACCGGCTGCCCCGCTTTGTCCTGGGCATCCGCGAGCAACGCCAGCGACAGCGGGTTTTGGGGGTCTTCCATGAGCTCCGGGATGGCGTCGTCATACTTTTCCTGCGTCATCAGTGCAGCGCCGTTTGCAGAATGATAGGACTGTTGCACCAAGTTGCTTCGGCTGGTCTGCGACATTGCACTCAATGGTTTCAGGGCCTTCTGCGTCGCGTCCGCCATGCCTGCGCGTTCGGCGATGAAAGCACGCGTTTGGAGAATGCTCGCCAGCTCTATTTCGCGGCTGTTTTGCGAGATCATATGATTCTCCGTGAGAACCTGACGACCGGCATCGAGGTTCCTCAATGCGGCATGCGCATCCGGATTGAAAAGAGCCATATCCCGGTGAATTTCCGCTTCCTCCACAGGTAAGTCCGCCGCGTGTGCTTCCACCGCGAGTTTGGCGAATTCCCGAGACCCTCGCTCGAGTTGGTTCTCCCTGTAGAAGGTCATGGCCCAAAGGATTCGATAATCTAGCTTGGTGGCGCGTTCTTTCGTTCCCGAAATCGCTTTCAAATATTCCGCGCGCGCTCGTTCTTGATCTCCCATCAGCGCATAGGTGGAAGCGATGCCGACTTGCGAGGTATTGAAACTCGGATCGATTTGCAGCGCTTTCCCGTAATGATCGAGAGCGGCCGGATAGTCACCCAGCATGCGCATGATCTCGCCGTAGGAATCTTGCGGATTGGGCTGAGCCGGCAGTGCCGCGACGTACTGATCCATCAGCGCGGGCGCCATGCTAGTCTGCCCGCTCAGCGCGTAGCAGTACGCAAGATTATTCAGCGCTGGAAAATAATTCGGATCGTCTCGCAGGACATTCTTGAGAATTCTCTCGCCGCGCTCGTAGGCATCCTGATTCGTGCACAGCCACTCGGCGGCTTGATTTGCGAGCCGTTTGTCGTTCGGATACTTCGCGAGAAGATCGTTGATCGCGGCGATGGCCGGAACGAGTCCTCCATTCTTCGCGCCATCCATCCAGCGAATCAGCAAACGTTCATCCGGTGACGCGTTCGCCATATATTTTTGTGCCAGCGCGTATTCACGCCTTTCTTCGAGCGGGTCGGTTGTGAAGTAAGCCAGCGTGGCGTGGCCCAGCGCAAAGCGCGGATCGGCTTTCACAGCTTTGCGCAGGGAAACAAGCCCTTTGTCAACAAACAGCAGGTCTTCGTGGTACAGCAGCGCCAACTCGTAATCGTGCCGTGCGTAAGGCGAGGAAGTCGTCACCGGAACTACTTCCGCCGCAGGCGCCCCGTCAGCCGCCGTGTGCGTGGCGATAGTAGGTTCTTGCGCTTGCGTGCGCGCCGAAGCAACCGTCGCGCCCGCAATTGCTAGTACGATGACTGGATACAGAAAGGGGTTTTGGATTCTCATGATTCCTCGCGAAATTTTCAAGCGTCGATCAGTGGCCCTTCAGGAGATAACCTGGGTCGAAGGGCTGCTTGTCGTCAATCTTGATCACTTTCACTCCGCTGGTGATGTTGTAAACGTCCACTACCCCGATCGCTCCGGGGCTGCTTTCCACAATCTTTATGACTTCCTCGTCACTCGCCACGAAAACCACCGGAACAGTCGCCTTCCGGCTCGGATCGTTCAAGATCGCTTTCCCTTCTTCCACCGTGCCGCCTAGGATTTTTTCGATGACGAATTTCATCCCCGGAGAATCCGGATCGCGCAGAACGATTGTTATGTTCCGCTCGTTGGGCCACGCATGCGTCTTGCCCTTAAAAATTTTTCCGAGTTCGACCAAACTCGTCACTCGTATGGGGTTCGACGAGTGCACGATGACGGCAAAATCAGTCGCGAAGGCGACAGCCGTCACACCGACGAGCAACAGACCCAGAGCCAGCAAACGTTTTCGCATCGAATTCTTTAGCTTCAATTTCTAAATTTGAGAGGGCCTTTGATGCCCGTCTGTATGCGAGGTTAACATTCCACGCCGCACGCGAACCCACGAGTGCGTCACGCGTTGTCGTCCCAGCTACCTGTACGGAAGGCCAGCATCGTTTTCTGATCTGCCGCGAGGCTTCATCGCGGCAAGGTCCAACTTGCCCGGGCTTGGCGATTAGGAACATGACGTTTGATTTTCGGGTATCCATTTCCGGCGGCGGAGTATCTTATCTGCGGGTGCATCCTCCGCACTCACACCGCGGCGCCAGCGGTAACCCCACGACACGGGGATGGCTTGGCATGTCCAAATTCCAAAGCCCGGAGGAAACAATGAAGCGCTTTATCAGTGTTTGCGCATTGCTGGCAGTTCTGTTGTGTTTGACTCCCGCAGTACACGCTCAACAATCCAGTGCAATCCAGCCTGGCACACAGGTCCGCCTCACCATGGCCAGTGGACTTAGCACCGGCGTGGCCCATGACGGCGATCCTTTCACCGCAGTCGTCGCCGAACCCGTATTCATCGGAAATCAGCTCTTGCTGCCCGCAGGTGCAAAAGTCCATGGGACGGTAACCAGCGTTACGCGTCCAAAATTCTTCGGGCTTTTTCGTGCCGGCGCGTCGATGAATCTTGTCTTCAATTCGATCGAAGTGGAAAGCCGGATCTTCCCCGTACAGATGAGCATTCTTTCTGTCTACAGCGGTGGACCCGAAGCGGAGAAAAAGCGCAAGGACGTAAAAATGACAGAAGGCGTCGTGATTGAGGAGAAACGCGATATCAAAGGCGACCTCATGACCGGTGGTTTAGGCACGGGCGCCGGCGCTCTCGTCGGAGTCTTGTTTGCCAACGTGGCGCGCGGTACGGTAATCGGGATCGTCGGTACGAGTGCTTACATCGCAATCAAAAAGGGTAAGGACGTGGACCTCCCGGCCCAGACCGGCATGCTGGTGCGGATGGATTCCACGATCTCGCTTCCGGCTTCACTGCTGCACAACGCGGCTTACACATCGAGCGGAAAGTAAGAGGAAACTCTCGCGACTTGCGGATTTTTGACCGGGGTCTGCGATCCTTCGCCTCGCTGGAGCGAAAAATTGACTCGGTTCGTGGCTTACCAGCTGAGCCATGGACCCGGTCAGCTTCAGAATTAACGCAGTGTGCGCCTAATTGAGTCTTGCGACTCCAAGATTCCACAAACTGTGAGGCTGCAGTTTCTGCGCTCCGGCCAATATCGCTTGGGATTCCGGGAGCACGCGAACGATCCGAAACAAAGCTGACTTCGAACTGAACTCCTCTCCGCCGTTCTGATGAATTACGCGGATAGCCACAACCGCTTCTTTTGCTACTTCCATGCGCAACCGGAATTGGCAACCCGAATCGCTGACGTCGGACGTTTCCGTGCGCTCCGTAAAAAAGCGTAAAGAGCAGTCGAACCCGCAAACCTCTATCGCCAGTGCCAACGGCATGCGGTCTTCGCGGCGCCGATCATCCGTTGTAACTGTTCCAAGCTGTTGCCACTCCGCTTGTTGCTTTCTCATATGGTCCATCCTTGGCGTCGAATCGGAGACGCCGGTCGTACCCGAAATGAGGGAAGCGCCTTTTACGCAGCGCTGAGTGCAGACTTTCCGTTTGCTGGGCGCTTAAGGAAACGGTACAGGCTTGTCCGTCCGATTCCCAAGACTTGTGCAGTACGCACGCGATTGCCTTTGCACATGTCCAGCACACGCTGAATATGAATGCGGCGGACTTCGTCGAGTGGAAGCGGGCGCCAACTTTCGTCCGATGCGGAACTTTGCCTGTGAGGATTCTGCAGGTGTTCTGGAAAATCCGCGATGTCGATAAAATCCGCCGTGGTAGTAATGGCAGCGCTCGCGATTACATTTTCCAGTTCGCGGACATTTCCCGGCCAGTCGTGCTGCAGCAGAAGAATCTGCGCGCGTCGCGTGAGGCCCTGGATCGGCTTTCCGTAAGCTTCGCTATATTTCTTCAGGAAATGTTGCACGAGGATGGGAATGTCTTCAGGCCGCTCGGACAGTCCCGGCACATGGATTTCGATGCTGCTTAGACGATAGAAAAGATCTTCGCGGAAACGCCCGGCAAGAACTTCGGCGCGAAGATCGCGGTTGGTAGCAGCGATCAAACGCACATCCACTTTTTTCACTTCGGGCGAGCCAACGCGCTGGATCTCCCGGTTCTGGATCACTCGCAGTAACTTCGCCTGCATGTGCAGGGAAGTTTCTCCGATTTCGTCCAGGAAAACGGTCCCTCCATCGGCGTACTCGAAAAGGCCGGGTCGCGTTTCTGTCGCGCCCGTGAAAGACCCGCGCACGTGTCCGAACAGCTGGCTTTCCAGCAGCGTGTCAACCAGCGCTGAACAATTGCACACGGCGAAGCGCCCTTTGGCCACCGGGCTCATCTGGTGCAGCGCGCGTGCGATCAACTCTTTGCCGCTGCCGGTCGGCCCCGTGACTAACGCGTTGGTATAATGCCGGGCGATTTTCTTCGTCAGATCAAAAACTTCCAGCATGGCCGGACTTCTGCCCACGATGCCATGAAACAACAGGTTATCCAGGAGCTTGTCTTCCAGATCGCGAATTTGAGAACGCTGTGTAAAGTTTTCCGCCAGATCGTCGAGAGCCTTCATCAGCCGTGTGTAATCCACCGGCTTGCAGAGAAAATCGTAAGCGCCGTGCTTGATAGCCTCAATAGCCGCATCCACCGAATAGTAGCCGGAGACGAGTACGACGAACATTCCAGGGTCACACTTCAGCACTTTCTCAAGAAAAGCCAGGCCGTCCATTCCCGGCATTTTTACGTCGGCGACTACTACACGGCATGCACCCGCCCGGACGGTCTGCAAGGCGTCTTCCGGGTGCGTCGTCCCCGTTGCCGGGAATCCGAACTTTTGCAATCGTGCTGAGGTGAGCTCTGCCTGGTTGGATTGTTCGTCTAGGACGCATACGGAAAGATTCTTTCGCGCTGCTTCGGCAACCGGTCTTTCTTCCACGGCTAGCATGATGCGGATGTATAGGCAATGACCGTGCCGTTTCGCGCCATCGTTGCAAGGTTGCCTATAAAAAACGATCGAGCATTCGGTTCATTCAAGCTCCTGATTAAGAGTCGCGTATTGTTAGCTTTAATCCAGAGCGGTGGGGGGAATGCCGATGCCAACGAAGGAAAGTAAGCGTTTGAAGGTTGTTTCAATCGAGTATTTCTTGGTCCCGAATTGGTTTTGCGATTTCAGAACGGAACTTGTCTAAGATTTGCTTAATATTTCTCCCGCCCGCTGGGCGCCCGGAATTACTGTCTTGATTGCCGATTCAGTTAGAAAAAACCTTCTGCCCCTCGACTAATTTTGACGCTGACCCGGTTGTGCCAATCGTGGGCTGCTCGGCGTCCATGTTCGGACGCAACTGCCTGAGACTTACTCTTCCTCGGCCGGCTGAGTCTTCAGATGCGATGCTCAAGACGCGATAGGCCACGGGAAAGCTAGCGTCGCCCACGGTTGTCTGGACCAACCTCACAAACACTACGCAGCCCTTCTGCAAGCGCGACATCAATTCGACGCTTTTCTCTTCCTCCGCGGTCCAGAACAGCATTGCCTTTTCAACGAAGAAAATCCCTTTTACATTCCACCCCGAGACTTCCACTCGATAGCTGTTGGGTTCATCTGTCAATGTATGCATTGGCTCTCCTGCACGCTAATCATTGCAGAAGGAATGCCAAAGGGTTGTGGCTGCAAACATGAACAGGGAAGGACTTAAGAGACACTCGATCGGCGCTATCGCTTCGCGGCCGTGCTTATCGAAACATCTGTTCGTTTCTGAACCAAGCCAAAGCGGGCGTTTCGCACAATATAACCGTCAGCTTCAATACGAGCCTGGATAGAGCACGGCCAAAGCGAATCGGAAGATGAAAGGAAAGATTCTATCGTACGCGTACCAGGCCAGTACCAGGCCGATCATTCCAAAGCCCTGGCTGTGCGACCAGTTGACGAATTTCAGCGCTGTGCTTTCACTCATAAACAGCGTGATTCCTGTGTTTCCGTCCAGTGGCGGCACGGGAAGAAGGTTGAAGGTTCCCAGCAGGAGATTTAGCAGAAAAATGATGCTAAGGAAAGTGGCGGCAAATTCCGCCACGCCCGTGCCGGAGGCCTGGGTGATGTGCGTAAAGCTAACAAATTCCGGCACGGTGAAATACCCAAAAGAGATTCCGGCGCGAATCGCCAGCGCGGAGAAGATCACCAGCGTAAAGTTTGCGGCCGGCCCCGCAAGCGCCATCCATGCGGCACGTCGCGGGTAGCGCTGTTGCCATGTTGGATCGTACGGCGCGCTGGCCCAACCGATCATCCAGTGCGCCAGAAAATAGGAAATGATCGGCACCACCACCAGCCCAAATGGCGACCGGCGTATATGCGGAATCGGATTCAGCGTTACCTGGCCGCCGTGGAACGCAGTCGTGTCTCCGCCGATCTTCGCCGCTAGGGAGTGCGCGCCCTCATGGCAGGTCGTCGAGAATAGGAAAACGATGTACCAAATTACGCCAAGGATTAGAAATTGCGGCGTGAACTCCGAGCCTGGCATCTGCATGTCGGCGCCTAGACTAGAGCCTCAGCGTTTTTTGTGCAAGTCTTCCCGCCAGAGCCCTCGATGAATTTGTGGCCGCTGACCTTGCGCGAATTTCGCTTGGAGTAGCGCACGATGAAGAATTGGCTCCGGGGCCTGGACTCGAACCAGGATAACCAGCTCCAAAGGCTGGCGT
>Ga0209655_10001038_pt1 | contig 10327 bp, 6 predicted proteins | sample BogFormECP03_OM2_FD_188236 | JGI IMG/M metagenome (GOLD analysis project Ga0209655, IMG submission 188236) | Bog forest soil microbial communities from Calvert Island, British Columbia, Canada - ECP03_OM2 (SPAdes) (version 2) | ecosystem: Environmental > Aquatic > Freshwater > Wetlands > Bog ...
TTTGACCAGAAGTACCGGTATATCCGGCCTGATGGTCAGCTCCGAGTCATACGTGATTTCGGCGCTCCAGTTTTCGAAAATGGAGTTGTCACTCGTTTTGTCGGCGCCTGTTTGGATATTACCGAGGAGGAGCAGAGAATCGAGGAGCTTCGAAGAAGCGAGTTCTATCTGACTGAAGGGCAGCGTCTTGCCCACATGGGAAGCTGGGCCTTCGATCTCGACGGCTTCTACTATTGGTCTCCCGAATTATTTCGGATGCACGGACTTGATCCCGCCAGCAAACCGCCTAATGTTCAGGAATACCTGGATTGTGTCCACCCGCTGGATCGCGAGTCCATGGCAGACCTGATCAAGGGAGTCTTGGCGAAAGCTTCGTCCTTCGATGCTACAAAGCGCATCATGCGCCCCAATGGTGAGCTCCGGTACATTCGCTGCGTCGGTGTTCCCGTCATCGACAATGGAATCTTAAAAAACATCGTCGGAACTGCCATTGATGTGACTGAACAGGAACACCTGACTCAAGAGTTGCAGCGCCGGGAAGCCTACTTAACCGAAGCCCAGAGACTTAGCCACACCGGCAGTTGTGGCTGGAATATATCCACGGGAGAGCTTTTCTGGTCGGAAGAAACGTTTCGAATCTTTCAATATGATCGGGCGGCGAAACCTACGCTCGAGATGATATTTCAGCGAGTTCATCCTGATGATAGAGCGCTGGTTCAGCAAACGATCGGTCGCGCATCGAACGAAGGAACAGACTTCGATATTGAGTATCGTTTGCTGATTCCGGGCAACGCAGTCAAATACCTCCGCGTCGTCGCTCACGGGCTTCACAATTCTTCCGGCGACCTCGAGTTTGTCGGGGCGGTGACAGACACGACAGCGGCGAAGATCGCTGAAGAGAAAATCCGCGAACAAGAAGCCGGGCTACGGCAGATTCTGGACCTGGCGCCTCAAATAATTGCGGTATACGGGCCTAACCGTGAACAACTTTACGCCAACCGAATTTTGCTCGATTACCTCGGTCTTACCCTTGAAGAGTGGCGACAGAGATTTGATCGCGCTGAGATCGCTCACCCTGATGAATGGGAAGGGGTCAACCGCCATTTTGATCGCGCTCTCACTAGTGGCGATGCTTTCGAGTTGGAGATGCGACTACGCAAAAGTGATGGAAGTTATCGCTGGTTTCTAGCTCGTTTTAACCCGTTGCGCGACGAAGAGGGACAGATTACGCGTTGGTATGTTACCGGGACGGACATAGAGGAGCGCAAGCAGGCCGAAGAGAGACTCCAACACGAAAACGTTGCTCTGCGCGAAGAAATCGTCAAGGCATCGATGTTCGAGGAGATCGTCGGCACCTCACCGGCCCTGCGAGCGGTTCTTTCTCGCGTAGCTAAAGTCGGGCCGACAGACTCCACAGTTCTCCTCACTGGTGAAACCGGTACAGGCAAGGAGCTGATCGCGCGCGCCGTACATAAAATATCACAGCGATCGTCACGAGCTTTTGTCAGTGTGAACTGCGCCGCGATTCCCACCGCGTTGATCGCCTCGGAGCTATTCGGTCACGAAAAAGGGGCCTTCACGGGGGCGCTGCAGCGGCGCCTGGGCCGTTTTGAGCTTGCGGATGGCGGCACGATCTTTCTGGACGAAGTAGGTGAGCTTCCCATGGAAACTCAGATTGCTCTTCTGCGAGTTCTGCAAGAGAGAGAATTTGAGCGCGTCGGCGGAAATCAGGCGATTCGAGCCGACGTGCGGGTCATCGCCGCCACGAATCGTGATTTGGAAGCGGCCATCGCCGCCGGGGCCTTTCGAAGGGATCTGTTTTATCGCCTCAACGTCTTCCCCCTCCAGATTCCCTCTCTCCGCGAACGAAAAGACGACATCCCTATGCTCGTCGAATACTTCATTGACCGGTACGCTAGGAAAACTGGAAAGAAAATGCGCAGCATCGACAAGAAGACTCTCGAGCTGCTGCAATCCTATTCGTGGCCCGGAAACATACGCGAATTACAGAACGTCATCGAACGATCTGTCATCGTGTGCGAAACCGAGAATTTTTCGGTGGATGAAAGCTGGCTGTCCGAACAGCCGTCAAAGCGGAAAACGGAGAGCCAGCCTTATCTCTCCGAAAAGGTGGCAGCTCAAGAAAAGGAAACCATCGAAGCAGCCCTGCGAGAAACCCAAGGACGAGTCTCCGGACCGTCGGGTGCCGCCGCGAAGCTAGGAATCGCGCGGTCCACGCTGGAATCCAAAATTCGGTCACTGAAAATCGACAAAAATCGCTTCAGGGGCTACTGAGTTTGTGCAATTCATCTTCGGAGCTTGGCGTACTCGGCTTTGGCTTGCTGGTAGATGAGAATGTCGGGATCGGCGTTCTTCCACAAATCCAAGAAAGTCTCATAGGACTTCCGTGCAGCGGCTTCATCGCCCATCATTTTCTGCGCGCGGCCAAGCTGGAGCCAGGCCAAGGGTCCCGTGACATGTCTCACGGTAATACCGGGATTGTCGATCAGCTTTTGGAACTGAGCTGCGGCCGATTGGCCATCGCCCAGCCCCACGTATGCGAGTCCGCGGATGTAGGCGGGGTACACATAGTTGAACGATCCCGTAAACGCCAGATCGTACTTGGCAGTGCCGCGGAGCAGGTCGATGGCTGCCGCCGGATCGTGCTGCCGCAGCTTGATCGCGGCCCGGATGGTGGGAATGAAGTAATGCTGCACGAGCGTGTCCTCGGGCCTTTCCGCGCTGACCTGGTCTGCGAGTTCACCGGCTTCCTCGGTTCGTCCCGACCTCGCGAGCGCGAGGGCCAGGGCGATCTTGCCATCGCGATCTAGCGGGCTTCCAGCTGCCTTGCTTTCATAGCGTCGGGCTTGCACGTCCTTTCCGACTTCGGCATCCTCCAGGGCGGAGAGGAGCACCCACCAGTCAACATTGCTAGCTTTGGTGGTTGGCTCCGAAGCTTGCTGGCGCAGACGCTCGGCGGAGTGAAAGCGCCCCTGCTGAATCTCGATCAAGGAATGTTCATGCAGGAAGTCTTCCCTATAGCTGCCTTGCTCCTCCTCCTTGAGGATCTTTTCGACGTTGTCCCGGTCGCCTGTAGCAAATGCCACAATTAGTTTCTCCCGCCGGATTAGTAAATTGTCGAATTTAAGAGCGTGCGCTTTGGCGAGCCATGATTTTGCCTCATTGAATCTGCTTGCGAACCTGATGGACTGTATCGCGCTGCCGAAATAATATGGGCTTGGCCGCAACCGTGCTACCTCGGCCGCTTCGTCAGCGGCCCGGTCGGGCTGGCCGAGATGGACAAATGCTTCCCTGAGGTTGGCATGAGCGAACACGTCCCGAGGAAATATCTCTAAGAAACGAAGCACGGAAGAATATTCCTTCTCCCAGTCGCCGATCACATTACTGTAATAGGTGATTTCGGCGCCCAACCGGTCTTTTTCGGTCAATCGGTCGCGGAGTTGGTACGCACGCGTATACGAAGCCTCCGACAGCTCAGTGTTACCAAGGATACGGTAGGCCGCGCCCATGCGCCCATACATTAAGGAGAGGTTTGGATCCAGTTCGACAGCTCGTTGATAGAGTTTGAGCCCTCCCTCAGCATTGCCGGCGAGGGAGAGCTTGAGCCCTTGAGTGCCGGCTTGCAAAGCTTCGAGCGAAGAGCTGAGCGCCTTTTCCAGCGGCTGATTGAAGCGCGCCAGGGAATCTGCGGGCTCTCCCAGCTTCGCGCGAAGGCGTGCGGCTGTGACTCCCAATTCGTGTATGACCTCATTCCGCTTACCGATGTCCGCCTGCTCATTGGCCAAGGTTGCTCCCGACCCGCAGTCGAGCGCCCGCATCTGCAAATGGTATCCATTGCCGGCATCGCCGATCGATTGAGAGATCACCAGCTTGCTGTTGGTGCGAAGGCAGACCTGGCGGGCGACCTCGGGCGTCAACTTTGTAGTCGGCGGGAGCTTGAGTTCCGCCAGGGTCCCAAGGATTTTATCCCTGCCCAGAATGTTCAGATAGGGCGTCTGCTCCATTTCGTAGCGCAGAGCTGTGTCTAATGCGTCGTCGAACACCGGATCGCTGGTCTCGTTTTTGACATCGGCGAGTACAACGGTGTCCGTGGCGGAGAGCGTCACTCCGCGGCCGTGACTCCAGTACAACCAGAAGACCACAGCGATAACGGCCAACAGCGCGACCGCCGCGAACCATTTGCGCAAGGGACGCGGTGACTGTGATCTGGTAACTTTCCCTTTGGTCGGAAACTCAACGGGTCGCGCATCGGTTTTTGAATTTTCGGCCGCAGCCTGAAGCGTGGCATGTTTTGCGATATCTTGTGCCTCGGCGACAGTGACGCGTGCGGTGAACTGGTATCCCTTTCGAGCAATGGTAACAATCAAGCGGGTGTCTTCCGAGATGTCACCCAACGCCTTGCGTAAATGGGAGATGTATTGCGTCAGATTCCCCTCTTCTACGATGGTGTCGCCCCACACGGCTTGTAGCAATTCCTCTTTGGTGACCAGACGGTTGGGGTTTTGAACTAGAAAGAACAGGACGTCGAACGCTTTAGGGGTCAGAGAAACGGGTGAATCCGCGCGAGACAGCGTGCGCCTACCTGGATCTAGCACAAACTCCCCGAAATAGTACAAGTTGCCCATAGAAGCCCGGTCAGCTTATAGGGCTATTCAGAGTTTTTCACCATTTTTCAGAGTTTTCTGAAGGACTTCTCAAAGCCTCTCTTTGAGAATACGTCCTTTGAGAAGCTTGGATTCTCTCACGACAAGCGCTCTCTGAGATGAATCGAGAAGGTGACGTCGGGAAGGAGAAGTGCGCGGGCATGTCTATTGTTTTGAACGGAATTTCGCCAATTGGCGAAAAATCGGCAGTTGGTTATCCCGTAAGCCACTCTCCCTCAGTCGCTTGCGATTGGACAGCCAACTGCTAAACAAGATTTAGTCTTAATCTCAGAAGGGTATCAAATGCTAAGAATCCAGAGGAAAGCAAACGCAAAAGTCATTTTCATTCTGAGCGGTCGGATCGAGCTGGAAGATGTCGAAGAGCTGCGACGACTGTTCGATTTGGAAGACGTGCACCAGCGGGTAGTTTTGGATTTGAACGACGTAACCCTCCTAGATCGAGAAGCCGTGAAGTTTCTGGCTCGCTGCGAAGCGAATGGCATGGAGCTCCAAAATTGCCCGGCCTATATTCGTGAATGGATTGAGAAAGAAAGTGATCACAACAGCCGCACCGATAGCGATCCCAAGCGATCCGATCAAAGGCACGATTATTAGCGATTTCGGAGGATTGTAATGAGCTTGAACAGTCTTGCAATTGTCGACGATTTGCTGAGCACTCTGAACGTCGAGCTGTTAGACGAGCCTGTCCGCGAGGAGGCCGAATTCGAAGGAATCGTAGGTCAGAGTTCGACCCTTCGGAAAGTCTTGCATCTGGTTGAAACTGTGGCCGCAGGAAACTCGACTGTTTTGCTGCGTGGTGAGACCGGCACCGGGAAGGAACTTGTCGCGCGCGCCATTCATTACCGCAGCCGCAGGAAGGACCGCAATTTTGTAAAGCTTAACTGCGCCGCGATTCCCACTGGCCTGCTCGAAAGCGAACTCTTTGGCCATGAACGCGGCGCCTTCACCGGCGCTGTCACTCAGAAAGTCGGGAGGCTTGAGCTCGCAGACCAAGGTTCGCTGTTTCTGGACGAGATCGGCGACATCCCACTGGAACTCCAACCGAAACTCCTTCGCCTCTTGCAGGAGAGAGAGTTTGAACGATTGGGCAGTACGCGCACAAAGAAGGTTGACGTTAGGGTTGTGTCCGCCACCCATCGTAACTTGGAGGAAATGATTCTGGAAAAACAGTTTCGCAGCGACCTCTACTATCGTCTGAATGTTTTCCCCATTTTCATTCCTCCCCTGCGCGACCGCCCGGAGGACATTCCTCTCCTCGTGCAGCATTTTGTCCGTGAAGCCGCGCGAAGGATGAACAAAATGATACATACCGTTCCCACTGAAACAATGGCGGCCCTGACTGAATACCACTGGCCGGGGAATATCCGCGAGCTGGAGAATGTAATCGAACGCGCGGTGATCTTGTCCCCTGGTTCTGTCCTGCACGTGCCCAGCCGGGATCTTCAATCCCGCATCACGCCTGAATGCGATAGCGAAAAGCTTCGCACTTTGGCAGACGTGGAACGTGAGCACATCCGGGCAACTTTGAAAGAAACCAGGTGGGTTCTCTCCGGGCCAAGAGGCGCGGCAACGCTTCTCGGAATGAATCGATCGACGCTGTATTTCCGCATGAAGAAGCTTGGAATCGCCCGACCCTGGTCATAGGTCATAACACCTATGCCATAGCGACTCAGGACGATATGGAGTTGTGACCTGCGTAGCCGGTACGTCCTGTTACCCACGTGTCCGTGCTGGACCCATCGAGAGTGGCGCGCCCGGGGGGATTCGACCCCCGACCCCCGGCTGAGAAGCACCTTTGCTCCTTGCGCGATTGCCTTTCGGCTCGGTAAAGATGGCGACCCCGGTCGGAATTGAACCGACAACATCCAGCTTAGAAGGCTGGCGCTCTATCCGATTGAGCTACGGGGTCGTGATCCGATTCTAACAAAACTGACGGCTCACCGAGTCAATTCGACTACAAACTGGTTCTTTACTATTTCGTCCCGTACTCACGAAACGCGGGTTCATCCTATAGATTCTTCCAGGCCACGTTCGCGGCGCCGATCAACGGTAAATCTTCGTTCAGAATGACGTGGATCGGAATTTGGGATAGGAAATCGGCGAGCTTTTCTTTGTGTTTTACGGCCGCGGCAAACCGGCCATTTTTCAGCTTGGGCAGGACTTTGACGGCGATCCCTCCGGCGATGTAGATTCCGCCGCGCGCGACATTGCGGAGAGCCAAGTTCCCTGCCTCGGAACCATAGATTTCAACCCACAAATCCAAGGTCGCGACGCACACAGGGCATTCGCCAGAAAGACCGCGGCGAGTAATTTCAGGAGCCGGATCCACCGTGTGATCGTCAAAACCGGGATGGCGCACGGAAGGATTCAGAAATTCGTGCACGCGCAAAAAACCTCGACCGGACAAAATGGCTTCAGCGCTTACAAATTCTTCGCTCTGCTTGATGAATTTCCACAGATCTGCGTGCTGGGCGGTGTTCGGGGAATAGTCGGAATGGCCGGATTCGGTCGCCATCGGCAAGTAGCGCTTGCCATCCCAAAACAATACGCCTTCGCCCAGACCGGTTCCTGCGGCGATGATCACTTGAGTGGCTTGAGGAGTGGAAACTCCCGCGTGAACGGTTTCGATGTCCTGCGGCTCGAGAACTTCAATGCCGTAGGCCGAGGCTTCTAGATCATTCAACAAGCGTACGTAACCGAGGCCCAGATGTTTCGCCACGGAAGCGCCGTCAACCACCCACGGCAGGTTCGTGCCACGCACTCGGTTGTTCACCACTGGACCGGCGATTCCGAACGAGGCCTGCGTGATTTTCGCGTTGGCCCCGCTCAAAAAAAGAGTCATGATTTCTTCCAGGCCGGAATGCTCGCTGCTGGCAAAGCGTTTGCGGGCCACACACACGAGTTTCTCGCGCTGCACATCGAACAGCCCGAGATTTGACTTGGTTCCTCCCAAGTCTCCCGCAAGAATCATCGAACCCCTCCGCCGCGTTCCAGGAAAACCAAATCTATATCGAACTGATGGCGAAACGCATGAGAATTCCGCTGGTAAAAAAGCTCACACCGGGCGCCAGCGTCGGCCTTCGGAAACTGCCAAATCGTCCGCAGCCCGCGGACCTTCGCTGCCGGCCGGATAATTCGGAAAAGGCGGCGCAGAGGCGCCTTGCCAGGCTTTCAAAATCGGATCGACGAGCGCCCAAGCTGCTTCCACGCTGTCGGCGCGGTCGAAAAGCGTGGCGTCTCCTCGAATGCAATCATTAATGAGCGTGGAGTAAGCTTCGCGCGAGACCCCGCCGAAAGTCGCGCGATACTGAAAATCCATTGTTACTGGCGAAATATGCATTTGGCCGCCGGGCGCTTTCGCTCCAAAGGAAAGCGAAATCCCCTCGTCCGGCTGGATATTGAGGACGATGGAATTGAGTTCGGTGCTCTCGCCGCGAAAAACCTTGTGTGGGGCCGGCTTGAATTGGATGACGATCTCGCTGACCCCTTTCTTCAAGCGTTTTCCTGTGCGCAAATAAAAAGGAACGCCGCTCCAGCGCCAGTTATCCACCAGAAGCTTCATCGCGACGAAAGTCTCCGTCGGGGAATCCGGCTTCACTCCCGGTTCCTGGCGATAACCCACCACCGGTTTTCCATCTTCCTGCCCAGCCGAGTACTGGCCTCGGACCACATATTTCCAAATTGCGTCGGGAGTGAAAGGGCGAATCGACTGCAGCACTTTAATTTTTTCGTTGCGCACGGAAGTTGCGTCGAACGTAGCCGGCGATTCCATGGCCACCAGAGAAGTAAGCTGCAGGACGTGGCTCTGGATCATATCGCGCAGTGCTCCGGCAGATTCGTAAAACGCCGCGCGGCGCTCGACTCCCAACGATTCAGCAGCCGTGATCTGCACGTGATCGATGTAATTGCGGTTCCACAAAGGCTCGAAGATTCCGTTGCCGAAACGGAAGACCAGCAAGTTTTGCACCGTCTCTTTGCCCAGATAATGATCGATGCGATAAACCTGAGACTCATCGAATACGCCGAGAAGTTTCTGGTTAAGCTCGCGCGCGGAATCTTGATCGCGTCCAAATGGCTTTTCGATGATGATGCGGGTCCACGATTTGTCGGACTTGGGACGCGCGAGACCGGCTTTACCAAGTTGCTCGATAATCTTCAGATAGATTTCCGGAGGAGTGGCTAGATAAAAAAGTCGATTGCCGCCGAGTTGAGCTTCGGTGTCGAGCGCGTTCAGGCGCTCCGCAAGACGGCGAAAAGCTTCCGGATCGTCATAATCCCCGGCGAAGTACTGAAGATTTTCCAGGAATTCACCGCGCCGGTTATCGTTGCCTTCCGGCGCTTTGGCTTTTGACAACGCTTCCTCCGACTTGCGCCGGAATTCGGCATCGTCCATTTTTGTGCGCGAAAATCCTACCAGGCGGAATCGCGGCGCGAGACAGGCATGGAAAGCAAGATCGTAAAGCGCAGGCAAAAGCTTCCGCTGCGCCAAGTCGCCGGAAGCGCCAAACATCACAATGGCGCAAGGCTGAGAAGGTACCTCACAGTAATACGCGTCGGTTTTCGGCTTTTCGGCAGTTTCTGATGCTTGGGCATCCACTATAAGTCTCCCCGGGGATCCAGCGCTCGGAACTGGACGCGAGCTTTTCTATTTTCTCAAACCCAAACTTTCCAAGAGAGCCTATCATAATTATTGGCATGCGCTGCTTTCAACTAGCAGTTGTCCGGCGTAGCGTGCCGCGCTAGCTGGAATTTCTCGCGCCGTTGAAGTATCTTCAATTAGACGACATTAGAGGAGGTTTCATGGCAGACGAAAAGCGTTCGGATGGCGCAGGGGCCGCCCCCCAGCCCGCGTCGCAAGGCGTGCACATGGTGAAGTGCGTTAAATTTGGCAAAGAGATGCCGGGGCTTGACCGTATCCCTTGGAAAGGCCCCATCGGAAAGCGCGTTTACGACAACGTTTCGAAGGAAGCGTGGAAGCTGTGGGTGGAGCATTCCAAAATGATTATGAACGAATTCCGCTTGAATCCGCTCGACCCTAACGGAATGAAGGTGATGGAAGAGCAGATGGAAATGTTTTTCTTCGGGGATGGCTCGAAGCTGCCCGAAAGTTACGTGCCGCCGAAACATTAGTCTCAGAATTTCTGCGATTCGGCCGCTCACATACCGGGAATACGCTAAAATGGGAGCGGAATCCATAACGGGAGAACTTATTGGCGCATGAGCCGCACATCTAAAAATTCGTTTTCCACACGGTCGACTTTGCGCTCCGGCGATGAATCGTTTGAAATTTATCGTTTGAACGCGCTTGAACGCGCCGGTGTGGGAAATGTCGCGCGCCTGCCGTTCTCTCTAAAAGTCCTGCTGGAAAATTTGCTGCGGCATGAAGACGAGAGATTCGTGTTCGCCGATGACGTTCGCGCGCTGGCAGGCTGGGATCCATCGAGCGCGGAAGGCGCCACGGAAAAGGAAATTTCCTTTATGCCCGCGCGCGTCCTGCTGCAGGATTTTACCGGCGTGCCTGCCGTGGTCGACCTGGCAGCCATGCGCGAGGCCATGCGCACGCTCGGCGGTGATCCGAAAAAAATTAATCCGCTGCTTCCCGCTGAGCTGGTGATCGATCACTCCGTACAAGTGGATAAGTT
>Ga0209655_10001039_pt1 | contig 10324 bp, 9 predicted proteins | sample BogFormECP03_OM2_FD_188236 | JGI IMG/M metagenome (GOLD analysis project Ga0209655, IMG submission 188236) | Bog forest soil microbial communities from Calvert Island, British Columbia, Canada - ECP03_OM2 (SPAdes) (version 2) | ecosystem: Environmental > Aquatic > Freshwater > Wetlands > Bog ...
CGCCGTGAAAGGCTCGACCGGGATTCGCGTGCGATTCTGAGCAAGTGTGCCGGCCGACAATTCGATCGCAGGCAGCCAGCCGGAATCGTCGAATGGCGCCTCGTTCCATCCCGCGGGAATTTCTGCACCGTCGAGAATTTCGATTGGTGGCACCGGCAGCGCCGCGGTCCGAATTACATCCTGCCGATACGGCGCAGCGCGACCCTTCCACGTCGCGTCCGAAGTCACGCCGATTGCAGGCGCTTCAAACGCGAACGATCCGAAACCAAGCAGAAAGCTCGGCGCCGCCGGCCGCCACCACGGTCCCGGCAATCCGTAGTAGCGCACCAGCGCCTTAATCGCGTTGCGACCCGCGCGCAGATACGGCGCAAGATCCACCTCCGTCCACGCCAGCCGCTCGGGTATCGAACGCGCCGGTCCGCGTGCGACTTCGACGCCGTTGACGAACAGCACGTAGCGCGAGTCAGCCGTCACCCGCGCCGGAACCGACGCGGGCACCGTGTCGAGTTGAACGGTGCGTCGCAAGTAGCAGAATCGATTCCAGGTTTCTTTAGGCGGAATCCCGGCCGCACCGATCTGCGCAACCGGCAACGGCGCCGGACCCGTCCAAATCCAGCGCGCGTCCCACGCGATCGGCCACTTCGATCCAGCCATCTCGAATCCTCAGTCCGGCGGCGGCGCGTCCTTGCTCGGCAGCGTCACAGCCTGGGGCGGCGCGCCCGACGGCCCGACCCACTCCGGCAAAGTACTCAGTCCGCCGAGATGCACGGTCGGCGTCTCTTTTTCCGCGTCTTCGGGATTGTTCTCCCCGCTCATCTCGTCCTGGTAGTGCTGCGCGATCTCCTTCTTCACTTCGTCGGGCTGTTCATTCGGCTGCATCCCCTGGCCGTGCTCCCATCCCGCGCGGCCCTTGGCGTCCATCTTGAGCCAGATCTGGTTGGCCTGCGCGATATTGCCGTGATTCATCGCGTCGACAAATTTCTGCTGCTGCGTTTCCTGATGCCAGCATCCAGCGAGCGCGATTACGCACGCGGCAACTGACAGCGCGAGAAATTTTCTTCCCGTCGGCACTCTAAAATGTCACCACGCTGCGAATCGATTTGCCTTCGTGCATCAGCGCAAACGCGTCGTTGATTTTTTCTATCGGCATCACATGCGTGATCAGATCGTCGATATTGATTCTGCCTTCCATGTACCAGTCAACGATTTTCGGAACGTCGCGCCGGCCGCGAGCACCGCCAAAGGCCGTGCCCTTCCACGTCCTGCCCGTCACCAGTTGAAACGGCCGCGTCGAGATCTCCTGACCCGCGCCCGCGACTCCGATAATCACGCTGGTGCCCCATCCACGCTGACAGCATTCGAGCGCCTGGCGCATCAGCTTGACGTTGCCGACGCACTCGAACGAAAAATCCGCGCCGCCGCGCGTCAGGTTCACGAGATGCGGCACCAGGTCGCCCTCGACCTCGGCAGGATTCACGAAATGCGTGAGGCCGAACTTCTCCGCTATCGCCTTGCGCGCCGGATTCAGATCGACGCCCACGATCATCGCCGCGCCCGCCATCCGCGCGCCCTGCACGACGTTGAGCCCGATCCCGCCGAGCCCGAACACCACCACCCGGTCGCCCGCCTGCACCTTCGCGGTGTTCAGCACGGCGCCGATTCCGGTGGTGACGCCGCATCCGATGTAACAAATCTTTTCGAATGGCGCGTCCTCGCGAACCTTCGCCAGTGCGATCTCCGGCACCACGGTAAAATTCGCGAAGGTCGACGTTCCCATGTAGTGATGAATCGGCTGGCCGCCGCGCGCGAATCTGCTGGTGCCGTCGGGCATCACGCCGCGCCCCTGCGTCTCGCGAATCGCAGTACACAAATTGGTTTTTCCCGAGAGACACGACGGGCAGTTGCGGCACTCCGGAATGTAGAGCGGGATAACATGGTCGCCGCGCTTGAGCGTCGTCACGCCCGCGCCGGTCTCAACCACGACTCCCGCGCCCTCATGCCCCAGTATGGCCGGGAACAGCCCTTCCGGATCGGCACCCGACAAAGTGTAGGCGTCGGTGTGACAAACGCCGCTGGCCTTGATTTCGACCAGCACCTCGCCAGCCTTCGGCCCTTCAAGGTCAACGGTGGCGATCTCGAGCGGCTCGCCGGCCTTGTTCGCGATTGCAGCTTTGACTTTCACAATCCCCGCCCCGCCCAAATATAATACGCCAGCCCCAGCCGCCGCGACCGTCCGCGAATGCGCGCCTTGATGGCAATCGCGAATAAATGGTGGAATGGTGCCAAGTAGACAGGATTGAAGCTGAACCCGCCATTCCGCGCCGAGCACATCGGCAGCCTGCTCCGTCCGCGCCAGTTAAAGGATGCGTTCGGCGCGCGCAGCCGCGGCGATCTCGGCGAGGCTGACTATCTCGAGATCCTCGAGCGATTCATCGTCGAGGCGATCCGCCTGCAGGAAGACGCCGGCTTGCAATCGATCACCGACGGCGAGTTCCGCCGCGTCGCGTGGTCAACCGGTTTCGTCAGCGCGGTCGACGGACTTGATACCCGTCAATCGATTTTCGAATTTCGCGACGAAGCGGGCAACTCGCAGCACTGGGACACCTGCTTTGCGATCGGACCGCTCAGCCGGCCGCGCGCAATCGCGCTCGGCGAATTCGAGTTCGTGCGGCGCAACACGAGCCGCACGCCCAAAGTGACGATGCCGTCGCCGAGCTTCCTGCATTTCTTCCGCCTCGGTGATTGCGCCGATCCAAAAGTCTACCCGGTGCCCGATCAATTCTGGTCCGATCTGATCCAGATCTATCAGCATGAGCTCGCCGACCTCGCGCGCGCGGGCGCCACCTTCGTGCAATTCGACGAGGTGCCGCAAGCGATGCTCTGCGACGAAAACGTCCGCGCCAGGGTGCGCCAGCACGGCGAAGACCCTGAGCGCCTGCTCGGATTGTATATCGACGCCGTCAACCGCATTCTCGTCGATCGCCCGCCGAATATGACGATTGCAATGCATTTGTGCCGCGGCAACCTGCGCGGGCGATGGATGGCCGCCGGCGGCTACGACGCGATCGCCGATCGCCTGTTCAACGAGCTGAACCTCGACGGCTTCTTCCTCGAATACGATTCGCCGCGCGCCGGCGATTTCTCACCGCTGCGCTTGATGCCCAAAGACAAGTTCGTCCGGCTCGGGCTCATCAGCACGAAGACTCCCGCGCTGGAAGACAAAGAAGCCGTTAAGCGGCGCATCGACGAAGCCTCGACGTTCGTGCCGCTCGAGAATCTCGGCATCTCGCCGCAATGCGGGTTCGCCAGCACCGTCGGCGGCAACCCGCTGTCGATTGAAGATGAAAAAGCCAAGCTGAGCCTCGTTGTCGAAGTCGCTCGCGAAGTCTGGAACTGAAATCAGGAGATCGCAATGGCAGAGAAATCCGTTTCGCCGGATCAAGTGATCGCATCGCTGCTCGAAGGCAAATCGCGCCGCGAGATCATGGTTATCATTGCGCGCCTCGAACACGGCGCCGCCGGCATTTATCAGTCGCTGGCCGCGAACGAAAGCAACGCGAAGGCGCGCGCTGCCCTGCTCGCCGGCGCCGACCGCGAAGAGCAGAACTCCGTGCTGCTCAAGACGCTGACCGCCGTCAAGGACCAGTGCGAGAAGTGCGCCAAGCCGCTCGCGCCGCCGGCGCCCGCGCAGTGCTGCTCGTTTCAATGCACCTTTTGTCCCGACTGCGCGAACGAAATGAAGCACGTGTGTCCGAATTGTGCGGGCGAGCTGACCGCGCGCAGCATCTGAGGCTGAGGTATATTCGATGCGAGTAATCGGCACGATCAAGGAAATCTGGCGATACCCGGTAAAGTCGATGGCCGGCGAGCGCATGCAGCGAGCGAACGTCGGCGCGCTGGGAATCTACGGCGACCGCGGTTGGGCGATTCGCGACGAAAAGGCCGGTGAGATTCGCAACGCCCGGAAGCTGCCTGCGCTGCTGCACTGCGTCGCCAGGTTTATCCGCGAGCCATCGGAGGGCGATGTGCCGCCCGCGCAAATCACGATGCCCGACGGCACGACATTTCGCTCCGACTCCGCCGAGGCCGGTGAAAGGCTCTCCGAGTTACTCGGGCGCAGCGTTACCATCTGGCCGATTCAGCCGCCAACCGAGCGCGACTTCCTCCGGCGCGGCAGGCCCGACAATCCCGACATGACCGCCGAACTGCGCGAAGTCTTCGGCCGCCTCGAAAGCGAGCCGCTGCCCGACCTCTCGACGCTGCCCGAGCAGATTCTCAAATTCACTTCGCCGTTTGGCACCTTCTTCGATGCGTTTCCGTTCCACGTGCTCACCACCGCGTCGTTGAGCGCGCTCGCCAGCATCAATCCCGGCGCGGATTTCGACTCGCGCCGGTTTCGTCCCAACGTACTGATCGAAACGGAAAGCGGCATCGAAGGACTGGTCGAGGCCGAATGGTCGGGGCGCACCATCCGAATCGGTGCAACGCGCATCAAGCTCGAGATGCCGACCGTGCGATGCGTAATACCGACGCTCGATCAACCGCAGTTGAAAAAAGATCCGTCGGTGCTGCGAACGATCGTGCGCGACGCGGCGCAGAATCTCGGCGCCTACGCGACCATCGCCAACGCCGGGACGATCGCGCTCGGCGACCAGGTCACGCTCGAGTAGCTCCGAACTCAGACCGTGATCGTGTTCCCGTTGAAGCCGGTGAAGGTGAAGCCGGTGTAGTTCTCGTTGTACAGGTGCGCCTGGTCTCTCAACAGACTTATCGCGACCGCTTCGCCCAGCAGCATCGCCTGCTGTATGTCCTGGCGCCAATGGATTCCGGCAGCGCATCGGCCGAATCCTACGTTCGACGCCAGCTTGTTAAGTTCTCCGCCCACCGTCATCTGACCCGCGTCGGCGCCGGTATAGGGCACCGTCGTCAGGCCGTCGAAGGTAGTGGTTAGAGGGTTGGGAATAACGAAGTCCTCATCGAAGAACCATTTGAGCACCGTCACCGCGGCGCCTGAGGCGGTGGCATGACCGGAAGGATAGGACGGATGCAACGGACAGCCCTCGGGATAGGACATCGGAATGAAATAGTTACCATTGCGCGCGAACACCGCCGCCGCTGCCTTCGAGTTCAGAACGCTGCTGTCGAGCGGGTAGTTCTTCTGGCCGGTTATGGTGAAGTGCACGAGGCCGGCGGTTTCTTCCGGACGCGCCATCCGATGGACGAACCACTTCTGCATCCATGCGTTCTTCAGCGCGCGCGAGATCACTTCGGCAATCAGCACTTCGACCATCGGGAAGCCGAAGGTGATGAACCCGCTCTCCGACTTGAGCGTCGCCGGGTAGGGATTGCCCGAATTCAAGGGCGCTTTCATCTTCATCAGCATGAGCGCCGCGCACAGATACTCCTGGTAGAGCACGTCGTTGTGAACGTACTCGGCGAGGTCGCGGCCGTTGCGGAGATAGCGCAACTGCGGATCCGGATTTCCAGTTTGAATCGGAGAAGGCGCTCCGTTTTCTACATTCAGCCACAACGCAAGGGTGGTCACGAAGTCAGGGGGAAGCGTCGTCAGGTAGCCTTGAAACGGTATCACGCCGACCTGGAACGGCTGGAGGAAGAACTGCGAGATGTAAGGTCCAATCACGTCGCCGGCGGTGAAGCCGCGAACCAGAGACTGCGGCGTGACGCTGCCGCCAATTTTCGGACCTCCGTAAGTCGAGAGGCCGCTCAACTCCGAGCAGGCGGCGGCGACCGTCGGATCAGTGTCGTAGTCGGAAAATGAGACGTCGCGCGTAAGCGCCTGCCAGTACTGCTCGATCATTTGCGCAGCGAGGCCGGGACTGGTGAGAGTGTTGAAGGGCGGGATCGCGTTTTGCGATGGATCGTAAGTCTCGAGGTCGTAGGCCAGACCCGCCTGGGGATCGACCAATGGCTCCGTGCCGCCCAGCGTCAGCGCATCGAAGTCCGCCCGCTTCCCCGTTTTTACCGCGGCCAGGTAACTTGCATAAACCGATGGAACGATTTCGCCGAAGGAATTGTGCGGGAAGCCCTTGGTGAAATTCGCGATTCCGGACGGGTACAACGCCTCGTCGCCATTGTTGGGATGGTTCGGGATCTTGACCGCGAGATCGTCCGCCGCGGCAGCGAGACGTTTGCCGAATGCCTGCGGCGGACGAGCGTTCAGGTTGAGCGGGCCGGAGCCGGGCTGCGAGAGGACGTCGGGCATCCTTCTTCTACTTGCTGCGCTTGCTCCGATCGCCGCTAACGGAATCGTCGCACTCGCGGCACCGATTCCCTTCAGGAACGCGCGCCGGCTGTGCGCAGGCTTCGCCGTCTGTTTCTTGTCGGAAGTATCTTTGGCCATAGAATCCCCCAGTTGCGACAGAGAACTTTCCGCGCGAGCGTAGCGCAGCTTGTGCCAAGCTGTACAGCTTGTAGCGTCCGGTCCGTTAAAGCGGGAAGTTCTCGAAAGAACGAATTAGGTGCTAATTTGCTTGCCTTTTCGTCCGGTCGCAATTAAGGACGACGACGAAAGACCCTTCAATAGAGACGAGACGAGCCAGTCGAAGCTTTTGTCGACGTCGAGCGGGATGCCGAAGCCGCCGGCGATTTCGAGCGCGGCAAAACCGTGCACCGCACTGCGCATCGCGCGGATGGCGTGGATGCCCTCGCGCCGATCCAGTCCGTAGCCGCTGAGCACCGACAGTAGCGTCTCGACGATGTGGCCGGCGGCAGCTTCGACGGCGGGATCGTTTTTGGGCGCGGCGACCATCGTCGCAGCATAAGTCCCGGGATGACGTTTGACGAAAGCGCGATAGGCCGTCGCCAGTGCGCGCACCGCGTCGTCGCGCGATTTGCCGATGGTCGCGTGAGTGAGAGCAGTATTGAGCTCGCGCATGACGAGGAGTTTGAGCTCGCGGCGCAAGGCTTCGAGGCCGCCGACGTGATTGTAAAGCGAGGGCGAACGGACGCGCAGTTTCCCGGCGACGCGCGCCAGCGTCAGCGCGTCCCAGCCCTCGTCGTCGGCGATTTTCGCGGCTGCGCGAACGACCGCGTCGCGGTCAATTCCGACGCGCTTCGCCATCCTGTGCCTCGTTGATGAAATCGATCACTGCGGGCGCGACGATATCGGGATACTCGACGTGTGGATAATGCCCGGCGCCATCGACCATCAGCTTCTTGCCGTGAAGATGAGTCGCGACCCAGTCGGCTTCTGCCGCGGGATCGCTGAAGTCGGAGTCCTTGGTGCCCATCACGACCAGCACCGGCGCGTGGACATTGGGAATGCGCGCCTCGCACGGCGCTTGCGACGCGAAGATCAGCGCCTTGGTGGCCTCGATGCGGCCGGGCTGCTTGAGATTCGCGACCAGGGCAGCACGATAGGAGTCGAGGTCGGCGGGCGGCGCAGTTTTGTAGAGCGAGCCGTAGTACATCGACCAGAATGACGGCCCCCACGGACGCAGCATCGCGACTTTGAGAAAGGCCAGCAGAAATGACGAGGTCGGAATCTGGCGCGTGAAGGGATCGATCATCACGATACCCTCAACTTGATCGGGGATTTCGGCGGCAGCCCATACCGCCGAGCCACCGGCCATCGAATTGCCGATGATGAATGCCTTGCGCACACCGAGATGACGAATCATCGCGACGATGTCGGCGCCCACGGTAGCGGGCGAGTATTCGGGCCAACCGACGCTCGACTCGCCATGGCCAGGCAGGTCCATCGTGACGACGCGAAAACCGGCGGCTGCCAGTTTGGGCGCGAGCAGTCGATATTGCTGGCGCATGTCGCCGAGGCCGGGGACGCATATGACGAGCGGGCCGGTGCCGCCGGTGTCGTCGTAGGCGATTTGTCCGTCGGGCAGTTTGAGGAACTGCGTAGAGCGAGTTGCGGGTGGTCGATCGGCGTGGGTCGGAACGGCGGCTGCGATTGTCAGCATGGCTACGGCTCCCAGGATTAGATTGGCTGTCTTGCTAATCATCATAGACATTTAACTAATCTAATTAGTTTCGCGATGCAAGCGGTGCACGATGCCGATTCGTGCGAGGAGCCGTTACTCAGGAAATAGAGCTGTCGGGATTGCCGAGTCTTACGTCCAGCTCATAAGCCATGCGGCGGCCGCCACCGGAGCTGGTGTAGACGCCGGACACCGGGGGCAGGTCGTTGTAGTCCCTGCCGACTGCGAGCCGGATGTGGCGGATCATCGTGCGCGTCCGATGGGTAGGATCGAAGCCGGTCCATCCGGTGCCGGGCAGCAACGCCTCGATCCATGCGTGGCTGGCCAGTTCGGGCGGCGGGGAATTGGGCTTGCGGTGAGGATCGGGAGCGAGATAGCCGGAGACATAGCGCGCGGGAATTCCCGCAAGGCGCAGCAGGCCGATGCTGAGATGCGCGAAATCCTGGCAGACGCCGCCGCCGGTGGTGAGGATGTCGTCGACGGTCGAGTGCACGTTGGTAGTGCCGCCGTCATAGCCGAACTGATTGCGCACGTAGACGATCATGCGCTCGGTGTACGCCGTGATGTCCTCGGACCACTGCGGACGCACGGACCAGAAAAATCTTCGCAGGCGATCGCTGAACGGCACGTAGCGGCTCGCGCTCAGAAATTGGGCGTACGCTTTCACCCGGGCCGCATCGTCCGCCAGGTAGTCGCGAAACGTGATCCGCGCCGAAGGTTGAGGCGGCAGCACCAAGCGGTCGACGACGGACGACGAGCTGATGACCAGCTCGGTGTGAGGCGGCTGGATATCGATCGAATGCGTGAGGTTGCCGAAAGAGTCCAGGTACTCCGCAATTTCGGCGGCCGGGCTTACATCGATCCTGAACGCGACGCGCCGCTGATCCGGTGCGTCGATCGGCGTAAGGCGTACATCGTTGTGCGAATGAGAGGCGGGCTGCTCGTAAACGTATCGCGTAACGTGTTTGATGCTGAATCGCATACGACCGGAGTCACCCAAAACTATAGCTGTGCCTCGGCATTGGCGGCAACGTGGCTTGTGCCGGAGGTCAGTGCGGCGCTTTCGCGCGGCGGGCTCATCATGCTTTAGATACAGTTCAGGCGCGGGATTCGGCGCGCTGAAAAAAGAGACGAGAGCAATATGATCCCGAGCAGTCTTCTGATCGCCAACCGCGGCGAGATAGCAGTTCGCATCATCCGCGCGGCTGCCGAAATGGGCATCCGCACCGTCGCGATTTTTCCGGACGACGACGCCGCTTCGCTTCACACCCGCAAAGCCGACGAAGCGCGGCGCCTGAACGGCGCGGGCGCTGCCGCGTACCTCGACGGCGAACAGATTATCGCGCTCACCAGGGACGCGGGTTGCGACGCGATCCATCCCGGCTACGGCTTTCTGAGCGAGAACGCCGCCTTCGCGCGGCGATGCGCCAGCGCAGGAATTACTTTCGTCGGACCGCGCGCCGAAATGCTGGAGCTATTCGGCGACAAGGTGCAAGCGCGAGCCCTGGCCGAGCGCTGCGGCATACCGATACTGCGCGGCACTTCGGGCGCGACCAGTCTCGATGAAGCTCGGAGATTTTTTTCGTCACTGGGCGAAGACGCCTCGATAATGATCAAGGCGGTCGCCGGCGGCGGCGGCCGTGGGATGCGCGCAGTCTCGCGGGCCGACGAAATCGAGGAGGCGTACAAGCGCTGCCAGTCGGAGGCGCGCGCGTCATTCGGCAACAGCGATGTGTACGTCGAGCAGTTAATGCCGCGCGCGCGTCATATCGAAGTGCAGATCATCGGCGACGGCTCGGGCGACGTCAGCCATCTGTGGGAGCGCGAATGCAGCATCCAGCGCCGCAATCAGAAGATCGTGGAGATTGCGCCGAGCCCGGGACTCGCGCCGGCCATGCGCGATCGGCTGACGGCAGCGGCGGTCCGGATGGCCAAGGAAGTGCGTTACAACAATCTCGGCACGTTCGAGTTCCTGGTCAACGCCGACGCGTCGGCCAGGACCGACGAGGCGGGCTTCGCGTTCATCGAGGCCAACCCGCGCCTCCAGGTTGAGCACACGGTTACGGAAGAAGTGACGGGCATCGATCTGGTCCAACTGCAGATTCAGCTGGCGGCGGGTCGCTCGCTCGCGGATCTAAAGATGCAGCAGGCGGATATTCCGAAGCCGCGCGGGTTCGCGATGCAGGTGCGAATCAATATGGAATCGATGCGCGCGGACGGCAGCGCGAAACCGGCGGGCGGGACGATCACCGCGTTCGAAGCGCCGTCGGGACCGCGCGTGCGGACCGATTCGTTCGCCTACGCGGGCTACACGACCAGCCCCAGCTTCGATTCGCTGCTCGCCAAGCTCATTTCGCACTCGCACTCGG
>Ga0209655_10001043_pt1 | contig 10313 bp, 9 predicted proteins | sample BogFormECP03_OM2_FD_188236 | JGI IMG/M metagenome (GOLD analysis project Ga0209655, IMG submission 188236) | Bog forest soil microbial communities from Calvert Island, British Columbia, Canada - ECP03_OM2 (SPAdes) (version 2) | ecosystem: Environmental > Aquatic > Freshwater > Wetlands > Bog ...
GTCGCTCCTCTGCGTCGCAGAAAGCCCAAACCGTTTACCTTGCCTCATACAACACCACCTTTAGGCTGAAGATCTATATCAGATGGTGTTGCATCGACCCATTGAGACCGCCCCATTTACCGGTAACTGACTCCTGGGTTCCGGTTACGCGACTGCGCCTCGGAGGATCACGAATTGGGTGTGTAATATGCTGTGCCAACTCCAGCAGCCGAAATCGAAATCCAGTTTACGAGAGGGTCAGCCATGGAGCGCAAACGCAAGATCACGATTGCGATAGCCGCCGCAGCGCTTGCCGTCCTCGGCGCCACGGTCATTTGCGCGCAGGAGCACGCGACGTACCAAGCGACGGCCCGCGCGCAGGACAAGTACTCACTGACGACCTCGAGCGGAATCGCGTTCGCCAACTTCAAAGGATATGAGGACTGGTCGGTGGTCTCTTCCGCCCGGACCGACGAAGTGCTCAAGGTGATCATCGCCAATCCGACCATGATCAATGCGTACAAGGCTGGCGTTCCGGGGAACGGCCAGCCTTTCCCGGATGGCTCCATGATCGCGAAGCTCCAGTGGAAGTTCAAAAAGAGCACGGAGGGTCCCTACGTCGTGGATGTGCCAGGCGTCTTTACCCAGGCTTTCGCCATGGAAAAGGACAGCAAGAGATTTCCGAAAAGCGGCCGATGGGGATACGCGCTGCTCAATTACGAAGCCGCATCGGACAAGTTCACGGCCGATCCCAGCCCCTCAGACTCCAGGAACACATGCCACACGGCCGTGAAGGCGAAGGACTACATCTTTCACCCGTACCAGAAGCGTTGAACCGCCCCCGGACATCAAGGACCCTGCGGAGCTCTACCGGCCTTCACCGCATCAAGAAGCCAGAACCCATTTCACGACGCGGTGAAGCGCACAAGGAGTGAGCACATGGACTCGATCAAGAAAAAAGCGAAAGTCGCGGGGCGGCTGTATCTGCTGATTTCAATCCCCGCGGGGTTCTGCCTCACTTCCGGCTCGGCTGCCTTCACCGTGAGGGATGACGCGGCGGCGACCGCGCAAAAGATTAGAGCGTCCGAATTACTTTTCCGCGCCTGCTTGACCATGGAAATTGCCGGCGCCATCGGTTTTCTATTTGTGGCCCTGGCTCTCTACAATGTATTTGAAGGGTTCAGCAAACCGCTCGCTTCGCTCATGGTGACGCTCTGGGCCGTCTCCATCCCGATTTCCTGTCTCAACGTGCTGAACAAAGTTGCCGTGCTGCACATCTTGAATGGCACTAATGCGCCCGCCGGATTCGATCCTCAGCACATCAACGCGCTCCTGATGCTATTCCTGGATATGCATCGCTATGGAATTATTCTAGCCCAGATTTTCTGGGGCCTTTGGCTTTTTCCTCTGGGAATTCTCATTTTCAAATCACGCTATCTGCCCAGGGTTATCGGGATCTTGTTAGTGGCCGCGTGCTGCGCCTACGTGGCAAGCAGTCTCACCTATCTGCTTATGCCGATTTACGGGGATCGCGTTTCCAACGTGGCAATGTTCTTCGGAGGCTTGGGCGAGCTCCCGCTGATGCTTTGGTTGATCATGAAGGGTGCAAAAGTTCCGCAGTTACCGTGTCTCGAAATCGGAAATTGACCCACTGCCGCTCGCTGGCATGACCAATCGGGGGTTGGCCTGGAGAGGTTGTCTGATTTCTCCTCCCGCCTACTCCTTCACATGCGCCAACGGAATCTGCCCAAACAATTGCAGATCAATGATCATGTTCAGCCGCCGGTCCAACTGAAAAAACGTCGCCGCCTTCCTTCCCGGCAACACCTGGGCCACGGTCGGCACGTACTTCAAACGCAGCTCCTGCACCTGCGTGTCCACCTCCAGCCAATGCCGCACATAAATCATGGCGTCTTGGTCTGACATCGTTGCCCACATCTCCGCGTACTGCTTCAACAGCGCATACTTCTGATTGTTTACTTCTTGCAAGTCCTTCACGTAATGGTTGTAGATCGGCCAGAACTTCTGCCCCTCCTCCTCCGACAGCGACATATTCTGTCCAATCACCTGCATTTTCATGGCGCGTAGATCTTTGCGCAGCAAAGCAATGTCCTCGTCGGTCACCGTCGGGGTTATGATCCTCTCCACGGTAACTTGCTGCGTCTTCCCCTGCGCCTGCGTCGCCGCCGTCCGCGCCCCAGCCATCCCCCCACCCAGCGCCGTCGCCACGAACATGCCCGCAACAAACGCCCCGGCCAATCCCGCCGCTCCCAATATTTTGCGCTTCATAATCTTCCTCCTTGCCTCTGCCGCCTTGGCACAAACACCCACCGACAACGGCAAGCCCGAGTGCATGTTAATACATTTGGCCCGCTAATGGATTACTACCAGCGGCAAGCGCCAGTCAACTCCCGTTTAACGCATTAATCGCGCGTGTGAATTTTCAACTTTCCGGTTACGCGACACCGAACAGTTCACTCCGGCCGTCGCGAGGCCGACGCCGTTATGGCATCAACCGGAAACTGACCCCTTTTTGGCAGCTGGTGCGATTTCAGGATTTGCTCGCGCCTGCGGTAAGATGACGGCTGCATCGGTGGGGAGGCCATTAGTGGGTTTTAGTGCTAGTACTCGTCAATTGGGAAACGTGACGGTGGTGGATGTCCGCGGAAGATTTACGCTGATCGAGGGAGAAGCGGTCCACGAATTGCTCCTGGACCTGTTCGAAGACGGACGAAAGCGCGTGCTGCTGAATTTTCGCGACGTTTCCTACCTGGACAGCTCGGGAATCGGCCAGCTGATTCGCGGATTGTATTCGGCGCGCAAGAATAATGCGGAATTGCACGCCGTGGATTTGAGCCCGCACGCGCGGGAAATTCTGCACATGACCAATTTGCACACGGTGTTCACCGATTTTCCGGATGAACAGACGGCGCTGCGCACGATTGATTCGCAGTAACTCTTCAACACCTTCCAGCCGCGTGCGATAAATTATTTTAGGCCCATTATTTTTGGGCCGTTACCTTTGAATAGGGCCGCAGGCGATGCGCGCGCCGGAATTTCCAGCTGGGTCCGTCTTGTAATCGTCGGCGGCGATGTGGATCACAATCGCAGTGCCTCCCGGTTGGAAGAGCGAAGTGGGGCCGTCGTCGAGCGTGACAGCGGTGTCGAGCAGCGACGCGGTGCCGTGGCCGTCAGCGCCAACTTCCAGATTCAGCAGGTCGCCATTGTGCTGACCCTCCGGATTGTCCTTCCCGTGCTTTTTCCCCGCTGGATTGAAATGGCCGCCCGCCGTCTTGAAATCGGGACCTTCGCATTTTCCAACCGCGTGAATGTGGATGCCATGCGTGCCGGGCGCGAGCTGGGTTACGTCCACGTCAATGCGCACGCCCCCAGAAGCTGAGGAAAAATTGGCCGTGCCAATTTTCTGGCCGGTGGCGTTGACGATGTCCGCGTGCGCGGGTTGAGCTATCTGCGCGGATGATTTTTGCGGCGCGGGCGTAGTCGTGCGCGCGAATGCGGATGGCAGAGCGATCGTGCAGCTGCAGAAAGCTACGGCGAAAATTGCAGTCTGGATTTTCATGGTATTGACCTCTCTAGGTTGGGCTGGCTTCATTCACTTATAGATGCGACGGGACGGGAAAAGCAACGGGGAATGTTTGGGCGACTGCCGCTGGCGAGGCGAGAGAAAAAAATATTGTCGCCGAGATGCAGAAGGCGCAGGGAATGGCTAAGGATTTAAAACAGAGTTTACAAAGTGCGGCGGAGCGCGCGGAAAAACGCAAATACAGTGGCAGAGCGCACGCAGGAATCCTGGACGGTGCGGGCGCGGGGAGATCCTTCGGCCGGCTTGAGGCAAAGGCGCCGGCCTCAGGATGACGCTGTTTGTTCGTTCGGACGCACTAGCGCTTCGTCGACGTGAGAGCTATTGATTGGCCGCTGGAGCTTGGCGCGCTTGGCTGCATTATCGCAAGTGCGGCGCTCAGCGCGGTTGCCGAAGCGGTCTTCGGCACGCGACAGCCGGCCGCGGTTGTGGTGGACTTCAGCGGATGGGCTACGTTGGCGCGGAACGGGCTGGTTTCCTTGATGCGAGTGCGCACGCCGTCAATCGTCGCCGGGATGGCGCTGTGCGCTTTGCCTTTCAGCACGAAAATCATCAGGGCCGGATCGCCGGGACTATCGAGGCTGGCGCTGACCCCAACGCCGATTACCGCGGGATCGCTCATGAGGTCCGCCACATGCTGTTCTTTGATGGATTTGGTTTGCTGGATGGTGGCTTCGGGGATTTCGACGGTTTGCAGCTGCGCCGATTGCGCCGCGAGCTGCGCGCTTTGCTGAGTGCTCAACGCGCCGTGCGCGGTTGTGGAGTTCGATTCGACGAGGCGCGTACGGACGCCGTCAATCGTGGCTGGAATGCCGGTGTGCGATGCTCCCGGCGCGACGAAGATCAGCACGGCCGGTTCTTGCGGCGCGTCGAGGCTGCCGCCTCCGCCATAGGCCGAGACGCCGGGCGTGTTCATGATTTGCGCGCTGTTGCTGGTGGCGGCGGTTTGTCCGCGTTGCGCGGTGCCGGCGGGAAGAGTGGCGGCTGATTGAGGTGTGACTTTCACCGAGCTGAGGCCCGGCAAACCGCATCCGGGTACCGAGTGTTCTTCGCCGCCGACAAAGGTGAACGTGGCTCCGCCCGTAGTAGATTTCAGCGCATTGAGAACATCCGCAACCGGATTTCCGATGGCGCTGTCTTCATTGCCGGCGAACATTAAAGCCACAGGCTCCGCAGTCGCCGCATCCACTGCTAGCGAGCCGGAATCTCCATCGCCGATGAAGTTCTGGCCGTTGGACATGTTTCCGACCTCGATCTCGTCGTTATAGATGACCGAAAACGAAGTGGTCGTTGCGCAGCCCTCTGAATATCCCACCGATTGCATGGTCAAATCGACGCTTTCGACGGTCGCGCAGGTGAGTCCCGTGGTACGTCCGCTTTTCGCCAAGAGCTTCCCAATCGCAGTGGTACTTCCCGTGCCGCCCGCAGGCCGAGCGGGCTGCGGCACCTGCACGCCGTTGACCGTGCTCAGCGTGCCCAATTCCAAAATGTTGTCGTTGGCATCCACTTGTCCGGAGATGATCTGGGCGGTGGTGACGTCCACGGGAAACGCCGGAATGGGTTCGGCCTGGAGATTTATGATGTTCGATACGTTCGCGACGGTGATTGTTCCGGTCGTCGAGCAGTTCGTTTCGATGACGCCGGGTTGTGTCACGGCTTGGCCGATTGCGCCGCCGTCGCTGAGTCCTAGGACGTGATTATTCGAGAGGATGTAGATTTTCCCTCCGCCAGTGACTAACGAACCGAGCGTTCCGCCGAAGCAAAATCCGGGTGCCGGTGTGAGGCAGATCGCGTCCACATTCGAGCCGGACGAGCCGAGCTGCACGGGCGCGGTGAGCGGCTGCATATTGAGCGAGTCAATGGTGAATGCCACCGACTGCGAAACGGAAGTGTTGGCCTGCGAGATGGCGGTAACGGTCACGGTGGCCGGATCAGTGCTGCTGCTCCCGTCGACGATCGTGTTGACTGTCGGCACGGTGTTCGGCGCTACATACGCGCCGCTGGTGGTAAGCGAGCCGCAAACGGCGCCTGCAGCGCCGCACGCAAGTTGCCAGGTGACGGCGGTGTTCGATGTGCCGGTGACACTTGAGGTGAATTGCACGGTCTGGAAAGTCTCGATATTCGAAACGTCCGTGGTAATGTTCACGATGATCGGAGTGCTCGAACCACCACCGCCGCCGCAGGACACCATCGTCATGGCCCCGGCTACCACCAGAATGCTCAGCAGACAGGCACGCTTGATCATGAGCTTTCCCCTTCCAATGAGATGTGGAAACCACCCATGGTACCCACCATCAGTACATCCATCGGCCCAACAGCCATCCTGCGTGACCGCATTGGCGACTTACGGCTTTACCTGCCTGCTAACCCGAGTCACGCTCTTTTGATGCGAAATTGTAGCGGCAAAATTACGTTCCTGTCCGGTTTATGTGGGTAGTAGATGCAATAGCAGCAAGCAGGGTTACCTCAACACTCGAATGTGACAATTTTCTAACAACGAAGGCGCGGCGAAGATGCCGGCGGTTCTTTTTTGACAAGGTCTGTCCGGCAGCCTGGTACCACTGTTCCGATCTCCAGAGGCAGCGGCGTAGCGGCGGATCGAGCCGAAATCGCTAGCTACGCCGCAAAATTACACGGTAGCAGGGCATTTGGGACGCGACGGCGCGGGCCCGCAGCTCGCGTAAGTTCGTCTGCACGTTCCACTTCGGAAATGATCGCGGCGCTGGCAGGCGCATTGCGTGCATATCTGATGGATGTGCGAACGCGGCACTCCGCAACAGAAATGGGGACCCGTGAGAGCGCCAGCGAGCGCAAAGGGGAAAATCGAAATGAATACTGAACAATTTGAAGGCAAATGGAAACAGATTCAGGGACAGATTCGCCAGAAGTGGGGGCATTTGACCGATAACGATATGCAGGTCATCGCCGGAAAGCGTGATGTGCTGATCGGACGCGTGGAAGAACGCTACGGCCTTGCGAAAGAAAAGGCCACGGCGGAAGTGGATGGGTTCCTGACATCACTGCAAGCTCAACCCGAGCACAACGCGCAGGATTCCACCGAGCGAGAGCGCAACGATCGCACCAAAACCCACACCGTAGGCTCACGCTAAATCAGATTGCAGCGGTTCCACCGAAATAGCTGAGTAGTACGTGGCTTCGGGTCGCTCCATGCCGGGTCGCTTGTGGTCCGGGTGGAGCGCCGAAGTGCGTGCTGGCGTTCTGTTTGCCGCGGTTTTTTTCGGCTCAGCGGGCTAGTTATTGCCGCTGTTATTGGTCTTGCTCGTCGTATTCGCTGGGCACATCGTCTTCGGGAACTTCTTTCGTGGTCACTTCGCCTTGATCCGGATCGCGGGCGTTTTCCACACCGCTGATCACTTCGGCTTCGTACTCCTGACCTTCTTCCGACAATTCTTCCACGCTTTCGGAGTCGGCGGATTCCCTGCGGGACAGGCCCTGGTTGTCGCCCGATTGTCCGCCGGCGCCGGGACCAAGGCCGTGGCCGCTGGGTGAGACGATGGGATTGGAAATTTCGGCGGGTGTGCGGCGCGCGGGTTTCTTGCGGCGCGAGGACTTCTTTGTTGCAGCGCTCTTCGCCGGAGCAAGTTTCTTCTTCAGGATGATTTTCTTTTTTGGGCGTGCGGGCTTCTTCGCGGATTTCTTTTTGCGTGCTGGTTTTTTCTTGGCCATGCGGGGAGTCTATCATCCGTGCTTGGGTGGGACAACTGGCGGCTGGGCTTGCTGACAACGTCAAGAGATTTAACACACAGGACACTGAGAAGAGAAAGGCGCAGAGCACAGAGGAAGTGATTCTGGCGAAGGTTCGCCGGCGCAGGCAGCGAAAAGAATTTCAAGGTATAGTTGGGGATGCTCGGAAGACAGACCAGTCCTGGTGTGGAGCGCATGGGCAACCGCATGGAGCGCCAGGAAAAGAAGAACAGCGGCGACGGCAAGCCGGCGAAGGCGAAATTCGATTGGAAGCTGCTTCCGGACGTGCTGGTGCTGATCAAGCCGCGTCGTGGGATTTTGGCGGTGGGCTTCGGGCTGATGGTGATCAACCGCGTTTCCGGCCTGGTCCTGCCGGCCTCGACAAAATATTTCCTCGACGACGTAATTCTGAAACGCCAGGCGCGGCTGCTGCCGGTGATCGTCCTGGTGGTGGTGACTGCCACGGTGATTCAGGGCCTCACGTCCTACGCGCTCACGCAACTGCTATCGAAATCCTCCTGGCGCATGATTTCCGAGCTGCGCGAAAAAGTGCAGGCGCACATCGGGCGGCTGCCGGTGTCGTTTTACGACGCGAACAAAACCGGCGTGCTGATTTCGCGCATCATGAGCGACGTGGAAGGCGTGCGCAACCTGATCGGCACGGGGCTGGTGGAATTCGCGGGCGGCATCCTGACGGCGGTGTTCGCGATGGTGTACCTGCTGCGCACCAGCGTGAGTATGACGGCGTTGGCGTTCGTCATCCTTTTCATTTTTGGAGTGACGCTGAACCGCGCGTTCAAGACCATTCGCCCGATTTTTCGCGCGCGGCCGAAAATCAACGCGGAAGTGACCGGCCGGCTGACGGAATCCATCGGCGGTGTGCGCGTGGTGAAGGGCTATCACGCGGAAGCGCGCGAAGAAAAAGTTTTCGGCGCGGGGGTGCAGCGGCTGCTGGACAACGTGCTGCAAACACTTACCGCGACATCGTTGATGAGCCTTTCGGCCACCAGCCTGATGGGAATTGTCAGCGCCATGATTATGTTCCTGGGCGCGCGGCAGATTCTCGCTGGGACCATGACCCCCGGAACTTTCTTTTCGTACACATTGTTCTTGGGATTTTTGATCGCGCCGGTTTTCCAGATTGTGGCGATCGGGCCGCAGATCACCGAAGCGCTAGCCGGCCTGGAACGTACGCGCGAGGTGCTGAACGAAAATCCGGAAGACGAGGATCCCAACCGCCGCGAATCGCTGGAGCGCATTCGCGGCGAAGTGATTTTCGAAGATGTGAGTTTTTCCTACGACACGGGCAAGGAAGTTCTGCACGAGATCAGTTTTAATTCGCAGCCGGGAACGGTGACCGCGCTGGTTGGCCCGTCCGGCGCGGGGAAATCTACAGTGATCGGATTGATTGCGGCGTTCTACGTGCCGACGAGCGGCCGCGTGCTGGTGGATGGCGTGGACCTGGCGAAAGTGCGCCTCGATTCCTACCGCACGCAGCTGGGCGTCGTGCTGCAGGAAACTTTTCTTTTCGACGGCTCGATTCGCGAGAATGTGGGATTTTCGCGGCCAAACGCCACGGAAGAAGAAATTCTGGCGGCTTGCCGCATCGCGCGCGTGGATGAATTTGCGGAGGGCTTCGAGAAGAAGTACGACACGGTGGTCGGCGAGCGCGGCGTAAAACTTTCCGGCGGGCAGCGGCAGCGCGTTTCCATTGCGCGCGCGATTCTGGCCGATCCGCGCATTTTGATTTTGGACGAAGCCACTTCGAGCCTCGATTCCGAATCGGAAGCGTTCATTCAGGAAGGTCTGCGCTACCTGATGCGCGGGCGCACTACGTTCGTGATCGCGCACCGACTATCCACTGTGCGTCGCGCCGATCAAATTCTGGTGCTGGAGGCTGGGCGGATTATCGAGCGCGGCACGCATGCGTCGCTGTACGCGGCGCGCGGCCGGTATTTCGATTTGTACACGAAGCAGCATGGCCTGGAATCGAATTTGTTTCTCGCGCCCGGTGAAGGCGGCGATGGATCAAGGGATGGGCAGGATGCGAATGGCGCTGCGGCGGGACGGGGAGCCGGCGGTGCGACCACGGAAGCTGCCGCATTGCCGGAGGCGATACGTCTGATTCGCGGCGGCAGCGGAAGCTAGCGCACGCAATCGTCGCTGTATCGTGCATGCTCGCGAAAAGCAGATCCCTCGCTGCACTCGGATGACGCACGAAGTACTTCATGCCTTGGGCTAGTCGAGCCACTGCGGATTTTGATATGTCCCGTCGAAATTGTGGGCGGTTTTGTATAGCTCGTGCTCGCCGTTCTGCGCGACTTTTTCGGTTTTTGCCAGCAGCGCGGCCACTTGTTCCTGGCTCAGCGGGCGGAACGTGCGCGCAGTTTGCAGCGCCTGCTGGAGAATGGGCAGCGAGTCGCAACCGGTAATGACCACGCTGGTTGGCAAATTCAACGCGTACCGCAAGCAGTCCACCGCTTCCACTGTCTTGGTCTGAAGAATCAGGCCGTCGCCCATTGGTTTCATGCCCAGCACGCCGATGTTGTGCGCCAGCAGCACGGGCAGCACCAGTTTTTCGAAGCTGTCGTAGTGCGCGTCCATCAAATTCAGCGGCATCTGCACGGAATTGAAAGTGAATTTGTGCACGAGCGCTGTATTCAACATTTTCAGGTGGATCTCGGGGCTTTTGTGCCCGGTGAATCCGATGTAACGCAACTTGCCCTGTTGTCTTGCGGCAACGGCTGCCTCCATGCCGCCATTCACGGCGAAAATGGCGTCGGGATCGGTGTCGCGAATCACTTCGTGGAACTGCAGAAGGTCCACGTGGTCGGTTTGCAGCCTGCGCAGCGATTCGTCTATTTGCTTGGCCGCGCCTTGCTTGGTGCGGCTGTCAATCTTGGTCATCAAGAATGCTTTTTGCCGGTAGCCATCCTGCAGCGCTTTGCCCATGCGGATTTCGCTTTCGCCGCCGTTGTAGTCCCAGCAGTTGTCCAGGAAATTGATGCCTTCATCGAGCCCGGTGCGA
>Ga0209655_10001044_pt1 | contig 10313 bp, 8 predicted proteins | sample BogFormECP03_OM2_FD_188236 | JGI IMG/M metagenome (GOLD analysis project Ga0209655, IMG submission 188236) | Bog forest soil microbial communities from Calvert Island, British Columbia, Canada - ECP03_OM2 (SPAdes) (version 2) | ecosystem: Environmental > Aquatic > Freshwater > Wetlands > Bog ...
CCCTGCCGCTGCAGTTGCGCAATGGCCAGATCGGCAAAATCGGGGGCGACCGCCACGAGCAGACCACCGGACGTTTGCGGATCGAACAGCAGATCGCGAAATTCGGCGGGCACGCTCGGCGCGAACTCCACGCAATCGCCTACGAACGCGCGGTTGTTCTTTAGCCCCGCGGATATGTGTCCATCACGCGCCGCTTGCTCGGCGCCCGGCAAATAGGCGAAGGCCGTGTAGTTCATTTCGAAGGACACCGGTTCGATGCCCGCACTTTCGCCGTGAGCGGGCGCGCCAAGGGCCATTTCTCGCGCGTGTCCGAGCAGGCTGAACCCGGTCACGTCGGTTACCGCATGAATCGGTTGCGGCTGGTCCGCCAGGTCCTCCACTTCTCTTAGTGCGTTGGCGGCTTCTCGATTCAGAGTGCTCATCGCCGCAACTGCGGCCTCGAGCGATTCGGGCGTTGCGGCATCCTTCTTAAGCGCCGTGGTGATCACGCCGGTGCCCAACGGCTTCGTGAAGAGCAGGGCATCTCCGGCGCGCGCGCCGACATTTCTCCAGATGCGCTGCGGGTCAATGACCCCGGTGACCGCATAGCCGAAGAGCATATCCTCGTTGCGAATGGAATGACCGCCGATGACGCTGCAATGCGCCTCGGTCATTTTCGCCAGGCCACCGCGAATGATCTCCTCAAGAATGGCGGGATCGCCCTTCTCCGGGAAACCCACAATGGAGAGCGACGAAATCGGGCGTCCTCCCATGGCATATACATCGCTGAGGGCGTTTGCGGCGGCGATCTCGCCGAAGCGGTGCGGGTCGTCGACGATAGGTGTAAAGAAATCGACGGTCTGGACGAGGCCGAGCCGCTCGTCCAGGCGGTACACGCCGGCGTCGTCGTTCGTGTCGAAGCCCACGAGGACCGCGGGATCACTCTGCCGCGGCAGTCTCCGCAAGACGCTGTCGAGCGTTGCGGGGTTGAGTTTGGCCGCGCATCCGGCGGCTTTGGCCATTGAAGTTAGTTTTACCGCGGAGCTCACTGGGCTTCCCTCCAGAACTGTGGATCTAAGGCGGCCTGCTTGTGGTCGCCTATCCATGGCGGCCTATCCATAGTTTAGGATGCCGCTCAATCCTTTACGACTGTATACGATGTAGGTTCTCGAATTCTCGTGATATCTAACCAAACCCTGGGAAATTTGTTCCGCGGTGAGACCTGCAAATTCCCATTTACATTTCGCGACAACCGACGCGAAATCGGACAGCTTCAGCGATGCGCGTATCTGGTAGACTCCATTTGCTCGACGGCACTTAAAATCCGGTCCTAGGACTACGTAGTTTACCTTTATGCCAACACCTGCCCCCACGCCCTTAACCGACGAGGCGATCCTTTCCGCGCTCGCCGAATTTAGAGTGACGGCAAGTTACAAACAAGTCCAACAAATTCAACAATATATAGCCGTATTATTGAAGTGGAATGACAAAATAAATCTCACCGCCATTCGTGATCCGCGGGAGATACTTTATCGTCATTTCTGCGAATGTATGTATGCGACCGTGGCCGTGCCTGTGGAAAACGGTCGGCTCGCCGACGTGGGCTCCGGAGGCGGTTTTCCGGGCCTTCCCATCAAGATTCTGCGTCCTGATCTACATGTTTTTCTGATCGAATCGAACATCAAGAAGGCCACCTTTCTGGCGGAAGTCTCGCGAGATCTTGAACTTACAAACCTACGGGTGCTGGTAAACCGGTTCGAGGACGTGGCTGAGGATGTGGCGCCGCTGGATTACGCTTGTTCCCGGGCACTGGGCGAATTCGCGCCGTTTCTGGCTTGGGCCGGCTCCCCGAGCATAGATGCCAAAACGGTCATTCTGTGGATCGGCGGGAGAGACCTGGAAGAGGTCAAAAAAATCGAAGGGTGGGAGTGGCGAGAGCCAATTGCGGTTCCACAGTCTCTCCGGCGCCTGCTCCTGGTCGGTACCAAGAAAGTCCCAAGCAATGTCGGCGTAACGACATAAAAAAGAACGACTTATCGGCAAGTTTTCAATACAACTGTGCACTCTTATCCGATACGTCGAAGCGGAAACGCTGATACTCGCTGAGCCCTGACCACAGCCCTCAAATCGAGTTAGCTTTCCTGAGATCCTCTAGCTGAACCGCTTCACGTGGAACATTCGCCGTCGCTGCTTCTTGTATCTGCCAAGAGTCCAATCGTTCCACGTGAAACAAGTTACGTTCGCCCACCGATGCTCTAAGTGTTCCACGCGAAACAAAGCCGCCGATTTAAGACAATAGCTGAGCGTGAGTCCGCAGACGTTCCACGTGGAACAAATATGGCTGGGCGGCGTGAGATTGTCCATGCGAAGGCGGCCGCTGAATTGCGCTCGCAGCTCCGCCAATGGGAACTAAATGGTTCCACGTGAAACAATCAAGTGGTAGTTGCCGTGCCAGATCATCTGCGCGAAGCTTCGATTGAGTGTTCCACGTGGAACATCTCTAATAATATCCACAGGCTCGCGGTGTTCCACGTGAAACATCTTGCATCCGGGCGCTGCCTTTGCTAACTTGCGCTCTGTCTGGAGAGTGGATTGGCTCGTATCATTGCCGTTGCAAATCAAAAAGGTGGGGTGGGAAAGACCACTACCGCCGTGAATTTAGCAGCTTGCCTTGCTGCCGCTGAACAGCCTACCCTCCTCGTTGATTGCGATTCTCAAGCCAACGCCACATCGGCCATTGGTTTCCCGAAAGATCCTTCTCGTCGGACCCTCTATCACGCCCTCATCATGGGCGAGACTCTCGACAAACTCGTCCAAAAGTCACAAGTTGAGGGCTTGGATGTCGTCCCCGCCGACAAAAACCTCGCTGGCGCGGCTGTAGAACTGGTTACTTCAGAGAATCGCGAATATAAGCTGCAAACCGCCCTAAGAACCTTTCAAGAAAAATACAAATTCATCGTACTGGATTGCCCTCCCGCGCTCGATCTGCTTACTTTGAACGCACTGGTATCCGCAAGTGCTGTCCTCGTACCCATACAGTGCGAATATCTCGCCCTCGAGGGCGTTTCAGAGCTACTGGACACGCTGATGCGTATTCGGCGCACGCTAAATCCCACGCTGGAAATTGAAGGCATTCTGCTGACGATGTACGATGAGCGCACGTCGCTCTCGCGGCAGGTAGCCACGGACCTTCGCAGCTTCTTTGGCACCCAAGTATTTCAGAGCGTCATTCCGCGCAACGTGCGCCTGGCGGAAGCTCCAAGTTTTGGTAAGCCTATTATTTTCTACGACATTCATAGCAAGGGCGCTGAGGGATACACCCAGCTGGCCCAGGAGGTAATCGCAAATGCTGAGAAACGCGCTGGGACGGGGGCTCGGAGCGCTCATTCGGGAGCCTGAGCAACCGGTTACCGCAGAGCCAACTCCTTCACATCCGCAGCCGGTTTCCACAGGCGCTGCAGCAGCCGCGCCAGCGCCAGATTGGTCTTCTGCTGGCCCGCACCAAATTGACATCGATCTAATCGATCCGAGTCCTTACCAGCCGCGGACACGATTTCGCGAGGAAGCCCTCGACGAGCTGGCTCGCTCGATTCAATCCAGCGGCATCATTCAACCCTTGGTCGTTCGGCCCCTCGGCAAGCGTTTTCAGCTAATCGCTGGTGAGCGCCGCTGGCGCGCAGCACAACGAGCCGGCCTAACTAAAGCATCCGCAATCGTGCGCAATGTGCCAGACGCGTTGGCTCTGGAAATGACGCTGGTGGAAAACATCCAGCGCGAGGATCTCAATGCCATCGAGGCTGCCCGTGCATTCGAGAGATTAATGGATGAATTTCAGCTAACTCAGGAGACGGTAGCGGAGCGAACCGGCAAAGATCGCACCACGGTGGCTAACTCCATTCGTCTGCTGAAACTCGAACCCACCATTCAGGATTGGATTGAAGAGGGCAAATTAAGCGCAGGGCACGGCCGTGCCCTGCTCGCGGTGCCAGACTCACAATTGCGCATGCGGTACGCGCAGCGAGCGGCCCGCGGCGGCCTCACCGTGCGCCAGATTGAGCGCTTGGCCTCCCGGCGATCACGCGGAGGCGCATCCGCATCCACCGAGGTTCATGCGGATGCGAACATCCGCGCCGCATTGGAAGACCTGCAACGCCAACTGGGAACCAAAGTCTTGCTGCGGCAAAAAACCAAGCTCCGGCCCGGGCAATTGGTTCTCGAATATTACGATGACGCGCAACTCATGGGCATTTACGACCGCCTCATGAAATAGTCGCGCAAGTTCTGCGCTGCAACGAAGAATTCGTTTGCGCCATTTTGCCGACAATGAATTTTCAATCTCCGCACACCCGCCAAGAATCATCCAAATTGTAATCATTGGGCAACGAGTACGTTTTGCTTCGTTGACTTCGCGAAGCAGGCCGCTAAAGTAAGAGAGTAATCTCAGGGGGCGGTTTATGGCATGGCGATGGCCTGGCGGTTCTAAGAACGGTGCCGACGACGACTGGACAGGATTCATCGATCAGGGCGTTACCATGGAAGGGACGCTGCAGGTCAAAGGCACCTTCCGCATCGACGGAAATGTGAAGGGCAACATCATTTCGGAGCAGACGGTAATTCTGGGTGAAGGCGCGAAAGTCGAAGGTCAGATCGAGGGCAACCACGTGGTGATCGCGGGCCGCTTCGACGGCGTGATTTTCGCGAAAGGCCGGGTGGAGATTCAAGCCAAAGGCGTAGTTACGGGAGAAGTTCATTCGCCCTGCATGGTGATCGATCCGGGCGGTATTTTCGATGGCCGCTGTCACATGCTCGGCTCTTCGGACTCAGCATCGTCGCCGGTTACGATTCCGATTCGTGCGGCCAGCAGCGCTTAGGCAGTTTATTTTCGCTCTCTCTTGTTCGGCGACGCTGCACGGATGGCGCGCAGCACGCTGTGCCACTACAAAGGCAAAGGCGGTCTACGACTGCACGGAAGCGACGGTTACTCCGGCAGCCAGTTCGGCCGCTTTGATCCCCGCCTGAATATTCGATTCCCAGTCAAGATGCGGCACCTTTGATTGCGCCGCCGCCTGATAGCACCGCAGAGCGTCTGCAGGACGCCCCAGCTGCTTCAAGGTAAGGCGCCCCGCTGCGAGCAATGCCAGAATTGACTGGCGCTCGCCCGGATGCGCCTTAGCCAGCGCTTGGTACTCCGTAGCGGCACGCTCGTAGTTCTGCCGACCCTCGGCAATGCGGCAAAGTTCTAGCCATGTTGCTGCCGACAGGTGATCCCCGCCGGCATTGGTATATTCCTCGAAATCCTGCCAGGCAGCTTCCACGTCCTGAGCTTTCAAGTTTAGTCGGCAAAGCTTGGCGGTGGTCTCGAGGTGCGCCGGAAGATCATTCTTCCGCCAATAGAGCTGCCGCAGCACGGCGTAGGCGTCGATCGCCTCCGGCTTGGTTGTGAGATATTTCTGCAAGACGGTGATGCCTTCGTCAAATCGCCCACTCTCTAGCATTTCGCTTGCTTGCATCACGGCTGGGTCGGCAGTCCAACCGATCTTTTCCTCGATCACCGCGTTCGCCTTTTGCTCCCAGCCACTGCGTGAGATCACTAACGCGCCCAGCGCGCCAAAAATGAATCCTCCGACGTGCGCCCAGTGTGCGACTCCATCACCCCCGCCGGAAAACGTGCCGCCGAAGATTTCCAGGAAGAGCCATATCGGAAGCAGCCAGTACGCCTCTACCTTAAAACGCCTCCGGACGACCAGCGCGAACCAAAGCATCTCAATCTTCAGTTTGGGGAACCGCACCAGGAACGCGCCCATGAGTGCGGCGATGGCGCCGGATGCTCCCAGCATCGGAGCGAGACTAGAGGGAGAGAGCATCGCATAGAAGAGCGTAGCGGCAATTCCCGAGACCAGATAGAAGATCGGATAGATCACCCGGCCCCAGCGATCCTCGAGGATGAATCCGGCTAGCCATAAGAACCACATATTGCCGATGAGATGGATCCAACCGGTATGCAGAAACATACAGGTTAGGTAGGACGCTGCGGTCGGGCGAGCCGGCACGAACGCATAATTATCAAGAATTGAGGTTCTCTGCACCTCTTCGAAGTTCTGCGCAAGCGCATCCATTTCGGCCTGCAGCTGCTCTGGGTCATCTTCAATGGATCGAACATGTGCGGCCCAGGCATCTGAAGATTTGCGGCTGTTCAACGCTACCTGGTTCCAAACGTACGTTGTCGTCTTGCTCTTTACCTCGTCAACGAACTTCGCAACGTCCTCGGGCGTCCTCAATTCAGGGTGCATGGCCGCCAGGAGAATGACGTGGGTTCGGACCTCCACGCGCTGCGGCTCTTGTTCCTCAATTTTCCAGTGCGTCCCCAGAAAGATCAGTACGTTCAGCGCGATCAAGCCAAACGTGATGACCGGCCAGCGGCGGCCTTCCATGTTTTCATGACGCAGCGGAATTAGCATGCAAACCTCTTCCGATAAAGACAATTGAGAGGGATAGCTGCACCGAGGGTAGCGCGGAGATTCGCGCGGATATAACTGGCCGAGAGAACAGTCGATGACGAACTGGTCAACGTACTGTTTGTTCTTGGACGCTCGGATGGCACACCGCTTCGGATTTCGCCTGCTGGAAGCGCATCGGGTTGACACGAGTTGACACGACCGAGAGTGGCATCTATCGTTCGAAATGCTCGTTGAGCGTGGGAGTCGCGAATGAAGGTCTTGGTAATAGGGGGCGGGGGACGAGAGCATGCACTGGTCTGGCAATTGGGCCAGAGCTCGAGCGTAGAGAAGATTTGGTGCGCCCCGGGGAACGGCGGCATCGCTGCCGAAGCGGAGTGCATCGCGACCGACGCGGGCGATGTCGAGGCCTTGGTAAGCCTTGCAGAAAAACTGCAACCGGATCTAACCGTCGTCGGGCCGGAACTGGCCCTCGTAAACGGCATCGGCGATGCATTTCGCTCACGCAAATGGGCGATTGTCGCGCCCTCGGCGCAAGCGGCGCAGCTCGAAGGCAGCAAGATTTTCTCCAAGGAATTCATGGAGCGCCACAAACTGCCCACCGCACGCCGCTACGGCACGTACGACCAAGCCAGCGAAGCCTATGCCGCGCTCGATAACGTCCATTGGCCGCTGGTAATCAAAGCGGATGGCCTCTGCGCAGGCAAGGGCGTGCTCGTTGCGCGCGATAAGCACGAAGCGCGCGATTTTATCCAGCGCGCCATGGAAAACAGTGAGCTGGGCGCGGGCGGAAAACGCATCTTGCTGGAAGAAACGCTGGAGGGCGAAGAGCTTTCGTTCATCCTATTGACCGATGGCGCGCGCTACGCTCCGCTCGTCCCCACACGGGATCACAAGCGCGCTTACGACGGCAACCAAGGCCCGAACACCGGCGGCATGGGCGCCTATTCCACCGACGATTTGCTCCCGCAGGCATTGCGCGAATCCATTCTCGCGTCCATCGTCGAGCCGACCATGCACGGCTTGGCCGCCGACGGCATTCGCTATCAAGGCTTTCTCTACATCGGTTTAATGCTCACAGCGTCGGGCCCAAAGATCCTGGAGTTTAATTGCCGCCTGGGCGATCCCGAAGCGCAAGCCATTGCAGCACGCATGAATTTCGATCTCGCGGAGGTCTTGGCGGATGCCGCCGACGGCCGGCTGGTCCCAGAAAAGCTGCAGTGGCATCCCGGCGCCAGCGCGTGCCTGGTGTTGGCTTCCGGCGGGTATCCGGGAAGATTTGCAACCGGCAAGCGCATTGACGGGCTGGCGGCTGCGAATCAGGTTTCTGATGTAAAGGTGCTGCACGCGGGCACCACGCTTCATTCTTCGACGAGCGGCAGCGCCGAAATCGTCACCAGCGGTGGGCGCGTGCTTGGGGTTACCTCTAAGGGCCGCAATTTGTCTGCGGCGCTAGACTCCGCCTACCGTGCCGCCGCAAAAATTCACTTTGACGACATGCACTATCGCAAAGACATTGGCGCTCACGCAGCGCCATCGTTCGCTACTTCGGTGGCCAGCGCGGCGCCGCAAAAAGGCTAGACTCGCCTGTAGCCTAATGTAACTAATTTATCTATCGGTTAACACGGCTGCCGGTGTTCCAGTGCGCAGTAGCGATCCCATTCATTCGCATCGCAACCCCTTTTATTGCGGCGGCCTCGGTCTACGCCGCAGCGAAGGCGCTTCCGGCGGCTGATCTTTGTCCGGCACGGCGCTCTCGATCGGCTCCTCCGGCGCAACGATCCACACAAACCCTTCGGACTCGCCGACCGTGCCCAACACAAAGTGTGCATCTTCAGCGACGATCGGCACGAGCGCCCGCAGAAAATTCGTTGCGTCCGCATCCACGGCTTTTTGTGCCTGTCCTTTGCCAATATTCTCAAGCACTTTCGCAAATCGCGGATCGGCACTGCGCAGCCGGGCGATTCGCGCATCGTCCCGCAGGATGATGGCGTTCACCGACGACGCGTCCGGATCATCGGGATAGTGTATGTCCACCAGCATGCGCGGCGATTTTTTCCCTTCCGGCGGATACAGTTGCGTGAAGTGCGGCCGTAGCACGCGCGTCTGCCAGTAGTCATTTCCGCGCGCGCCTACTTCCTCCTGCTCGATGCGATAGTCCAATTGCCAAACTTCCGGCCCATAGTCCCGCGCATAGCCGATCAGCACCACTTCAAAGATGGGCTCTTCCGGAGCGAACGTCAGCTTGGTGTGCAGCTGCGCCACCAACGGCCGCAGCCTCTCCAGAAAACCGACGCCGATACTTTCAAGGTCTGGCGCCGTTTCGTCCGGATACGCGTGATAGCGCGGATCCTGTTTTGTAATGCGCTGAAAGTTTTTGTCTAGCCGCGTAGGCTTTGGGTCGGCGGCGAGTTGCCATTCCGCCGCGCCAAACAAGACGCCCACGTGCGTCGAGTCCACGCTCAGCACGCGCGGCGGATGGGAGTTCGCTTCAATAGGCTTGTCGATTACCGCAAAGGAAATCAGTTCCTGCGAAACATGGACGATCACGCGCCCGCCCGCCAGATTCGCCACGATCTCGTCTTCGTGCTGCCCCTGTGCGCGGCACGGCGATGCCGCCAGCATGATAGCGGCAGCAATCGCCAGCAGGGCTGCGGACAGATATCTGTACGCGCGGATGGCTAGTAATCTACTCATCGTTTCGGCGGTGTTCCACATTGCTCCCCGAGCACACCGCGTGCCTCGCCTTATTCTAGGCGCACGCGGCCACTTTAAGTAAACTGGTAGGTGTGCCCAGCGGTAGAGCCGCGTTTCTGTTCGTGCGCTCCACGCGGCAACGAGTGAAAGGGAAAAACGACGTTCGAATGGAATTACCATCATGAGAAAAGCAAAGAGCATCAAGCACAACGGGAAGCCGGTCAGCGAGATTCTAGCGGCCCACGACCTTTTCTTCCGCGGCAAAGATGGCGGCGTGCGCGCGGACCTAACCGGCGCGGATCTTTCCGCCGCGGATCTGGAAGCCGTCAACCTCAGCGGCGCGATCCTGCGCAATGCCAATCTGCAAGGCGCCAATCTTCGCAAAGCCAAACTCGCTTCCGCGGATTTGTCCGGCGCCAATCTCCACAAAGCCGAACTACGCAACACGGATATGACCGAAGCGATTCTTCCCGGCGCCAATTTGTCCGAAGCGCAGGCCAGCGGCGTGGAATTTTTCCGCTGCGATCTTTCCAACGTAAATTTCGAGCGCGCGCAATTGCGCAACATCAATCTGCGTCAGGCCAATGTGTACGGCGCACGTTTCACTGGCGCGGACATGGGCATCGCGATTCTGCGCGAAACGGATCTTACCGGGGCGGATCTCTCCGGCGTGGACCTCAGCACCGCATTGCTGCCAAAGGGCTACGCCATTGCGCAATCGGCCAAATAAATTGGGCTCTGTAACGTCAGCAAGCAAGGTCTCTGAATTGGACCAAGCCGAGCGAACTGCTGCGCATCGGTTCGTTGCGCCGCGGTGGGAGACGCGCTGGCATGCATCATGACAAGCGACAGAGGCGCATGGTAGCCTCATCGTGAGATAGTCGAACCGTCCCCTCCCTGCTGACCGTGGCCACACCGACTACCCAACTCGACCGCACCGCCGTGCGCCAGCGCGTGCTGGAAGTGTTGCGCGAGCTGCTCGTGGAATTGGGCAGCGCTGGTGCGATTACACGGCTTGACGAACATTCGCAGCTCGATGCCGACCTCGGCATGGGCAGCCTCGAACGCGTGGAATTGCTCGCGCGCATCGAGGCCGTGGCGCGTGAACTCGGCTATGCCGGACCGGACCCGAAAGGGCGGATGCTGAGTTCAGGCAAGGTCAACGCCATTGGCGTCGTGCCC